>Ga0209187_1000513_pt1 | contig 64647 bp, 43 predicted proteins | sample BantaG_FD_187430 | JGI IMG/M metagenome (GOLD analysis project Ga0209187, IMG submission 187430) | Marine algal microbial communities from Bantry Bay, Ireland - BantryBay_4 metaG (SPAdes) (version 2) | ecosystem: Host-associated > Algae > Red algae > Unclassified | place: Bantry Bay, Ireland...
ACCTACGAGAAATTCTGCGCGGGCTGCCATGGTCATCAGATGAAAGCCTTCGTGGATCGTAAATGGATACAAGGAAGCAGTAAAGAGGATCTGAGCAGATCGATCAGAGACGGTATGGTCGATGATGGTATGCCGGCATATGGTAAGGCTCTCAATGAGCAAGAAATCGTAGACTTGGTAGACTATATTCTGACTGGAATAGAGGATCGAAAGAGTTATGATCCAGTTCTGAAATCCACGCCTAAATATTATAATACGGATATATATGCCCTCGTGGTGGATACGATGGTAACGGGCTTGGAGATTCCCTGGAGCCTGAAAGTTACTGAAGACGGTCGTATCTTCTTTACAGAAAGAAAAGGCACTTTGAAGTTGCGAAAACGAACTGGGGAGGTCGTCACCATTAAGAATGTCCCCAAGGTCAGAAACCGAGGTCAAGGTGGAATGATGGACGTTGTGTTGCATCCCGATTTTGAGTCTAACCAAGTCTTGTTTCTAAGTTATTCCAAGCCTATGAATAAAGGTCAAACGACTGCAGTAGTTCGGGCAAGATTAGTAGCAGATGCGCTCACAGAGCTAGAAGAAATATTTATTGCTTTGCCGGCAGTGCCCACTAAGTATCATTTTGGTTCAAGAATGGTCTTTGATAATCAAGGCTATTTGTACATAACTGTAGGTGATCGTGGAAGAAGGGATGTTCATCCCCAGTCATTGAACAATTCTTGTGGAAAGGTGCATCGGATATATGAGGATGGCAGTATTCCTGAGGATAATCCGTTTGTCAAAGTGCCAGGAGCTGTAACCAGCATCTGGAGCTATGGCCATAGAAATCCACAGGGTATGGTGTACAATCCTGTGTCAGATGAGTTATGGGCACATGAGCATGGCCCTAGAGGTGGCGATGAGCTCAATCAGATCAAACCAAAAATTAATTATGGTTGGCCAGTTATTTCATATGGATTGAATTATGATGGGACGACTTTCACTACAAGGGTGAAAGCACCTGAGATGGAGCAGCCCGCCCAGATATGGACACCGTCGATAGCCCCTTGCGGGATGGCAATGGTCGTAGGAGACAACTATGACCAATGGAATGGTGACATACTTTCAGGTTCCTTGCGATTTGATTACATCAGTCGTATAAGCACTGAAAATGGCATTGTCGTTAATGAGGAAAGGATACTTATTGACATCGGTAGGGTCAGAGCTATTGAGATGGGCATGGATGGGTTCCTCTATGTAGCGGTAGAGGATGATGGAAGGATATTGAGGGTAACGGTCAAATAGTGACTTTAACTTTGCGCCAGACATTAAATACATTTTATGGTGTCAGATGAATCAGCAGTAGCGAGGCATTGGATTATTTTATAAAGTATCTCAGTATTCAGACTGAAAACCAACATTCACTTTTCCTAAGAATATTCTATTGAAATTCTAACAGACTAGTATTGGCTATCACACTATAGGTGGTTCTATTCCTACACTAGACCTCTCACCCACTAGCTGATTGAGTTTTCATAATAGCTAATTGTAGCTTTCTCAAGTATGTTAACTAACTGCGCTACCATCTTACTTCTTGCCAAATTTATACTCAAGTTGACTTTCAGGAACGATCATCCTATCGGTTTCTTTATCTAAGACCATACCGAAACTGATATTCAATTTTCATATTATAAAAACTATAGATATGTAATCTGTTTGTAATCAGTAACCTTAACTATGTTTCAAGATTTATTAAATAAATTCCGTTCTATAAGCATTACTTCAGCGGCGATTACCGTCTAAAGAATGTAAGTCAAGATAGGAATTGATCAGCATAAAAGACCTTCACAAAAGTGTGCGGGTCTTTTTTCATTTACAGAGATTATCATACTCATAGTTCTGAATTGTAAAGTAAAATCGTTTCTCCTTTTTGTGTGAAGTTATATGTGTTGCTATTTTTATTCCTACGCAGCTATTCTTCTTGGAAGCTTTAATATGTCGACAGATTGTACTGTATTCTTCCAGCTAGGACCTGTTCTAATTTGTTTGCCTCTTTTCAGCTTGACCAGGTGAAATTCAATAAGATCTTTATTCATTCATTAATCAAGAAAACACCTAGCTGTTATGTCATCAGAACCAGTATTAACCCTTAATTAATCCATTTTTCTGTCTCTGCTTGCCATTATGGACCATTTCTTGAATATAATTTACCTAACTTAGGATAAAGGGTTCTTAAGGAATTGTTACAGCAGCAGCGGTGGATTCGATTCACTCGTTTCTGTATAGTATCTTGCAGAGTATTCATACTTTGGCTTCTTGATTTCCTAAGTTGATTCTATTTTTTATTAACTAATCTGTGTCCACTATGATAAGACGGTTATTTCTTACTGTCATATGCATATCTTTTCTGAATGTGCTTCAGAGTCAAGATATTCATTATTCGCAGTTTTTTAATTCGCCACTAAACCTCAATCCTGCACTTACAGGAATCTATAATGGCGATGCGAGGCTTCATGCTAATTACAAGAACCAATGGTCTTCTGTGCCAGTCGACTATACCAGCGCAGATCTAGGTGCGGATTTCAAACTAAGAACTGGTAATAAGGGCCATTTCCTAGGTTACGGTGTATTGGTCAATTATGACACTGCCGGTGATCTCAATCTAGGATGGACCGGGGCCAATCTCTTTCTCTCCTATTCACTCAGGTTATCAGATAAAAGTCTTCTTACTCCAGGAGTGACAGGCGGCTATTATCAGAGAGCTTATGATCAGCAAAATGCCATCACAGGCAGTCAGTGGGGCGACAAAGTGGTGGAACCGACTAATCCCACAGAGGCACTCTCTTCTGATAATATAAATTTTCTGGATCTGGGAATAGGTCTTAATTATAGATGGCAGAAAGCCTACAGAAAATTCTTCGACCTCGGTGGTAGCCTATTACACATCAATTCTCCTAGTCAAAAATTCGCAACCGATAAATCGTATACCATAGATAGGCCTGATCGTCTATCGTTCTACGGGATGCTTAATTATGAAATTCACGATGATATAGATTTATTACTGAATGGCCTGTACAGTACACAAGATGAATACCAGGAAATAGTAGCTAATGCACAACTGAAGCTCTACCTGGGATCTACTAAGGACAAGGCTCTTTATCTGGGAGCCGGCTACAGATTTGATGATGCGTGGTATCCTATGATCGCCTTGGAGATGGGTCAGTTTTATGGAGGGTTCTCTTATGATCTGAATAATTCAGCGTGGGATATTGCTTCTTCTGGTAGAGGCGGACCAGAACTTAGCTTAAGATACATATGGGCTAAAGTGAGAGCAGATGATTTCCAACCTTGCCTCATATTTTAATATTCCAAAGCCACGATTATCATGAAATATATATCCACATTATTGACCATAGTATGCTTAGTCTTTCTGACGTCAGATGCTAGAGGCCAGTATTACTCCTACAAACAACTTACCAGTGCAGGCGATTCTGCCTATGAGTCGTCCAAATATCTACAAGCTCTGGACTTGTATCAGAAAGCAATCGAGCAGAATGATGATGCGAAGGGAGAGATTATCTATAGAGCAGGAAAAGCGGCAATGGAAGCCGACTCTTATACCCTTGCCAGTGATTATTTCAATAGATATCTCAATGAAGAAGACCAAGATTCCGAAGCCGATGCACTTTATCAAGTCGCTAGACTCGAGCACGTCAGTGGTTCGTATGAGAAAGCCATTATCAGCTATGACCTGTACCTTTCTGAATATGCGGATCAAGACCCCAGTCTTACCAAAGAAATAAAATTCCATCGTGATGCTGCTCAGTGGGCGGTAGTCTCAGAAGTGGAACAAACAGTAGAGTTCGTACAGAGATTGGATAATGAAGTAAACAGTCCAAAATCAGAGACTGGCCCTGTATTATTTAATAACCAACTCTTTTATAGCTCTAATAGATTTCCAATAGAAGAGGATGAGAATAATCGGTATAAAACTGAATTAATGAAGGGAAAGGAACTCTTCAAGATTCCAGGGGTGGATGCAAATCAATTGGTTTCTAATCCAGCTTTCAATAAGGAAGGAAACAAACTGTATTTTTCTCTCTGTGATTATGAGGGACTCTACGACGTCAAGTGTGACTTATATTCCGCTGATCTGGATGAAAGTAATAATCCTTCCAATCTCACAAGATTGCCTGACCATATTAATGTTCCAGGAACTAGCACTACACAAGCTTCCGTCCAAGAATCAAGAGGAAAAACAAACTTATTTTTCAGTTCAGATCGACCTGGTGGGCAAGGAATGAATGATATCTATAAAGCAGAGATAAAGGCTGATGGATCTATTTCTACTGCTATAAATTATCGAGCAGTGAATTCGACTGGAAATGACATGACTCCTTTCTTCCACAATGGTACGGAGACCTTGTATTTCAGTTCTGATGGGCGGGAAGGCTATGGCGGTTTTGATCTATATAAGTTGACTAAGGATAATCAAGAGCCTCAAAATTTAGGGAACAACATCAATACTTCCTATAACGAATTATACTACACATTAGCAGCGGATCAGGTGCAAGGGCATTTCGCTTCCAATAGGCCAGGCTCTCTTTTTTCAGAAGACAGATTTGAAACCTGTTGCTATGATATCTATTCTGCGTCACCTATTCAGTGCCTGGTAGATCTACAAGCTTTGACGTTCGATTCCAAGACTCGAGAACCAATTGCAGGTACTCAGATAAAAATAATGGAAAAGGAAACAGGAGTGATACTGTATGATCAGTTAGTGACTGATAATGATGCAGTAATTCAACTACCCTGCAGCGACAATTACCAACTTAAAATTTCCAAAGAAGGTTATGATGACTTGACAATTGACTTGGCTGACCTGATGACAGCAGAAAGGGATGCAGAGGGGAATGTATCTAAGAGTTTCTACTTGATACCTAATATCATAGGTCTTGAGCTAAGTGTATTCGAAGAAGTGGCAGAAGACATATTAAATGGTGCTTCAGTTTATCTTACTGATCTTACAAATAATGAGCAGGTAGAGCAAGAAAATAATCCTGGAAATATTTTCAATTTTGATCTGAAACCCAATCGGGAATACATGCTGGAGATCAATAAAGATGGATTCAAGGAAGAAGTGATAAAATTCAATTCCGGTGAGGAGCCAGTACGGAAAAGAGCTGTGCTGAAGTATCTTGACATTGTAGAGAAATCAATAGTCAGTCTTGAAAATGCCATTCCAGTAAGCCTGTATTTCAATAATGATTCTCCAGCTAGAGGTGTAAATGAGGAGAAATCTGATAGGACTTATACTCAAACTTTCGATGCTTATTATAGTCAGAAACCTAAATTCAAGAGTGCTTACTTGGCGCTGTTTTCCGGGTCAGACAGGATTACTGCGAATGACGAGATGGAATATTTGTTTGAGCAAAATGTCAAAGCTGGATTTGATAAATATGATGTTTTCAAAAAGCAATTGCAGATAGTTCTCGAGGCGGGACAAGATGTCAATATTTATCTTAGAGGCTATGCTTCTCCTCTGGCAAAAAGTGAATATAATATTGCCTTAGGTAAAAGAAGAGTGGACAGTATCAGAAAAGAATTCAATGAATGGAATAATGGTGTCTTCTTACAATATCTGAACAGTGGTCAGCTCAAAGTCACCGAAAGGTCCTTTGGAGAAACCACGGTCCCTAAAGGTGTCAGTGATGACCCCAAGGCTCCCAGTAAGTCAATTTATAGTCCTGGGGCCAGTAAGGAACGACGTGTGGAAATAGACGAAATAAAAATCATCCGATAAAAAATAAAGTTAGGTAACTATGAAAATTCAGCTTAACTACTTCAAGCTTTTTCTTGTTTTATTGTTCCTTGGTAATGGAGTCATATCATTTGCCAGCCACGTAGCGGGCGGCACCATGACTTACAGATGCCTGGGTAATGCCAGGTATGAGATAACCATGGAGTTCAGAAGAGATTGCATTAATGGGGATGACATTGCTCCCTTTGATGATCCAGCTAATTTTGGTGTATATGACCAGAATGGTTTTCTGGTCAATAATGTTTTTGATGGAACAACTGGTCAGATCGGTCGGTTTCAAGTTCCCTTGACCACTAATGATACCCTGATAGAAACACTGACCACTGAATGTGATGTCATCTCCGGTGATGTCTGTGTCCAAGTCACGGTCTACAGAGATACCATAAATCTAGCAAACATTGATGGCGGTTATATCATCGCATACCAGAGGTGCTGTAGAAATATTACTTTACAGAATGTTGAGGATCCTCTAGAAACTGGTGCAACTTATTGGGTCAGAATAACCGAAGCTGCTTTACTTGAATGCAATACAGCGCCAGTGTGGGATGCTTGGCCGGATATCTATATCTGTGCAGAAGATACCTTGGATTTCTTTCACAGTGCTTTTGACCCTGATGGAGATTCATTGGTCTACGAGTTATGTGTCCCCTCAGCAGGATTGAATTCAACAGACAACTCATGGACTATTCCACCTACTAATCTTGTAATTCCAGAAGTCGTCTTCTCTAATGGTTATGATTTGAATAATGTCTTCGGTGCAGGAGATCCATTGACCATTGATCCTCAGACAGGTAGGATGTTTGCAGTACCCTTCCCTATCGAATCTCAATTTCTGGTCGGTGTATGTGTGAAAGAATACAGAAATGGTGTATTGCTCTCAGAGATAAGGCGGGATTTCGAGTATAATGTCAGAATATGTGGCAGAGCTCCCATTGCCACTGCAGAGCCAGATGCCTTTATGAAATGTAATAGTCTGGAGATTAATTTTGAAAATAATAGTACTTCTAACTTTCAAGACTTTGATAGTTTGGATTTCACATGGATATTTGATTATCCAGATAATACTTTCACTTCTGATGCAGTCGCACCAAGTTTTACTTTCCCCAGGTCAGGAAACTATACAGTAGCTTTGGCAGTTAGTGATGGGACTTGTGTGGACACGGCATTTGTGGAAGTCAGCGTAGCTACTGAGGATGATCCCTCTTTGGGATTTAGCTTGGACGCTGAAAATTGTAATCCGTTCACAGCTATACACCTGGAAGCCAATCACAGCTTCAGAGATAGCGTGCCAGATGATAACTATGTCTGGATCATCACTCAGGTGGATGGCACCATGGATACTTTATCAGGTCGCATCGTCGACTATGATCTTAACGGTGACCAGAATGTCATGATACAATTGGATGTTCTGGGGCCCACGGGTTGTGTCAGTACGACGACTCAGTCCAGAATAGTGGAAACAACTCAGAATCCAATTGTTGACTTTGACTTCAATTCCTACAATTGTAATTCTATAACTTCTGTGGATCTTTTCGGAGAGGTGGTTTCCACAGAGCTGGTTCCAGATTCCACTTGGCAGTGGATAGTGACAACTTCTTCTGGAACAACGACCATAAATGGAGCGGACCCCACAGTGGATCTCGGTACAGAATTGACGCAAGATGTTACAGTGGCCTTTGTTGTACGGACACCTAATGGATGTCGGGACACGATGGAGCGATCATTCACAATCGACACTGCCCCAGATCCTATATTGAGCCTGGATTTCAATGCAAATAATTGTGAAGGTTCCACAGAAGTATTTCTAAATGGCTTTGCTTCAAGCAATACACAGACCATCGATCAGAATTCATATTCTTGGACTTTGATAGCTAATAATACAACCTACAATCTGCAAGGCGCCAATGTATCTCAAGATATCATCACGGACCAGATTGTCATTGTACAACTGCAAGTCACGACCATAGAGGGTTGTACTACTACTATCTCAGATACCTTGCAAATAGTGACGATACCCTTCTCACCAGTATTTAACGATGCGGTAGTATGTCCTGGAGAATCTGCTGTGGTCTACACTAATACTGATCCCAATACTTCTGTAACAGTAACACCAGATAACAATCTTGTGGTAGATGCCAATGGTAATTATCTGATTACAAATAATACGCAATCACAAGCTTTTACGATTACAGTGGATAACGGCGACTGTACTAGAATAGGACAGGTTAACGTGAACGTGGACTCTAATCCGAGCTTTGCACAACTGGATGATGTCATTCAATGTGGAGATGCGACTGTACAATTGAATCCTAGTGGTAACACGGCTTATGTCTATAATTGGGAAGGACCTTCTGGTGTGACGTTCAGTCAGACTGCGGCGAATCCTACGGTATCTTTACCGGCCAGCGGTACTTTTTTTGTGACAATTTCTACGAGTGCTTTTAGTGATTGTCTGGCTTATGATACGATAACCGTTAGCAGAGTTGAATTACCGACCATAGATGTCTTGCCGAGCAATGAATTCATCTATTGTGAAGGTTCAGATATAAACTTGAACGCAACTAGTAGTGGAGACTTGACTTGGAAAGATCCGAGTGGCATAGTGATAGGGACAGGTCCAGGGCCTATTAATATTACGGGGCTAACGCAATCTGCGGTATATACTGTAGAGGCGGTTGACAGATTTGGTTGTTTTTCAGCAGAACAACTGGAGATACAGTTCATAGCTGCTCCCACCATCCCTATTGATCCAGTGACCCAGTTTCAAGTCTGTGAAGGAGATTCACTGACAGCAGTCATTACTACTAATAATCAGATAACCTGGACTACAGCTAACGGACTTATTTTGTCCAATACGAATGTCTTGAGCTTCCCAGTATTGGATCAGGATACGACAGTATTGATTACGGCGACGAATGACTTAGGTTGTACGTCGACACAAGAATTGACCTTTACAACGTTTGATTTACCAGAGGTGAGTGATGAGCCTTTGGACTTTAGCATCTGTCTTGATTCAGAAGCAGTTTTTGAATTGAATTCTCAAGATTCTGTTTCGTGGTTTGATACAGACGGTAACTTGATTACGACTGGTAATGAATTACCACTGATGGGTCTGGAAGAAGCGACCACCTATTATATAGAATATCTGAATCTGAATGGCTGTATGAGTTTTGATACCTTGCAGGTCAATGTTTTTGATGAATTAGGCTTACAGATAAATCTTGGAGCAGAGGAACAAATCTATTGCAGAGGGTTTAGCCCTGAGATAAGTTCCGCCTTCAATGTTGATTCTGATATTACCTGGACGGTCAATGGGATGGTCGTAGGAACTGGCTCTGAATTACTTGATTATTTTCCTGAAGGTGATGTCACCTTGATAGCTTTGGCAGAGGATGACTCAGGTTGCATGGAATCAGACACCATTATAATCACTGAATCTTTTGCAGAAGGAACTGTCTCTGGTCCTAATACCATGTGCTTAGGAGATGAGATCACTTTGATGTATCAACCTAATGGACTTTCGGAGTATGAAATTACTTGGACTCCAGATGTCAATACTGATTCCATAGGGACTTCTATCGTGGCATCACCAGAGATTACAACTAATTATTCAGTTCTTTATGTCAATGAAGATGGCTGTGAAGACACGACTAATTTCTTGGTTGAGGTGGGAGGCTTTGCAGCAGCACCTCAGGCAACAACTTCCAAAGAAGAAATATGCCTGTTGGAATCCGTAGATCTGAATGTGACCAATACTTCTGGTGATAACTATATCTGGTCACCTGCGAATTCTCTGGATGACCCCACCCTCGCTGATCCGACTGCAACTCCAGAAATTACGACATTATATCAAGTCACTATCACTGATGATCTTGGCTGCTCTGCAGAATCTTCTGTGGAGGTCAGAGTTATCTTACCGACTTGCACTGAAGATGATGTATTCTTACCGAATATGTTTACACCGAATGCAGATATGCTTAACGATACTTTCAAAGCAGAATCTAATTTTATTGAGAGTATGACTTTGACTGTGTATAATCGATGGGGAGAAGAAATGTTCTCTACCACTGACAAGGACATCGGGTGGGATGGCACTTATCAGGGGGCAGAGTTGGCGCCTGATGTATATGGGTATTATTTTACGGCAGTCTGTGTAAATGGCTTCACTTATCAGAAGCAAGGCAATGTGACTTTACTCAAGTAAGAACAAATAGATCAGTCATTGAAAAATATTATACCGTAGTGAAGACACAGCCTAAGGATAGGCGATAATTATTCCCTCTGGCGATTGAGCCTTATGGCTAATGCCAGTATCTTTGCAACCACATGAGTAAGAAAGGACGTGTATTAGTGGCCATGAGTGGCGGTATCGATAGCACTGTAACTGCTATGATGTTGCATGAGCAAGGGTATGAGATTGTCGGTATAACCATGAAAACCTGGGACTATGCGTCTTCTGGTGGTTCGAAAAAGGAGACGGGCTGTTGTAGTCTAGACTCTATTAATGATGCCAGACAGATTGCAGTGGAAAAAGGTTTTCACCATTTCATAGTTGATATCAGAGAAGAGTTTGGGGACTATGTTATTGATAATTTTGTAGATGAGTACATAGCTGGAAGGACTCCTAATCCTTGCATACTGTGTAACACTCATATTAAGTGGAGCGCCTTACTCAAACGTGCTGACGCGATGGATTGTCAATTCATAGCAACGGGTCATTATGCAACCATCAAGCAAGAGAATGACCGCTATTTCATATCCAAAGGTGTCGACCCTCGCAAAGATCAATCTTATGTGTTGTGGGGGCTTTCACAAGAGTGCATGGCGCGGACAATGTTTCCACTTGCAGATTATACCAAAGAAGAAATAAGAAAGATGGCCTTCGACTGGGGCTACGAGTCTCTGTCCAAGAAACCAGAGAGCTATGAGATTTGTTTTGTGCCGGATAATGATTACCGCGGTTTCCTGAAACGACGTGTACCGGAATTGGCTGAAAGTGTCAAGGGTGGCACCTTTGTGGATAGCAATGGCGCATTGCTAGGTCGACATGAGGGTTACCCTTTCTATACCATAGGACAGAGAAAAGGATTAGGCGGCGGCTTCAAGACACCTAAGTATGTCACCAATATCATCCCAGACAGTAATACCATCGTACTCGGAGAAGCAGATGACCTGTTGAAAAATTCGATGCAAGTCGGTGAGATCAATTATCAGAAGCATCTGAGTGTGGATCCTTCCAAGGAGTATGTGACAATGGTGCGATATAATGATCGAGGTACCTTGAGTCAAGCGGAATTAATGGATAATGATGAAATGAAGGTCCATTTTCTTGCTAATGTCAGAGGTATCGCTCCTGGCCAATCAGCTGTTATCTATGACGGAGCAGATGTCGTGGCAGGTGGTATCATACTCAGAAAGTAGTTACTTTTTCAGGGCAGAATCCATGATTTGTTGTCTTGCTTAGGAAAGGCTTGTTCATTTGGCTAACATATGAATGACCAATTACTTAACTTTATACATTAAAGAATTACATAATGTGTATGTCATTGAAAATAAAGCTATTACTAGTATCCTTGGCCGCAGCTTGCTTATTCTCTTGCGCTGACGAAAGTATCGTGCTAGCACCAGAAGCCTTAGGTTTGGAATATTATCCGATAGAGGAAGGTCAGTATTGGATATATGAGGTGGATTCTACCGTAGTTATAGGCGGTGGGGCTTCACTGTTTACTTCGCAATCCTACGTAAAAGAAGAAATAACCGGCTCCTTCACTAATTCTCAGGGGGATACTAGTTTTGTATTGACCATATCCAATTCTAATGCCTTGGATGGAACCTATGTTGTGACTGATGTATGGAAAGTAGAGATATCAGATACTCGTGTGATTCGATTTGAAGAGAATAGAGCCTTCATTAAATTGGTTTTCCCTATAAAGGAAGGTGTCAGTGTGGAGAATGTATTATTTGACGAGCAGGTGGAACTGAATATTGCTCAGCAAAAGATGAGACCTTACCTGAACTGGGACTATAAAGTTCTGGAAGCAGGTGGATTCGCCACTGTGGCTAATAAGAATTACAACAACATCATCAGAGTGCAACAAGCGAATAACCAAGCTGATTTTGCCAATGAGGTCAACTTTAGAGTGGTGGAAGAAATCTATGCACCTAAAATTGGAATGATAGAAAGACGTATGGAAATTTTCGATACGGATTGTTTGGGTTGTCTGGAACCGTGGATAGAGAAGGCGGATAGAGGCTATGAAGTGACACAACGGCTGGTAGATCATAACTAAGAATATAAGATTTGATTGAGCTAGTTCCTATAGGCCATTCTGCAAAAAGCAGAGGAATAGATGGCAGTTTCAAAACCCGAATAGTAGAAGAGTTTAGAGCAGACTTACTCAAGGCCAGAGCTATTTTCATAAATCTGGATGGCTCCAAAGTGCCTTTTCTCATAGAGTCTTCTTCAGTTCAGAATGGCATAATCCTGAAACTGGATGAAATAGATACCCCTGAGTCAGTAACGGCCTTGCTCAACAAAGAGCTCTTTCTCGAAATTTCTGAAGTATCTGATGCCGCGTTTCAAGACAACACCTCACAGCATCCTCTCACTGGATTTTTCATATCAGATCAGAATGATAAAAAAATAGCTCCTATAGAGGAACTCATAGAATATCCTAATCAGTTGCTCGCCAAGATCAATTTCAATGACAAGGAACTCCTCTTGCCGATTCATGAAAAGCTCATCATCGAAATGGACGAGCAAAATCAAACTTTGAAATTGGAAATAGCCGAAGGCTTGCTTGACTTATAGGCTTAGCTCTCCCCCTCTCAACCAAAGAAACCAAAGCTCAATGGTTTCAAAATCCTCGGAATGAATTTAATATGATCCGAAGCTGTCAGCTCTGGATCTTTAATGACTAATCCTAATTTATAAAAATCAATAGTCCGACAGTGGTAGTCTCGTTTGATTTGATTCCAGGCTCCGCGCATCCCACTGGACCAATTGATATCATCCATAACGATCACTTGCTTTTCTGGGCCTGCCCTCCATATCCATTCAAAATATTTTATTGTCGATTCGTAGGTGTGATCCCCATCCATATAAACAAAATCAGCTCGACTCAGTACCTCAGGGACCTTATGCAGCACAGTGTCAAATAAACCAAGATAAGCCGTCACCTTGATATTCAATTCTTTAAAATTATTACAAGCTAAATCATACAAAGGCTCAGCACCTTCTATCGTATGCAACTCGGCTTCAGGTGAGCCAGCGTTGAGATAGCTGGTCGCTAAGCCAAGATTAGTGCCCAATTCCATTATGACTTTTGGTCTGAAATAAAGCGTAAGATTTCTGAGTAATCTGCACTTATAAACATTTGAAGTAGAAGTTGCAGCTAAGGTTTTGACAGTTTTTTGTATTAGCTTAGAACTACTTGTTTTGTGAGAGCCGGCCCCGTGATCTTCAAAGGTAATGACGGTCTCATCTTGCTTCAACTTTTGTCGTAAAGTTTCCAAAGCTGTATCGGCATAGTAAGTTTTCCTCAGCTCAAAGATATGAGTAAGGAGCTTGTAGAGATATGGGGAGTGTACACTATTTATAGTCTTGGACTCCCAATAAAAATTCAATAAAGCTTTAAGATTTGACCTACTCAAGTAATTTGATAAATTTGATATCGAAACTATGAAACTCCATTGAAACTGATCAATTATATTAAGGGTTCCTTATTCAGAATCGTGTTTTTATTCACGATTCTCATATTTCATCCTATTCAGTGGTTGACTTATAATTTATTGGGTGCTAGGGCACAAGAAAAGCTGATTTATGCACTTAATGCGATACTTACTTATTCCATCCAGTTTTTCGGCAATAAGATTCAGTTTACTAACGAGTATGAGCTACCTGTGGATAGGCCTCTGATATTTATTGCCAACCATCAAAGCATGTGGGATATCGTAGGGATATATTGGTTTTTGAGAGCTTACAGGCCAGTTTTCGTATCCAAAGTGGAGCTAAAGAAAGGCATTCCCAGTATATCATATAACCTCAGAAAAAGTGGTGCGGCTTTCGTGGATCTTGAGGACAAGAAAGAGACGATCAGGGACATACTGAAGCTCAGTCAGAAAATTGCTGATGAGAGTCGAGCTGCTGTCATCTTTCCTGAAGGACGAAGATCCCGTGACGGCATACTCAAGGAATTTGCTTACGGAGGGGTTACTGCCTTACTCAAGAAAGCACCCAAGGCCTTGATCGTACCTATTACCGTGCAAGGAACGGGAGCTATTACTGCAAGGAAATACAAGATCCATACAGGCAAACAAGTTAGTTGGACAGTAATGGAGCCTTTTGAGATTGGGGACTTAGCTATCCCTGAAATAACAGAGAAAGCCAGAGCAGCAATAGCTGCAGAGTTAGGTCAGCAGCCATAAAGCCGAGTAGGAATAATACTACCTTTGCAGGTATGGAAAGCATAGATCAGGTACTGGAATTGATGAATTTGGAGCAGCTGGATGTCTGCTTGTATCGTGGTCAGAGCTACAAGACGCCTTGGGAACGCGTATTTGGAGGACAGGTGCTGGGGCAATCTTTACATGCAGCTTATCAGACAGTACCCAAGGACAGGATAGCACATTCCATGCATGCTTACTTCATCTTGCCAGGCGATTGCGATCATCCTATTATCTATGAGGTGGATACGATTAGAGATGGCGGAAGTTTTACAACCAGAAGAGTTGTGGCTAAGCAAAGAGGCAAAGCGATATTCAATATGGCTGCCTCATTCCAGCTTGCTCAGTCAGGCTTGGAACACCAGATGGATATGCCCAAAGTCAAAGCTCCAGAGGACACTAAAAGTGTTTCAGAGAGACTTAAACCCATCAAATTTCTAAGCCCGAAAATCTATAAGAAATTAATAGGTATAGATCCTAATGCCTTTGAATTCAGACCAGTAACCAATCCCTATTCTCTACCGCCCCAAAACCTGGACCCCTATCTTCAAGTATGGTTCAAATCCATAGCAAAAGCTGATGTCGACTTACCTATGCAACAGCAACTGCTTGCCGCCGCTTCTGATTTTGGTTTGCTGCGTACTGCTGCTCTACCCCATCAGACCAAGATTATGATGAAGAAAATGGTGTTTGCAAGTCTGGATCACGCGATGTGGTTTCATAAGGATTTCAGGATAGATGAGTGGATGCTGTTCGAGACGGATAGTCCTAGTGCTTCTAATTCGAGAGGTTTCACCAGAGGTAGCATCTATAATCGAGAAGGTGTCTTGATAGCCAGTGTTGCGCAGGAGGGGCTGATGAGGATTTTGGATTGAGCTGGGTAAGATGTAGAGGGGAGCCAGTGATAAGAATCTGATGATGACTTTATTGAAAATACTGATTCATTATATAAACAGAAACTAAGGAAAAATTCAAAGCTGATTTCATGTTTTCTAAACAACTTTAAAAATTAAGTTCCTAACCAGGCATAGACTCACCGCAGAGGCGATTCAGACACAACCCTGTTATTAAAGGAATTTCAACATACAGAATTAAAAAAGTCAAACTTAAAAAAAACTAAGACCCATAAATTTTCTCAGTTCCACTTAAATACCTACTCAGTAAAAGTTAGATGAAAGGTTATGACATGTTGTGGCCTATTTTTATGTTACGATGAGGCTATGTCATTAGGTTTTAATATTACATCTCAATTACCTCTTCCTCTGCGATAACAAATACTCTTTCTCCAGGCTTAGGATACACAATAGATAAACCAGTGAATGCACCAAACGCTGGCAATACCGCTTGCTTTCTTGCAAAGTAGAAGCAAGGCAATTTCATCACTTGTTTACCAGTGCCTTCAAGTACAACACCAGGGTGCAAATGCCCATAAAAATTATAATGTTGTAAGTCTTCTGTACCTAATGGATAGTGAGAAAAAATAAACGGTTCGATAATCAACGGAGGATTATGTATTTTCATTACTGACTCCTTATAAATGTCAGTGGGTAATATATCATGATTACCCTTTACCAATTCAAATGAAATCTCTGTATATCCACTCAAAAATTTAGCAAATTTCACCCAAACATTATTCAAGCTGCTATGAAACAGATCCCCTAGGAATAAAACTTTTACAGGATGAAAATCATCTAAGAGTTGTTTTAGATTACTGAAATTTTGATTAATGATAGCAGCGGGTGCAGCCAAGCCTTGCTTCCTGAAATGTGCAGCTTTGCCCAGGTGCAAATCAGCAATGAGTAGAGTTCTTTCTTCTTCCCATAGTATACCTCTACAGGGGTGAAGTATAAGATTTTGTTCTTGGAACAGAATGGATTTCAAGGCTTCGCTTATGTGAATTAGTAAATTGTAAAAAAAATAGAGGCTCTACGTAATCATCTTTAACTTCATCTTCTGTATTCGCTCCCTCAATGTTTCACTGGATAATTTTTCGCGTAACCTATCCACAATTATTGGCAACGAAAATGGCGTAGGTTTAACAGGTCTCGTTATTACGATACGTTGCTTATTTATCCTTTTCAGCGTTTCATATAATCGTTCTTCTTGTAACTGAAATTGCATGACTTCTTCATAGGCTTGTTTGACTAATAAATTGTCGGGTTCGTGCTCTTCAAATACCTGAAAGAATAATTGTGATGAAGATTGCAGGTGTTTACTCCTTTTTGCCGAACCTGGATAACCCTTGAAGATCAATCCTGCAATAGAGGCAATGTCGCGAAATTTCCGTTTAGCCATCTCTACTGAGTTTACACTACGTTGAATATCTTTTCTCAAGTTTTTTTCGGAAAATAGAACCTCGTTGATGACATTTTCTACATCCATTTCTTGGTCAGACAATAACTCAAACCCATAATCATTAACAGCTATGGAAAAGCTAATAGACTGATACTGACTCAAACGCCAAGCTATTATGGTGCTCAGACCCTCGTGCACAAATCGACCATCGAACGGGTAAAAAACTAAATGATATCCTTCTCTGTCCTTAAAATATTCTATCAATAATTCATCTTCATTGGCGATGTGAGAACGGCTTTTTTGGAGTTCCGTCAAGGGTCTGATCTTTTTTAATTCTGCTGTCTTTATGTTGTCTCCTTGAATTAGATTCATTTGATATCTCAACTCTTCCGATAATCTAGATGAGAAAGGCATCCGACCACCTGCCCACGATGGCGTCACGCCTTTCTTTTTTCTACTAGCTTTGACATATACTTCCATTTCTTTAATTCTAACGACTTCCAATGCTCTTCCACTAAAAATAAAAACATCACCGGGGCTCAATGATGATATGAATCGTTCTTCAATTCTACCAATTTTAGTACCATTTCGATACTTCACTTCCATCGTAGTATTGCTGACAATTGTGCCAATCGACAATCGATGACGGGTAGCCACTGTTTTGTTTACTATGTAGTATTTTCCATTGTGTATACCTACACGGTTATACTCATCATAAGCAACTAATGATTTCCCACCTGTACATATAAACGCTAAACACCATTCCCATTCCTCACGCGTAATACTCTCATAACTGTAGGTTTTTTTGATTTCATTATAGATTTGCTCTTCTATGAATCCACTAGATACCGAAAGTGTTACCATATATTGAACTAGCACATCGAATGACCTGACATAGGGCATTCTATTTTCCAGATTATTTTTCTTCACTGCACGTCGCAATGCCGCACCTTCTATTATCTCCATAGCATGCGTCGGTACAAAATAAATCGTACTTGTTGCTCCAGGCTGGTGACCACTCCGACCAGCCCTCTGCAGGAATCTTGCTACACCCTTAGGGCTACCTATCTGAATCACTGTTTCTACAGGTCTAAAATCCACACCTAAGTCTAAACTGGAGGTACAGACCACCAAAGTGATGGTGCCTTCGTGCAGAGCATTTTCTACCCAATCTCGTTGCTCCTTGGCTATGGCGCTGTGATGCATTGCAATGAGTCCCGCCAAGTCTGGCTGATTTTCCAACAGTGCATTATACCACCGCTCACATTGGTTACGAGTATTGGTGAATATAAGTGAAGTGTCACTTCTATTAACGATTTCCATAACTTTGTCTACCATCCGAATCCCTAAATGACCTGCCCAAGGAAATTTTTCTATTTTGTCAGGTAGTACGGTCTCTATTTTTATTTTTTTGGAAATCTTGGATCGGATAAGTGTCCAATTTCCTGTGTGATAATCTTCCCCAAATAACACTGCTGCTGCCTCATCCATATTTCCGATAGTAGCTGATATGCCCCAGAATTTTAATTTCGGTAGTAGAGACTTTAGTCTGGAAATACCTAGTTCAACTTGTACTCCTCTCTTAGAGCCTAATAATTCATGCCACTCATCAGTGACAAAGGCTTTTAAGTTCTTGAAAATTTCCTCGTATCCGACAGTTGCGAGAAGTAGGTGTAAGCTCTCAGGTGTCGTAATTAATATTTCAGTTGGATTTCTCTTTTGTTTAGCCCGCTCGTTAGATGAGGTATCCCCCGTTCTGATAGAAATTTTCCAATCAACCCCCATTTCCTCTGCTGCTCGTTCGGCTGATGATTTAATTTCTTTAGTAAGTGCTTTTATAGGTGATATCCAGATCGCTTGAAGCCCGTTGTTAGAGGGTAGTATTTTCTTTTTGCTATGTGCTTTCAGAAATTCTAATAGAATAGGAATTATAAGTGCATATGTTTTTCCACTTCCAGTTGCGGCATTGACGATGCCACTCTTATTTTGAAGATAAGCCTTCCAGGTCTTTAGTTGAAACGGGAACGCAACCCAGCCTTTTGACTTGAACCATCTTTCTCCTAGTTCTATCTGTTCTGTTCGAGTCATTCAGGATCTTATGCCTTGCGAAGGTTGGCGTTAATGAAATTTGATATTGTATTTGGATCTTTCACTACAACAATTGATTTTTTAATTTTCATCTCTAAGTTCTATTATGATGGTATTGATATGTCCATAACATCCCAACAATTTTTTTCTCTCTTTGAAAATAGGTTCCAGCTTTGGTAATCCAGGGACAAAAATGCCTGGCAGGCGTAAGCCTTTCCATATATCTAAGTATGATTCATCTTGGTTGGCTCGAATTACACTTTCTGTAGGTATGCTCAGGCTACCTTTGAAAGCCCATAATTTGTGGAGATATGTAACATAGAAAAGAAATTTGTTGTTCTCTAGATATAGGCTGACCATAATTTAAACTCTATGTGTTTTAGTGCCTCAAAAATCAACTTTAGAAAAATAGCTAAAATATTCTACATATCTGTAACTCTACTGACCATATACTTCTAACATCTTTTTCAAGTCTATCAGCGTATTTGCGTCTTCTGCTTTTTTGTCTGTTCGCCAGCGCAACATTCTTGGGAATCTCAAGGCAACTCCTGACTTATGACGACTGGAAGCGTTGATGCCTTCGAAGGCAATTTCAAAAACTAATTCTGGATTGACACTACGTACAGGTCCAAATCTTTCTTTGATATTTTTTCTTACCCACGCTGTAATTTTTCTGAATTCTTTATCCGTTAATCCTGAATAGGCTTTGGTAAAAGGAACCAAATTATTGTCCTCATCCCAAACCGCAAAAGTGTAATCGGTATATAAATTGGCACGTCGACCATGGCCTTGTTGTGCATATATCATTACCGCATCTATGGTCATCGGATCGACTTTCCATTTCCACCAATCACCACGCTTCCGCCCTGAGCGATATTCGGAATCCATTTTTTTAATCATCAGACCTTCACTCAAATGTATGCGTGAATTGGCTCTTTCCGTTGCTGCGGTCTCCCAATCCTCCACCTCAATAACCTCAGATAACAATAGCACCTCATTTGGATTTTCATTTACCACTCTCTCCAATAGGCGTCTTCTTTCCTTAAGTGGTCTGCTGCGAATGTCCTTACCCTCAAATTCGAGCAAATCATAACACATCATGACAACTGGAGCTGTTTCTAATATTTTCTTGGTGACATTCTTACGTCCTATTCTAGTTTGCAAGATATTAAATGTCAGAGGCTTTCCATCTCTATATGGCAGGATTTCACCATCAATGACTGTCCCATTAGGCAGTATCTTTGCCAGAGGGTCATACTCAGGAAATTTGTCGGTCACTAATTCTTCACCTCTTGACCACACAAATAGGTGATCTTCTCGTACAATAATCTGTCCTCTTATACCATCCCATTTACGTTCTACTTGCCATTCATCAGGACTACCGAGAGTGATGGGTTCATTTTCCAACGCATAGGCAAGATAGAATGGGTAAGGCTTAGAGATATCATCCAAGGCATTTTCTGATCGAATTAATTCATCGTAGGTAATCGTGTCTGGTGTCCAGTTACCCATGAGCCTATGAGCGATAGCATTCTCTTCTTGATCTTCATATTGTGCCAAAGCACGCATCATTAATTTCTGAGATACACCAACTCTGAATCCACCTGTAATTAATTTATTGAATACGAATCGTTCCTTATAGGTCATGCCTTGCCAGATGTCGATTACTGCTGCTTTTTTAACCTCATCTTCTTTTTTATCTAGACTTTTTATTAGCTCAATCCAATAAGTAAGTGATTCATCGTGCCGTTCTTGTGGTGGTGGAAGAACTAGCGCTATTGTTTCAGCCAGGTCACCTACGACTTGATAACTTTCTTCAAAAAGCCATAATGGTATGGCAGCCAACTCAGCGGCCCACTCTCTCAGCAGACTAGTTTTGACTGTCCTTTTTGGGCGACGATGAGAAAGAATAGCGATTGACCAGAGTCGATCTTCGTCCTCTACTTGCCCAAAGTATTCTACGAGAGCAGCCACCTTCACCAGTGTCTTGGTGGTTTGATCAAGTTTGGAAAAAAGTTCTGTAAAGTGTTTCAATCTTTGATGGTTTATGAATGGGCTGTGTTTAGTGAGACCTTTATTAATTATCAGTTACTTTTCACTTTCATCCGAATCTATGCTTTCTCCGGTAAATTCTGTTTTCGCTGCCACTGCTTCTATTCCTTGATCATTCAAGTATTTGGAGTATACTGCGGTATACCCATGGGTAACAATAACTTTACTTGCCTCTGTCTCTGAGACAGCTCTATTGAGGTCTTTCCAGTCCACATGATCAGATAGGACGAAACCCTTATCGACTGCTTTTCGTCTCCGAGCTCCCCTTAGTGTCATCCAACCTGAAGCAATACCAATCGAAATAGGTTTGAATTTTTTCATCCAGCTAGAATTTAATGCTGAAGGTGGCGCCAATATTAAATTTTTATGGTAATCTTTTACTGGTATTTCTTTTGTTACCCTTATGGTGGGTGGTAAGGATACACCTTGTGCTCTCATGACTTCATTGATATTTTCCACCGCACCGTGAGTGTATATAGAACCTATGGAGCTATCTAAACCTTGCAAAATGCGTTGGGCTTTGCCTAGTGAATAGCCAGTAATAAAAGTGACCTTTCCTGCATCTGAATTTATCTTCCACCAATTATTAATGTTAGCGAAAATTTCCTCTTGTGGCTTCCAATCATAGACAGGCAAACCAAAAGTAGATTCAGTTATAAAGGTATCACACTTAATCGGTTCGAAGGGCTCCGCCAAACCATCATTTTCAAGTTTGTAATCTCCCGAAGCAACCCAAACTTCACCTTTATACTCCACTCTTATTTGAGCAGAGCCTAGTATGTGTCCTGCTGGATGGAACGAGAAGTTTACTCCGTTTATATTTATTTTTTCACCGAAGTTTATAGTCTGCAAATTGATATTCCCTAAGCGGTATTTTATGGCTGGACCTGCTGTAGTGGTGGTAAGGTACGATTCACTACCATAACGCGAGTGATCTGAATGACCATGGGTTATCATTGCTTTTTTCACAGGTTTCCAAGGGTCTATGAATATATCGGCACGAGGACACCAGATTCCTTTTGCTGTAAATTGTAATAAATCTGAGGAATGAGGTCTAGGCATAGGTGAAGTTTCAGTAAAATTGCAGACTTTGTATTATATCGTACAGCACGCTGCGTAAACATTCATCAGTATTGAAATGTTCATTGTTGTACAATAGGCATAGATCATAGGCCATTATCACTATACTTGAGTTGTAAGAGGATTCGTTCTTATAAATACATTTACAAATATGCATGCGCTGGTAGCGAGTAAAGTATGAGATGATAACGATATGTTCCAGCAAATCTTATTGAATAATCAGCTTAGTTATTTAAACTTCATATATGGATAACCCACTGAAAGGATTAAAGAAAGCAGGTAAGAAATTTAGTAAGGGCATCAATCGTCTAGTAGAGAAAATTGATTCAAAGGACCCACTTATGATTATTCCTTACCGAGGATACGCTAATTCTAATAGAATATATCTCAGAGGTAGAGTACTCGAAGATGAAAATATATTCAAAGGCAAAAATGATAATCAAATTCAAAATATTATCAATAGTATTAAACGATTCGAATCTGACGAAATACCGAATGCAGATGTGAGAATAATTTGTGCCAACCAATCCTTTGAATGTCAGACTGATCAGGAAGGATATTTTGTATTGGATGACAATTGGACTGCTCCTGCTATGAAGGTTTCTAATGCTTGGAAGAAAGTAAAAGTTGAATTGATTCTTCCAACAAAAATTGATGGGAAGAAAATAAAAGCTCAAGGAGAAATTCATATTCCTTCGGAGAATGCAGACTATGGCATAATAACAGATATCGATGACACTATTCTACAAACTCATGTTGCATCACTTTTTAAGTTAAGAATGCTTTACTCAACGATGTTTAAGAATGCGCATCAGCGATTACCAATTGATGGTATGTCGGAATTATTTGAAAATTTTGTCTTAGGTGCTAATGGTAAGAGAAAGAATCCTATCTTTTATTTGTCACATAGTCCGTGGAATGTTTATGATCTATTAGAAGAATTTTTGGAAGTGCATAGTTTTCCGAAAGGCCCATTGTTACTGCGTGATTTTGGAATTAAGCCCTCTGGTGAGTATTCTAATCATAAAATCAGTTCAATCGCACATATATTAAATATGTATCCAAAATTGCCTTTTATTTTAATTGGAGATTCTGCTGAGAAAGATGCAGATTTTTACCTAGAAGTAGCAAAAGTATTTCCTAAACAAGTAAAAGCTATTTACATCAGGCAAACCCGCGATACAAAGAATGCTCGACGAATCAAGAAATTAATCGATAAGAATACTGATGTTTCTGCTGTCTTAATTCACACATCTGATGAAATACGTAATCATAGTATCAAAAATGAAATACTGCCACGTGACTCGTGAACCTATGAAAGTTAATTCATCCTAGGATAATCAGCTGTATCTACCGATTTGTAATTTTTAAAAAGAGAAAAAAGTACCCGGAGCGGGACTTGAACCCGCACGACCGTGAAGTCATTGGATTTTAAGTCCAACGTGTCTACCAATTCCACCACCCGGGCCTTTCTCGTGGTATTCGAACGCTGGACATCCGAATGATTTGATCTAAATGGAGCGAAAGACGGGATTCGAACCCGCGACCCCGACCTTGGCAAGGTCGTGCTCTACCAGCTGAGCTACTTTCGCATATTTGCTAATAACAGCATAGATCCCAAATCAGGACTAAGCTACTTTTGCATATTTCAAAGCACCTTAGAAGCTATTTCCTAAGGGAAGGCAAATATACTACACCTCTAACCAATTTCAAATACCACTTTGATATAAATCTGTCATTTAGCTATTCTGCAGTTAAGGCCTTGATTCACAGGTATTTACTACCCTCTTTTATAGTCAATTTTGCCAGGTTAGGCCTATGCTCAGCTATAAAAGTGGCTACGCTCATGGGATTCAATTTTGAATGTTGTCGTAATGCCCAGCCACTAGCCTTATTTATAAAGAACTCTGTGCTTCCAAAGGTCATTGGAATCAATTCATACAATAATGCCTCATCTGTTTGTTGTCGGTACTTGAGTTGGAATATCAATGCTGTCCTCTGTAACCACATATTGTCACTGTTCATGTACTCTAATGCCTTACTGCGTGCAAGATTTAGTCTATCCTTCAGAATATGTCCTATCATGGTTGTTGCTATAAAATCGACGGTATCCCACCAGCTCTTGGTTGTAATCAATGATTCCAAGTGTAGGAGATCAGCTTCCGAATAGCTTTTTTTGCATTTGCCCATCAGCTCCATAGCCACCATCTGGCATTCTCGGTGGTCTTTCGTCCACAGTTCTGAAGATAGCGCTCTAATATGTTCCTTGATTGAGGCTTGCTCTTGCTGCCACAAGGGCCTGAGAATGGCCGTCCTCAAAGGAGCTTTGATACCATAGAATGGGAAGCGGTTTTTCATATAGGCAGACATTTTCAGCGCATTGTTGCTGTTGCTAGCTTCGACCAGTGCAGATTCTATATGACTGATTAATTGACTTGTGTTCATGAATGCTTAGTTTCATAATTTAGACCCATCAAGTAAATTTAGCATAAGTGATGAAACCTCTGGCAGAAAGAATGAGACCGACTACACTCGATGGATACATAGGCCAAGAAGCATTGCTGGGTAAGAATGGTGCTCTTACCAAAGTCATCGCTGCTGGACGTATTCCCTCTATGATTCTCTGGGGACCACCTGGTGTCGGAAAGACAACGCTGGCCAATATCATCGCCGAATCATCAGGCAGAACCTTTTATCAACTTAGTGCCGTCAATTCTGGTGTCAAAGATGTCAGGGCGGCCATAGCCAATGCCGAGAACACTAATCTCTTTCAAGCAAAAGCCCCTATCCTATTCATAGACGAGATTCATAGATTTTCTAAGTCGCAACAAGATGCTCTGCTGGGTGCTGTGGAGAAAGGGATCGTCACCTTGATAGGCGCGACTACAGAAAATCCCTCCTTTGAAGTGATCTCTGCCCTACTCTCTCGTTGTCAAGTCTATGTCTTGTCCGACTTGAGTTCTGATCATCTCAAAGAAATGATCTCGAAGGCACTGCAAGATGATGAGTACCTTAAGACCAGATTTATCATCATAGAAGAGTATGAAGCGCTGTTGAGATTCAGCTCAGGAGATGGGCGCAAGCTCTACAACTTGCTGGAGCTGATAGTGGATAGCTTTGATGACGACGAAGATATCGTCATCAATAATGAAGCGGTGCTTCAAAGGTTACAGGTCAATCTATTGCAATATGACAAAAATGGTGAGCAACATTACGATTTGGTTTCTGCCTTCATCAAATCCGTCAGAGGCAGCGATCCCAATGCAGCCGTCTATTATCTAGCCCGTATGATAGATGGTGGTGAAGACCCCAAATTCATCTGTCGCAGAATGATCATCCTGGCTTCAGAAGATATCGGGCTGGCCAATCCCAATGCTTTGCTACTGGCCACCGGCTGTTTCCAAGCCGTCCATCAGATAGGGATGCCAGAAGGAAGAATCATCATGTCCCAATGTGCCGTATATCTAGCCTCCAGCCCCAAGAGCAATGCCTCCTATGCAGCCATCAATAAAGCGATGTCCGCGGTCAAAGAAACCGGCGCACTCAGCGTTCCACTTAAACTCAGAAATGCTCCGACAGATCTTATGAAGGATTTGAATTATGGTAAGGCATATAAGTATGCCCATGATGGAGAAGATAGCTTCGTGATGGAGGAGTACCTGCCAGATGAATTGGCAGGAAATGCTTTTTATGAGCCTGGGGCGAATGGTGCGGAGAGAAAACTGAAAGCCTATCTTAATGGGTTGTGGCAGGGGAAGTATGGATATTGAACTAAGTAAGAGAACTGAATTGCGTATTTAGAATACACTATTTTTTCTAAGCTGAATGTTCTAATTTCTTGATCATCAAGTCCTTAGGTTTTTAACTCGCCGACGGTCTTTCCCCAGCTGAAACCGATGTTTCGGTTCTCTCTCTTCTAAGGTCTGTTAAGGACCTTGGATGCAGCTTTGGTTGCAGCATTCGTTCATGTCTTATAACAATAATGAGCGGTTATCTATAGGTAATGAAAGCCGGTTAACCTTGCTTTCAAAGAGTGAACCTTGACAACAGTCGAGCCATTCGGTAATAATTAAAGGTTGGCCACCAATCCGCTTTCCCGGTTTTCTTCCTTGCAGCTTACAACACTAACCGCCATTGCGGAATGGTCGTTCGTAAGTATGTTCAAGCTGGATTTACAATAACTGCTATGGCTACTTCGCCCACCTGTGATTCACCCATACCGACCTCGCTTTTTCAGTAAGGAAAGTCCAAGCAAGTATACGACTGGCTTTGTGGCCTTGCGACATGCTTTTGACTTCGTAGTGAGCGGCACCGACTCTTTTCAGTTCATCAGTCAAGTGTTCCAGATGAAGTTTATTCGAAATCAAAGAGCTGAATAAAAAGCAATTATTCTTGTAGTTTTTACTTTCCTTGATCATTCTGAGGACGAAATACAATTCTCCCCCCTCGCACCATAACTCTTTGTTCTTTCCACCAAAATTAGATACGGAGGTCTTTTCATTGGTCTTCTTGAGATTGTTGGATTTTTTCAAATTGGCAGCCGCTGCTTGCTCGGCAGACTCATAATAGGGAGGATTACATACTGTGAAATCAAAGTAGTCATCCTTCCATATCATCCTTCTTATGATTTGCTTTTCATTTTGTTGAAGTCGACATTCTATGACGTCTTTGAGTTGCGGATTTTTAGCGATGATGGCACTGACATTCTTAAGCGCTTGAGTATCGATGTCAGTAGCGACGAAGGTCCATCCATACTCTTTGTTAGCAACTAATGGATAGATGCAATTAGCGCCTACCCCGATATCAAGGCCTTTTATTTTAGGGCCTTTGGGAATCTGATTATTATCGAATGACGCCAACATATCTGCCAAGTGATGAATATAGTCCGCTCTGCCAGGGACTGCTGGGCACAGATAGTCCGCTGGCAAGTCCCAGTCTACAACTTCGTAATGATGCTGCAGTAAGGCCGCATTAAGTGCTTTGACTGCAGCAGGGTCACCGAAATCTATAGAAGTATTGCCATGCTTATTAGGCCTCACGAAAGTGGAAAAAGATGGTACGGACTCAATGAGTGCATCAAAGTCATAAGGACCCCTGTGTTGAGACCTGGGATGTATGTTTTCTTTGATGAGAACTGCTGCTTTTTTCTTAGCCATGATCAAAGAAAACAAAAACCGCTACTATTATTCTACAATAGCAGCTGAATTATCGAATCACAGCTTAGTTTCTTTCTAGAAGAAATGCACCTGCGTCAGGTGTATCTCATCTTCTCCGCTCATCAGGAAACCAAGAACATATTCTCCTTCTCCAAATATGCTTTTACTCAGTAATACCCGATTAGACTCAACTGGTAACTGGAACTCTAAAAGTCCGTCATTGTCAAATATGCGGATTGTAGATATCTTATTACAAGTTGTAAATTCCAATTGTTCGAATTGGTCATTATATATGACTTCAATAAAGATGCTCTCTTCAGAGTCATCAATCTTGATCCCATAGACTTCCACGATCTCGTTACTGAGTAGTTTGGTTGCCGAAGATTCATCGACCGGAAATGGGATCGTCAGATGGAGTGAATGAGCCAGAAATAGAAGGATGGTAATTAGTTTCATGATTTTAGCACTTAGGCGCTTTGTCATAAAGACAAGTTTCATTGTTAATACCTTACCATTTGACCACTACGCGACAGCTACTAGACTCTACATAACGCTTACTCAACGGGATTAATTAAGATAAGCCTTAGCGACTTTCTCAAAATCTGGTAGTTTGTCGATATGCCATTTGTCGAGAATCTTTCCATCTCTGAACAATACAACACCTGGATTAGACCTGACAATGGTCTTGAGAAGAATATCGTCTGCCATTCCGTAAGTCAAGTCCAGACCAGTGTCTTCATTGAAATCGGCTATGGTCATTTCGTCTGCCCCTCCTATGGCCATGACTACTGGTATTCCCCGCTGCTTTGCGGCATCTGTAAAGGGTTTGAGAATTTTGTGTTTCTGAAGATAAGCAGATTCCCATTCATAATCCATATATGTTTCCAGACGTTCGACTGTCTTATCAAAACTCCTGTCTATTGTCAACGGGTCTGTCTGTAAAGTGTCGACTGTGAATAGGGAATCTATGACGGTCTTTGTTTTTTCCACCCCCTTTCCTTTCAACTTGTAATTAACTATAAGGAAGTTGTGCTCTGTTGACGAGAGGATGGCTTCTGTGAGGTCATTACCATCTTTGTCCTCTATGACGAAATCACTGATCTTGGTTGCTGGGATGGCTGGCTTGGTTCTTATCTGATCTGTGACCTTATAGACGCCTTTGTATTTCTTATAGTTCTTTTCTGGATCCTTGCCCATGTACTCTGCATTGGGGACTGTTATCATTTTTCCAGTTTCGATATTCTTCATCTTCCAGTCAGTAATCTTGACACCAGCCATCGCTTCTGCTTCCTTGGCTTTTACTTGTCTGACATTGACATTCTTGGCAAAGGGTCTGAAGTCCATATGCGGGATGTCCCACTTGAAATTACTGAAACAATAAAGGATGAATCCTACCAGACTGACGCCTAGGAGCCCTGACCGTATCGGCTTGTTAAAGAACTGGTGCATCTTCTTTTGTGTGAATAGAAATATGAATGCAGGGAATAAAAGCGCGACATCTTTAAGGAATGAAGTAAACGGCACCAGCTTAATGAAGTCTCCGAAACAACCACAATCTTTTACTTTCATATTATTCTCATTGAATTCTCCCCACTTGGAAAATTCAAAGAAATTGACCTCATTGGGCACATAGCCAGTCAGGTATGTGAATCCAGTAAGAAAGGTGAAAAAGCCAACCAATAGTAAGAAGGCCCAGCTGGTAAACTTAGGTGCAGCACCTGTAAGCAACATCAACCCCAGTACTATTTCAAATACGATCATCGCCACTGCAAAGCCCAAAGAATATTCTCCCAGAACGGGGAACATAGGAGCTAGAAAACTCAACCCTGATTCTGAAAAAGTACTTTCGAACTCTCCAAAATAATCCTTCATCTTGTAAGCAGTACCCAAAGGGTCCACTGCCTTGACCCAGCCCGAAAAAATGAAAAGAATGCCACAGTAGTTCTGCAGAAATGAAATGAAGGGGGATTTAGTGTTTTTGAAAACGAAGTACATGAGCAGTGTCAGTATGACAGCTGGTATACCCACTATTCCAAAAAGTACTGTTGATAAAGTCATAGTATTTTGTCTTTAAATATCTGGTTATCCTTTTTCAGAAAGTAGAATCATTGAAAACACAGAATAGTTCATGATGTCTTGAAAATTAGCTTTCAAGCCTTCTGAGACCAAGGTGTTTCCGTCGTTTTCTTCTATTTGTTTTATTCTCAGTAATTTCATAAGTATCAGGTCGGTCATGCTGCTTATACGCATATCTCTCCACGCTTCACCATAATCATGATTTTTCTCTTGCATCAGTTGCCTGGTCTCTCTAGAATATTGCTCGTATAGGCTTGAAGCCAAATCTGTATCCATTTCGTATTTGCCTTCTGCAGGATGCTCAAGCTGAATCATCGTCATGATACTATAATTGATTATGCCTATGAATTCACTTTTGATTCCTTCTGCTACTTTTTGTTTCTGCTTCTCTTGGATGCTTCTGATTCTGGATGCTTTTATGAAGATTTGATCCGTTAGAGAGGCTGGTCTTAATATTCTCCACGCCGTCCCATAGTCCTTGGTTTTGAGATCAAAAATCTCCTTGCATTCAGAGATTACCTTATCATATTGCGAATCTGTGTTGGTCAATTATCTATTTTTGGCAAATATACGGGGTTGAAAGGTAAAAATATACCCTTTCTATAATCTGTAACTAATTGATTGTTAGTGTATTGTGAATGTAATTTCTTCTGTTCCTCTTTAACAAGTGTAAAGATGCGACTTACAATCAAAGTAAAAGCTAATTGACTTCAATATAAACTCCAACGATCTGTTAATAGCCATATTAGTTCTTTGTAATGTATTACTTGCCATAGAATTCAGGCTTTTGCCCAAGTTCGGGGTTACTAATCTGCATGCGATAGTATTCAATTACTTGACCTGCTTCATAGTTGGCTCTTTAGTGTATGGTAAGATGCCGATCACTGGTGCCATTTTGGGAACCACCTGGTTTCCATATGCCGTATTCCTGAGCTTCACTTTTATAATTTTCTTCAATGTCAATGCATTCACTATTCAGAAGGTGGGTATGGTCATCACTAGTGTTTTTCAGAAATTATCCTTGGTGTTCCCTGTGGTTGTCGGCCTTTTATTTTTCGGGGAAACTTCTAATTCTATGAAGCTGTTTGCGATAAGTCTGACCTTGGTGGCCATTATACTTATAAACCTGCCGGATAAGAGAATCTTAACAGGAAATTCTGAGGTCAGGAAGTATTGGTATTGGCCCATTATCGTATTCTTGGGTAGTGGCCTGATAGAAATCACCTTATTATATGTTCAGGAAACAGGAAAGGTTGTAGATGCAGGCGTTGCTTTTGTAACTATTTTATTCTTCCTGGCAGGCTGCTGGGGTACTTTGTTCATGCTATTTACAGGAGCTGTAGCCAGAGTGAAATTAGTAGATGTCATAGCTGGCGTAATGATTGGTATTCCTAATTTCTTCACCATTTGGTTATTGTTGAGAGGTCTGGAAATCGGAATTGAAGGTTCAGTGCTATTTCCCATTAATAATGTTGGGGTGATATTTTTTACGGCGTTAGTCGGTATTTTTATTTTCAAAGAGCGCATGAGTAAGTTGAATTATATTGGATTAGCTTTGGCAATCGGAGCAGTCTACTTAATTTCCAGTTGATGTCTGATGCTTATAAGACCATAGCAGCAGAAGCGAAGGGAGAGTTCAAGGATCGAGGCTCAAAATTCATAGCCTATTTATTCCCCATGCCATCACTGGATGTCTTTTCAGAAAGACTGAGCAGTCTCCGTGCTTCACACTTTAAGGCCTGCCACTGCTGCTCAGCCTACAGACTCAGAACAGGTGCGGAAAAGGCGAGCGATGATGGAGAACCTTCCGGTAGTGCAGGCAAGCCCATACTGAACCAATTGTTATCCAAGGAAGTGGTGGATGTGGGATGCATAGTCGTCAGGTATTTCGGTGGTACCAAACTAGGTGTCTCTGGATTGATTCAGGCTTATAAGCAAGCAACGCTTATTGCCCTGGAGTCTGTTGATATTATCACTGAGTATGAAACTGAGCCAGTCATTCTGGCTTTTGATTACGCCATTATGGGCAAGTTAATGGAAGCGCTGAAATATCTCAAGATCAGCATAGCCTCCAAGGACCTGACGGCGAATCCTACCCTCACCCTCGACGTAAATCGTTCTGAAGTGGAGCTGACCATCACACAGATCAAGGCACGCCTACTCGGTCGCGATGTAAAAGACATAGAAGTAGACACTGAGGTGAAAGGTCTGGTTTTCGAACAGGCTACTGGCTAGATAGGAAAAGTCTGGCTTTCAGCTTAGCGAGGGTATTACTTCTGAAAGTCGAATCATTGAGCGCTTTGTAACTGGTTATGATTGCGATCGGGATCAGGACGAGATTAGGTAGCCAAGCAGCTAGCACTGGATTTATCTCGCCAGTCTTATTGAGTTTCTCCCCCAGTATATTCAAGATGATGAAAAGCATGAAGAATATGATGGCAATGAGTAGAGGGTAGCCATAACCTCCTTTTTTCACTATGCTTCCCAGTGGGGCTCCGATGAACAGAAAGACGATGCATATGAGCGCCCAGCTGAATTGCTGATGGAATCTGAGTATGTATCGGGATTGAGCTAGGGTAAGATTGTTTTGATCTCTTTCTACTTTGCTGATTTGATCATTGATTTTGCCAGACTGATACTTACTGGTTTTTATAAGACTCTTGGCATCATTTTCCTTGAAGGTTTCCAAGAGGCTCTTATAGCCAGCCAAGTTTAAGGTGTCCTTTTGTTTCTTGATTGGTTTTGTAGGCTTCTTTTTTCTTTTCAGGTTGTCTTTGACGTGTCTATCTTTCTTGGCTATGGCCGAGGTGAGCTTTTCTGGGAGGGCATCAGTGTTAGGTTTGGCCAGCGTAGTGTCTGGTTTTTTAATTTCAGGCAGAGTTATAAGTTTATCGAAATCGTATCGTGTTCCGGTTGCTTTTTGAGCTATCTGAAGATCAAATGAGTCGATAGCTTCCAGCAGTTGCCAGGTATTGAGGAGATCGTGTTTGGACTTGTGTTGATTGAGATCTGTGGCTTCCATCTGAAAATCTGACATGTCAAAGTTCCTCGACCATTTCTCAAACGTTGTCCTTATAAAGGGTTTTGAATTCTTTTTCTTGTTAGGTGTCAATTCTCTATACTGTTCTCCATCCTCCAGATCCATGACAAAGTAGGATTTGTCGTCAGACGAATACATCTTGCCCCTTTTGGCTGTAAGCATATTGAGCTGACTCTTATCACTTCCAGAATTATCATAGATCAGTACGTCTTCTATCCGCTCTCCATCTGGTAGTTTCTTACCCACATTGATAGTGAAATTCTTAAAATCATAAGCAAACACCCCTTCCTGTATATTCAACGTGGCTTCTTGTGTGAATATGGTCAGATAGCGCTGTCGGAACTTATAATTGGCTCGAGGTTTGAGATAATTTGAGGCCAGAAGAGAAAATAGAGCCGTAAAGACAGATAAGGCAATGCCCGCTGCCATTATCCTTGTAAGTGAAATACCGGCAGATTTCATACTGGAGATCTCGTATTTCTCAGCCAGATTACCGAATACCATTACAGAAGCGATCAAAATAGTGACCGGAACCGCCTCTGGTATGATGCGAACAGCAAAATAGAAAATGAATTCCAACAAAACCCCGAAAGAAATGCCCTTACCTATTATTTCATCCAAATATTTCCACAAAAACTGCATGACCAGTACAAATTCTGCAATGAGAAAGGCCATCAAATATGGCGGTATGAAATCTATTAATATGAGCTTATCTATCTTTTTCAAGTGCTGTCTGAAGGTGTATCAAAACGGTAAGAGTATATTCGTCTTGCAATCGGTAAAAATATCTACTTTAAAGTGAGATATGCTCTAAAGTTGCATGTGAAACCCAAGGAAATGCGGATAACTCAGCACTTTTATCCACTCACACAAAGTCAATAACGCTGACTGAGATGATATGGGTATAATATTGTCCATTAAATTCTAATATCTTGTAACAAGAGGAGCCATGAAACGTCAATTAAATATAGTAATGCAAGTCGAAGAATTCAATCTATTAGTCACTCAGTTGAAGGATAAGATGTACAGATTAGCGCTGAGGGTCGTAAGTAACGAGGAAGAAGCCAGAGATGTGGTACAAGAATCGCTGATCAAAATCTGGAGAAAACGAGACAAACTGGCTGAAATAGAGAACCCTGCGGCCTATTGTATGACCATCACGAGAAATATGGGCATCGATAAGTTAAGAGCAAAGAAAATGTCCATTTCGGATATAGATGAGCATTACAACATCGAGTCAAAGACTGCAGATCCAGAAAGAGACTTGATCGCCAAGGATGAACTATCCCTAGTGATGAAAGTTGTGAATGCTCTGCCTGAAAATCATAGGACTGTCATACACCTGAGGGATATAGAAGGTTATACTTACAAAGAGATTGCAGGGATAACGGGATTCAGTATTGAAAAAGTAAAGGTTTACTTACATAGAGCTAGAACAAAATTGAGACACCAATTAAAAAATAGAGCTTCGTGAAAGCGCAAATAGATAATCTCATTAAAAGATATTGGGCAGGAGAATCCACTCTGGAGGAAGAATCCCAATTGAAAGTTCACTTCCGGTCAGGAGAAGTCCTTCCTGAACATCAGGAAATGCAGGATTTATTCTCATTCATGGAAGAGCAATCAGCAGTCAGCTACCCAGGTGAACTGGATATATCTACTCTCATGCATGCCGCTCATCCTATGGATCTGCTTGTGGAGAAATATCTTGCAGCGGAGACGAGCCTGGAAGAAGAAAAGCAGCTCGGAGATTATTTGTCTTCTGGTAAGGTAGAATCACAGCACTTAGAAATGAGAGATTGGTTTTCCAGTGCAAAGCTGGAAGCTGAAGTCCTATTTCCAGGTGAAATCGATACGACAACTATTACCGGTACTGAGCCTACAGCAATGGAGAGTCTGGTGGAAAAATATCTGTTAGCCGAGACGAATATAGAAGAGGAAATAGCGCTCAGGAAGTATTTGCTGTCAGATGCAGTAGCGGCTGAGCACAGAGATTTGGTCCCGATGTTTGAATTTTACGGGGCGCAGTCAGACTTGATTTACCAAGGAGTGTTAGATACCAGTTATACCGAAGAAGGTGAAGCAGTGACACGAAAGCTGAAGCCAGAACCTAAAACCATATCCATCTTTCCTAGGATGGTCGGAGTGGCAGCGACCTTGGGTCTACTTCTAATGTTTACTTTTAATGTGTTTCAGAATAATGAAGCCAGTTATCATAAGCAGTATACAGAGGTTGAAGACCCTGAAGAGGCATTGGCATTGACCAAGGATGCTTTGGCGTTTCTAGGAGTAAAGTACGAATCAGGCACCAAATCCATGAAGTATATCAAAGAGCTGGAAAAATCCAGTGTCTTTAATTTTAAAAACTAGCCTTAAAGAATCTTTAATGAAGAATTTATTGATCATCCTTGTTTGTTTTGCTTGCTCTTTCAGTGCTGATGCACAAGATGCTGTGCAAGGATTTTTTGATAAGTACAAAGACGATGATAACTTCACCCAAGTTAATATCAGTCCCAAAATGTTCCAGATGCTTTCTCAGATGGATGCGGATGAAGACACAGATGCAGATGTGATGAAGATGATAAGTTCTCTCAAGAGTCTTAAGATATTGACGACTGAAATAAATCCGATGACTTACTACAAGGAGTTCAATACCTTATTCAATCAGTCCAATTATGAGGAGCTGATGACCGTCAAAGATAATGAGACAGACGTTACTTTTCTAGTAAGAGATGGAGATGGCGGCAACATCGTCAAGGAGTTGTTGTTACTGGTGGGCGGTGCTAAAGACTTCGTACTGATGCGATTTGAGGGAGACATACCTCTGGACAAGGTAGGCAAGCTCGCCAGTGGGCTTAATATCTCTGGTGCCGAGCACTTGGAGAAACTCAAGAAGTAAATTTCAAACCTATCTGCTTGCCGAGTACCTTCTATGAAATCAATGCTTCCTTAAAAAGAGTATCCGGCTGATTTCTCATTATATCTTCCTGTGTCTCCCTATTTCTGATAAGATAATCTTTCCCGTCATGGATCAAGACTTCTGCTGCTCTGTACCTGGAATTATAATTTGAGGACATCGTAGAACAGTAGGCCCCAGCATTCTTAAACAACAGTATATCGTCTTTCCTTACCAGACTCAATTGTCTATCCACTCCGAAAGTATCCGTCTCGCAGATGTATCCTACAACCGAATAGATCTTTTTCTTCCCTGTAGGATTTGAGATATTAATGATCTCATGATGAGCTTGATAGAACATGGGACGTATAAGATGATTCAGGCCAGAATCCACCCCTACAAAAGTTGTGGCAGGGGTTTGCTTGATGACATTCGCTTTGACTAGAAAATACCCGGCCTCACTCACCATGAATTTTCCAGGCTCAAATTTTAAAGTCAACTCCCTCCCCTGCTCTTCACAAAAAGCATTGAATACCCCACTGAATTCCTTACCTAATTCGGCTATGTCCGTGGCCAGGCCATTCTGCTTGTAAGCCACTTTGAATCCACTCCCAAAATCCACAAACTCCAACCCATCAAACTTGCTGGCCACATCTAAGATCAACTTGGCTGCGTGAATGAATATCTCTGAATCCAATATGTCTGATCCTGTATGGACGTGGATGCCATTCACTTTCATATTGAAACTTTTGACGATAGTCAATAGATGCGGCAATTGGTGGATGGAAATCCCGAACTTGGAGCCTATATGTCCTACTGAGATATTACGATGTCCACCCGCCATCATGTGCGGGTTGATCCGTATGCAGACTGGGATTTCTGGATAGGTCGCCCCGAAGTACTCTAGCATCTCCAGATTATCGACATTTATACCTACACCTATCTCGACAGCTTCTGCATATTCTTCTTCAGATATGTTATTAGGCGTGAATAAAATCTCCTCTGGCTCGAATCCTGCCGCTATTCCTAGTCTGATCTCCTGAATAGATACGCAATCCAGGCCAGATCCCATGAACTTGAATAACCGTAGAATGCTGATGTTACTGAGTGCTTTACAAGCATAATTCACTTTGAACTTAGGGACATTGAAAGCGGAAGTGAATCTATTGTAATTATCTTTGATCACTTGGCTATCATATACATACAATGGAGCTTTATATTTGGCAGTTAATTCAATGAAATCTAAGCCTTGTATATTCATCTTCATTAATTTGACGAGCAAACTTAGTAAAATTGGATGTCTTAACATTCTTTACCTATCCAGCAATATTTGATATTGATATCTCAGAAGAGCATACAAGAAGTTTTTGAAGTCAGTCAGATAGATGACCTGATACAAGAGTACGTGACCCTCAGAAGGCGCGGTGTCAATATGATAGGCCTGTGCCCTTTTCATGATGAGAAGACACCGTCATTCACCGTATCCCCGACTAAGAATATCTTTAAATGCTTCGGCTGTGGTAAGGGCGGTGGCCCTGTACAGTTTTTGATGGAGCATGATCAGCTCAGTTTTCCAGAAGCTATAAGATTCCTTGCAGCTCGATATAATGTAGCTCTGGAAGAAGACAGCAAAGAAGAAACGGAGCAATATGCCGAGCAGAAGAATGAGCAAGAGAGTTACCATCTGGTAAATGATTTTGCTAGGGATTTCTATGTTGATCAATTGATGAATACGGAGGAAGGCCGACGCATAGGGCTCAGTTATTTTGAAGAGAGAGGCTTTCTGAAGTCCACCTTGGAAAAGTTCCAATTGGGTTTTGCACCTAAAGACTCTAAGGCCTTGGTCAAGGCCGCCATAGCTAAGCAATATAAGGAAGAATACTTGCAGACGCTAGGACTGATGAGCAAGAAAGGTTATGATTTTTTCAGAGATCGGGTCATGTTCACCATACATAATGTGTCTGGTAAGGTCATTGCTTTTGCGGGAAGGACTTTGAGTTCAGACAAGAAACAACCCAAGTATGTCAATTCTCCTGAGTCTCCCATCTACAATAAGCGTAAAGTGCTTTATGGCCTACATCTAGCCAAAGGGCCAATCCGAAAGAAAGATAATTGTCTTATAGTCGAGGGCTATACTGATGTTATCAGCTTGGTCCAGAACGGTGTCGATAATGTGGTAGCTTCCTCAGGGACGGCCCTCACTTCCGAGCAGGTGCGACTGGTCAAGCGTTATACAGATAAGATCACCTTCCTGTACGATGGAGATACAGCAGGTGTCAAAGCGGCCCTGCGTGGGCTGGACATAGTCCTGGAGAATGATATGAATGTGTCGTTGGTCTTATTACCGGAAGGAGAGGACCCTGACTCATTCATCAAGAAGAATGGTAATGCAAAATTTGAAGCTTTCATAGCTGAGAATGCCAAGGATTTCATCTTTTTCAAAATGGATCTCTTGCTATCGGAATCTGAAGATGACCCGATCAAAAAAGCAGCAGTCATCAAGGACATCATAGGGAGCATCGCCAAGCTGCGTGACCCGATCAAGCGTTCCTTATACGTACAGCAGTGTAGCCAAGCGCTAGGCGTATCAGAGGCCATATTAGTCAAGGAAGTCAACAAAGGCATTAAGCAAGAAATAAAATTGCGACAACTTGAAAAACAACGAGCTGACCGACGTGAGCAGAGAGAGCAGCAAGCCCAAAATAAGTCAACCACTCCTACTCATCAGTCCGATGGTGATTTTCCAGTGGAGCCACCACCTGGATTCGATGGAGGCGCTGAGGAGGGTAATGAATATGATGAGTGGAATGCTTATCCAGAGGAAAAGGTAAAGCATCAGCAACCGAGTTTCAAGGTTGTAGCCATGCATGCATATCAGGAGAAAGATTTAGCCCGGATCGTTGTTACAGCTGGGGATAAGCTGATTGCTAATGATGAGGAGGAGTCTGAAATGAGTATTGCAGAATTCGTATATACTGAGATATTTGACATCATAGAATACTTTGAGAATAAGAAATACCAGAAGATCATAACAGATGGGTTCAATTATATGGATGGTGGACAGAAGCAGGGTATTTCCAATTATTTTGTCAATCACTCAGACCAGGAAATTGCCAAGCTAGCAGTGGATACTATGAGCTCACCTTATGAGTTTGCCAAGTGGAATGACATCGGTGTCTACTTGAATCAGAAGATGCCTGAAAAGAATTTCAAGATTGATAGTTGGAATTCCATATTGATGTTCAAGTTTCGAAAATTGACAATTATACTTGAGAAGTTGACTGCCAGGATTGCCTCAGAAGAGGATGTGGAGAAGAAAGGGCAGCTGCTTAAGGCCTTTATGAAATTGCAGCAACAGAAGAAGGAATTGTCTGTGGATCTTGGTGTGGTCATTCCGCCCAAGTGATTGACCTGCGATTTTATTTTTACCGGAAATCGAATAGGTTCTAAATAAAAGAGGGCAATCCCCTATGGTTATTGCCCTCTTTTTCATTTGATGTTTTATTTACACAGACCTATTCATACAGTTCAGATCATCAAAAGCTCTCGTCAGTCTTTTCTTAAAGGACAACTCCCCTTCTCTTAGCCATTTACGAGGGTCGTAATTTTTCTTGTTAGGCTTATCCTCTCCATCCGGGTTACCGATTTGAGTTTGCATATACCCTACTCTAGGCTCGTAGTAATCCCTTACACCTTCCCAGTAGGCCCATTGCAGATCAGTATCGATATTCATCTTAATGGCACCATATTCTATAGCTTCTCTTATCTCAGCTTTGGAAGAACCAGAGCCACCATGGAATACGAAGTGTATGGGCTGATCAGAATCCAAGTTGAATTTTTTCTTTACATACTCTTGAGAATTCTTCAAGATTATGGGTTGAAGTGAAACATTTCCAGGCTTGTAGACACCATGCACATTCCCGAAAGCTGCAGCAACTGTAAACTTGTTACTAATGGCAGTCAGTTTTTCGTAAGCGTAGGCGACTTCCTCAGGCTGGGTATATAATTTGGAACTATCCACCTCAGTGTTATCCACACCATCTTCCTCACCTCCTGTAACTCCCAACTCCATTTCCAAAGTGATACCAATTTTATGCATTCTCTTGAAATACTCTTCACAGATTTCAAGATTCTCTTCTATCGTTTCTTCAGAAAGATCCAGCATATGAGAAGAATAAAGTGGGTAACCATTTTTCTCAAAATTCTTTTCACTGGCATCTACCAAGCCCTTGATCCAGGGTAATAATTTCTTGGCGCAATGATCAGTGTGCAGAACTACAGAAACGCCATAAGCCTCTGCCATTTGGTGCACATGCTGAGCGCCTGAGATGCCACCGAGTATTGCAGCTTCCTGGTTTTCATTGCTGAGACCTTTGCCTGCAAAGAAGGTCGAACCGCCATTACTGAATTGAATGATGATCGGTGAGTTGACCTCTCTTGCAGTTTCCAGACAAGCATTGACGGAATTTGTTCCGACGACATTCACTGCTGGTATAGCATAATTGTTTTCGTTTGCATGGTCAAAGAGGGCTGTAACCTCATCTCCGAACAAGACACCTTTTCTGAATTCTGACATAAGTTAGTTGTTAGCTTATTTAGTTAGTGTTATACGATTTCCTGTGCTGCCAAGTATCTTTCTGCATCCAGTGCGGCCATGCAGCCAGTCCCAGCTGCGGTGACTGCCTGTCTGTACACATTATCCTGTGCATCTCCTGAAGCATAGACTCCTGGAACTTTAGTTTTAGTGGTGCCAGGTGTTGTGAGCAGATATCCTGCGTCGTCCATATCCAGGTAGTTATTGAATATACCTGTGTTGGGTTTATGCCCTATTGCTACAAAGAAGCCAGATACAGCTATCTGAGAGGTTTCTTTGGTGACGTTATTAATAACCTTGACACCTTCTACACTTTCCTTTCCAAGAATTTCCACAGTGCTGGTATTCCAGTGGACCGTGATATTATCGGTATTCAATACACGTTTTTGCATGATCTTGGAAGCTCTCATTTCATCTCTTCGTACCAGCATATGTACTTCCGGGCATAGCTTGGCAAGATAAGTGGCTTCTTCAGCGGCAGTATCTCCTGCTCCTACTACGGCAACTTTTTGACCCTTGAAGAAGAACCCGTCACAGACTGCACAAGCAGAGACCCCGAGATTCATTAACCTCTGCTCTGACTCCAGGCCTAACCATTTGGCACTGGCACCGGTGGAGATGATGACGGTATGTGTCTGGATCTTGTTCCCTGTTTCTGTAGTCAGTACATGTACAGGTCCAGAAAAGTCCACTTCTGTGATCATTTCCCCCACAATTTCTGTCTCGAATCTTTCAGCTTGCTGTCTGAAGTCCATCATCATTTCCGGCCCTGTCCTGCCTTGAGGATAGCCTGGATAATTCTCTACATCAGTTGTTATCATCAACTGACCTCCCGGTTCTTTTCCTGTATATAATAATGGTTTAAGCCCTGCTCTAGCTGCATAGATTGCTGCTGTGTAACCTGCGGGTCCTGAACCAATAATCGTACAATTTCTTATATCTTCTGCCATTTTTTAAGTATTAATTATTCTAAAGCAACCCAAAAATAAGGTTCTTTGTCTAAGTATGTTCCTTAAGTGGTATCTTACGATGAACTGTTTTAACTTCTAATAGTTTAACGCTGGAGAATGATCATATTTTCCAATTGTAGATTCTCATTTGATTCTAATAGGCCTGGCTACCTTATTGTTGCTTTTCAACCAATATTTCAAGTTGTCAGCACCTAGGTATGTCGCAACTGGCCTCTTGGAATTTGAGATATGCTGGGTATCATAACTATAACGATGCTATACTGCATATCAGCCTTGACCTGATTATGATCAGCATTTTATTGCCTCGCCATTATCTGTTCCAGAGCCTTATATGGATTTGAACTATTATTCTGGATTATCATATGAGCTTCTCTGTAGTATTGTCTTCTGACCTCTAGCTTCTGTGTGATTGCTGATAACAAGTCTTCTTTGGAATCATTGTGCAGTGGCCTGTTAATGCTACTCTGAGAAATTCTTGATTTTAGAATTTGGGGCTCACAATCCAGAAATATGGTAAGACCCGTGTTGAGCATAGCATTAACATTGTCAGGGCTCATTACCATTCCGCCACCTGTGGCGATGACTACTTGGTCCAGTTCAGTTACGAATTTGAGAAAGGCAGATTCTCTGGATCTGAAATGGTCCTCTCCGTCTTGTGAGAATATCTCTGCTACAGAATTGCCTTGCAGTTGACTTATGGCCACATCTGTATCAATAAAGTGAAAGCCTAAGTGCTCGGCCAGCAAGGCTCCTACAGTGGATTTGCCACTGCCCATATACCCTATTAGAAATATGCGTTCTGAAGAAAACTGGTTTTTCATAACAATGATCAAGTTAATTCATCCTAGACTCAAGTATTGAGTCATATTCCAAATAGTGGTGTATTTTAGCCGTTCAAACTGAAAATATGATTGCTCTACAAGCTGCCAGCCCTGCAATAGGACCACCTCAGTTGATGTTGTGGGTCTTGATACTGGTCATCTTCTACTTCTTTTTCATCAGACCTAATTCTAAGAAGCGTAAAGACCAGGAAGCATTCGAAGAGGAACTGACTAAGGGAAAAGAAGTCGTTACAATTAGTGGAATGATCGGTAAGATCAATAAGGTGGAAGGTAACATCGTCCAACTACAAGTAGATCAAAAGACCTTTATCAAGGTATTGAAGACATCTATATCCAAGGATATGACGGCAGGATTGACAGTCAAGTCTAACGATAAGGAGGAGGCATAAATAGGTTTTCTGAATTGCGAATTTAGAAAACCTCAATTTGCTAGACATAAAAACCGATTGCCTATAACTAGACAATCGGTTTCAATTTTATTCTAAGGAATATCTATTTCAGTATTGAAACGTTTCCTGACTTTTTATAGACTTGATCATTGACACAAGTCACTTTCAAGCAATACGCGTAAGTGTCTGGTTGTAATGTTTCACCTTCATAACTGCCATCCCATCCTTCATTCTGATTGTTAGTTCTCCACACTTCTTCTCCCCATCTATCTACTACGAAAAACTCCATTTCTCTGATGAATTTACTTCTTACGAAGAGCTGGTCATTATTATTATCTCCATTTGGAGAAAAGGCATTCGGTATGAATACATCATCCTCATTACACTGTGGAGGCATCACTTCTATTTCAGCACTAGCACTTGCTTCACAGCCATTCGGTGTTATGCAAGTAACTGTGTAAGTCGTAGTTTCCATAGGTGCTACAACGATAGAATCTCCAGCACTACCATCACTCCAAGTGTAAGTACAATTAGGGTCAAATGGATCTGCTGAAAGACCTATGTTACTGCCTTGGCAGACTTGCGGCAGACCCTCTTGATCAGGAATACCATTATCTGCGTAGATACCTATCTCCACGTTTTCTATGATCAAATTAACTTCAGAAGTAACTGATTCACCAGTCACCGTGTTGGTTAATAAGACCGTGAATGTTTTGTTCTGTGGGCTGGCAACTACTGGATTGGCGGTAGTGCCTCCTGAGACTATACAGTCTGCAGGTTCCCATACATAACTCAGTACTTCTGGATTGTTGTCTCCGATATCAAAAGGTATCATCACCTCCTCGTCCTCGCAGGCTGTTATATCTGCTTGGCTCGGTGGCGGATTTACTGAGGTGTTACTGGTCAGTACTACTTCAGTTATAGTTTCACACCCGAATTGATCAGTCACTTTTGCAAAGACTGTTTCTGGATCTTCTACTGGATTATATTCCAGCGGATTACCTGTTCCGATAGGGTCACCAGAGGCATTACACCAGATTATATTATCAGGATCTTGATTAGTTGTTGCGGTGACTACAGCTGGCGATCCAAAGGTATACTCTACTGTGTCTATGCCAATCTCCAAAATGGGAAATGCGGGAACTGCAAGCTCTACTGGTGGAATATCCCCTAGGCAGACGCCTTCACTATCCAAGGTAACAGTGTAGTTGCCTTCATCCATATAGGTATAGGTAGGGTTCTGCTCCGTCGAGGTGGAACCATCTCCGAAACTCCAAGTCAATCCTTCCAAATTGGCACCTGGCGGGGCAAAGAAATTATAAGTGAATGATCCACAAGAATCCGGTGCAAACGAGAATGACTCATCCACGATTGTACTGATTTGGAAATCAATGGTGTCTGTACTGGTACAACCAAACTGATTCGTTGTGCAGAGCACAAGACTGAAGTCTTCGGTTTGATTTTCTGGTATTCCTATAGTAGGACAATTTTCTGTTTCACCACTTATCAATTGCTCCGCTGGTTTCCACTCATAGGTGATAATTTGATTGAGATTATTACTATTGATGCAATAGATGCTTGTTGTGTCTCCAGGACAAATTATATACAGAGAGTCTATTGCAAGATCGATTGCTGTGCTCTCTATGGAAATACCTCCAAAACCAAAAATACAATCTTGGTCATTTATGAAACCGACACTTATTGAATCTCCTACTATACCGGTATTGGTAGTCAGAGTAGTACCAATTTCTATGATGTTGCCATCTTCATCTGTCCATACGTATTCAGCGCCAGGCAGAGGATTAACGACCATTAACTCCACATCGCCATCACAATCTGCTAATGGAGTGGCTGGGTTAATTGTGACTGGACTAAAAGTTATATCACCATCAGTAATGATATTTGGCAAGTTGGTGCCAGACCCAAAAGTGGAACCATCGGTGTATACGACATTGACATCTACTTCAAATTCACCAGGTACTGGCAACTGCACAATTACTGGATTTCCAGTGTAGGCCATTCCATTAATAGTCCAAGTTATTGAAGCTATGTCTAAACACAACGGGTCTCCATCATCCAGTGAAAATTCATAAACGACTTCACCATCTACACATTCTAGTTTGGTTGCTGTATAACTGAAATTTGGATTCAATAAGCTGGGATCAAATGTTTCATTATAGCTTGCGGTACAACCATTAGTATAAGTCACGACCAAGGAAACATTGACACCACCAGTCATAGTACTCAGAGGAAAGCTCACTGAGTTAGCAGAAGAGGCTACACCATTGACTAACCATTCATAACCACTTACTGCTACACCGCCTACAGTTGGGCTGTGCGACAAGGTGATTACAGGCGCTGAAGGATCTGTACAATCTTCAGTCCGCACTATGTCCAAGGGTTCTGCTGCTTCATTGACATCGATTCTTTCTGTTACTGTAGTCGTGCAACCATCTGCAAAAGTTACAACCAATGTACATATGATGACCTGGCCCGGAAAAATATCAAAACTGATAGTAGGTCCAGTCCCCGTTTGCGCTACACCTCCGCTCACAGTACAATTCCACTCATATGCATCTATGGAGGCACCTGAGCTGGCTGTTAAAATAACGGCTTGACCATTGGGGCCAATGCAAGGAGCATTGCCCAAGTTATTATTGATTGTTACATTACCACCACCGCCAGTTGCTGGTGCTGTGATTATTCTACTGGCGGAGACTTGACATCCGTCAGGTAGTATCAAAGTAAGTTCTACAGACACTTGCTGCCCTGGAACCATGGTTATTTGTGGATTAGCCACAGTTTGGGTTACACCGTCAATTGACCAATTGTAATCTGTTCCTGCCAGTGAAGATGACAAGGTTATTGTTTGACCTGATGGAGCAATGCATGGAAAGCTCGCCAGGTTGTCTAATATGTCTACATCTCCACCTCCTCCCACTGCTGGTACTGTGACAATTCTACTAGCAGATACTTGACATCCATTAGGTAAGATCAAAGTAAGTCCTACAGACACTTGCTGCCCTGGAACCACTGTGACTTGAGGGTTGACCACACTTTGTGGAACACCACCGTCAATAATCCAATTATAATCTGTTCCTGTAAGTGAAGATGAAAAGGTTATATTTTCTCCTGATGGAGCTATACAGGGAAAGCTTGCCAGGTTATCTAAAATTTCTAAATTAGGAAGGCCTGTTCCGTTTGCTGAAATCACTCGGCTAGCAGATACTTCACAACCTGACGGTAATATCACAGTCAGTGTTGCATTGACATCTCTACCGGCTTCCATGAATATTTGAGGATTTGCCTCTGTGAAAGTTACGCCATCGATATTCCAAGAGTAAGTTGTCCCAGTCTCTGAAGAGCTCAACGTTACCGTTCTACCACTGACTGGCACACAATCTCCATTCAAGTCATCCAATATGGTTAAAACTGGTAAGGCATCTGAGGCAATAAAACTCAAATTACCAGTAGTGGAACAACCTACTATGCTAGTTACAGTATACTCTACATTTACTTGTTCTCCTAGCCCAAACGTTACAGTGACAGGACTGCCAGTATAGCTAGTACCATTAATCACCCAAGTCTCATCAAAATTTGCAGAATTCCCACCTCCCATGAATGAAAGTGTTATCATATTCCCACTACAACTTACCACACTCGGTAAGATGGGTTGTGCATCCATATCAGTAGGGATGAGATCATCTTTATTATAAGTAGCGCTGAAAGTAGCAGAACATCCATTGGCGTAGGTGACATCATATTGAATGAATACATCATTCGCTGTTATGTCTATCGTGAAAGTTGAGCCGGAAGTCTGTTGCACTACCCCATTGACTGTCCAGGTCTGCTCTACTATGGCAGAGTTACTTACTGTATTATCCGTTAAAGTCAGACTGGCAGTACTGCCTGTTGCATTACAATCTATCACAGGAGTGATGGTGAGCACAGGAGCAACATTTGCTGTGAAAGTGTAAGGACCAGGATTGGTTCCATGCGTACTCTTAGCAAAGACACAACCATTGCTGTAAGTGACTTCTAAATCCAAGGTGATCGTTTCTCCATCTGCTATGGCCAGACTTATATCTTCAGAAGTATAAGTTACACCATTATTATCAGTCCAGAGATAGGATACAATATTTCCATTGACAGCACCACCAGAAATTTGTGGGCTGAAAGTAAAATTACTTGCTGACGTACATATGCCACCTCCAGTATTGATTATATCGATAACTGGAAGGTAAAAGTTCTCATCTATGTCAAAAGTTCTTTCTGATGAACAGCCATTGCCATATTCTGAAGCGATGGTTACACTCAGAGGGCCACCAGGGGTAGTAATGGTGATCGGTGTACCTGAAAAGTTAGTTGTCGTGCCGTTTTGAGTAATAGTCCAGCTTGTATTAGTAAGTGTTGCTACACTTGAATTACTGACATTGGACAATTGTAATTCATAATTATCATTATCACAATTCAGCAACAGAGTCTCAAGATTAGAACTTGGAAAAAGGTCTGAAAGATTTATGGTTTTTGTGATTGTTGATTCACAGCCAGCTGAATTCAGCACTGTCAAGGTGACTGTCGCTTGTTGTGCATTGCCAGCGTCGAATACGACAGGGTTACCATCCAGCGTAATTGTAATGCCATCTAAAGATACATTCCATGACCAAGCTACCGCACAAGTCATGTTTGTAGGATCGACGGAAAGATCAGTAAGACTTACCAAGTTGCCGTTAATACAAGAAACAAACTCTGCGCTGAAGTCAGCGGTTAATTGATTCATACTACCGGTGGTAACTATAAAATCCTCGTGCACTGAACAACCATCTGAAGACCTTGTAGCTTCTTTTCTAATCGTATATTTTCCTGCTGAAGGATAAGTGAAAGTCGGACTCGGATCAGTACTCATGAATGCTGGGTCAGTATTTGGGAAATCAAAATGCCACTTGTAAGTATCCGCACCTACGGTTCTATTGAGAAAGGAAATTGTATTGTCCCCATCACAATCATTACCTCTTAATTCACAATCCAACACGATGGGTGCAGAACAGCTAACCACGTTATATTCAAAATCTCTTCTTGTAGTGCTTAATAATACACCATTTCTAAATTCGTCCACACATACACCTATTAAGTAGGTGCCTAGGACATTGGCTGTTCCCATGGTCATGCCATTATTCGAATCTATACTGATGTCTCCAGCTGGGCCGAACATATCCACCGTGCTATAACCATTCTGCCACGTGATGGTCGCGTATGGCGGAGAACTGGGCGATTCTGGATTAGGATTATCTATGGTGGCACCTAAGGAAGGTGTGCAAAATCTATATACCAGCTCATCTCCATCTGGATCTATAGCTGTATGATTGAAAGTGAATTTTTCTCCAGCACAAATATAGATTTCAGGCCAATCCTGAAAGACTGGCTGACTGTTGCATTCCAATAAAGTCTGCGTTGTGACTTCTGAATAATAAGTGGCACCCGTTTCCAATGGATCCAAGATGTTGGATAATATGCCATTTCTACAACAGCGTTGGTAAGCCAAGAAATAGCCTATCTTATTCCATGGTAATTTAATGGTATCTCGATAGATAGCTTCTTCTACACAGACTGCCCCATTACTAGGATCGAAGGTGCAATCATCAGCTAGGGAAGTATCTAACTGTCTGAATGATACAAGAGGCATCTGCAATTTCCCATTTTCGCCCATGGAAAACTGTAGAAATCCGAACTTATCAAAAATACCGACAGCGGCAGGATCATCGAATGGGGCATCATCAGCTCCGTTGATGCAGTCTCTCCTAACAGTCAGTGTGACTTCAAAATTATCATCACCTAGACATTTGTATGTCAGTTGACCTCCGACTATATGTGTCGCAGTTACGTGAGCAGGTAAGACAGCCATAAGAACTAGCAGTCCTGCACTTATTAAAGTTTTTTTCAGAATATTCATATTCTCGAAAATTTCAATTTCTAATTAATTGGTAATTCTTACTCTTACAATTTCAGCTTTCCTCTGTCTGGAAGCTTCAACACTGTATACAGATAATCTTCTGTTCCCATAGGAATCGGAAATATCGTTAGGTGAAGCTTCTTCACCATAGGATACTTCTATGACCTTGAGTGCTCCTGAGTCAATATAAGATCTGAGCATTCCGCCTCCATATTGTTTGAGCTCATTTTTCAAGGTCCATATTCTTCTTTGTCCCAATGCCAAGTTGTACTTATTAGCAGCTCTAGGGCTGGCAAATCCCTTTAATGAAAGCTCCACCTTGTCACCTCTCTTTAATCTTTCATTTAATTTACTGACAAACAATTGTAATCTTTCATAACCGCCCCTAACATCTGTTTCAAAAAAAGATTCTAAATTGTATTGTGAAGAAAGCTTTGCATCTCCACCTAACTGTTTGGAATATTCTCTTTTGAATTCCTCTTTCTTATCTATGTATGGAAAGTAGGAGTCTGAGTAACTCTGGTTCGTGTATAATTTCCTACTTCTCCTATCTGGTGAGTCATTATCAAAATAAACGACAACTGGCAAAAACTCATTAAGACTGATCGGAGCTCCATTTTCAAAATAAATCTTCTTAGTCAAGAGTCCATCCGAATAGTTTTCTGCCTTGAATATCAAGGTTTGTGGCTCGAAACCTGATTTTGTGGCTACTAACTTATACTCTCTACCACCTATTATATCGAAGTGAAAGTCATTATCATTTAGTTGGGTAATGACTATTGGTTCAGATTTGGGATCGCTGAGGTCGTACAAAGTAACTGTAGCGCCTTCTAGTGGCTTACTACCTGGGTTCAAGAAAGTATAAACATCCAACTTGACTTTTTCTGGTGTCAAGTATATTTTCTTGGTTATCTCAGGCTCGTCACAATTTTTCAAACTGACAGTTGTCGTGTCAGATTCATATCCTGTTCTGTCTGTGATGATCTTATACTCTCGACCACATTTTAATTTGAATTTGTGATCATTACCTAACTCATTGATATTGTCATGGAGTAGCTCACCAGTGATGAGATCATATATTCTGACTCTTGCGTTCTCCAAGTCCAGGTCAGTACTTGAATCGAAGGTCAAGATATTAAGATCAACAAACACTTCCTCTATGTCAGCTCTGTATATATCATAACAACAAGCCTCATAACTTTCTTCCAGATACAATGAACCTGTTCTGTTTGACGAGAAATAGGCTTTAGTACCTTCAGCATTAAGGCTGTAGTATAGATCGTTAAAACTTGTATTGGTGGGTGCTTTGAGATTGACTGGTTCTCCGTAGGACGTATCATCCACATCAGAACTGAAGACATCGTGACCACCCATACCCATACGGCCATTTGAGCTGAAGTATAGAGTATTCGTGGAACTATGGAAAAAAGGTGATACTTCATCTTGGACAGTATTCAGCTCCTTGAGATTCATAGGGATACTGTAATTGCCATCTTTGTACTCGCTGTACCAAAGATCCAGGCCCCCCTTGCCGCCTTCTCTGTCAGAGACAAAATACAGAAATTCCTGCCCAGTGACTTTATTGTAAGCAATATTGGGTTGTGTAGCTGTATTGTCAGGGCTGTTGATGGCACTTGGTAATTTCTTAGCTGAACCAAACTGTCCGTTTTCACTGATGCTTTTGACATGGATGTCACAACGTATGTCGCTGGCGTTTATGTAATAACAAATAGTGTAATACATTCTAGCACCATCTTCACTGAATGAGGTATGGGCTTCGTGCGAACTGACAATTTCAGATTCTTCTTCCTTTTTCTTTTTTCGTATTCTGGAATTTTCCAACAATTGATCTGCTAATTGATATTCATTCAGACTATTATCGATGCTATCTTGTTTTTCATCCCAAGTGAAATCTCCTTGCTTGAGAATCTGACTATAGACTAGTGTGGGCACTTTGTTATCTGCCTTATTGAATCTTAACGAAGAATAATAAAGATCATCATCTTTTTCAATCGCACCAAAATCTGAATACGGAGAATTTACATCCCCACCAAGATGCTCAACTGTAACGCCTGGCTGTGGATTATCCCGCTCATCCATAGCCCAGTCTATGGCTTCGAGTTCCTTTTCTGCTCTCTGAGAATAAACGGGATACTCAGTACCGTTTTCAGAAAGAAATAAATTGTAATTCTGTTTTGCCAGTTCATATTTGCCGAGTTGTTGCTGCACATCGGCTAGATGAAAACTAGCTAAAGGAAATTGGTTTTCTGTATCATTGGAATGGACCCGTTCAAATTGTTCTTCTGCAATAGTGAAAGCATTGAAGAGTTTGGCTGACTCCGCATACTTATATATGTTTTCCATATTGCTGGTGTCAAACTTGACTATCTCGCTATGGTAATACATAGCGTTATAGAAGTCTTTGTCCATCATAGACTCTTCGGCTGCCTTCATGAAAGCCTTGAGTGTCTGTGCTTCCATAGTCGGGATGTAAGCGCAGAGGACAATCAGTATGTAAAGAAATTTTTTCATTCTTGAGTTTCGTCTAGGATGGTTTTAAAAGATTGGGCAGGCTTTGAATTTACCTTGTGGCTTTACGTGTTTGATTATATATCTCAAATGTAGCTCTGGACCTCCTCCACCGTGTTCTCTAGTGAATTCGGTCAAGTAAATATCATAACTTCCAGCGATAAAGAAATTGTTGAACTCTATCCCGATTTTAGGGAATACCGCCTTACGCGTTCTATAACCCACTCCTAGTCTCACTTGGAATTCTTTTCCTCTGTTTTCGTTGAGATACAAATTCAAATATCCACCAAAAAGTAATTCGTCATAAGAACGCTGTCTTTGGTGTAGGGCATCTAGCTGGAGATCTAAGTTATCAGTCAATTCTATGCTGAAGACACCATAGAAGGACAATCTGAGTGGTAGATCTTGTCCATCAGTAGTTCCCTCATTAAATCTTGCTTTTGGCGTAGTCAAATGCCAGCCACCCACTCCTAAATCCAGTTTTGTTCTGCTGGACCTTTGCCATCTGTAATTAAGACCTAATCCTGTTTCCATGAAACTGAACCTGGTATAGAGGAAAGTTTCTCCCGAAGCGCCTCCAGGATTGAAAACAAATCTGTCCGGATCCCACTGTCTATCCCATGTCAAACCCTCTGGATCAAACCCACGGGAAGCAAAGCCTATGAGACCTCCGATAGTAACTATGTTCTTATGATTCAATATTCTGGAATAAGACCCTGAGAGATTAATATTAGTCAACTTAAGCTGAGCGGTACCTTGCACGTCATAATTCAAGGAGGCACCAGCGCCAAAAAAGCCTCTTTTCGCCCTTTTTGGGTAAAACTTCCTATCATAACCTATTCCGAAATTGAACCAAGGAACTGGTACATTTCTCCACTGATCCCGTATGGAGCCAGAAAATCTTTCATCTCCATTGAAAAAGCCAGTCAAAGCAGGATTTACATTGTAGGAGGCATTGTAAAACTGCGAATAGTGAAAATCCTGAGCAGAGACACTTTTACACGTCAGTAGAAAGCCTGCAAGGAACAAGACCGCTAAACTACCGTATGGAATCCTTGATGTTATATTATACATTAAAATATATTATAATACATAAAATGCTGTTAAACAGTAAGATACTGATTATCAGATGGTTATATCTGACAATATGTTTGCTTAACTACAATAATCGTACTAGACATTAGGTAAAAATGGACTTAGATCAGCTATCGAACAACAGGGTAAGCACCTAATTTCTAGACTGCCATACACCATGGATGTCACAAATATTAAAATTTTTAACACGTAAGTGACACAAAATCAACGGCTAATATCCGAATTTACTTTAAATAAGTATAATTCGATTATATAATCAACTCATAATCAGACAAGTTAGGCAATAGATCATTAATATTTGCAACTCCCAGCTACTTAATTTTAGTTACGTGTGATAATTAGTTTATGGTGCCGCTTTCTGCATTGAGTGTGCTAAAAACCACATCTTTACATTATGATAGGAAATAATTTCAAGCACCTAGCTCTGTTGAGTTTGTTAGTTTGCATGATCAGTCCATTTGCTCTCAGCTCTTGTAAGTCGGAGAACAGCAATAAGTTACCTGAAAATGATAATGTGGAGCATGAGATATTGGAAATCTTCAAGGTGGAAGTCAATGGCTCAGAAAAGAAGCCGACAACCTTGAGCTATAAAGATATCAAGTATCATAGAGATGGACTCGTCTTCAGACAAGATTTCTTCAATGTGGACAACACTCTGAAAGGTATTGAATTGGTCACACGTGAAAATGACAAGGGCATTTCTAATTATTTTGCTCCTGATTCCACCTTGCTTGCCATCTACCACCTAGTATATGATGGAGATAAAGTCAATAAGAAATCAGGTTATGACGGCAAGAGCAATGCACTATTGAGAACTGAGGTCTACCGATACCATCCCACTAATGGTGCTATGAGTACTAAGGAGATATACGATGAGACGGGTTTGCTGGTCAGAAGATTCGAGATGGATCAGGATAATCATGGTAATGAGACTGGGGTATCGGTCTATTCGGCAGAGGGAAAAATATTGGCCAAGGAAACTTTTGAAATTGTCAAAGTAGATGCACAAAACCGCTGGTTGGAAAAATGGGGAAGCTCTGATGGCGTAATCAAAACTTTTCAAAGAAGATCCTTCAAATAATCAAATTAAGAGCTAGATATTAAGAGATGAAGCACGATCACAAATTGATAGATGAAAAGTGGAAACAGCGATGGGTGGCTGGTGAATTATATAAAGTTGATAATAATTCTGATAAGCCTAAGTACTATGTGCTGGATATGTTTCCTTACCCTTCTGGTGCGGGCTTGCATGTCGGGCACCCTTTAGGATATATTGCTTCTGACATCTACGCCAGGTATAAAAGACTCAAAGGGTATAATGTACTGCACCCTATGGGCTTCGATGCCTTTGGGTTGCCAGCCGAAGAATATGCCATTGCAACTGGCGTTCACCCTGCCAAGTCCACAGAACAAAACATAGAACGTTATAAAAGACAACTAGGTAATATCGGTTTCAGTTTTGATTGGAGTCGAGAGGTAAAAACCTGTGACCCTGCCTATTATAAATGGACTCAATGGATTTTTACTTTATTGTTCAATCATTACTACGATCTCAAAGCTGACAAGGCTAGGCCAATAGCTCAGCTAGAGAAGAGTTTTGCTGATGGTGGCAGTTCTGCTGCTTCTGCACATCACAATTATGAAGGGACATTCAGTGCTGCTGAGTGGTCGGCTTTTTCTGAGGCAGAGAAGACCACCATCTTATCCGATTATAGATTGGCTTACCGCAAGGTGGGATATGTGAACTGGTGTGCGGCATTAGGAACAGTTCTGGCTAATGATCAGATCAAGGATGGCTTGTCAGAACGTGGCGGGCATCCAGTGGAGCGCAAGGCATTGACGCAGTGGTTCTTGAGAACGACAGCTTATGCAGAGCGATTACTGTCAGGATTGGATACCATTGATTGGACTTCATCGCTGAAGGCGATTCAGAGAAACTGGATAGGTAAGTCCAAAGGTGCCAGATTGTTCTTTGATATCGAAAACTTCGACGTGAAACTGGAGATATTCACGACTAGAGCCGATACGATTTTCGGTGCTACTTACATGGTCTTGGCTCCTGAGCACCCTTATATAAAGGAAATAACTTCTGCTGCACAAAGTGTAGCGGTGAAAAAATACTTGGACTATGTGAATACGCGATCAGAAAGAGAACGTATGTCAGAAGTCAAGCAAGTAACTGGTGTAGACACTGGTGCCTTTGCAATCAATCCATTCAATGGAAAGAAGATTCCGATCTGGATAGGTGAATATGTACTGATGGATTATGGAACAGGGGCGATTATGGCGGTGCCTTCTGATGACGATAGAGATTTTGCCTTTGCCCAAAAATTTGGCTTAGAGATCATAGATGTCATAGATAAGAGCAAATACCCTGACGCGACCAAGGCTGATAAGGTCGGTACTATGATCAATTCTGAATTCCTGACTGGAATGGAGGTGACAGCTGCCATAGAAAAAATGGGTATAGAAATAGAAAGTCGTGGTGTAGGACAAGTTACGACAAACTATAAGTTGCGGGATGCTGGATTCAGCAGACAGCGATATTGGGGTGAACCTTTCCCAGTTGTGTACCAAGGAGAAGAACCAAAAGTGATGTCACTGGATCAGTTACCAGTTGAGTTGCCACATACAGATGATTTCAAACCCACAGCGGATGGAAAATCTCCATTATCCAGAGCCACTGACTGGGTCAATCTATCTGACGGGGGTACAAGAGAGACAGATACCATGCCAGCAGTAGCAGGCTCTTCTTGGTATTTCTTAAGGTATATGGACCCTCAGAATTCAAAAGAATTCGCCTCTAGAAAAGCTTTGGATTACTGGAGGGAAGTGGATTTATACGTGGGTGGTGCAGAGCATGCTGTTGCGCATTTGCTCTACGCAAGATTCTGGCATAAGTTTTTATTCGATCTGGATAAAGTGCCGACAGAAGAGCCTTTCAAGAAACTGATTAATCAAGGGATGATACAAGGAGTAATCGAGTATGTCGCTATGATAAAGAATGAGGACGAGATTACCTTTGTCTCAGAAGACAGAGTGGATGATTTTGAAATAGATGCTCACTTACCAGTACATATCGATTTCGTATCTGATTATGGTAATGAACAATCTCATCTTACAACGGAAGGTCTTGATGCGTTCAAGGAATGGCGTCCTGAATACAAGAACGCTAAATTCGAATTATCCAGTGATGGTAATTTTTATACCAAATCTGAAATTGGAAAAATGTCGAAGCGTTATTATAATGTCGTCAATCCTGATGACGTTGTAGATCAATATGGAGCGGATGTATTTAGATTATATGAAATGTTCCTAGGGCCCATAGAACAATCAAAGCCCTGGGATACGCAAGGCATCGAAGGTGTTTCTAAATTCATCAGACGATTCTGGGGTCTGTTTTTTGAGAATGAAGTATGGACAGTCAGTGAAGACCCTGCAACGCCAGCAGAACTCAAGTGCTTACATCAGGCCATCAAGAAAGTAGCGGAGGACATAGAACGTTTCTCTTTCAATACGGCGATCAGTGCAATGATGATCTGTGTCAACGAATTGAAGAAATTGAATTGTAATAAGAGAGCCATTTTAGAACCTCTTACACAGTTGTTAGCCCCGTTTGCGCCTTTTACCTCGGAAGAATTATGGGAGCGACTGGGAAATGCAGATATTTCTGAATCTGTGCATAAGAGTAAGTTTCCTAGCTTGGATGAGAGCTTACTGGTAGAAAATAGTTTTGAGTATCCTATCTGTGTCAACGGTAAGAAGCGGGCGCTGCAATCCTTTGCCTTGGACACGACTAAGGAGGAAATGGAGCAATTAGCTCTGGATATGGAAGAGATCAAAAAGTGGACAGAAGGCAAAAATGTCGTGAAAGTCATCATAGTGCCGAAGCGTATGGTGAATATTGTCGTTAAGTAAATGGTATCAAACAATTAAGTATTGTATGAAGTCAGCTTCATCATATCTGGATCCTTTACTTCCTAGCTTATGGTTGGCTATCTGGGCTTTGCTGATGTGCCCTGGTGTGAGTAATGGTCAAACTTGTGATTTGCCTTTGTTATCTTCTTTTAAAGTACCTACAACAAGTGGAATATCCATCGATTGGTTGGACTTCAATATTGATCCATTAGCTTATGAAATAGAAATAGGCTTAAAAGGATTCATGCCGACACAACTACCTTCGTTCACAAGTACTGTTCCCTCTTTTACCATTGATGGTTTAGAACCTGGCAAGTCTTATGAAGTCTATATAAGAACTCAATGTGAGATCAATGATTTCAGTGAGTGGAATGGACCTTATTTTTTCAATACCATCATCGATAATGAATCAGCCTGTGGTTTGGACTTTGAGATATCTGATAGTCGTTGTCCATTTCCTGATGAGTTTGGGATAGAGATATCGGGCTACCCCAATCTGATAATGGGGCGAGATGTCGTACTAGAAAGTGTAGAGCTTCTTGTCAATCATTCTTGGCCTCCGGATTTGTCCATAGAGCTGGAATCTCCTTACGGAGAGTCAATCACTCTGAGTCAACACAATGGTAACGGCACAGATGATTACGGAGATGTGACTAAACCAGATTGTTCAGGGGCTATCCTTTTTTCCGATAATGCTTGCAGCAGTATAGATGAGGTGAGCCCTCCATTCTTGGGTATATTGAAACCAGAGGCGTCTTTGTCAGGACTCTATTCTGAGCAGTCTCCTGATGGTACTTGGATATTGAAAATATGCGATAGAGCCTCTGGTGATCTTGGAAAATTGAATTATGTCAAGTTAGTTTTTTCTGAATCTGCTTGTATTGTTCCACCAAGTTTTAATGTCATCGATGTGGAAGCGGATAATATTACTGTTACGTGGAAAAATGAGTTTGGTTGTCAGAATTTGGAACTTGCATATAAGAAAAAGGGTGATCCTGATCAATTATCTTTTTCGGAAATAGTTCTCTGCTCCAGAGAGGAATTCACCATACCGAACTTGTCTTCAGATCAGGATTATGAGCTCGTGGTCACAGCAATGTGTGATCCCAATAGTACTTCACCTGAAAGTTGTGTCTATGAGTATAAGACAATCTGTGAGAATAGTCAGCTGGTGGAAAATTTCAATGCAATGGATTCTTGTCTGATCGCTTGTGATGCAAATTGTTACATAAGAGGCGTATGGAAGAATTCATCTGCCAACCGCGCTGACTGGATAGTGCACGAAGGATCTACCCAATCCAGATTTACTGGCCCTGAAGATGATGTAGGAGGTGCCGGTCAGTATGTATATATCGAGAATCCAGAGGCTAATTGCTTAGGTTCTGACGAAATCATATTGATATCCGAATGCTTGTCCAAGCCTATAGTAGCTGATTGTGCTTTGACATTTAATTATCATATGTATGGGCGGGACATAGGTAAGCTTGAAGTTGCTTATTCTGTGGATTCCATAAGGTGGACACCGATTTTTACAGTGGAAGGAGATCAAGGTGAATTTTGGAAGTTAGCTAATCTGAATTTGACTGACAATTTTGAGCGCGGATTGATACGATTCAGAGTCATGAAAAAAGTAGCTGGAGGATCTCGGGCGGATATCGCCATAGATAATATAAAGTTGATAGGTATGGATACCATCGCGCCGTTGCTGGTGTATGTTGACGCTGACGGGGATGGTTTTGGGGATGCGGGATCAGAGCTGCTTATCTGCACTGACATTGATACGGGACAATCATTTGTTGCAGGCGATTGTAATGATAATGATGCCTCAGTTTTTCCGGGTGCACCAGAAATCAAGTGTAATCAAATCGATGAAAATTGTAATGGTCCAGCAGATGATTCTGACACAGTCGATATAGGGTATCTCATCGGAGATATCGTCTCTGAATCCTGCGTCGGTCAGGAGAATGGATCGGCGGTTATACAAGCTATAAATGGACAAGGCCCTTATCAGTATGACTGGAGTAATGGATATTCTGGTCGCAGTCTTTCTCAGGTGGGCACTGGCGTCTATTTCTGCACCATAACAGATGTAGGCGGTTGCCAGTTAGTCACTGACCCTATTTTCATTGACTTTGTAAAGATTCTGGTATACAGTGTAAAAGAAAGAGACGACCCTAGTTGTGCTGGGGCCAGAGATGGCCATATTGAATTGTTGCTCGAAGGTGGTACACCGCCTTACCTTGTCAGTTGGAATAACGGGAAACAGGGCAGTAGGATATTCAGTTTGGAAAATGGTGATTATGTTGCTACCATTTCTGATGCTGAAAATTGTTCTTTGGTCATAGATAGTCTAACGCTTACTGGTCCGACCATCGTAAACGGAGGTATCGTCAGGCTACGAGACAATGATTGCAAAGGCGACAGTACGGGCTTCATTCAGCTAGGAGTGCTGGGCGGGACACCACCTTATGATATTAAATGGAGTACTGGCTCCACCTCCAATATTATCAACGGTCTGTCTGCAGGAAACTATTCTGTCACCATTACTGATCAGAATAATTGTATAGACGTCATCAATCCAATCACAATTGCCGAACCAGCAGCCCTCGCAGTGGCGCTGAGCAATGTGGAACAAATTAATTGTAATGGCGAGAGTGAGTCACTAATAGACATAGCGGTGACTGGTGGGATGGCACCCTACTCATTCTTCTGGTCTGATGGCAGTAGGAGCCAAGATCTGATTAATAAATCTGCTGGTTCTTATCAGGTTACCATCTCGGATGTGAACTCTTGTATGATGGTCTCTGAAGTATTTGAGATTACTCAACCCGAGCCTATTACAATTACCTTGGACAGTGTTACTCACGTCAATTGTGCTGGGAGTTCCAATGGTTTTCTTAGCGTAGAAGTCAATGGAGGGAATGGTCCTTATGCTTATAATTGGAGTACACAGGATGGTATAGACAGTCTCGGAAATCAGCAGAAGAATCTTTCTCCAGGAATTTATTCTGTGACTGTATCTGATGCTTTTGATTGTAAATCAAAGCCAGTTTTCCTTGAAGTGCTTAATAGAGATATCCCCATATCAACACAGCTCGAAATTGTGGAGCCGATAGATTGTTATGGCGATAGTACAGGAATTATACTTTGCAGATCTGGAAATGGGCTGTTGCCTTTTGATTATAATTGGAGTTCAGGTTCGAAGAATGTTTCTATGCTCAGAGTAGATACCCTGAAGGCTCTGATTGCTGGTCAGTATAATCTGACGATTACAGATATGGAGGGATGCATCGGCATCAGTGATTCCATAGAATTGGATCAGGCTTCAGAAATTAAAGTTGGGTTATTGGGCAAGCTAGATAATTTATGCTCGGATGGAAACGCTGGACTTCTAGAAATTTCTATTGAGGGCGGCGCCGAACCCTATGAGGTGGATTGGACTATCGGCCAGGGTGCGGTCTTGGGGAATCTCAGTAATGGCACGTATCAAGCAATTATTACAGATGGTAAAGATTGTAATGCGCTTTCACCAATATTCAATATCAGTAGCCCAGACCCCTTGGAAGTTAGCTTTGAAATAGTGGAACCTACTGGGGGTGCGAACAACGGTTCTATCAAAGCACTCTGTACTGGAGGCATCACGCCTTATCAGTATCAATGGTCACCAGTCCCTGGTGCAACGGAAGAAATAGCCAGTCTCAGTACTGGGGCCTATTCACTTACTATAACGGATGACAACAAATGCCTTTTGGATACAACCATAGTTTTAAGGTCCACGTCCACTTCCAGTCTGCTAGACACCTATCCCTTACAGATCTACCCTAACCCTACTTCTGGCGTTGTTCATATAGAATACGAAGATAGCTCTGAGCAGTTGGTGTTGTCTGCATTGGTAACAACTCAAGGTGTGCCTGTCCACTACAATTATCAATTCATTGATGAGAATAAGTTAAGACTGGAACTGACAGACTTACCAGCTGGCATTTATTTCCTGCAGCTATTCATCAAGGGAACAGAAGTCGTACGAAAAATATATCTATACTAACAGACGTGTTCCGCTTTTAGTTGCGGCAGCCATACTGTAAGCTGGTGCTATGAAAATCCCTAAAAAAGGAATTAGTAATATTGCCAGGAAACCCAGGCCGTTCATGATAGCCATCCCTTTATTCTTTTTGATCAGGGTTCTCGCATCTCTGGCACTCAGGTGTTTTTCAAAGACTATATCAAGATTAGCAAAGCCTAGGTAATAGGCCTGAAGAACGATGATCAAAGGTCCTGTAATTGCAATAAGTCCTGTAACCAGCCCTATGACCAATAGAACAATCGTGATCAAGATTTCCTTGAATGCATTTTTAAGAGCGAGCTGTATACCTCTATAGCTGGAAGAGACAAGGCCAGTCTTCATATAAGATAATTTTCGACCTAGCTCAGATGCTTGCTTTACTTTCTCTGAAACATCTCCTACAAATGGACCTGCAACAATCAGGATCAGATATTTGAATGAAAATAAAGCTAACACCCAAAGAAGGATTCTTGAAAGCCAATCTATACCGATATTTAATATGCCATCTTGCTCTTTTATCGAGAACCAACTCAAGATAAGTTCTGACAGATCATCGCCTTGGTAATATATGAGTGCAACCAGCCCAGCAAATAAAATCAAGCTCAAAGTACCCGAAAGCAAAATGTTTTTGAGCATCCATTTCTTTGGCAGATAATTCAGGGCTTGAATGTAAGCTAGAGCGCCACTAAGCATAGTTGGTCGTTAAGATTTGGAGGCTACCTTGGGTTTTCTCTTAGTCTTGAATAATTCAGTGACTTGTTTTTCTGTCATGAAACCGTAATCAACAAAAGTTGTTTTGACAAACTTTTTAATGTCTTGATATTCTTTACTTCTTTTATCCTTGTAATTCTTAAGGCAACTCTTCACATATTTGAGAGAAAGATCTTTAAGATTCTGGTTGAACTTTTGATTACCAAAAATTTCCATATACAATGAGAAGGTCTTGTTTATCTCAAAATATTCAGGATAATCTTCTACACTCAGATTATTGAGAAAGTGATAGAATTTTGCGTAGATGCTTTTTCTGACAGATTCATTTTCTTCTGATAACCCTTCGTTTTGGTAGTAGTATTCTCTCACGGCATTAGCCGCTTCTTCATGAATATATCCTTTGGTGTTGACGACATCGATCATCTTAAAGTATTGTGACACTTTGTCATCAATGCTAGTGTCCATAAGAGCACTCAAGCGTTTTTCAGCATCCAGAGTGATACCTTTTATGCTGGCGGAGTGATTATTGAGATGCTTGAAAAACTTGGTGCTGTTCGGATCATGATCTGTCCTGATTTTATGGATTGCGGCTTTGAGTGCTGCAGTTCCTTTTTCATCCAAATCAAAATGCAAACCGATGATCAGGCATAACTTATAGTAATCATCGCTGTCTAACAATTCTGCATTCTCCAGAAACTTAGTTAGTTCTGGTTTCAGACTTTCGTTGTTGTGATTGTCCAGGCTTCTTTTGATCAAGAAATCTTCCAAGGCTCCAGATTCAGAGATTAATTCAGTTTTGTCATTTGGAAACTGAGCAGTAAGAAAATTCAAACTCTGGAATTGCTTTCTGTATTTGACTAAGCCGGTGTTTCTGATCTTAGGATCTCTATACTTAATAGTTCTTTGAGATTCCAAGAATGATTGAGCTCTTTTATTATTGATGGATGCCAGGATATTTGTAATCCAGATGTCACTGCTCAGCGCAAAACCTATTTGTATGGATTGTCCGACTCTTTGTTTGATCTGATCAAAATTAGAGGATCCCAATATAAAATTGAGTACATCTGAAAAGTGACTTTGAGGTCTTATGTATTTTACCTGTTCATTGACTCGGCCTCTTAAGACTGCATACCCCAGAACTTTGGGTAAATAAAGTCCTTCGAACTGATCATTGAGCAAGTAATTTTCAAAAGCTAACAGTTGAAGTGGATTTTCTTCGGCAACCTGTCCATATAGCTCGTGGATAGAGCCTTCGTGAGCCAATACCAGCGATTTATAGTCTTCATCTTCCTCAGTATCCAGATAGGTTTTCAGCTCTTCTGAAAGTTGAATAGAGGTCTTAATGTTGTCTAGTACAGTGCTGTATCGTTTGTCTAAATCTTGCATGATATGTTGACTTTATTAATAAAAACCTAGTAAAACATCGGGGCTTTACTAGGTTTTTAGTTACAATAAATTGGATCAGAACGCGTCTGATTTCCTAAATATACTTATTCTTCTTCAGAGGTAGCCGTTTTCAACTTTCCTCCGTCGTGTTCGTCTTGCCATTTGTTCAGTTCTTCCCATTTGCCTTTGGCAGCCATATCGGCTTGCAATCCCCATGAAGCTGGGTCATGCATCTGGAATCTGCTTCCGGCATCTGTCAGTACTTGCTTGACATCAGCAGCTGGTTTAGCGGCTAGATCGCTGAATGTTACAATTCCTGAACCTACCAATAGCTTAGCTATTGCAGGACCTACCCCTTCTATTTTGGTTAGGTCATCAGGCTTTTTGTCTGCATCTGCATTTACTGCTGTGCCAGTAGCGGCGGCTGCAACAACGGGTGCTGCTGCTTCGGCAGCTTTTGGTTCATCCTTTGCAGGTTCTGGTGCTTTATCTTCTTTAGCAGGTTCAGCTGCTTTAGGCTCTTCCTTGGCAGGCTGCTCTGGTGCTTTCTCTTCTTTCTTTTCAGCTGCTTTAGGCTCTTCTTTAGCAGGTTCAGCTGCTTTAGGCTCTTCCTTTACCGATTCAGGTGCCTTTTCTTCTTTGACTTCAGGAGCAGGAGCTTCAGCTTTAGGAGCCTCTGCTACAGGAGTTGCCTCATTTGTGTCAGCGGCAGGGGCAGAATCTGCACCTTCAGTTGCTTCTTCTCTGAATGCCTCTGCAGCAGCGACGTCTGCTTTGGCTTTGGCTGGTTTGATCTCACCAGATACCATTTTCCAGAATTCTTCCTTCTCTTTCTTTGTTTGCTCTTTTCTAGCCGTGATTTTAGCTTCTTTAGCATCTATCCACTCATTGTACATCTCCATGGCTTTCTCTTCAGAGAATGACCCTTTGGCGACACCTCTCATAAGGTGTTTTCTGTAAAATACACCTTTGAATTTAAGTATGGCCCTTACAGTATTAGTGGGTTGCGCCCCTTTCATTAACCATTCATAGGCTCTGTCTCTATCGAGTTCTATGGTTGCTGGAACGGTCATAGGATTATAAGAACCTATGTGCTCTATGAATTTTCCGTCTCTGGGAGCTCGAGCATCAGCGATGATAATGTGATAAAAAGGCTTCTTTTTACGACCTCTTCTTGCTAGTCTAATTTTTACAGACATGGGTTAAAATTTATGTGGTTATGCCATTCCTGAATGAACTGATTATCAGTTTCCAGAATTTTAACGAGCTGCAAAGATACTATTTTCTGGAAAGTAAACAAGTAGGTCTAAATTCACATATTTATTATAATGCATATATCAAGATATCTATGCTTATTTTAGTCGTTTCATTGCAGCATAACCTAAGTATATCAAGGAAGACCCCTCCATATCAGAAACTAATAAACCTGCTAGAGCGACTAAGAAACCGACTAAGGCAAAAACCAAAAAGGTGACTCCGCTAATGCAGCAATATTTTGAGATTAAACTTAAGCATCCAGATGCCATACTGTTATTCAGAGTAGGTGATTTTTATGAGACATTTGGAGAAGATGCTATCAAGGCTTCTCAGATTCTAGGAATCGTCTTGACCTCTAGAAATAATGGAGGATCTGATATTGAATTGGCAGGCTTCCCCTATCACTCTGTTGATGTTTATTTGCCAAAGTTGGTAAGAGCTGGCTATCGAGTGGCTATCTGCGAGCAGATGGAGAAACCGAGTAAGGAGAAAAAGATCGTCAGACGGGATGTGGTGGAAGTCGTAACCCCTGGAGTAACGACACATGATAATATTCTGGAATCTGCAGAGAATAACTTTCTAGCGAGTCTGGTCAGAGATGGCGATCAACTCGGATTAGCCTTCATAGATATTTCTACAGGTGAATTCATTGTACATCAAGGTTCTGAATCTTCTATTCTCAAATTACTGCAGAGTTTTAAACCCAATGAAGTTATACTATCCAAGTCTGATCAAGTCTCACTGAAAGAATTATTACCAGAATCCGTATTCTCTTTCCCGATGGACGAATGGTACTATGAGTATAACTATTGCAGAGAGCTGTTATTGAAGCATTTCAAAGTCTTGTCCATGAAAGGCTTTGGATTGGAGAAGAGAAAATTAGCCCAAATAGCTGCGGGATCGATACTTCATTATTTGTCTACAGTCCAGCAATCGAGTCTCAGTCATGTGACAAAATTAGTCAAGATAGAATCTGATCGTCATGTGTGGTTGGATAAATTCACGATCAGAAATCTGGAACTGGTCAGGAGTAATCATATGGGTGGTGTCGCTTTCAATGACATCATAGATAAGACTGTTACACCGATGGGGGCCAGAATGATGCAGAAATGGATCGTTCTTCCTCTAAAGAACATTAATGACATCAATGCTCGACAAGAAACTGTATGTTATCTCTATGAGCAAGAATCAAAAAGGAATCAGCTCAAGGACAAGCTTAAGCAGATAGGTGACATGGAACGTCTATCTTCCAAGATACCCATGGGTAAGATCAATCCGCGAGAATTATTGATCCTGTCCCAGGCTCTGGAAACTATACAGAATATCAAATATTTGTTTGGAAGTGATATTCCTGCTTCACTGGATTTGATCATACAGCAACTGGATCCATGCAGTAGTCTTGTGGAAGTCATCAAACATACTTTGGTCGATCCTGCTCCCGTTTCTCTACAGAAAGGAAATGTCATCAATGCGGGCTGTCATGAGGTACTGGAAGAGTGGAGAGCCCTTTCGAGAAATGGTAAAGAATTGCTGGCGGCCTTGCAGAAAGAAGAAGCTGATAAGACTGGAATCACTTCTCTCAAAGTTGGCTTCAATAATGTCTTCGGATATTATCTGGAAGTAACGAATAAGTACAAGGATAAAGATTTAATCCCGGAACATTGGATCAGAAAGCAGACCTTGAAAAGTGCTGAGCGCTATATCACTCCCGGGTTGAAGGAACTAGAAACTAAAATACTGCAAGCCAATGGGGAGATAACCTTACTTGAACAGCAACTCTTTGAAGAATTGATAGATAAGACCAGAGTGCATGTCTCTACCCTACTGTCTAATGCGGCCGTACTCGCAGAAATGGATTGTTACTTATCCTTTGCAGAAGTCGCAGAAAAAAATAGATACATCAGACCTGTGGTCAATGACGGTTATATGATTGATATCAAAGCCGGTCGACACCCAGTTATAGAGAAGCAGCTCGCCGCCGATGACCCCTATGTGCCGAATGATGTTTTTC
>Ga0209187_1000514_pt1 | contig 64419 bp, 62 predicted proteins | sample BantaG_FD_187430 | JGI IMG/M metagenome (GOLD analysis project Ga0209187, IMG submission 187430) | Marine algal microbial communities from Bantry Bay, Ireland - BantryBay_4 metaG (SPAdes) (version 2) | ecosystem: Host-associated > Algae > Red algae > Unclassified | place: Bantry Bay, Ireland...
CGTGAATAACTTTTCGGACAGTTGCATTGTTGATAAAACGTGTCAACTCCACATTCAGAGTAAGCCATATTAGTGTGAATAATAAAAATGGCGGGATGAATGCGAAGTGATCGGACAACATTAACGCCGAACCGAAGGCCAGGATGGCGCCGCATATGATCAGTCCTGCAACACCTGCCAGCAGGAGCTCCTTGATATTAGCTGACTGCCAAGTTGCATATCCTGGATAGTTACCATGATTCTAGCTATTCGACACTGGGAGTTTACCGCTTTCAGGGTATTTGAACGCGGAAATTGATTAATCACATTTTCGCAGCAACGGTTAATTTAACTCTCACACTCTGTCCGCCAGAAGCGGTTTGAAGCTCAGTATTAAATTGCGACATGTCTTTTTCATCCATGCTTGTGCGCGCCGAGAGGGGCTGCAGGTGCCCGGATGGCACTCATATTCAAAGTTTCTCTCCTTCAGGAAAGTTGGGTAGTACCGAAATGTTCACCAGTATTCACGCGAGGAAAATATACTGATTTCTTCTGTTTTTTTCACTGAAAACAGGGAAACGCCAAGCCGCTCAATGTGGCTGTGTATCCATTGTGTATCTGGCTATACCCCTTGCGCCGTGTTCTGCCCGACAATACCCGCAAAGCTCGATTCCCACTACCTCAAGGAGGCTGCCATGCTCATCGGTGTACCTAAAGAAATCAAGAATCACGAGTACCGTGTCGGACTAACCCCTACCAGTGTGCGTGAGTGCGTTGACAACGGCCACAAGGTCATTGTAGAAACGGCTGCAGGCGCCGGCATCGGCCGAACTGACGAAGAGTACGTGACAGCCGGGGCTACTGTCGTAGCCACGGCTGCTGAAGTATTCGAGCGTGCAGATATGGTGGTCAAAGTGAAGGAGCCTCAGGCGGTAGAGCGAGCCATGCTCCGTTCTGGCCAGATCCTTTTCACTTACCTGCATCTGGCCCCGGACCCTGATCAAACGCGTGATCTGGTCAAGAGTGAGGCTATTTGTATTGCTTATGAGACGGTCACCTCTGCACGCGGCGGTTTGCCGCTGCTAGCGCCAATGTCGAAGGTAGCTGGCCGCATGGCTATTCAAGCCGGTGCCTACTGTCTGGAACAACCTCACGGTGGCCTTGGCATGCTGCTCGGCGGCGTCCCCGGCGTAGATCCCGCCAAGGTGGTCATTCTTGGAGGCGGTGTTGTTGGTACGCATGCGGCGCATATCGCTGTCGGTATGGGAGCTGATACCTGGATCCTTGACAGAAATACCGATGTCATCGAGTCTCTCTGGCACACCTTCGGTCGATCGACAAACACGGTGTTTTCTACGCGTGATGCTTTAGAGCAACATGTGCTCGAAGCTGAGCTGGTCATTGGTGGAGTTCTTATTCCAGGTGCGGCTGCGCCCAAACTGGTTACCGCTGAAATGGTGAAAAACATGAAGCCGGGTTCTGTCGTCGTCGATGTAGCAATAGATCAGGGAGGCTGCTTCGAAACTTCACATGCCACAACGCATGCCGAGCCTACGTACGTTGTCGACGACGTTGTCCATTATTGCGTGGCCAATATGCCGGGTGGCGTTCCGCGAACATCTACCTATGCCCTCAACAATGTGACGTTGCCACATGTGCTGGCTCTTGCAGGACTAGGTGCTGACAAAGCCATGCAGAAGGATGTACATCTGAAGAACGGATTAAATGTCTACCGTGGAAAGGTAACCTGCAAAGAAGTGGCAGAGGCACTGGGTTACGATTATTTTTCAGCCGATGATGTAATGGCGTGAAACAGAGGTAGCGGGGCGTTCTACTACAACGCCTCGTTACCTTCCTCACCTGTGCGTATACGTATAACGCGATCTACGGAATCGACGAATATTTTTCCGTCACCAATTTTACCTGTATTGGCAGCTCGGATAATGCCTTCGATGCAGGTATCCAGAATGTCATCGCTGACAACGACTTCCAGCTTCATCTTGGGTATGAAATCGATAACGTATTCGGCGCCACGATAGAGTTCTGTATGTCCTTTCTGCCTGCCGAAACCTTTGACCTCGGTGACGGTTATTCCAGCGACACCCGCTACAGCTAACTCCTCGCGAACGGCATCAAGCTTAAAAGGTTTGATAATGGCGGTAATGCGCTTCACATTATTGCTCCGGTAGGCATTTTTTATGACACGGCATATTTCGACAAACTATACAAGGTACTAGCGCGAAGAGGTTGAGGAGATTTTGTGAATGCTCAAATCTGCACCATTGAATTCCTCCTCCTCTGACAATCTTATTCCCACCACACTTTTCAGTACACCATAAACCAGAAACCCGCCAGCAGTGGCAAACACGATACCCGCGAGTGTTCCGATGATCTGACTTGTCAGGCTAACACCACCAAGTCCGCCCAAGGCCTGCGCACCAAATATTCCTGCAGCAATACCGCCCCAGGCACCGCATAAGCCATGCAATGGCCAGACTCCCAGTACGTCATCAATTTTCCAGCGATTCTGTGCCATTGTGAAGGTTGTAACGAACAATACCCCGGCAACAGCACCGACCACCAACGATCCCATCGGGTGCATGATATCCGACCCTGCACACACAGCGACTAGACCTGCCAGCGGACCGTTATGCAGAAAGCCCGGGTCGGCACGCCCGGCGAGGAGCGCTGCAATTGCACCGCCTGCCATTGCCATGAGGGAGTTTATTGCTACAAGTCCACTGACGCCTTCCACGCTTTGTGCAGACATAACATTAAACCCGAACCATCCGACGGTCAGAATCCAGGCCCCGAGGGCGAGGAACGGGATGCTACTGGGTGCAAAATTTGCGCTGCCTCCGCCTGTTGTCGTATAACGGCCCTGTCGAGCCCCTAATAGAATGACAGCCCCCAGCGCCATCCAGCCGCCCATGGCATGCACGACGATAGAGCCTGCAAAGTCATGAAAGGTTGCGCCTGTCAGCTCTTCAAGCCATTGCTGAAAACCGAAGTTGCCGTTCCAGACAATGCCCTCGAACAGCGGGTAGAGAAAAGCCACGATAATGATGGAGGCGACTATTTGTGGGTAGAATTTTGCACGTTCTGCAATACCGCCTGAGATGATGGCCGGTATGGCAGCTGCAAAAGTCAAAAGAAAGAAAAACTTGACCAGCTCATAACCGTTATTAATGGCAAGTTCTGAGGCGGGAGCGAAGAAATTAAGGTCGTAGGCTATGGGATATCCGATGAAAAAATAGGCGACTGTGCAAACAGCGAAGTCGGAGAATATCTTGACTAGCGCATTAACCTGATTTTTCTCACGGACAGTGCCCACCTCAAGGAAGGCAAAACCTGAGTGCATGAACAGCACAAGTATGGCGCCCATAAGAACGAATAGAACATCGCTACCAGCCTGCAAAGAATCCATTAACTCCCGACCTCGATAATTCGATGCGCAATGATAGCAATGTCGTGCAGAGAACGCACCAGTTTGACGCTGACTGCTATGCTCCAGCATTCCGTCACCTCAATGCCGATTGCAGAGGCTTTCCTGACAATGCCGAAATTCATATTTTCCTACTACCTGGCTGTAAGCAGCACTCAAGCAGCACTCTATGACTAAAGTAACCTTGCTTGATGGCGGTCTTGGCCAGGAACTGCTACGAAGAAGTTCACGCCCCCGGACACCGCTATGGTCAGCCGATGTGATGCTTAATGAACCTGAGCTTGTGCGCGATCTGCATGTGGATTACATCAAGAGCGGGGCAAGCGTCGTCACTTTAAACACTTATTCGGCAACGCCGGAACGTCTGCAACGTGATGGTGCATTTGAACATCTGGAGGCACTTCATCAGTCGGCTATGTCAGCAGCTCGCCAAGCCATAGAATTTGCCAATGTCCCGGGTGTCACTATTGCGGCCTGTCTACCACCGCTGGTGGCCAGCTACCGACCTGATGTGTCATTGCCTTATGAAGAGACGCTGGATACCTATCGCCGTCTAGTGGCTCTTCAAGCGCCAGCGGCTGATTTGTATCTGTGCGAGACCATGGCCTCGATAAGCGATGCTCTCGCTGCGGCAACAGCTGCACTGGAAAGGGGCAAGCCTGTCTGGCTTGCATTGACTGTTAGTGACGAACAACCGGAGCAGCTGCGCAGTGGGGAGGCACTAAGTGATGCCATGGATAAGCTGGCACCTCTCGGCCTTGAAGCTATCCTGTTAAATTGCAGCCATCCGGAGGCCATAAATGCTGCCTGGCCTGTTTTGCGTGGAAAAGGTCAACGCATTGGTGCTTACGCTAATGCGTTTGTATCAGTGAAGGATCTGCAACCTGGCGGCACGGTTGAGGTATTGCAGGCGAGAAAAGATCTTGACCCAGTCGACTACGCCGAACATGCCATGGGCTGGGTAAACAATGGTGCGTCTATTGTCGGTGGGTGTTGCGAGGTAGGCCCCGATCACATCAAGGCATTGCACACACGACTGACGAGGGAAGGGTTTCTCTAGTTCAGCTTATGTGTTGTCAGAGAATTTTTGCTATGGACTCGGCAGCCCGTCGAATATCAAGAAAAATCAAGCCAAGTCTTGTGTCTGGCTTGGCAATGACAGTGACCACGGCATCCCCACCGGCATGGGTCATCAGCACATATCCCTGGTCACCTTTGATCAGCACTTGATCGAGCTCGCCGCGCATAAGCTCTGAGGAAATACGTTCGCCAAGTGAGAGCATGGCAGCACTCATGGCACCCACGCGATCCTCATCCATGGACGCTGGAAGCATCGAAGCCATGATAAGACCGTCAGTGGACAACACCGCAGAGGCTTCGATATCCGTCGTAGACCCATTGAGGTCACTGAGTATGGAGTTGAGTACTTCTGCGCGCATGCGTTGAATTCCTTTCTGTCAGTGTTTGATCATGGATCGGTGCTGACATGTTGAGAGCTACTTATTGACGGTGCGGTTGGCGAACAAGCCTACAGCTGAAGGTTATTACTATGTCGATTATTCTGCCATTGGATGGCAAACAATGCCGGTAACCGCGCACATTCACAGAGTTTACAACGAATTAGCACCCCTCAAAGATCCGTATGGCATCTCAACAACGATAAATAAACCGTGTGAACACGACATGGCTCACAGAACTGAGTTTGTGTATCGACGCTAGCTTCAGCTCCGACACTTCATCAACCTGGACTGAGGAAAATGGACTGTATTAGGAATGTGTCAAATTTCCTTAAAAAATGCAATATACAGCATAGTTTTATGGGGTAAACGGCGCGCCACCGATATTACGCCGTCGAGTGGCAACCGTGTGGTTTGTTGTTGTTCGGACTGTCAGGCTTTTGCTGCCTATTTAAAGATTGCGGCAGACATTTCTCATGACGTAGATACACGGGGCTAGTGGTGCGTCTACCGTATTTATTCAGAATCCTGATAATTACGTTAGAGGCACCACTAGTTCACTGAATAGTTGCCGTTATTTTTTGAATGCCATTAAATAGGCGTCTTCGTCGAACCCCAGCAGCAACCCACCGTCATACTCAATAACGGGCCGCTTGATCATACTGGTGTGCTCAACCATCAGATCCAGAGCACGGCGCTCATCAATATCAGCCTTGTCACTCTCATCAAATTTACGCCAGGTAGTGCCACGGCGATTGAGCAGGGCATCCCAGCCAAGCGTTTTACTCCATGACTGCAAGGTTTTCATGTCGATACCTTTTTTCTTGTAGTCGTGAAATTCGTAGCTTATGTCTTTGGCGTTCAGCCATTTACGAGCTTTTTTTACGGTGTCGCAATTTGGAATTCCGTAAACAGTGATGGATGCCATGACGCTCTCTTGATCAGTCTACAAGTCGAAGCAATTCGTTGATACCGACTTTGCTACGTGTCTTCTCATCTACGCGCTTGACGATAACCGCGCAGTACAAGCTGTACTTGCCGTTGTCTGATGGTAGATTGCCTGATACAACAACAGAGCCCGCAGGAATACGACCGTAGCTGACTTCGTCTCTTTCGCGATCATAGATTCGCGTGCTTTGACCAATGTACACGCCCATTGAAATAACAGATCCCTCTTCCACGATTACGCCCTCTACCACTTCCGAACGCGCGCCAATAAAACAGTTGTCTTCGATAATGGTAGGTGATGCCTGAAGAGGTTCCAGAACACCGCCTATACCAACGCCGCCTGACAGATGTACATTCTTGCCAATCTGCGCACACGAGCCCACTGTTGCCCATGTATCTACCATGGTGCCCGAGTCGACATAAGCACCGATATTTACATAAGAGGGCATGAGAACGGTATTGGCGGCGATAAAGCTGCCTTTACGTGCCATGGCCGGTGGTACAACCCGTACGCCAGATGCCTGGAACTGCTGTTCGCTCATATCACCAAATTTGCTGGGTACTTTGTCGTAGAATTGCGTGAATCCACCAGCGGCTATGGGTGCGTTGTCGCGTATGCGAAACGATAGCAATACCGCTTTTTTCAACCATTCATGTACCTGCCAGTCGCCAACACTTGTTTGGGTCGCCACTCGTGCCTCGCCTGAGTCGAGTAATGCAATTGCTTGTTCTACAGCCTGAACCACTTCAGAGTCGGCTTGCGCCGGGGTAATATCAGCACGGTTCTCCCATGCTTGGTTTATAACGTTTTCCAGATCGCTCATTTCGGGTTTCTCAAAAGTAGGGTAGCTTGGTTAATCGGTAGGGTTGTTAAGACATTCGACGATACGCTCGGATGCCACTATGCACTCCGCCAGGGGTGCGACAAGTGCCAGACGTAATCTGTTAGCTCCGGGGTTTATCATTCCGTCAGTTGCGCGTGCCAGATAGCTGCCGGGTACCGCGCGCACGTTGTGTTCTTTTAAAAGGCGTTGTGTAAACGCCTGATCGTCTACCGCCAGCTGAGGCCAGAGATAGAATCCGGCGGGTGGAATTGACACATCAAGTACAGGCGACAGGATATCGATAACAGCACGATATTTTACGTCGTAGCTTTTACGATTTGCCTTCACATGCGCCTCATCACTCCAGGCGGCTATACTGGCATCCTGTACCGCACCGGACATGGCGCAGCCTTGATAGGTACGATAATCAACGAAGCGCTTGATAATGTTGGCATCTCCTGCGGCAAAACCCGAGCGCAAGCCAGGCAGGTTGGAGCGTTTGGACAAGCTGTGAAAGACGATACAACGCTCGAAGCTACTCAATCCCATGGCAGCCGCAGCCTGGAGTAGCCCGCACGGTGGGCCGCTGCCTTCCCTGTAGATCTCGCTATAGCACTCATCGCTGACGATGACAAAATCATGCTTCCGGGATTTTTCTATGAGTTGTTGCAGCGCAGCTTTAGAGGTGACAGCCCCTGTCGGGTTGCCCGGCGTGCAGATATAGATAAGCTGGCATTGATCAAATTGCGCATCGGTAATAGCCTCCAGATTGTCGTCTGCATTTTCACTGATGGCGTAGAACTCTGGCTGGCAGCCTGCCAGAATCGCAGCCCCTTCATATATCTGATAGAAAGGATTGGGCATCAGCACTGAGCGTGCATTGCTCTGTCTGTCCAGAACGCATTGCGCAATCGCAAACAACCCTTCCCGGGTGCCGTTGACAGGGATGATGTGATGTTCGGCCAGGCTGCCCTGTCGGCTGCTGTCGATGTCAAAGCGCGTACATATCCAGCGAGCCATAGACGCCCGCAGCGCTTCAGAGCCTCTGGTTGCCGGATAATTCTCGACCTTGCGCAGGCCCTCTACCAGCGCATCCAGAGCCAGTTGCGGTGCAGGATGTTTCGGTTCGCCAACTGACAACGACACAGGTCTTACTGGCGCAGGTGTTATGCCATCAAGCAGCGCATGCAGTTTTTCAAACGGATAAGGTTGTAATAATTCGAGGTCAGCGTTCATAGCGCGTATTATACGGGACCATTGGCATCTATCGAGTAACTACCCACGTGCAACACCAACAACCGGATTCTCAAATTGCTGCACGGGTAGAGCGCTGGGTCGAGGCCGTCGTCATTGGCCTGAATCTCTGTCCGTTTGCTTCGGCGGTCTTGCGTCGTCAACAGCTGAATATTGTCATAGCTGATAGCGATATCGACGCTGAATGTCTGCAACAATTGGCTGATGAGGCCGATGCACTGGTAGCAGGCGACCTTCAAGCGACCACCTTGCTGGTGTTGCCCGAAGGCTTTGCAGATTTTGACGACTACCTTGACCTTGTTGCCATGGCAGAGGCCTTGCTTGAGGATATCGGGCTGGATGACCAGGTACAAGTGGCAAGCTTTCATCCCGATTATCAGTTTGAAGACACCGACTACGATGAGCCGGGTAACTGGACCAATCGAGCGCCTTACCCCATTCTGCATCTATTAACCGAAGACAGCGTGGAGCGGGCAGTCGAGTCTCACCCCGATGCAGATGGAATACCGGAGGCCAATATCTTGAAACTTGAGGAGATGGGAGCCGATGTACTCGAAAGCCTGAACCGTGCAGTTGACGGTTGAACTGCCCGATTCAGGTCTGATTTGCGTGGGCTGATCCTCAGCTCAGATGCTGCTTGAAAAATTCTATCGTTCGGGATTCAGCAAGCTCCGCAGCTTCCTTGTTAAAACGGGGTGTGGAGTTGTTGTGAAACCCGTGTTTCGTCCCTTCATAAATATTTGCTGAGTAATCTACGCCGTTACTCTTCAATGCTTCTTCAAAATCAGGCCACTGAGCATTAATGCGTTCATCATCGCTAGCCATCTGTACGATCAGAGCTGCTTCAATGTTGCCTACCTCATCCGCCGATGGAGCTGAACCGTAGAACGGCACGGCTGCTTGCAAGTCACTACCCATGGTTGCTGCAAGAAAATTGGTGGTGCCGCCACCCCAACAGAATCCCGTCGATCCAAGCTTGCCAGTAGATAGTTCGTGCGACTGGACGAATTTGGCGCTATTGAGCATGTCCTGTTTCAATTGTGTCTGGTCGAGACCGCGTTGTAGCTCTTTGCCGTCGTCATCGTTACCCGGGTAGCCGCCTACAGGGAATAGTCCATCGGGAGCCAGGGCAAGAAAACCCTGAGTGGCAAATCGTCGAGCCACGTCTTCTATATACGGATTCAATCCTCGATTCTCATGAATGACAATAACGGCGGGGTACGGGCCTTCAGTGGTCGGTTGCACGAGATATCCGCGCATCTCACCCGAGGTACCGCCCGGTGATGGATAGTCCACGTATGTGGCTTTGATTCGATCGTCGGTAAAAGAGATGGTCTGGGCCTGCGCATAGCGCGGCAACAGAGATTGTGCCATAGCCAATCCGGATACACCTGCAATCGTGATAGCACTGGCTTTTTGTAAAAATTCGCGCCGGGTCATGGCGCTATGGCAGTACTCGTCATAGAGGTCATATATTTGGCGATCGACATCTGCCGGGTCAATCGTGCTGGGGTCTTTTTGATTTGTCATCTAGGCTTCCTCTTCGATAAGTGGCGTTATAAAGCGGAATTCAGCTTACGCTTTTATGAAAGCTGAGTGATCAAGTGCAAAATATTTGCACATTTTACGATTTAATAAGCTTGCAAATAAACTTTTACTGCGCGTTTGGTTCCGTTCCAACTATGCTCTGTACTGGCTGTATAACGGATTGGATGGGGTTGGAATGGCAGGTAATGATGCGCTGGATAATTTTCTCAAGCAATTGAAGGGCGCTGGTGCCACCGGGAAATCAGGCAATGTTGTGTCTGGTGGGTTCGGTGGCGGTGGTGGCAAAGGCAATTTCCTCGGACTTGCGGCGTTAGCGGCAGTTGCACTTATTGTCTATACCCTATACACCGCATCGTATACGGTGCCAAGTGACTCGGTGGGCATTGTTCAGCGCTTTGGAAAATACTCCACCGAACAGACATCCGGTTTACATTTCAAGCTTCCGCTGGGTATCGACAAGGTAACCATCCTACCAGTCAAGCGGCAGCTGAAACAGGAATTCGGTTTTGTAACCTCGGGAGCTACCAACTCCACTCAGGCGCGCCCGGATGATCTGGCCCAGCAAAGCCAGATGGTGACTGGCGATCTGAACGCAGCCCTTGTGGAGTGGGTGGTTCAGTACCGGATATCGGAGCCACAGAAGTTCCTCTTTGAAGTACGCAATCCTGGTGAGACGCTGCGCGACTTGTCCGAGTCGGTTATGCGTGAAGTGGTGGGCGATCGCACCGTCGACGAGGTCATTACCATTGGTCGTCAGGAAATCGAAACAGAGGCGCTATTGAATATGCAGGAGCTGGTGGGCAAGTACGCGATAGGTGTCAGCATTGACCAGGTACAGCTTAAAAATATCAACCCACCACGCCCGGTGCAAGAATCGTTTAACGAGGTAAATCAGGCGCAGCAGGAAAAAGAGAGTCTCATAAATGCGGCCAGACGGGAATACAACAAAGTTATTCCATTGGCCGAAGGTGAGAAAGATCAGCGTATACGTGCCGCTGATGGTTACCGACTCAAGCGAGTGAATGAGGCAGAAGGGGATGCTTCTCGTTTTAATGCCGTGTTTACAGAATACCTCAAAGCCCCGGAAGTGACGCGTAGACGGATCTATATCGAGACGATGCAGGAAATACTGCCCGATCTTGATAGCAAGATAATAGTCGATGAAAATTCGCAGCAGATACTACCCCTGATGCATCTAAATGCTGCCAAGGAGTCAGTACAATGAAAATTACCCAGATACTGATAACGGCTGTCGTACTGCTTGCGCTTCTGGTGCTCTCCGGCGCTTTGTATACTGTTGATGAAACCCAGCAGGTAATCATCACGCAATTTGGCAAACCTGTCGGCGACCCTAAAACCGAAGCCGGGCTGAAGTTCAAGACACCTTTCATCCAGCAGGTGAACCCTATTGATAAAAGAATTCTGGAATGGGATGGTGATCCGAGCAATATGCCAACCAAGGATAAGCTGTACATAGCGGTCGATCTTTTTGCGCGCTGGCGTATAACCGATCCATTGCAATACTTTTTACGCTTACGTGATGAGCGTAGTGCGCTGTCTCGCCTTGACGACATTCTGGGTAGTGAAACCCGTAATGCGGTGGCAAAACACGAACTCATCGAGTTGGTGCGTACCACCAAAGATCGCCAACCTTTACGTGATGCATCCCTGTCAGAGGCCGACCTTGCAACACTGGGAGGACTGGTGCCCATTCGAAAGGGTCGTGCATTGGTAGAAGAGGAAATCTTCAGTGCGGCAGCGCCGAAGGTTGAGGTGTTCGGGATCGAGCTTCTGGATATACGGTTTAAGAGAATCAACTATAACGAAAGTGTTCGGCCAAAGATCTACGAGCGCATGATCAGTGAGCGTCGTCAGATAGCGGAACGATTTCGTTCGGAAGGAAACGGAGAAGCTGCCAGAATCAATGGTAATCGTGAGCGTGAGTTGAACCGTATTCGCTCTGAGGCCTATCGTGAGGTGGAAGAGATCCGCGGTGATGCAGATGCCCAAGCCACCGAGATTTATGCGGCGGCTTACAACCAGTCGGCAGATGGGGTGGATTTCTATAAATTCCAGCGCACCATGGACATGTACAAGGATGTGCTTCGCACAAATTCCACATTGATCATGAGCACCACAAGTGAGGCATGGGAATATTTGAAGTCCATGGAGCCTGACGAGCTGGCGGTGAAAAACCCCTAAGCTAAGCTGGACTACGCCTTGGTCAGTAGATGATTGATGGAATTGGCGTAGTAGTTGAGCAACTGGATCTCGACGGGATTGGCTCTTAACAGCCCATCCTCGTTGAGCAGCGCTCCACGAAGCGTTAACATCCGAACGCCCACATCTACCGCATAGTTGTAATCCCCTCTGGGGATGTAGGCCTTGTGCCCACGCGCCTCCAGATCCTCCAGTAGTGATAGCACAGAAGCTTTAAGCTCCAACGAGCTGAATGTGCGATCCGGGTCGGCGACCACCAGTGTTGTCACCAGCGCGACCGGCAGAACGGGGGTGATATTGCCAATACGCTGCATAAGATCTGCTGCCAACTCGTTTACATCGTCTAGGCCGCCGACCTGAATCGATCTATCATTCATCCATTCTCGCAGCGATACCGGTTGCCCAAAATTGACGCAGGCATAGCCGTTTCTGAATCGTTTGCCGCGAACAGATTGCCACAGGGTCTTGGCACCATAGCTTGCAATAATCCGCAGGGCATAACGTGTGCTACGCCTGGGTAATCTGTCCAGCGTGCGTAACAAGCTGCGATCTTCAATGACTCGATCGTAGTTAATACCGACAGGTATAAATACGATGTCGCGCGTACCTTGTGGATCAAAGCCACGCGTCATGTAGCCCAATAAGCCAAGCTTGGCTTTTCCCAATGATCCATCGCGACTGAGTTTGCCTTCAGGAAATACTGCCTGCGGCACACCGCCCTCAGCCGCCATTTGTACGTAGCATTCAAGCACTCTGCGATACAAGGGATCGCCAGAGTCACGCCGCACAAAATAACCACCCATTGCTCTTATAAGTTGTTGAAGCGGCCAGACTCTCGCCCATTCGCCTACGGCATATGACAAGGCCGTACGCTCGGCAGCAAGGTAGGTTGCAAGAATGTAGTCCATATTGCTGCGATGATTCATCAGGAATACGACGCTACTGTCCGGACCCAGGCGTTTTAATGCCTCATCATCAGCAAATCCCAGTCGTACCCGGTAGAAGGCATGTACCAGATGCCTTGCAATCCAGTACGCCCCTTTGAAATACACTAGCGCATTGAACGCCGGTACGATCTCGCGCGCGTAGACATTGACTTTTCGCATGAGAACCTCGCGCGGCACATCCTCAGCCTCGGACAGGCTGTCTACCAACTCGATGAGACGTGGATGAAAACTCAGACGATCAACCAGTACGGTGCGGCGCGTCAGCTTAAAGCTTGGTAATCTGAGTGCGAGGCGCGTGTTGACCTCATCGATCAGCTTATTGGCGCGGCGCCTGAGAACCCAGCGAACGGAGGGCAACAGGAAATGCTGGACCAGCCAGAGCGATGCAAGGCCCAGAGAGAGCAGAACCAGCCACAGCGGCAATTGGACACTTGAACTCACGTGGATTTGTCCCGCGTATGACTGGGCGTACGCAGAGTATACTTCCAGGATGCCTGCAGAACCCGCAATACGTTGTAAACTCGATCACCTGGTGGTGTGCGCAAGAGAACTGCAGGAAGGTGTTTCGTGGTTTGAACAGCGCAGCGGCTTAACCTTGCCGTTCGGCGGAAGCCATCCTCTAATGGCGACGCACAATCACCTGAGCGCACTGTCTGATGACACCTTTCTGGAGATTATCGCCGCCGATCCGCAAGCAGCAGAGGCTGCGCGAACTCGATGGTTTTCGTTAGATGATGTGGCTTTTCGGGAGCGCCTGGACGTCTCTCCTCAGCTAGCCACCTGGGTCGTGGGGACGCCAGATCTTAAAGCCACATTGAAAATGGCAAAAGTTGCAGGCGTGGATGCAGGCGAAGCTGTCGATCTGACTCGAGGCGATCTGCAATGGCAAATCGGTCTGCGCTCTGATGGAACCCTTGCGTATGACGGGGTATTCCCTATCCTTATACAATGGCCGCCAGATGTGAATCCGGTTAGCCGGATGCTGGATCAGGGCTTGCGCCTAAACAAACTTCATCTGCAACATCCACAGGCAGAAATTGTTTTGCAAGCTTTGCGGGCTATCGGTGTCGATCATCTGGCTAGCCTGGTAGAAGGCGACGTCATGCTGCGAGCGCAGATGAATGTTGGCAGCAAGCAGTTTCACATTTAAAACAATCTCACTATTTTCAAGACGGTTTTGAGCTATGACTAATCCGACGGAACTTGACCAATGGCGTGAGCTGGATGCGCATCAGAAGCAGATGGCGCAGACCACGCTGCGAGAGCACTTTGCTGATGACAACGGGCGATTCGACAAGTTTCAGTTAAATGCTGCGGGTATTTTTCTTGATTATTCAAAAAACCACATAACCAGTGAGACTCACGCACGGCTTGTTGCCCTGGCTCAAGCATGCAATGTTCCCGCAAAATTTGATGCCCTGTTTTCCGGCGCGATAGTCAATACGAGCGAACAACGCCCGGCTCTGCACAGCGCCCTGAGATATCAGGGCAGCGAGCCCATTATGGTTGACGGAAAAGATGTCGTGCCCGATGTCCGCGATGTTCTCAGCCGAATGGGGCAATTTACTGAAAAAGTCCGTAACGGTAGCTGGACAGGTTTCAGCGGTAAGCCTATTACAGATGTCGTCAACATTGGCATCGGCGGCTCCGATCTTGGCCCATTGATGGCAGTAGAGGCATTAGCGCCATTTGCCCATGCAAGGCTCAACATCCATTTCGTCTCAAATGTAGATGGTTCGCATCTTTACTCGACGTTCAAAAAAGTCGATCCGGAAACCACTCTTTTTATCGTTGCCTCGAAAACATTTACCACACAGGAGACGTTGACCAACGCCCATTCGGCGCGCAACTGGTTTCTTCAAAGTAATGCGACCGAGGCCGACGTTGCAAAACACTTTGTAGCCTTGTCTACCAATGCCGAGGCGGTGACGGCGTTTGGCATTGATACCGATAACATGTTCGGATTCTGGGACTGGGTCGGTGGTCGGTATTCCTTGTGGTCAGCCATCGGTCTGACGCTTGCGTTATCCATCGGGATGGATCGGTTCCAGCAGTTTCTAACTGGTGCATATGAGATGGACCAACATGCACAGACAGCGCCTTTGGCTGAAAACATGCCCGTGACTCTTGCACTGTTAACGATCTGGTACAACAATTTCTGGGGTGCACCAAGTCATCTTATAGCACCTTATGATCAATACCTTCACCGTTTTCCGGCTTATCTGCAACAGCTGACCATGGAAAGCAATGGCAAGTCTGTGCATCACGATGGCACGCCGGTAAGCATGGCAACCGGTCCTGTTGTCTGGGGGGAGCCGGGTACCAATGGTCAGCATGCCTATTTTCAGCTTGTCCATCAAGGCACGCACCTTATTCCAACCGATTTTATCATGGCTATAGAAAGCCTGAACCCGATGGGTATTCATCAAGAGCTGTTGATGGCCAACTGCTTCGCCCAGTCAGAAGCGTTGATGATGGGCAAGAACGCTGAGGAACTGAAGCGCGACATGCGCGAGAGCGGCAGCAGCAATGAGGAAATGGAACGTCTGTCAGGTCATCGCACATTTCAGGGTAATCGTCCAAGTAATACACTATTAGTACAACAATTGACCCCTAAGGCTCTGGGCGCTTTGATTGCGCTGTATGAACACAAAGTATTTGTCGAGGCTGCCATCTGGGACATCAATCCTTTTGATCAATGGGGAGTGGAATTGGGTAAGGCCCTGGCCAAATCCATTCATCATGAGATACAACAAGGTGCGAGCGCTGTATCTCATGATGCATCAACGAATGGTCTGATCAACCGTGCACTAAAACAATCCAACCTATTAGCCTGAGACCATGGCCCAGAAAAAGAAACGCGCGTCCAAAAAAACGCCTGCAGTGCCTGCCGCTGTTGTCGTGGATAACATGGAAGAATTGCCGCTAAGCGAGTACACCGAGAAGGCCTACCTGGACTATTCCATGTACGTCATCCTTGATAGGGCTTTGCCGCATATTGGCGACGGTCTTAAGCCGGTACAACGAAGGATCATCTATGCGATGTCCGAGTTGGGCCTATCCGCTGTATCCAAGCATAAAAAATCAGCACGCACCGTGGGTGATGTACTCGGCAAGTTTCATCCGCATGGCGACAGTGCCTGCTATGAGGCGATGGTACTAATGGCTCAGCCCTTTACTTATCGTTATCCGCTCGTTGATGGACAAGGGAATTGGGGCTCGCAAGATGATCCCAAGTCGTTTGCAGCCATGCGTTATACCGAATCACGGTTGGCAAAATACTCACGCACATTGTTGCAGGAACTTGGACAAGGCACAGTAGATTTCGCCCCAAATTTCGACGGCACTCTTACCGAGCCAACATTACTTCCGTCACGTCTCCCGCACATCCTGCTAAACAGTACTACAGGTATTGCAGTGGGTATGGCGACTGATATTCCGCCACATAATTTACGGGAAGTAGGTACCGCCTGTATTCACTTGCTGGACAAGCCCAAATCCACAATTCAGGACATGATGCAGTACATCAGTGGTCCTGATTATCCCAGTGATGCAGAGCTTATCTCATCACCTGAAGATATTCGCAGCATGTACGAGACCGGTCATGGCAGTTTGCGTTGCCGAGCTATTTACGAGCGCGAAGGTACGGACATCATCATCACTGCACTTCCGTTTCAGGTCTCCGGTTCAAAGATACTCGAACAGATCGCACAGCAAATGATCGCCAGGAAATTGCCCATGGTTGAAGACCTGCGTGATGAATCAGACCATGAAAATCCAACTCGTCTTGTTATTACGCCCAGAAGCAATCGTGTTGATATAGACAGTGTCATGCAACATCTGTTTGCGACCACTGATCTTGAGCGCACCTATCGTGTCAACATGAACATGATTGGTCTCAATGGCAGACCGAAAGTAAAATCGCTGCTGGAGATTCTCAGCGAATGGTTAACGTTCCGTGTCGATACTGTACGCAAACGCTTGCAATGGCGTCTGGATAAAGTAGAAAAGCGCTTGCACTTGCTTGAAGGACTATTGGTTGCCTATCTCAATATCGATGAGGTTATTGCCATAATCCGGAACAATGATGAGCCCAAACCGGTTCTCATGAAACGCTTCAAGATCAGTGACGAGCAGGCAGAGGCCATCCTCGAACTCAAGTTACGTCATCTAGCGCAACTCGAAGAGATGAAGATCCGCGGCGAACAGGACGCGCTGGAAAAAGAGCGCGACAAGCTTCAAGCAACATTGGGATCAGAGCGTCGCATGAAGACGCTGGTCAAGAAAGAATTACAAGAAGATATTGATACCTATGGTGATGATCGACGTTCGCCACTGGTACAGCGCGATGCAGCTCAAGCGATATCCGAAGCCGATCTCATCCCCAGTGAGCCTATCACTGTTGTGTTATCAGAGCGCGGCTGGGTACGGGCGGGTAAAGGCTTTGATGTCGACCCGCTGGCACTGAATTACAAAGCAGGCGACAGCTATCAAAGCTCTGCCAGGGGCCGCACCAATCGTAGTGCCATGTTTCTGGATTCTACTGGTCGGGTATATTGCGTGCCAGCCCATGGTTTCCCGTCAGCAAGGGGACTGGGTGAACCGATAAGCGGAAGACTCAAGCCACCGGATGGTGCGCGTTTCATCAGCGTAATGATGGGCGATGATGATGAGCGGTATCTGTTTTCCAGTACTGCAGGCTACGGTTTTGTCGCACGTCTTGGTGATTTGATAAGCCGTAACAAAGCCGGAAAAGCGGTGATTAGTCTGCCTCAAGGTGCACAGGTTTTACCCGCGCAATTGGTTACGTCGCTAACGGAGGATCTTGTCTGTGCAATTAGTAATACCGGTAGCCTGCTGGCGTTTCCGATTGGCGAGTTACCGGAGATGGCCAAAGGTAAAGGCAATAAGATCTACAGCATTCCTGGTCCGAAATTTAAATCAGGCGAAGAATCCATGACTGCTCTAGCGGTGCTGTCTGCAGGTCAGAAACTGAGAATTACCAGCGGAAAACGGCATACCACGATCAAGTACCGCGAGCTTCAGGATTATCTTGGCACACGAGGTCAGCGCGGGCGCAAACTGCCGAGAGGATTCCAGAATGTTCATGGCGTGGAGGTCGAAAAATAGCTAAGGGTTCGTGAAATAATAAACTATGCCATTCCGGTTGTTCCGATGAACAACGCTGCAGGGTAGCATGCAGGGGCGATCTGAATGCATGCTTTATTGTTTCACTGTCCTTGGTCAGCGCCTGAGATTTGTCTTGAAGGGAGCTGAACAGCCCTTATATTTGACGCTGACCCGGGCTAATTCAAAGCCCCTTACTCTGGAGATGTAAAGTGAATCGAGTTGTCATGTTTTTGGCCACCAATATGGCGGTTATGGTGGTGTTCAGCATCATTACTTCAATATTTGGCCTGGATAAGGCAATTGGTGCCAGTAACGTATCGCTGGTTCTTTTTGCGGCCTTGTTTGGTTTTGTCGGCTCGTTTATATCGCTATTGCTAAGCAAGAAGATGGCGATCAAATCGATGAATGTGCAACTCATCGATCAGCCCGCGAATGATACGGAGCGTTGGTTACAGGAAACGGTTCATGCACAGGCAAAGGCGTCGGGCATCGGCTTGCCGGATGTTGGAATCTTCCAGCAGCATTCTCCCAATGCATTTGCCACAGGCTGGAACAAGAATGCCTCTTTAGTGGCAGTCAGTACAGGACTGCTCGACACGATGAGCAAGAAAGAGGTAGAGGCTGTGCTGGGACACGAGGTTGCCCATGTCTATAACGGCGATATGGTGACAATGGGTCTGATTCAAGGCGTGCTGAATACCTTTGTCATTATCTTCTCACGAATCCTCGGCAAAATAATTGACAACGCCATGAGCGGTGGTCGCTCAGGTGGTGGAGGCGGCATGGGATATTTTCTTGGCAATATCCTCGGCAACGTTGTCTTCGGATTTCTGGCAAGCCTGATAGCCGCCTGGTTCTCTCGACAAAGAGAATATCGCGCTGATGCCGGGGGTGCAAAACTTGCCGGGCGCGAGAACATGATTTCGGCATTGGCAGCCCTGCAACGAGGTAGCGCCAGATCAGAGCCACTTCCGGAAAAAATGGCAGCCTTTGGAATTTCGGGTTCCAATCTCGCTAAGTTGACCTCTACTCACCCGCCTCTGGAGGTGCGGATTGCCCGATTAAAAGCTGAGGCTTGAGTGCACTGCAGTCGGCTCAAAGCACTCTCCACGTGTAGCTGCGCCGAGCAGCCTGTTCTCGGTAATTATCTCTGAGTCGGACATAAGGGAGTCTTAGAGGTTACGAGTCGAAGTGCAATGGCAAGATCGGCCAGAATAGCGGCTCGCTGGCCCGAGATATGCGCACTCATAAACGCTATCCTGAAATCAAGTTGCGAATCTTGCAGACTTTGCAAGCCTGATCGCCGCCAGGCACAATCTTCTTCCCAAACTGAAATAGGTAACGTATTCTGCTCGTGGGCAATACCGTTTTGAGCGCTGACCCAGGTTAGTCGCTCCTGGAATAGTATCTCGACATCCTTCGGTACAAGGCTTTCCGGGCGCATGTAATAGCCGCAATTTATATCGTTGACTAATCGAGATATCATGGCGCAGTTTAGTATCATTCCGGCTAAAAATCCGAAGCAACCACCCTCCTGGCCGTTATAATAGGCCCTATAACATCGGATTTTAAGGCACAGGCAATGGCGAACTACGGCACTAACGAATTCAAGGGTGGGTTAAAGATCATGCTGGACGGTGATCCGCACTCTATTGTCAGTAATGAGTTCGTCAAACCGGGAAAAGGGCAGGCGTTTGCTCGTACGCGTGTGCGTAACCTGAAAACAGGTCGGGTTGTCGAGAGAACCTTCAAATCGGGTGAATCTGTCGAATCAGCGGATGTCATGGATACATCCATGCAGTATCTCTACTCCGATGGAGAATACTGGCATTTTATGAATCCGGAAACATTCGAGCAGTTGGCTGCCGATAAAACGGCTGTAGGTGAGGCACATTTGTGGCTTATGGATGAGGCGATGTGCGAGGTTACTCTCTATAATGGGCAGCCTCTGGCAGTGACACCGCCTAATTTCGTCGAAATGAACATCAAGGAGACTGATCCTGGTTTACGTGGCGATACAGCCACCGGTGGTACCAAGCCGGCTTATATGGATACGGGCGCGGTGGTTAAAGTGCCGTTGTTCATCGAAGAAGGTGAAAAAATCAAGATTGATACGCGTTCCGGGGAATACGTTTCGCGAGTCAAGTAGTGGCGGGTTAATAGTTTGTGGCAGATTGACAGTGGCGGATTTTGTGGCGGATTTTCGTGAGTGCTGACTGCACAAAAGCCTCGGCACAGTGGCGACCCAAAGCAACCCTGCCAACGTTAAAGCAGTCCGCAAAATTGCGCCATGCCATCCATGAATGGATGCAAGCGCAGGAAATCCTGGAAGTCTGTACACCGGCGCTGTCCATTGCTGGCACTACCGATCCGCATATTGATAGTCTGGTTGTACCAGCTGCAGGTGGCTGTGAAGGCAATCGCTACCTGCATACATCTCCTGAATTTGCCATGAAGCGAATTCTGTGCGCTTATCCGTCGCAAGATATTTACCAGATAGCGGCTGTATTTCGGGCTGAGGAGCAGGGCCGATTCCACGTAAGTCAGTTCAGTATGCTGGAGTGGTACCGGACGGGTATGGACCATCATGCCCTGATGCAGGATGTAGAGAAGCTGTTAAGACATATCTGGAATGCCTTTGATTTAGAGTTCCCGGGTGTTGATTTACGTTCTTATTCACAGAATGTCTATGACAAGCTGGGACAGTGGCCTGATAAGCTCGATGCTTTAGTTGTCAGTCAGTATTTCGAGAAACACGAGCGCAGTTTTCCTAAAGGCCTTGAGTCCGATTTATCGGCCTGTCTCGATTTATTCATGGATGAATTCGTGTTGCCAGAGTTTGATGAAAATCGTGTGACGTTTTTGTATGAGTACCCGGCATCGCAGGCCGCGCTTTCGCGTATAGGCAAGGGCGTGTCGGGAGAAGCCGTGGCAGAGCGTTTTGAGGTTTATATGGGGCAGGTGGAGCTGGCAAATGGGTTTCATGAGCTGGCCGACGCTACCGCGCAACGACAACGGTTTGAACAGGATGTGCTTGCCAGGCAAATACGTGGCCGACAGGAGGTGCCAATGGATGAGAATCTTTTGAAAGCATTATCAAATGGCTTGCCCGATTGTGCCGGTATTGCATTGGGGGTAGACAGGCTACACATGGTATTGGGCAGCCATTCGCACATTAGCCAGGTTTTGACATTCTCTGATGACAACGCCTGATAGTCCAGAGCAGCTTGTTCTGAGGGTCAGGGATACGGGCTGGGCCTGTTTAGCTGAACTTTTAATGCCCGCAGGTCTTACGATTGAAACGGTTGAAGCTGACGTTAAAATACCGGGCAGCCACTGGGGGGATGAAGAGGCTGGCCTGATCGCCTATACCCTTTATGCAAGACTGGATACGCCAGTGCATTCAGTGCTGCACGAGTCTTGTCACTGGTTGCTGATGAGCGAGCAACGGCGCAAGGCATTGCATACAGATGCTAAAGGTAGCGCTGTTGAAGAGATGGCGGTTTGCTATTTACAAATTCTGCTTAGCGACCGTGTGCCAGGTATGGGCCGCGCGCGCATGATGCTGGACATGGATCGGTGGGGCTACTCTTTTCGGGTGGGCAATACGCGTGACTGGTTTGAAAAAGATGCAGAGGATGCGCTAGCTTACCTTACCGATAAGTTGTCCCATGCGCACAGCATCCCCGGCCTGCAGATCGCCTGACCAATTTGCCGAATTCTCCAGTAATACGATAATAGTGGAGCCCATGTTAAAGCGACCCATTTCGCTGCCCTTATCCAATCGTACAGATTCTGATGATTCGCTGTAGTCCTCATGACTGATGATTGAGCGCTGAGGCGGTGTAACCAGGCCATGCCAGACAGTTTCGATCGCGGCAACGTTCATGGCCCCGACAAGGACTAAGGCCATGAGGCCTTGTTCAGTTTCAAACTGCGCTATGACTCGTTCGTTACGTGTAAATAGATCGGGCAATGCTCTTACCGTATGCGGTCCGACACTGAAGAGTCTGCCAGGCACATGGCTTTGTTTTATCAGCCTGCCCGAAAGCGGCATGTGTAGGCGATGGTAGTCACGTGGTGACAGATAGATAGTTGTAAAACGTCCGTTACCTAATCGCTTCGTTGCCTCACCATCACCACCGAGTAAATTTAACAGTGAATAGTCGATACCCTTGGCTTGAAACACACGGGCATCTGTAATGTTGCCCATAGCTGAGATTTTACCGTCAGCAGGGCAAGCTATTGCATCGTCGTCTGCGACGATGGGTCTGGCGGAAGGCTTTAGTGGCCGGGTAAAAAATGTATTGAAAGTCGGATAAGCATTGAGATCGGAATTGACAGCATCCTGCATATCGACATCAAATTTCTTTGCAAACCAGCGGATAACAGGTGCAGTTAGCGAGGATTGCTGACGGGTGAGCCAATAGACTATTCGGGTTAGGGCATGTTGTGGCAGGACATACAAACTGTATGTCTTGATGATGTCGGTCACGCTTGCTGACATAGGAATTTTATTGTAAATAAAATAAACAACCGACCATTGTTTCTGGTCCTGGCCTGCGCAGCTGATTTATTTCTGCCACACAGGCTCTCATGGTCTACTTGTCAGTGCCGTGATCAGCTGGCTTTATGTGATCCATGGATTCACCCGTTCCATGTTTCATGCCATCCCCGGCCATGGCATCTTCCAGTGAAATCACAGGCACTGATACAGATAAATCGCCCGCACTGGTTTCAAGTACCAGTTCAAACGCATCACCTGCTACCAGATCCTCATTCAGGCCCATTAACATGACATGAAAACTGCCGTGTTTGAATTCCAGTGATTGGCCAGCATCTACAACTATTGACGACTGTTGTTCCATCCTTGCTACATCGTTTTCTACAAAACTCAAATGCAGTTCAATATTTTTTGCTATTTGGCCACTGACGTCGGTGATCTCTAGTGGTTCAGATCCGCTGTTATTTACCGTAAAGTAGGCTGCCGCCACTGTCGCACCCGGTGGTGGTTGTACAACGCGGGCATCGTCGATCTGTGGCAATTCCGCCAGCGCCGAAAACGGTAGGCTTATGCCGAGCAACATGATCAATGCGGATTTACGTAGTGCGTTCATAAATTTGAATATTGGGTTAATTTCTATTTTATGTAGGGTAATCAGCTAGGTGCAGCGATCATAGTCAGGTAATCTGCGATGATTTTCTCAGCTACGTGTGGAGGAGTTACTTTTGCGCGCACACGACGCTGCGGGTCAATCAATAATAATGATGCCGTGTGGTCCACACCGTAGTTTTCCGGATCGGTTTTGTTAGCTGTAAAGGAAGCTACGATCCCGAGCGAGGAAGAAAGTTCGTGCACCTTGTTAACATCGCCTGTAATGCCGACAAAATCTTCGTTGAAGTAGTTAATGTAATTTTTCATGACATCTGCGGTATCTCGCACGGGATCAACAGACACAAACACGACTTGTGGCGGTGTCTGTTCTTGTGCTTCAAGTTTTTCGACGACATCTTTCATCACTTGTAGCGTAATAGGGCAGACATCCGGGCAATGGGTAAAGCCGAAAAAAACCAGGCTCCAGTTGTCTTCAAACACGCTTTGCGTAACAGCTTGTCCATCGACATCCTGTAATTTGAAATTCTGTACGGTTCTGAAGTCGGTAGGCAGGGCCAGGGAGGTTTGCAGATTTTCCTGCAAGTCAGCCAATTGCGCGTTACCTGCATTGCTGCTTTGAGACGGTCCTGTCTGTTGCTCTGCCGACTTGCCTGACAGTAAACCGAAAGTGGCTGCACCCAGCACAACCGCTGCTATAGCAACGATTATCAGAGGCAGGATTTTACCTGAACGTATTTGTTTCTTGAAGCCGTTGCTGCTGTCTGACGGGGTTTTCATAATCGATATTCAAGAGTCGCAAGCCGATATGACATTATACTGATATGCATGCTAAACAGATGGCAAATATAAGGTATGGATCCGATCCTGCCCGTTACAGACGGGTATACGACCGAATCAGCGATAAGAGCTGCGGCTGCTGAGTTCGAACGCCGGGTTCTGTGCTACGGCCATGGCACTGACACGGCGATTGATGAGGCTAGCTGGTTAATCCTGCATGGCATGGGCTTATCACCTGCTGAGGCACCTGATTATTCAATGGTGCTGAGTGAGCAGCAAATGCAGGCATGTAACGTCTTGCTACAACGGCGTATCGATGAGCGCGTACCTGCTGCCTACCTTACCGGACAAGCCTGGTTTGCCGGACACCGTTTTCTCTGTGATAGCCGTGCATTGGTGCCTCGTTCGCCGCTGGCAGAATTTATCAATGAGCAGTTTTACGGTGTACTGGACGATATGGAGACGCCATCTATTCTCGATTTATGCACGGGCGGTGGTTGCATCGCAATAGCCTGTGCTCATGCATCGACTGCTGCCACGGTTCATGCCAGTGATATTTCACCTGACGCATTGGCGCTTGCCGCGGAAAATATCAGCTTGCATAGCCTTGATGACAGGGTGCGTTTGTATGAGGGATCGTTGTTCGAACCGCTGGATAAGCGCTACGATTTGATAATCTCTAATCCGCCGTATGTCGATGCAAGAGATATCGCAGCAATGGCTACTGAGTTTTCCCATGAGCCCATACTCGGGTTGGCGGCGGGCACCGACGGGCTGGATCTGGTGCGGGTAATGCTGAAATCAGCGCCAGATTTTCTCAATCCGGGCGGGGCACTGGTTGTTGAGGTTGGTAATAGCTGGGAGGCTCTGGAACGAGCCTATCCCGAAATTGACTTTCAGTGGCTGGAATTTGACCATGGCGGCCTTGGGGTGTTCATCGTCTACAGAGAACAGCTAACCGCGTCGTGAGCAAAAAAAAGCTGGCCTTGCGACCAGCCGAAAAGGGGTAATGAGGTTATTGCATGGCAAGTTTAAGTTGAAAAAACAGCACTGCGTTGTTGCGATGGTCACCGAAATCCACCTGTGGTGATCCGCTGAGATTAAGCACAGCGCGGTCGCTGAACTTGAATTCCATAGCAGGCAAAGGAACCAGTTTGGTTTCCGGTTCGCCGTTCTTTTTGAATTGCTTGTGTAGGACAGTAGCGCCAATCATGAATCTCAGTTTGCCGTACAGCTTGGGTTTAGTGGCATAGTTGATACCGCCATAAGCAGACTGGTAGCCGAAGCTGTCAGACAGTGTGCCGCCGTGCCAGCCGATCTTCGATGAAGGTGAGTATTCCCAACCGATACCTGGAGTGAAAGCGTTCCTTTCATCAAAATTTTCAAAGTGTAGAGCCAGAGTGTTGATGACCAGGTATCCGTCATCTGCCATCGCCGAGCTGGTTGTACCTAAAAACCCACCTGTTAAAAGAATCACTGCAAGTACGTGTTTCTGGATGAATGCTTTCAAGATGTCTTCCCCTTACGCCGTCGATCTTTGCCGACTGTTTTGCTGGTCTGAGCCAGCTGTTCCGTGCTTCGTTGTTGGTCTGTGTCAACAACTTGGCGAGAACTTTACTCGTGCGCTAAGTACATTGCAAGCAGTTGAGGGGAAGTTTGCAATGTCAGTTAAATCAATGGTTTATTGGATTTTAAGGAATGCCAAATTATTGGCGAATGCCAAAATAAGTCGCTAAACGTCTGAATATATGGAATTTATGACGATAATCAGAACCTTTACGGCGATGTATTAAAAGTGAGATGCTACTTCGCTTTTGCCGGGCCATCACTGGGGTTCTGTGAATTGTCTAACGCTTCGGATTGTTGACCGGAACAGCCAGCAGTGATTACCAGTGCACAGCGATTGCGCCATGTACATTGGCGAGCAATTCCTGGGTGTCTTTTTGAGCGAATAGTTAACTATCCGCGGAAGCGGGGTGCTCGGGGGCGCCTCAAGCTCCTGGTGGTCAAGTGAAGTGCCCTGAATGGCGCCTGAATTTAGGGTTCGCGCCATAATTAAATTACATTTACCGTTGCGCATACGCGCTCTCAGCAAGACGGGAGGTGCGCGAATGGCGGTCTATTCAAGCGACGAATTACGCAGCTGAGCGTAATAGATAGGCAACTATAAGCGTGATTAAGTTTTGGCGCGAGCCCTCGCGAGCCCCTGGGTACAACGTGATTCAAATAGATTTGGTGTCAACAAGCTTGTCTGTTGGCGAATCCAGACTTCGAATAGCCTGCTTGAACATCTTGTCCGCAAAGCCATCCCACTCTGCGCTTTTTCGGTTGAATTCGTTGTCAGGCATGGTGACTCGAATTTTCAGCAAAGTGCCTTTATGCTCTGTCTGATAAACCAGCGTATACGAGGCTAGGTTCTCTCGCAGATAAGTAGCCTGCACTCGCGCAACAGTTCGAAGTCCCTGCGCTCTTGTCGCTGCATTTATCACGTTAAAATTAGAGTAATGACCTTGACGGGTCGCCTCGCCAATAGCCATCAATGTCGCGCGGGTTGATCCCATGACCAGCTGATTGTGCTCAAGATCGACGTTCTCTTCGGCGACCGGATAGATGTAGAGGTCGGCGATACGACGTTTACGATCATTGGAATAACGAACCGAATAACCGCCGGATCCATCTTCAAAATGTTTGTATCCCTTTCGCTCGAACGATGCAACAGTATCGGGCAGGGTTTTATAGAGTGCAGGCTCCGGTGCCGGAACCTTTGCTACCTCTTCAACTTGTGGTTCGGGTGTCGTAGCACAGGCAGTGGAAAAGATTACTGAGCCCAGTAGGGCGATGGTGGGAAAAAGACGCATAGCGTGTCCATATGAAAAAAATGCTCAATCAGCATTTCGCAAGAAATACGCCCGTCAGTCTGTGTTTTACGTAATGCGTGGGTGAGCTGTACATTTTTTGTTAACTGCGTCAGCGAATCATCTGAAGCTGATACACATGTAAAGTGTTCTGGTTGGTTAGATGTAGCAAGTGCATCCGAACCTGACGTAGGGGCGTCCTGTGGCGGTGTACATCCACTTTTGCCATGTTATTTACTATCGTTTAGGATTTGTTCATGCGCAAATCAGCACGAGTATCTACACTTGGGTACATGATTACGCATGTGCATCTAAAACGCATTTCCGGGCTACTTCTTACGGTTATCTGTCTGACATTACAGGCTTGTGCCTCACAGCCCTCACGACCCAACGATGTCTGCTCTATATACGCTGAGAAAAGAGGTTGGCACAAGAGCGCACTCTCAGCGCAGAAAAAATGGGGAACATCCATGCATATCCCCATGGCATTCATGTACCAGGAAAGTACATTTCGCGCCAAGGCCAAGCCTCCACGCAAAAAACTGCTGGGTTTCATTCCCTGGCGTCGTCCAAGTTCGGCTTTCGGATTCGCACAGGCAATTGACGGTACCTGGCGACAGTATCATCGTGCTACCGGTGAGTATTGGCGCGTCCGGCACGACTTTGCCGATGCCACTGATTTCGTTCACTGGTACATGCGCGAGGCGAGGCGTGTAAACAATATATCCGCAGACGATGCCTACAATCTTTATCTGAATTACCACGAAGGCACTGCAGGTTTTGCCCGAAAGTCGTATCAGAAAAAGCCTTGGCTACTAAGGGCTGCAGAAAACGTGCAGCTGCGTTCTCAGCGCTATCGAGATCAATACAGTCAATGTAAAGATTCGCTGAAACCCGGGTTTTTCGGCTGGCTCATGGGTTGGTAAAGTCGAACAGCTGCCCCTCTCCACGTTCATGGGCCAGCAGCCATTGTTTGGTGGGCAAGCCACCGCCAAAACCTGTAAGTTTGCCAGCCGATCCGATTATTCGATGACAGGGAATAACGATGGGAATAGGATTAGCGCCATTGGCCGCACCTACTGCCCGGCTTGCTTTGGGTTTACCGATAACTGCGGCAATTTCACCGTAGCTGGTTGTTTGTCCATACCCCACCTGCAAAAGCGCCCGCCAGACGCTTCGTTGAAAATCGGTACCTTGAAGAGATAGCTTGACCGTAAAACTCTTGCGTGTTCCGGTAAAGTATTCGTCCAGCTGCAGCTTGGTGACTTCAAAGCCGCTGATGCTCGATTGCCAATTATCAGGTGGACTGAAAGAGCGGCTGCCATGCGGGAATATGATATGCCTGAGACCCTGCTCATCAGCGGCCAGTGTCAGCATGCCTATAGGTGAATTGTAGGTCGTGGTCAGCAAGGATTTTGTAGAATGGGGCTGGAGATGCCGAATGTGCATAAAGGTATCATGACTTGACACCCCCCGATGGGTGTATCCGAAAACAGGAGAACAGCATGGGTTTGAGTGAGGTGTTTGGTAAATTGTTCGGTAGCGCCAAGTCAGGTGTGGCTGAGACGGCAGAGGCAGCTGACGCCATCGAGTATGAAGGCTACACCATCGTAGCGGCACCCATTAAGGAAGGTAGTCAGTACAAAACCGCCGGATCGATATCGCTAGAGGTTGAGGGCGAAGTAAGAACAGCTCAGTTCATCAGGGCCGATAACCATGCAGACAGGCAATCCGCTGTGACGCATTCTGAAGGCAAGGCCAGGCAGATTATCGACGAACAGGGTGAGAAAATGTTTGCGCGCGGGCATGTCTAGCTTGCAATAGCTGGCACTAACAGCGTGGTGTCCAGAACGGCCAATCTAATGGTACTACTCGTCGCCAGCGCATTTGCACTGGCCGATGAGTTAGATAACCCGCCCGTGCCCCCTCTGGATACGGCTATGGATACGACCATAAATGCAGCACCTGCGAATACGCCTGTACGTGTTGCCCTGGTAGACGCTGGAGTAAATTATCTACTGCCTGAGATCAATCGTGCCTTGGCAAGAGATGAAGAGGGTCAGCTGATTGCTTACGACTTCTGGGACATGGATAATTTGCCATTTGACAGTCATCCTGTTTCTCAAGGCAATGTACAGCGTCATGGGACGCAAACTGCCTCGTTAATCATCAGGGAAGCACCTTTTGCGCAATTGGTTGCTTATCGTTATCCGCGGCCTGATATGAGCAGAATGGCTGATCTTCTAGAACACGCTGATCGTCATGGTGTAGGCGTTGTGGGCATGCCGCTTGGCGGGAACAAGCCTGAGCAATGGGATACCTTTGCAAAAGTCGCCAGTCAGTATCCGCATATTCTGTTTGTTGCCTCAGCGGGCAATAATGGTCGTGATATTGATAACCAGCCGGTTTATCCAGCAGCACTGACACTGCCAAACATGCTGGTCGTTACATCAGCGGACAACTTCGGGCAGCTTGCATCAGGTGTTAACTGGGGCAGAGTTGCGGTGGATTACATGGTACCGGCAGAATATCTGCAAGTGCTAAGCTTTGATGGGATTGAGGCCCGTGTGTCTGGCAGTAGTTATGCGGTGCCAAGAATTGTCGCACTGGCAGCACGTTATCTGCACGCAGATCCGAAATTAACGGCACTTGAGATTATTGAAAAAATACGTAATCAGTTCGGCAATGGCGCTGCACCTCGGCAGCTTTCACAAGGTTACCTTTACGACCCTCAGTTTGATCCTCGGCAAGAGATCAGCGTGGCACAATCCTACCGATACAATTCAACAAGCAACGTGGCAGTATGGCGTGATGAGGATACCTCTGAAGGTGCACTGGTCTTGCCTCTCGAGGTGCTTGTACTTGACTCCCAATGGACACAGTCGCAGATTTTGCAGCTACTTGAGGACACGGAACAAATTTTTGAACAATGCAATATTGCTTTTGATGATGCCAACGTCAACATCGTGGATGGCCCCGATTATCTAAGGGATCTTGACACTGGATCGGCCAGAACCTTGCTGGATGCTGTCAGATCATCGGGTGCCGATCGCAAACTGACTGTGGTTCTGGCTCGCGACACAAGTATGGCCACGCCGTTCGATGCAGAAGCGTTTGGCCGTGGTAACACGCGGCACCGTGCCTGGCTTACCGATTCAGTGTGGTTGACTCAGGCATTACAGGATCGTGAAATAGCACTGGCCCATGAGTTGTTTCATGTGTTGGTGAATTCGGGTGAGCATAGTGAGGCTACGGGCAGCCTGATGCTGGCAAGGACAACTGGTAGCAATACCACAATCAGTTCTGACGAATGCAAGTTGGCTCGGGATCGCTCGCTTGAATTGGGCCTGGTAAAACACCCAGAGTAGCTTTGCGCTATTAGAACGCTATGGCGGTGCCGGTAAGTTTCCTTTGTGTGCGCAGGATCAACGATAACAATGGGCCGAGGCGGGTGTGTGGCAAATCAGTTTCCGTTTCCAGCTCGCCTGGAAAAGCCCTGCGTCTCAACGGGGTGCGGATCGGGCCCGGGTCATAGCCATTAATCGCCAGCAGAGGGCAGCCGTCATCACCCAGTCTGGTATCCGTTTCGTCGGCAAGCATATGCATCAGGCTCTGCAGGGCTTGTTTGGATACACCATAACTCCCCCAATACGCGCCGGGTTTATGATCGAGCAGGAAGGTCACGCTGCCAAGGCTCGAATTCATTAACATCGGCATGCAATGCAGTGACAAGAGGCGTGCGGCCGTAAGATTCACATTCATCACCTGAATCCACTCAGTGTGATCAATACTTATTTGAGGAGTTGGTGTGCCCAGCTGTGCGCTGCAATGCACCAGCGCGTCAAGTTGCCCCAATTCCTTATGTAGCAGCTGTGCAAGCTCGCTGTATTCACCAGGGCCGGCCTTGTCCTGTTGTAAAGGAATAATTACAGGTGTGGCAGCTCCCGACTCCTCTATTACGTCATACAATTTTTCAAGTTTTTTCTGGTTGCGACTGGCGAGTACCACAGTGGCGCCAGCTTGTGCGCAGGCAATGCTCAGGCTAGTGCCCAGGCCGCCGGTAGCGCCGGTAATGAGCACCACCTTGTCAGTTAGCGCCTCCTTTGCAGGCGCAAAGCCTTGTTGGGCATTGGTGCTGGCTTGATAATTGGGTAGCTGCATTAGCGTAGTGTAAAGGATCTTTCTGCCGGGAGCCTTGGCCGATAGCAACGGGTGGTTCTGGTTGGAAAAAAATGGTTAACGGCGGTTTTGCCACGAGCGAAAGAACTTCGATAGCGGTGTCAGAGTGCATCTCTCACGCAACAGATCAGGCTGTTTTTTATTCCATATATCAAGCTGATGCCTGCGCAATATCAACAGTCTCCATACTGGCAGCAGTGGCTGACGGCGGTAGCGTTGTTTGATGGCATCGTTTGCTGTTGCTTCGTGCAGCAGTAACCGGCTATGCTCAACCGCGTGTGCCAGCAATTGCTGGCGACCGGGTTTTTCAACAACCAGTGGTATGTTCTTTAGCTGGCTTGGCGGTGATGCTTTAGCGCCTGAATTTGTGTGGTCATCCGGTTCAGCAACATCAGCAATGCGCACATGTTCCGCCAGATCGTTAGGTCTGATGCCAAAGCGCTTGTATAGCTCATCGCTGAACACGGGTAATCCGCGGTGTATCAACCCTGGCAGGCGCACCAGCTGCTCATGGTGAGCGAATGCCAACGCCGCCTGCGTCGGGTGAGAATTAATATCAAGATCAGCGGTATCGTCACTGAGGGCATGCGAAAATAAGGCAAGCCTTGCGCGAAAACTCAAGAGCAGGTTCGTATCATTTTCCTCGTTGGTGCTAAACGGGGTAAAACGTTGGGTTGCTGCAGCGCTGACGATGTCGAGGCACGTGGCCTGTGCCAAATCCAATCCTTTAAGTGCTTCCTGATTTCGTTGCATGGCAGGATGTCTGGCGCAGCCGTCATTCAGGCGTTGCAGTTCCTCGTGCCACCAGTGGATTTTCTTTTCCGCAACCTGTGGCTCTTGCACATCGTCCAGAGTTGATGCGAGTGCTGCAATCAGTGCGAGACGGTCGCTGGCACGTTCCCGACTGGGCTCATCCATCCACAACAAACTGTAGTAGAGGCTTGAACCTTCACGGATCGTTATTTGGGCATCACTCAAGTCAGGTTGCTCGGCAGGTTGCGCAGATTGGCTGCCGCATCAGGCGTCGTTCAGGGGTTTGGATCCAGCGATCATATAGTTGACGTCGACATCATCTTCCAGCTTATAGTGGCGTGTCAGAGGATTGTAGGTAAGGCCGATCATTTCATCGACGTGCAAGCCCGCAGCTCGACAATAACCGCTCAGTTCGGAAGGTTTGATGAACTTCTGCCAATCGTGAGTACCTCTTGGCAATAATCTGAGTACGTACTCGGCACCGACTATGGCAAAAAGCCACGATTTGGGATTGCGATTGAGCGTTGAGAAAAATACGGTGCCGCCGGGTTTTACAAGTCGGGCACAGGCAGCGACCGTGGATGCAGGATCAGGCACGTGTTCGAGCATTTCCAGGCAGGTTACGCAATCGAACTGTTCGGGCATCTCGATTGCGCAGTCTTCTGCAGAGATGGCCCGGTAATCGACCTTCGCGCTGGACTCTTTCGCGTGCAGACGCGCAACCGATAAAGGCGCCTCCGCCAGATCTATACCGACAACCTCGGCTCCAGCATGCGCCATGGATTCGGAGAGGATGCCGCCTCCACAGCCAACATCCAGCACACGAGCCTGAGGCAACGCGACCCGTTCAGAGATCCAGCCAAGGCGCAGTGGATTAATCTGATGCAGCGGTTTGAATTCGCCATTGGCATCCCACCAGCGGCTGGCGAGGTCTTGAAACTTTGCCAGTTCCTCTGGATCTACATTGTGGCTGCTGCTCATGAATCGTTTATATCAAGTGATGAAGGGCAAGTAGTCAAGGCTGGTTGTGCGCCGACCATTCGCGCGCTGTTATGTGTGCTGTACGCAGCACGATCGGTAGCCGATCGCTAGAGGATAATACATGCGATCCTGGCGTCCCAGTCTGTCAAGAAAAAAGCTGCACAAAGTTACGTGTTTTCGGTCGACCTTACCTGTATTCAGAATGATGATTGAAACCGCTTTTTTCAAGTGTGTCAGGACTGTGCAATTACTTGAAAATTAGGGACTTAGAGCTCTGTGGTGTGCTAAAATAAGTGGGTTGATCTGCCTCGATCGCAACCTTGGTCTGGCCCCGTTTTTTATGTCTGATTTTGCCAAAGAAATTCTGCCGATAAATCTTGAAGACGAGATGCGGCAATCGTTCCTCGATTACGCCATGAGCGTCATCGTGTCGCGCGCTTTACCCGATGTAAGAGATGGTCTCAAGCCTGTGCATCGGCGCATTCTCTACGCTATGCATGAGCAAAATTACGACTTCAATCGTCCCTACCGCAAGTCAGCACGTGTAGTGGGTGAGGTCATGGGTAAATACCATCCGCACGGCGACTCGGCCATCTATGACTCCATGGTACGTATGGCGCAGCCTTTCAGCATGCGCTATATGTTGATCGACGGGCAGGGCAACTTTGGTTCGGTTGATGGCGATCCGGCAGCAGCCATGCGCTATACCGAAGTACGCATGGCCAAGATCACTCAAGAGCTTCTGGCCGACATCGATCAGGAAACAGTAGATTTCAATCCCAACTACGACGGATCAGAACGTGAACCCAGTGTTCTGCCTTCACGTATTCCCGCATTACTTGTCAATGGTGGTACCGGCATTGCAGTAGGTATGGCGACTAATATTCCACCGCACAATATCTCTGAGGTCATTAACGCCACTATTGCCATGCTCGATGAGCCGGATATTACGGTCGAGCAACTCATGGAGCACTTGCCGGGCCCCGATTTTCCGACAAGAGGCATCATTAACGGAGCACGGGGTATCAAAGAGGCCTATCGTACTGGACGCGGTAAGGTTTATATACGCTCCAAAGCCGATGTAGAGCATAACGAAAAGACTGGCAAGGACACCATCATCGTTCACGAGTTGCCTTATCAGGTCAACAAGGCGCGTTTGCTGGAAAAGATTGCCGAGCTTGTCAAAGACAAAAAAATCGAAGGCATCACCGAGCTTCGTGATGAGTCTGATAAAGATGGCATGCGCGTTGTCATTGAGCTTCGCCGAGGTGAGTCTGGCGAGGTCATGCTCAACCAGTTGTACAAGCAAACACAGCTACAGGTGGTGTTTGGTATCAATATGGTGGCTCTGGATGATGGTCAGCCTAAACTTCTGAATCTGGTGCAAGTGCTGAATGCATTTATTCGGCACCGGCGCGAAGTCGTCACACGACGTACGGTATTCCTGCTTCGCAAGGCGCGTGATCGTGCTCATGTGCTCGAAGGCCTGGCGGTTGCGCTTGCCAACATCGACCCTATCATCCAGCTGATCAAGGAGTCGCAGAACTCGGCTGAAGCAAAAGAGAAACTGGTTGCACGAACGTGGGAGCCGGGCATTGTAAGTGGCATGCTGGAACGTGCCGGTGCTGCAGCCTCAAAGCCAGAAAATCTCGGTGATATTTACGGCTTGAATGAGGGAAGGTATCAGTTGTCCGAGGTTCAGGCGCAAGCCATTCTGGATTTACGCCTGCATCGCCTAACCGGGCTTGAGCAAGACAAGATCATTGCGGAATACAAAGAGATTCTGGAAAAAATTGCCGACTATCTGGATATCCTCACAGACCCCGAAAGACTACGGCTGCTTATTCGCGGCGAGCTGGTTGCCATTATCGAGCAGTACGGTGACCAGCGTCGCACCGCCATACAAGTCGATCATTCCGAAATGACGGTGGAAGACCTGATTGCCGATGAGGCGGTTGTGGTTACCTTGTCGCACGGGGGTTACGTCAAGGCGCAACCGTTGTCCGATTATCGGGCCCAGCGTCGTGGTGGTCGTGGAAAATCTGCCACTGCCATGAAAGACGAAGACTTCGTCGACAAACTGTTTGTTGCCAGCATGCACGACACCGTCTTGTTCTTCACAAGCGTGGGTAAGGTTTACTGGAAGCGTGTATACGAGTTACCAGTAGCTAGTCGTGGTTCACGTGGTCGTCCTATCATTAACCTTCTCCCGCTTGAGGAAGATGAAAGAGTCAATGCGGTACTGACGGTCAGAGAGTACACCGATACCCAGTGCGTCTTTTTTGCCACCAGTAAAGGTGTAGTCAAGAAAACCGCTCTAGCCGATTTCTCACGACCCAGAACCAACGGCATCATAGCGATTGATTTGCGCGTTGATGATTTCCTTATCGACGTTGGTCTGACTACCGGCGATAGCGACATCATGCTGTTCTCCAGTGGTGGTCGCGCCATGCGTTTCAATGAGTCAGCGGTACGACAAATGGGAAGAACTGCTGCCGGTGTACGCGGAATACGCATGCCAGAGGAAGATACGGTCATTGCCCTCATCGTGGTAGGCGAGGGCAGCATACTGAGTGCCACCAGGCACGGTTATGGAAAGCGCTCACAACCGGATGCTTATCCAACCAAAGGACGTGGTGGCATGGGCGTAATTGACATCAAGACCACCGAGCGTAATGGTCCGGTCATCGGGGCCGTACAGGTGGGCGAAGAAGATGAAATCATGATGATTACTGATGGCGGTACCTTGGTTAGAACCGCTGTCTCCGGCGTATCCACGGTAGGCCGTAACACGCAGGGCGTGCGCCTTATTCGTTTGAGTACTGGTGAATCCATGGTAGAGCTGACGCGTATTGATGAATCTGATGTCAATGTCGATGATGAACTCCTCGAAGGCGAAGAGGATGCTATCGAAGGTAAGTCTGAAGATGCTGAAGGTAGTGCCGACGTTGCAGCTGGAGATGCAGAAGCGACAGAGGAGTCCGGTAAAGCAGATGACGCTGCAGATGATGACTTGAGCGAAGCTGATGATGATACTGCTGATGATTCATAGCCTGACGACACGATGCCTGCACACAGGGTAACTGCCGTAACTGTGCGAGGATTGAAATCAATACGAGAGCACATGCATGATTTCGTGCGGAACACGCCAGCATGAGTGATGATAAATACGATAACAAGGCGTTGCCATCCTTACCTGAAATCCATCAGCAGATTGATAACATTGATGAGCAGATCCAGAAGCTCATCAATGACAGAGCCTCTGCATCGGTACAGATTGCCAGGCTGAAGCTCGCTCAGGCAGGAGAGGGTAAACCTGATCCCTACCAGCCTGAGCGCGATGCTCAAGTGCTCAGAGCGGTAGCAGAACGCGACCAGGGCCCCATTCATGTCAGTGCTCTGCAGCGGATATTTCGTGAGATCCTTTCCGCTAGCGCGCAGTTCGAAGAACCCATACGTGTGGCATATTTGGGTCCCGAGGGCACGTATAGTCACACTGCAACAGATAGGCACTTTGGTCATTGTGTAGAAACGCACCCCGAGCCCGGTATAGCCGAGATTTTTCATGCCGTTGAAGCGGGCCGAGCAAGATTCGGTGTCGTGCCTGTAGAGAACTCGACTGAAGGTGCCGTCAACCAGACTCTGGATCTTTTGACGCAGACAACTCTTCGAGTTTGTGGGGAAGTGGGGATGCGAATACAGCACTGCCTGTTAAGTAATGCTGCATCACTTGCCGATATTAAAGAGGTTCATGCTCACCCTCAGGCTCTTGCTCAATGCATGTACTGGTTAAACGCAAATTTACCCAATGCGATGCGTGTCAGCGAGAGCAGTAATGCGGCAGCGGCAAAGCTTGCCATTGAAGATGCCAGTATAGCCGCCATCGCCGGAGAGGCGGCGGCGCAGTTATATTCTCTGGGCACGATGATGAAAGGGATTGAGGATGAGAAAAACAACACGACCCGATTCCTGATAATCGGTGATCAGGACATACCGCCTAGTGGCGACGACTCCTCTCTACTTCTGGTGTCAGCACCACACAAACCAGGTGGACTTCGCAGTATGCTGGGTCCGTTAGAGGAGGCGGGTGTCAGCATGACGCGGATCGAATCGAGACCATCGCGTTCCGCACTTTGGGAATACGTTTTCTTTATAAACGTTGATGGGCATGAGCGTGACGCTCATCTTGCTCAGGTACTGGGGCAGTTGAGAGAATTTGCACCCTTGGTAAAAGTGCTGGGATCCTATCCACGTGCCTTGTAGGCATCTTTGTATCCTGGGCTTGGGTATGATCGGCGGATCTTTAGCCGGTGCACTTAAGCAACACGGATTTAAAGGGCAGATAAGTGCGCTGGTACGTACAGAGAGTACAGGCGAGCGTGGCGTCTCATTAGGTTTGGTCGATCAGTTTTCAACAGATCCAGCGCTTGTTATTCCACAGGCAGACATGGTCATGCTGGCCGTTCCCATGCTTGGCATGCGTCAGCAAATGCAGGCTATAGCACCTTATTTATCGTCTTTGGCTATTGTCACAGACGCTGGCAGCGTCAAATTACCCTTTATTCAGGATGCAAGGAGTGTTTTTGAGGATATGTCACGCGTTGTGCCTGGCCACCCCATCGCTGGCCGTGAAAAAACCGGTGTTGATGCAGCAGATCCTGCACTTTATATAAATAAACGCGTGCTCCTGACGCCTATAGAGCAAACCTTGCCGTCGGCTACTGCGACGGTGCAGAAACTCTGGGAGCTGGCAGGCGCGACAGTTGAGAGTCTAACCCCGGATCATCACGATAGAGTACTGGCAGCGACCAGTCACTTGCCGCACGTTCTAGCTTATGCTCTGGTTGATACGCTGGCGACCCAGCAGGAAGCTGAAGAGATTTTCAGGTACGCGGCCGGTGGCTTCAGGGATTTCTCTCGCATAGCATCCAGTGATCCTGTTATGTGGCGTGATGTCTGCTTGAGTAACAGAGATGCTATATTGCAATCCATGGACAATCTCGATACGCATCTGAAATTATTGCGCGACGCTATAGCCAGCTCGGATGCCGTTGCTCTTGAAGAGGTTTTCAGACGGGCAAAGACAACAAGAGACACGTTTACCTGACATTGCACTGATGTGTTGCACCGTTGCATGCGAGCGTTGATGCTACTGAAAGCACAAACAACCCGAAGACATACTTGAGGAAATCTACGTGAAAGGCATCATACTGGCTGGCGGTTCTGGTACGCGGCTGCATCCCATGACAACGGCTATTTCCAAGCAGATGATGCCAGTATATGACAAGCCGATGATCTACTATCCCTTGTCTGTATTGATGTTGGCTGACATCACCGAAATACTGATTATCTCCACACCACGCGATTTACCTCAGTTTGAAGCACTGCTGGGTACAGGTGAGCAGTTTGGTTTGAAGTTCACCTACAAGGTACAGCCTAGTCCTGATGGGCTGGCACAAGCATTCATTCTGGGTGAAGAGTTCATCGATGGAGATTCTTGCGCGTTGATACTGGGCGACAATATTTTCTACGGGCATGATCTGCCACCACAGTTATCCCGAGCAGCAAAGCGCGATTCGGGCGCCACCGTGTTTGCCTATCATGTCGAAGATCCAGAGCGTTACGGCGTAGTCGAATTTGATGAGCAAGGTGTTGTGAAATCCCTTGAAGAGAAACCTGCCCAGCCCAAGTCTTCTTATGCTGTCACCGGTTTGTATTTCTATGACGAAAACGTTGTCGAGTACGCTAAATCCATCAAGCCATCGCCGCGTGGCGAACTTGAAATCACTGACTTGAACAAGCGCTATTTGCAGGAAGGCGCTTTGCATGTAGAGACCATGGGTCGCGGCCTGGCCTGGCTTGATACTGGCACACCTGATTCATTGATAGAAGCTGCACAGTTTGTGGCAACTCTGGAACGACGACAAGGTCTGAAAGTGTCCTGTCCCGAAGAAATAGCCTATCGCAAAGGGTTTATTAATCGTGATGAGCTGAAGGCACATGCCAAGCGTCTCGGCAAATCCAGGTACGGTGCCTATTTGCAGCGTGTGGTGAATGAGCCTGCCAGCTGATGAATGAGGTTGAACGGACAATACAATGTCGTAAGACATCGAAGGTGTTGTTACCCGTAGAGTTGCGCCATGAACAACAAGCTCTGTGGAGTGAAGAACACACTACCGTCTTACAGGACATGCTGACGAGTGCCGGCTGGGCACCGTTTCATAAAAGAGCCCATGAACAACATTATGCAGGTGGTTTAAGCGCGCCTATGCCTTGGAGATTTCATGTCGTAGATCCAGATGCTTGTACTGCGCTGCTGGTCTATCTGGAGAAACAGGCGAAAGAGCAAGCTGACGCTAAATGGGGCCGGGCCTGGGAATCGAAAATCAAACTGATGATCGCTGCTTGTGGCGTGTTAATCCAGGCCACTTGGCTGCCCGAGCCGGAGAGCTCTCCAGAGATTGACTCTGAGGGGCCGGCGTTTAGCCAGAAGAATATCGAGCATATTGCTGCTGCATCCAGCGCAGTACAAAACCTTTTAGTGGCTGCTGAATCGCATGGATGGCTTAGCTACTGGTCCAGCGGCGGAATTCTTCGAGAAAACGAAGTATTTGACTATATGGGTATCAGCAGACAGGAAAAATTGCTGGGCTCGCTGTTTCTCTCGCCCCAGACACATCCCGCAGCTCGTATCATGCAAGGTGGTTTGAGGGACCAGCGCGGTGAGTTATCCGATTGGGTGAACTGGGTGTAGGCCTTTATCGGATCCTGCTCAGAATACGTGTAAGTAATGGCGATTTAACCCTCCGTCCTAACTTGGGTGTCCGAATGGCTGAAGATCGGGGATAGGCAGCGAGGGAGTTCAGCCGGTGCGTCAAACAGCAGGAGGTTCAGTTCTGATCCAACTCTCAGCTTAGCTTGGGTGAAAAACAAAGTTAACTTGTCGTTTACTATGTTTTGCGTCAAAATCAGTGGGATTGTGAACTCAAGGAAACGATTATGCCCGTTGTAGGATTCTATACAGATTCCACATCGGATTTTGATAAGACGAGTGGTACGAATCAACGAATACAAAAGCTGCACTCGCTAGAGCTTTCTGTGCTGCATCAATGTGACTGTGTTCTGGTAGATGTGCGCTCGAACACTGAGGCGGTGCTTGGTAGAGCGTCTGCGCTCAATGGGGTGATTCCTGTTATCGCTCTTGCAAACCATGACACCGCTTTCCCGATTGGCTACCCGTTTGACTGTGCCGTAGAGGATCACATCACGCCTATCGAGCTTGACGGCTCGTTATTCTGGCATCGAGTGGACAATGTAGTTGCCAATTTCAGGAACCCCATGAACTTGTCTTCGAAGGTGCAACCGGTATTTCAATTGTTCCAACAAATAGTCGATCATTCATCCGACTGGATATTTATCAAGGATCTGGATCATCGCTTTCTGCTGGCGAGTGAAAATTTTGCGAATCTTGCTGGTCTTTCTGTGAGCGAAATACTCGGTAAGAACGATTTGGAAATCGGTCATTCGCCTGCTCATGTCTTCGGCGATGGGACACCAAAATTTCCCGGCTTCTGGAATCTGGATGACGAGTCGACAAACAGTGGCAGGCAGACAGAAGAAGAAAATCCTCATTGGGATTGCTTCTCAAAAACCGAACGAGTCCGACTCACTATTCGTGTTCCCCTAAAGGATCACAAGGGCCGCGTCTATGCGCTGTTAGTGTGCTCTCAAGATATTACGGATCAACGAAAAAACGAATTGTTGCTGGAAGAACGTACGGAGATGCTCGATCGCGTAACCAGAGAAAAACAAAGTGCTGAGGCAAGTCGTTTAGTGGCAGAAGAAGCAGTCAAGGCAAAGGCTAAATTTCTGGCTGCCGCCAGTCATGATCTTCGGCAACCGTTACATGCTATGGGATTGTTTCTGGACATTCTCAATACTCGTATGAACGGTGACAAAGACCAGCATCTGGTGCATCAACTCAAACAATCGTGCGCGGCTTTAAACGGATTATTCAATGGCTGTCTGGATATATCCAGACTGGATGCAGGTGTCATAGAACGAGAGGATGAAAATTTCTGCGCAGCTGAATTTATAAAAACTCTCAGTGATGAATTCAGGCAGCAAGCGTTGGAAAAGAATCTTGATTATCGCTATGAAGTTGATGACTCGGTGTTGTTGACCGATTCAATGCTACTAACAAGGGTCGTACGTAATTTGGTTAACAACGCTATCAACAATACCGAGCAAGGGCACATACTCCTACGCTGCATCAAGTTTGACGGCCGTGTTCGACTTAGCGTTATTGATACGGGAATCGGCATTCCTGAACAGGAACAGGAGTATATATATCAGGAGTTCCATCAGGTTGACGCGCGGCAAGCACGACACGGTAAAGGCTTAGGGCTGGGTCTGGCGATTGTTAAACGCTTGTGTAATCTGCTTGATCTTGATTTGGAATTGGTATCCAAGCCAGGGCAAGGCGCAAGCTTTTCGTTGAGTATTGCTTTGGGAAGCAGAGATAAAATAATTTCCGAGAACGTAACTGATAGCTCTCCCTCGCTAGAGGGCGCACGCGTGCTTATTATTGATGATGACCCTTCCATTCGATTGGGGATGGAGGTACTGCTGCGATCCAATGATTGTGATGTTGTATCCGGGTCGGATGTGCAAAGCGTTTTGAGAGTATTGGAAGAGCGCAACATGGTGCCTAACGTTATTGTTGCGGATTATCATTTGGGCTCGGAGATAACTGGTGCTAGCGCGATTGAACAAATCAGACTGGTGTTTGGTTCCCGGATTCCGGCTGTTATGGTCACGGGTGATACTGCAGAAGCCTGTAAACGGGATGCGCGAATGCAATCTTTGTTGATGCTAAATAAGCCCGTTGACTCAGATGTACTGTTGGCTACGATAGCCAAAAAGCTGAAGCAAACGATCGCAAGCGCAGTCTGAATAAATTGTTTGAAGAATTTTCAACACAAGCGATTGCTCAATCTAATGCTTAGGTCTATTCGGCGCAGTGTGACTCGAAACGGGGCTTGGAGTTGCTTGATAAGCTGGATGAGCACTTTTGAAATAGCCAACAACGCCGGTATCCTTACATTCTGCATGGTTGTAAACAATAACGATTCGTATTAGCATCTGCAATACACTTCTTTTGTAGAGACTGGAACGTGAGTATTTCTGTACCCGGAACGAAATTTATAGCATCGGCCTTCGCAGCAGCACTTCTTTGCATGCCAGGCGGTGTTTTTGCAGCCGACGAAGTCAATGTCTATTCTTATCGACAACCTTTTTTAACGAAGCCCATATTTGATGCCTTCACAAAAGAGAGCGGAATCAAGGTCAACACGGTATTCGCCAAAACGGGTCTGGTTGAACGACTGGTCAATGAAGGTGATAACAGTCCTGCCGATCTGATTATTACTGCTGACATCGGTCGACTGGATGGTGCGCTACAGGCTGGTGTCACGCAGTCGGTTTCCAGCGAGATACTTGAAAACAATATACCTGCCGAATTTCGGGATCCTGAGGGTCATTGGTTCGGACTGACTAGTCGAGCCCGACTTATCGTTACATCAAAGGATCGGATGGCCGACGGCGATATTGCCACATATGACGATCTGGCCCAACCCGAATTCCGTGGCAAGATTTGCACGCGAAGCGGCAAGCATGAATATATGGTGGCATTGATTGCCTCGGTTATTGCCCATGAAGGAGCAGAATCTGCGCAAACATGGTTATCCGGTGTAAAAGAGAATCTTGCGAGAAAGCCGGAAGGTAATGACAGGGCACAAGTAAAAGCAATTTCCGAGGGCGTCTGTGACATCGCCGTTATCAACTCGTATTATTTAGGCGCTATGATGTCTGATGAGGAGCAATCCGAATGGGCTGACTCGGTGAGAATTGTGTTTCCTGATCAGCAAGAGCGCGGTACTCACATGAATATCAGTGGGATATCGCTTACTCAAGGCGCTCCCAATCGTGACAATGCCGTGAAACTCATGGAATTTTTGGCAGGCGATCTGGCTCAACAGATGTATGCGGAACAGAACCACGAATATCCGATAAAAACTGATGTCAAAGCATCAGGTCTGGTTCAGTCCTGGGGAGAATTTACCTATGATCCCATGCCTCTGTCCGAGATTGCAGTGCACCGCGTGGAGGCAACCAAGCTTGTCGACACGGTTGGCTACGATGGCTAACCTGGTCGCTGGGATGAAAGACATTACAGGTAGGGGATTCGCGCCTATGAAGTGCGAGTATGACTGAAGTCGTGTAGAGGCTAGGGTGTTCTTTTTGGCTCAGCATTGCGCACCAGAAGGCGCGGCTTGTCTTTGGCCGATTCCATGACTTCACCGTACAGAACAATTTTGTGATCGTTCAGTGTGTAGCCGAGATCTTTCGCAATCTGTTCAAGTCGCTCTTCAATCACGGGGTCTTTGAACTCGGCAACTTTACCGGTTTTAAGACAAACTATATGGTCGTGATTGTCACCGGTATCCAGCTCGAAAATGGCCTGACCACCATCGAAATGGTGGCGTGTTACCAGACCTGCTGCTTCGAACTGAGTCAGGACGCGATACACCGTTGCCAGTCCTATTTCGTTCCCATTGCTAAGCAATGTTTTGTACACATCCTCAGCACTCATATGATGCTGCTCGGCCTTTTCGAGAATCTCGAGAATGCTCACACGGGGCAAGGTGACCTTCAGGCCCGCTTTTTTTAAATCTGTATTGGCGGTGTGTTGCTTCATGCGGGCCCAGGCTGGCGTATTTATAGTCAGAGTCTACACGTAAAGCCACAATAAAAAAATGGGTATGACGGCTTGCAAGAGCTCATACCGAGCTGTGGTCATCGACAGGGGGCTTGCTTTACAAGTCGCCGAAATCCGGCAGAGTTCCAATCAAGTTCACAAGACCTGTCGGCAGCTCTGTCGGAGCTGCTGTAAAAGTCATGTCGGTGGTAACATCAACCCCTGTTTCAAGACCGGATCCATCGTGAGTCAAGCTGCTGCCCATAGTCCTTCCAGGAAAAGATTCGTTGTCGAACCCAGTCAGTCACTAACCGGTGATATCGCTGTGCCGGGCGACAAGTCGATGTCCCATCGATCGATGATGTTTGGCGCTATTGCGCACGGCGTGACCGAGGTAACGGGCTTTCTGGAAGGAGAAGACAGCCTGCATACGCTAGAGGCGTTTCGTGCCATGGGTGTTCATATCGAGCGTGGCGGTTCTGGTAAAGTGACGTTACACGGTAAGGGTGTTAGCGTGCTTGCCCCGCCCACGGCAGATATCTATTTAGGTAATTCTGGCACGGGCATGCGATTACTCACAGGCTTGCTTGCCGGATTACGTATCCCCTGCGTGCTTAAAGGTGATGCATCGTTAACGGGCAGGCCGATGCGCCGAATATGTGATCCTCTGGCAAGTATGGGTGCTTCGATCTCAACGGGTAAAGATGGTACACCGCCTCTACACCTCGTCAGAACCGATTCACTAAAAGCGATTGAATACACCTGTCCCATGGCCAGTGCGCAAGTAAAATCGGCCGTGTTGCTTGCAGGTCTTCACGCGCAGGGCAAAACCACTGTGCACGAGCCTGCAGTTACCCGCGATCATACCGAAAGGATGCTACGTGGCTTTGGGGTTGAGCTTGAAGTGAATGGTTTGTCCGCAAGCATTGAGGGTGGACAGAAACTGACAGCTACCAGCCTGACAGTGCCTGCTGACATCTCCTCAGCAGCGTTTTTTCTGGTTGGGGCAAGCATGACGCCAGACTCGCATATCGTGTTAAAGAGTGTTGGCATCAATCCGACCCGCACGGGCATCATAGATATTCTACGGCTGATGGGTGCCGATATCTCGGTCAATAACCCGCGTGAAACGGGTGGAGAACCAATAGCTGATCTTGCGGTCCGTGGTACTCAACTCAAGGGTATTGAGGTGCCTGAGGAGCTTGTATCTCTGGCAATTGATGAATTTCCTGCGCTTTTCGTTGCTGCTGCATCTGCTACGGGTACAACAGTGGTCACGGGCGCAGAAGAGCTGAGAGTCAAAGAGACTGATCGTATTCAGGTTATGGCAGACGGTTTGCGGGCTCTGGGTGCGCAGATTACTGACACACCCGATGGGGCGGTTATTGTTGGTAAGCGACTGTCGGGCGGCACTGCTGATAGCTGCGGTGATCATCGCACTGCCATGTCGTTCGCCATGGCCTCACTGATAAGTGACGGTCCAGTTAACGTACTTGATTGTGCTAACGTCAATACCTCGTTTCCGGGCTTTGCCAGCATTGCCGCCGCCGCAGGCCTGAACATCATGGAAGTCAATGAATAAGCCGCCAGTTATCGCTATTGACGGACCGTCGGGTGCAGGCAAAGGTACTGTCGCCAGTATTCTTTCCGAAACGCTGGGATATCACTTACTGGACAGCGGTGCGGTGTATCGTGCCGCGGGTTTGCACGCCTTGAACAGTGGTGCGGATCTGGACGATGAAGCGTCGGTCATGGCTTGTCTCGAGTCTATGCAGGCGTCGTTCAAACCTCACTCCAATGGCGTTCGCGTGCATTTAAATGACGTCGATGTCACGCTCGAGCTTCGTTCCGAGCCGACGGCGGCAGCCGCTTCAAAAGTGGCTGCCATGCCAAGGGTGAGAGCCGAGTTACTTGACGAGCAGCGCAGCTTCAGATTGACCCCGGGGCTTGTTGCTGATGGCCGCGATATGGGTACCGCCGTGTTCCCAGATGCCAATTTGAAGGTGTTCCTCTCCGCTTCGGCCGAGGTACGTGCCAGTCGACGTGCTAAGCAGTTGAAAGAAAAGGGAATGCAGGTTAATATGGAGAGCTTGATTCAAGATATAGCTGCTCGCGACGAACGTGATAGTTCCCGTAAGCATTCTCCATTGGTTGCCGCAACAGATGCACTGGTCATTGATTCCAGTAATTTGTCGGTATCTACGGTTGTTCAGCAAATTCTCGCTGCTCTGCCTGCCGATGTTGGTGAGGCCACCTGAAAAAGCCTGTTAACAGAACTTGTTAAAGGTTTTCTTTGTCTTTCAGGCATCTTTCCAACGATCGTTGGAGTGTCCCTTGCATCTGGATGCAGTGATCAGGCGGTAAATTCAACATCATCTCCCGGTCAGTAATAGACCAACCTGCACAACTGGCGTGCTTTGCCATGAAGGCAAAGCCTTTGAAAAACTAACACATTCGTTGTGTCATGAAGACACTGCGTCACTCACCAACAGGTTTACCCTTTAATGTCAGAATCTTTCGCGGAGCTCTTCGAAGAGAGCATCTCCAAAGCCCAGATGAAAGTCGGTTCCATTCTCACTGGAACGGTTGTCGATATCACTGGCGATTACGTTATTGTTAATGCCGGACTCAAATCGGAAGGCGCCGTGCCTATCGAAGAGTTCGAAGATGAAAATGGCGAAACCGATGTCAAAATCGGCGATAGCGTGGAAGTAGCACTGGACTCCGTCGAAGACGGCTTCGGTGAAACCAAACTCTCGCGCGAAAAAGCGCGTCGTGCACGCTCCTGGACAGTTCTGGAAAGAGCCCAGGAAAATGATGAAATTATCAAAGGCAACATCACAGGCAAGGTCAAAGGCGGCTTTACTGTAGAAGTTTGCGACATTCGTGCGTTCCTGCCTGGTTCTCTGGTTGATGTACGACCGGTACGCGACACCAGCTATCTGGAAGGCAAGGAACTGGAATTCAAGGTTATCAAGCTCGATCAGCGACGCAATAACGTGGTTGTTTCACGCCGTGCTGTCGTCGAAAGCGAGTACTCCGCCGAGCGCGAGCAGTTGCTTGAGAATCTTCAGGAAGGGCAGGAAATCATGGGTATCGTCAAGAACCTCACCGACTACGGTGCATTCCTTGACTTGGGTGGCATTGATGGCCTCCTGCATATTACCGATATGGCCTGGAAGCGCGTCAAGCATCCTTCAGAGGTTGTCGAAGTGGGTCAGGAAATGCAGGTTAAGGTGCTCAAGTTCGATCGTGAGCGTAACCGCGTATCACTCGGCCTGAAGCAACTGGGCGAAGATCCATGGGTCGATCTCACACGTCGTTACCCGGAAGGCTCACGTCTGTTCGGCAAGGTCACCAACATTGCTGACTACGGTTGTTTTGTTGAAATCGAAGAAGGTGTTGAAGGTCTGGTACACGTGTCTGAAATGGATTGGACCAACCGCAACGTCAACCCCAATAAGGTTGTCGCTTTGGGAGACGAGGTCGAGGTCATGATTCTGGACATCGATCAGGAGCGTCGTCGTATTTCTCTGGGTATCAAGCAGTGCAAGCCTAACCCATGGGAAGACTTCTCAGAGTCGTTCAACAAGGGTGACAAGGTTAGCGGTACCATCAAGTCAATCACCGATTTTGGTATCTTTATCGGTCTTGACGGAGGCATTGACGGCCTGATTCATCTGTCCGACCTATCCTGGAATGAGACCGGCGACGAAGCTGTTCACAACTACAAGAAGGGCGATGAGATCGAAGCTGTAGTACTGGCAGTCGATCCTGAGCGTGAGCGTATTTCCCTGGGTGTTAAACAAATCGATCGTGATCCGTTTGGCCAGTTCGTCGCTGACAACCCTAAAGGCAGCATCGTCAAAGGTGTCGTCAAGGAAGTTGATCAGAAATCTGCAGTCGTCGATCTTGGCGATGGTGTTGAAGGTGTCATCCGAGCAAGCGAAATCTCACGTGAGCGTGTAGAAGACGTACGCACAGAGTTCAAGGAAGGTCAGGAAGTGGAAGCCAAGTTCATTGGTACCGACCGCAAGTCACGCATGTTAAGCCTGTCAATCAAGGCGAAAGATTATGCGGATGAAGCAGAGGCCATGAGCGACTATAACGACGGCACTTCAGAGCCAGCGGGCACAACCTTGGGCGATCTGATGAAAGAACAGCTAGGTAGTCTGGATAAGTAACTCTATCAGGCAATGCTGACATCAACCGGGCTTCAACTCGGTTGATGACACTGTAAGGCGAATTGCTCATCGGGAAGCCTGTGTGCAATTCGCTTTTTTTTTGAGTTTTTTACAGCGCAGCAAGTTATTGATTGTTAGAGTTTTCCAGTACACTGTACATCCATCGGCAGTGGTCTTTTGTAAGAAGAGGTACGTAAGGACCCATTGTCACGTGCCAGTGTCACAAGCGATGGTGACGATAATAAAAGACACAAAGGTGAATGATGAGTGATAGTACCGGGGCCGATCGTAGCCTGACAAAATCAGACCTTATAGAGGCTTTGGCTCGCAATCAGAGCCATTTGCCGCCCAAGGATGTGGAGTTGGCGGTAAAAAGCATTCTGGAAAAAATGAGTGCAGAGCTTGCCGGTGGTGACCGGATAGAAATTCGCGGTTTCGGCAGTTTCAGTCTTCACTTTCGCGAACCTCGCATTGGGCGCAATCCTAAATCGGGTGATGCCGTGGCTTTACGTGGTAAGCACGTACCGCATTTTAAACCTGGAAAAGAATTACGAGAGAGAGTCAACAACGGAACCGGCGGTGTAAACACCGGGACTGACGATGACGTCGATGACTAATGTACTGAGCGTTGTAGCCGCGAAAGAAAATTATCGTCTATAAGAATCGGGTGGTAATCGAATCTACCCTTGCGCTCTGGTCGCCAGACGTTTAACCACTTGTCGGGTGCTGTTGGTATGGGAAGTCTGTTCTGCACTACCATTTGATTGACGATGGTCAAGTCAATCACCGTCATGTCAACAAGCGTTAGCCAGACATGAAATCTGGGTTGATCAACTGTGCTTATCCCTGATGCGACACAATCTTCAATCGTTTGTTGAGTGGCATTGAACAGTCTTTCGCCATCGAAAGAGATATCGCCCACCGTAAGTGTCATGTACCTGTCATCAAGAAATTTCTGATCAAGGCAGGATTGCAAAAACGTATGACTGTCTGCCAGGCACTGGTAGGCGAAAGGTTCGACAGAGTTGTCTGCAGCGTAGTTTGCAGCTTGTGAACAGACGCCCTGTCGTATGCTGAAAAACGGCTCTTGCATGGCTTTTTTGCTGGTCTGTACAAACAGATTCTCCAGCAAACGCGTCGTCTTTTCATCAAGCTTCAGCTCAGGTTCGAAGTGTCGGCGATATTCGATTCCTCGTGCTATTTTCTTTTCGAAAGACACTTTTGATACTCCGTTATACTGATTGACAACACCGCGCTACAGTACCCGTAATATGCCTTGTCAAAAGTGGTTCAACTCACAGAGTAAGGCTAACAAACAGTTGCACTCTGCGCTTCCTTGAGTTTGTTCGCGTAAATGGCTCAGCTCTGACCGGGTATCCGGTATTTGCGCATACTACCTCATCAGGGGTACCACCTCTTCACCACAGTACATGACGTCGGAAGTTTACCGGGGTAATACGTATGACCATTCCGCAAATAAACGCAAGTTTCCTGTTCGATGTCGAGCACTCCCAACACCTGTCTTGCCTGGACCAAGTCAGGGTGGCGGCTGAGGAGACTGGCTTTATGACGCTTACGGATACCAGCGTACAAGCCCGTGATGTTGTGCAGCTGATTGATGTGTATCGACGGTTTTTCCTGCTCCCGGAGAGTGAAAAAGCAGCCTTTGACATGGCAAAGACGGGTTCCAATCGAGGCTGGGGGGCACCGGGAGCAGAACAGGTTGATCCCGACGCCAATCCTGATTTCAAAGAGGTGTTTGATTGCGGGTTGACGTTGCCTGACGATCACCCGCTATCAGCTCAAACCTACTATGCACCGAATCGATGGCCCGAGAATCCACCGGATTTCCGTCTGCTGGTACAAGCCTATTACGATAAGGTGATGCACATATCATTGGCTTTGCTGACCTATGTCGCACTGGCTATCGGGCGACCGGCGGATTTCTTCGCTGATAAGTTTAGCCAGCCCATGGCTTTGCTGCGAGGCAACTATTATCCGCCACGCCCATCCGGGGCATCAGATAAGGATTTTGGTATCGCGCCGCATACCGACTATGGCTGTCTGACGCTACTCGCGACCGATGGGTCCCCAGGGCTGGAGGTTCAGACCAGGGATAAAAAATGGATTCATGTGACTGCAAGCCCGGGGACATTTGTCATTAACTTTGGGGAGATGTTGCAGATGTGGACAGAAGGTCAGGTAGTGGCGACACCCCACCGAGTCATTGGTGGGTCGTCTGAGCGTCTATCCGTGCCATTTTTTTTCAATCCACGCTTTGATACCAATGTGGCCCCGCAGGGCGATGGACGGCAAATGCTGGCAGGGGACTATCTAGCCATGCGTTATGATCAGACGTATGTGCATCGTCAGCAGGAAATTTACAATCCCTGATTTAGCACATTGTTCTGCCAAAAAATCGAATGGGTGATATTTCGATCATCACAGATATTTGTAGAGAAACCCCTACCGAATTTTTGTACAAATACTGTGGGAATTCATGGTCAAAGTTTTAATTAAACGAAAAACCAGATTAAAAGGAAAATAGCGATTGCAACAATGCAACCATGGCATTTATAAATGATAATAGAAATTAAAGTCCTTGTACTGGCTGCTCTATGGCAATTTTTTCAATTTATTCTTATGGCAGTGCTTGTCAATAGGGAGCTGGGCGTTGGCAAGACGGTTTCATCGCGAGATCTTACGAAGCTTGGTGGCTCTATCGAAAGTCAGGTCAGTATACGTACGGCCCGCTTGATACGCGCGTTGGATAATCATTTTGAAGCCTTGATTCTGTTCACTATTGCCGTTGTAGCTGTAGCCCTGTCAGACCAGTCAAGTACTTTTACCGCAACGTGTGCCTGGATTTATCTGGCAAGCCGCATGTTATACGTAGCGGCTTACGCGTTTAATTGGGTGCCCTGGCGTAGCTGTATATGGGCCACAGGCTTTGGCGCTACCGCTGGCATGCTAATAGCCGTACTCTTGTAGGGCGTCAGATGACGTAGACTCGATCGCGTGATTGCCGCCGGTTTTTTAATAGTCAGATCCTCAAGCGCTGTTCACTGCAAGGTTTGCGCGACTGGGCCCAGGATCAACAGGCACCTGGTAAGCCTTGTGAGCGCGACAAAATGCAGGTTATCTGCGATTTGCTGGATCAGGTAATGGAAGATTAACCGAGGTAACACCGCCGCTCCTGTGGTTTTCAGGGTAACGTGGTGCACTGCAGTTGCCCCGGTTGCGCAAGCTGGGACATGGTATCAACGACAATTGGCGTAGAGGGCGAATGAATAGAATAATTACCGCGTTGGATTTTGCTGATCTTGCTAAAGCCCGTGACCTCGTCGCCCGGCTTGATCCCTCGCTGACGCGTCTGAAAATTGGTAATCAGCTATTCACTCTGGGTGGTCCATCCCTGGTCGAAGACTGCCATAAAGCAGGCTTTGATGTCTTTCTTGATCTGAAATTTCACGATATCCCTAACACAGTAGCCTCCGCTGTTCAGGCAGCAGCAGGACTTGGTGTCTGGATGGTGAATGTTCACGCCAGTGGCGGGCCTGCGATGCTGGGTGCTGCTCGTGATGCCGTTGCACAGTTTGATCGTAGCGCTGAGCGTGGTGGTGGCACACGGCTTATAGCGGTAACGGTACTGACAAGTCTGGATAGATCTGAAATGTGCGCTGCCGGGCTCGATATTGAACCAGCTGAACAAGTTGAACGGCTGGCTCGCATGGCGCGCCAGTCAGGGCTGGATGGCGTGGTTTGCTCCCCCCACGAGGTGGGGCTGATTAAAAGTATTGCCAAGACAAATTTTATAACCGTGACCCCGGGTGTGCGTCCTGATAAAGATGGCGAAGTACCCCTCAGCCAGATAACCAGCCACGGCGGCGCAGCAGATGACCAACGACGCACTCTGACGCCTTACGATGCCATCGTCGCTGGCAGTGATTTTCTGGTCATTGGCCGACCGATCACCCAATCGGATTCTCCGGTGGAAGTGCTCCATGCGCTGAATGCCGAGGTGCAGATTGCCGCTAGTCAGCTTCTGGCATAAATAAAAAAAACCTTCACACCACCTTGTCCATCGGACAGGGACAATATGCAATGCTTGCGCATTTGCCACTTTATACAGCCACAACGATGAGCACTGACGAAAAAGTCTATATCTCTGCCCAGAAGCTCCTGGAGGATTCCCTGGATCTCGGGCAACAGATTCTGGTCAGTGGTTTTCGACCCAATTTCATTGTGGGTGTATGGCGCGGTGGTACACCGGTGGGAATTCTGGTCCAGGAACTATTGGATTTTTATGGCGTGGAAACTGACCATATCTCTATCCGTACCTCATCATATTCTGGTATGAACAGGCGTGAAAATAAAGTGCGTGTTCATGGTCTGAGTTACCTGACATCGACAATGAACGCCGAAGACTCGCTGCTCATCGTTGATGACGTATTTGATACGGGATTGAGCGTCAAGGCTATATTGAAAAAACTGCGTGAAAAATCTCGCAAAAACCTTCCACACGATGTCCGCATAGCCACTGCCTACTACAAACCGGCCAGAAACAAGACTAACTTTACGCCCGATTTTTACACGCACAAGACTGACGACTGGCTGGTTTTTCCACATGAAATGGAAGGTTTGTCTCGTTCTGAAATCGAGACTAACAAGCCTCATCTTTTAAAGGTGATGGATGCGCTGGAGGGCGTTATTTCGCCGGTAAAACTGCGCAAGGAATAGCGCTGTTACGTGTGAGTCCAGGGCCGGGTCGGTGCTGCTGCAAACCCTGTCATGGCACTTATTTTTCACGCACGCTTGTCCTCGTGTCGTAAAGTGCCTAAACTTCCGTCTGCGCGGCCTTGGTGGTGGAATTGGTAGACACGCCGGATTCAAAATCCGGTTCTGGCAACAGAGTGCGAGTTCAAGTCTCGCCCGAGGCACCATTAGCGCATCTTTTTTGAATAAATGACCTTGCTCAGCGACTACCACTACGACCTGCCGGATGAGCTCATCGCTCAGGCACCTCTGGCGCAGCGCAGTGACAGCCGGCTGCTGTGCCTGCAGGCAGAGCAGCGTCAACATCTGGACATACGCAGCCTGCCAACCCTTTTGCAGCGTGGCGACCGTCTCGTATTCAACAACACCCGCGTAATTCCTGCTCGCCTGTTCGGGCACAAAGCTTCGGGTGGCAAGCTGGAGCTAATGCTGGAGCGGATTACCGGGAAGGGTTCGGTAATGGCAAAAATTCGTGCCAGTAAATCGCCAAAGCCTGATTCAATAATCGTGCTCGAAAGTAGCATAAGGGCAGGGGAGCCGGGGCCAAGTATATCGGCCAGGGTTATTGCCCGGCATGATGATCTGTTTGAGCTTGCGGTAGCAGATAAGGGTGGAGAGGATCTGGGTGAATTTATTCAGCGACATGGGGATATTCCGCTGCCGCCTTACATACAGCGTAAACCCGATGTTATAGATGTTGAAAGGTATCAGACGGTGTTCGCACAGGAGCCCGGCGCTGTTGCAGCACCGACCGCAGGTTTGCATTTCGATGCGCCCTTGCTGGCGGCTTTGCAACAGGCCGGTATCGACCATTCGTTTTTAACCCTGCATGTAGGAGCCGGTACCTTCCAGCCAGTGCGGGTAGACGACATCAGCCAGCATGTCATGCACGCTGAACGCGCGGAGGTTTCTCAAATAGTGGTAGATGAAATACGTGCGACCAAAGCTAGCGGTGGACGCGTAATCGCTGTGGGTACTACTAGCGTGCGTTCATTAGAAGCTGCAGCGGCACTTAAAGGTAAGCTGGAAGCCTTCAATGGTGAGACACGTCTTTTCATCACACCAGGTTTCAAGTTCAATGTAATAGATGCGATGATCACGAATTTTCATTTGCCTGAATCTACCTTGTTGATGTTAGTGGCCTCGTTTGCCGGGCTGAATAATACGCTAGCGGCTTATGCTGAGGCTGTGCAGATGCGCTATCGATTTTTCAGTTACGGCGATGCGATGCTGGTGTTGCCCGGCATCGACAAACAGGGGACATGAATTGAATTTCAGCTTTGAGCTTCTCGGTACCGAGGGTGCAGCGCGTCGTGGCTGTCTGGACTTTGGCCGTCGTGGCACGGTAGAGACGCCTGCGTTCATGCCGGTCGGTACCTACGGCACAGTCAAATCCGTTACCCCTGAAGAAATTCGGCAGACCGGCGCTGAAATTATTTTGGGCAATACGTTTCATTTATGGTTGAGGCCAGGAACAGAGATCATCAAGCGGCATGGAGACCTGCATGATTTCATGCACTGGGAGGGTCCGATATTGACCGATTCAGGCGGATTTCAAGTATTCAGTCTGGCCAAGTTGCGCAAAATTGATGAGTCTGGAGTGCGCTTTCGCTCGCCGGTTGATGGCTCACAGGTTTTTCTCAGCCCCGAGGAGTCCATGCGCATACAGACAGATCTTGGTTCGAATGTCGTCATGGCCTTTGACGAGTGCACGCCGTACCCCGCCAGTCACGAACAGGCAGCCACCTCTATGGAATTGTCGATGCGTTGGGCAAAACGTTGCAAGACAGCCTTCGACGATCTGGGTAACGGCAATGCGCTCTTTGGTATTGTTCAAGGCGGGATGTATGAAGATTTACGCAAAATCTCTTGCGACCATCTGCAAGACATCGGTTTTCCAGGCTATGCAGTGGGCGGGCTCGCAGTAGGCGAGGAAAAGCACTTGCGGGACAAAGTGCTGGAAGACACCACACCGCATTTGCCGGTTGATGCACCACGTTATCTCATGGGAGTGGGCAAGCCCGAAGACATCGTTGCATCTGTCTTGCGCGGCATTGACATGTTTGATTGTGTTTTGCCAACACGAAATGCCCGCAACGATTACATTTACACCACACGCGGTGATATTCGCTTGCGCAACGCACGCTTTCGCACCGATACGCAAGCTATCGACGCAGATTGTCAGTGTTATACCTGCCAGAACTATAGCCGCGCCTATCTTTATCATCTGTCCAAATGCAGTGAAATTCTGGGTTCACGGCTTAATACCATTCATAACCTTCACTATTATCAGCAACTTATGCAGTCGATTCGTGATGCCATTGACCAACAGCAAGTAGATAGTTTTGTTGCCGATTTTCATCACTTGAGGGCTCAGGGCACTTGACGCTGATGCGCGCCTGATCGGCGGACTTTGAGAAACTGTGAGCCTTATTTTCAGTGCCTGAAACGATAGTTTGCAACAATAGGCGACAAGTAGTGTCTATGGCATAATTGGGGGTTAGTTCTAGCCCCCACTTTCTCAAGAGTATCTCTCAATGGATTTTTTCATAAGCAATGCCTACGCACAGGGTGCAGGCGCCGGCGGTTCAATTCTGGGTATCTTGCCCTTACTCCTGATGCTGCCCATCTTTTATTTCCTCATGATTCGTCCGCAGCAAAAACGCATGAAGGAACATAAAGGCATGGTCGAGGCGTTGAAAAAGGGCGATGAGGTCGTTACTAATGGTGGATTGGGCGGCACGGTAACCAAAGTCGGAGACGCCTATCTGTCTATGCGTATTGCCGAAGGCGTTGAAGTTAACGTTCAGAAACAAGCGGTTGCAGCTCTTCTTCCCTCTGGAACATTGAAAAATATTTAACGCATGACAAACATCAACCCGATATGGAAGCCATTGCTATTGGCGACGGTGTTACTGATGGGCGCGCTCTATGCGTTGCCTAATCTGTTCGGCAGCGATCCTGCCGTTCAGGTATCGGGTAGAGATGCCGATCTTAGCGCGCAGGATATAACCAGGCTGTCAAAAATTCTGGCCGATGGCGGCTTTGTCGATCCTGAAATCAGAGAAGAGCCCAACCGGTTTCTGGCCTTGTTCAGCTCGGAAGATGAGCAAATTCGCGCCCGGGATGTCATCGCCGCCGAGCTCGATCCTAACGAATTCATTACCACGTTGAACCTTGAGCCTGCCAGCCCGAAATGGCTGCGCGGTATTGCACAGCCCATGAATCTGGGTCTGGATTTACGCGGCGGTGTGCATTTTCTAATGGAGGTGGATATGGATTCTGCTATCAACTCAGCGGAAGAGCGCTACGTACCTGCCTGGAAGCGTGATGTGCGTGCAGAGAAAATCCGCGGTACGTCCATTTCACACGACAACGGCATACTGACAGCGCGCTTCAAGGATGTTGCCCAGCGCGATAAAATGTTGGATATTTTTCGTAACGAAGGCGTCGATCTCGCGTTTGACACCCGGGAAGAAGGCGACGACGCATTTATTACTGCCAATCTTACTGAACTGGCTGCTGAGGAAGAGAAGCGCAGTGCTTTACAGCAAAACGTGGTTACCTTGCGCAATCGGATTAACGAACTGGGTGTATCCGAGCCGGTTATTCAGCAGCAAGGTCTGGAGAGAATTGTTATCCAGCTTCCGGGTGTTCAGGACACTGCCCGCGCCAAAGAGATACTCGGTGCCACAGCAACGCTCGAATACCGACTGGTTTCTACGCGTTCAGATGCGAGGTCCTATAAGCTTCGCGAGGATGGTTCTAACATCATGCTCGATCGCGATATTATCGTGACGGGCGATCAGATTAAAGGTGCATCTTCAGGTATCGACCAATCATCGGGGACGCCTGCTGTATTCGTCAATCTTGATAACGCAGGCGCGCGGCGCATGCAGGACGTCACGCAGGATAACGTGGGTAATCCGATGGCGGTGGTGTATATCGAAAACCGCATTGATCAAAAAGAAGTCGATGGAGAGCTTGTCAAAACCGTCACCAAAGTTGAGGAAGTCATTAACGTAGCCACTATTCGAGATGTCCTCAGTCATCGTTTTCAGACTACCGGTCTGGTGGCTAACGAGGCCGCTGACCTTGCGTTGCTGCTGCGCGCTGGTGCATTGAAAGCGCCTGTTCAGATTGTGGAAGAACGCACGGTGGGGCCTAGCCTGGGTAAGGACAACATTCGCCAGGGCTTTCTTTCTGCTGTAGTCGGGCTTGCTTTGGTGGTTGTTTTCATGGGCGTGTATTACCGCATATTCGGCCTTATCGCAGGAGCGGCGCTGGTGATCAACGTTGTCATGATTATCGCTATACTCGGCATGTTGCAGGCCACTCTGACGCTACCGGGCATTGCCGGAATTGTTCTCACTGTTGGTATGGCGGTGGATGCTAACGTGCTTATTTTTGAACGCATACGTGAAGAGTTGCGCGCAGGAGGTGCGGTGCAGGCAGCTATTTCTGCCGGTTACGACAAGGCTTTCACAACAATCGCCGATGCCAACATCACTACCCTTATTGCCGCTATCGTGCTTTTCAGTATGGGAACCGGACCCATCAAGGGTTTTGCCATCACGTTGTGCATCGGTATTCTTACTTCCATGTTTACTGCCATTTTTGGATCCCGCGTTCTGGTCAACGCGCTGTACGGTGGTCGCCGTCTCAGCAGTCTACCTATCTGATTCTCTGCCGATACCGAAGGATAAAAGCACATGCGAAAATTAATTGGCGAGATCAACTTCGATTTTATGGGAAGACATCAGTTTGCCTACATGGTGTCGGGTGTGTTGATAGGCATTGCCGTACTGGCCATCGCTATTCGCGGTTTGAGCTTTGGTGTGGATTTTACCGGCGGTTATACCATTGAGGTTGGCTACGATCAGGCTGCTGACCTGAACGCTATTCGCGGTGCGCTGGGATCAGCCGAATTACCGGATTCTGAAGTACAAACTTTTGGTACCAGTACCGATGTGCTGATTCGGATGGCACCAATAGAAGGTGCGAATAGTGCGGATGTGAGTACCGAGGTGTTAAATGTATTGCAAAGCGCCGCAGAGGCGTCTGGCTCGGACGTGACCATGCGGCGTGTTGAGTTTGTAGGCCCTCAGGTGGGAGAGGAGCTTAGAGAGAAGGGTGGTATCGCAGTCCTGACGGCCCTGTTCGGCATCATCGTCTATGTCTGGTTTCGTTTCGAGAAGAAATTTTCGGTGGGTTCGGTGCTGGCTCTGGTGCACGATGTGGTTATCACCGTAGGTTTTTTTGCCTTGTTTCAAATCGAGTTTGATCTGACCATTCTGGCGGCGATTCTGGCGGTAATCGGTTACTCGCTTAACGACACAATCGTGGTCTTTGACCGAATCCGTGAAAATTTCCGACTCATGCGAGACGGCACACCTGCGCAGATCATGAACAGCTCGATTAATCAGACACTGTCGCGCACCGTTATTACCTCTGGAACAACCTTGCTGGTGTTGTTATCGCTGTTTTTCTTCGGTGGAAAAATTATCCATGGTTTTTCGCTGGCCTTATTGGTGGGTATCGTCATTGGTACCTACTCATCGATTTTTGTCGCTAGTCTGACCGTACTCCGACTGGGTATCACAAGGGAAGATCTGATGCCGGTCGAAAAAGAAGGTGCGGATCTGGATTTGGAATCGATGCCCTGATGCACAGCGGTCCGAGGTAGTTAAATCACACCTCGGGCATTTTCCACAGTCAGATCAGGACTGAGGGCTGGAGACAAAATAAAATCTCATCTCTGACCCCCAAGCCCTAAGGGTTTTTCCGGGCGGCCGCGCTGGTTTTTCTGGCGGTAGACAATGGCTTCATCACTTCGAGCATCTGATGATGAATTTTAGGTGTCGCCGCAATGAGTTCCCCCCGGTTCATCCAGTCATCACCGCCATTAAAATCGTTAACCAGTCCGCCGGCCTCACGCACAATTAGCGCGCCAGCTGCAACATCCCAGCTTTGCACGCCCGTTATCCAACAGCCCTCCACGCGTCCGGCTGCCACATAGGCCAGATCAAGCGCGGCTGAACCCAGGCGTCTTATGCCTGCCGAACGTTCGGTGAAGTGTCTTTGTGTACGTTGATAAAAATCCAGATCCTGACCGTCGCGATACGGGAAGCCCGTACATAAAAGCGCATCTTCAAGCTTGTTTATGTTGGATACTCGCAAGCGTTTGCTGTCCAGAAACGCCCCTTCGCCCTTTCCGGCTGTAAAAAGCTCTTGCCGCATCGGATCGTAAATAACAGCCTGAAACGGCCTGTTTTTTTGTAGCAGCGCGATTGACACGCTGTAGTGCGGTAGGCCATGTATGAAATTAGTGGTGCCATCCAGCGGATCGATAATCCACTGGAATTCAGCGTCTTTGTCGCCAATGAGTCCGGATTCTTCACACAGAAAAGAATGATCCGGGAAGGCCTTGCGAAGTACGCCGACGATTTCAGCCTCGGCCTTGCGATCAACCTCGGTGACGAAATCGTTACGTTGTTTTTTCTGCACCGATAACGGATCGTAACGATCGACGTTCTGGGTGATGACCTTGCCGGCAGCACGGGCAGCACGGATGCCGATGTTGAGCATCGGATTCATGGCAATTCGCCTTAAATTGGAATAGGGCGCTAGTGTAGAGCTAAACCGGCTTCGGAGTATCAAACTAAAGGGTCGATGTATGACATCATTCCGCCCATGAGTGTAGAAATCGTTTTTGTCATGGTGGGAACAACCCACACTGGTAACCTCGGAGCGGCAGCGCGGGCAATGAAAACCATGGGTTTCACAACCCTCAGGCTGGTTGATACTTGTTCGCACCTTTCAGATGAGGCATTGGCACGCTCCTCAGGCGCTAATGATGTGCTCAAGCAGGCACAGTCCTTCAGCAGCTTGAAAGAGGCGATTGCTGATTGCCGTGTGGTTATCGGCACCAGTGCCAGAGCTCGTCAACTGGCAGTGCCCTTGAAAAGCTGTAGAGATATTGCGACTGAAATCGGAGAGCTGGGTGCAAGCCCTGACGCTGAGCACTATCGCGTGGCGATGGTCTTCGGGCAAGAGCGTTCCGGTTTGAGTAACGAGTCGCTCGACCTGTGTACTCGATTGCTGCGTATACCTTGCAACCCGGAGTTTTCATCATTGAATCTGGGTAGCGCTGTGCAAGTAGTGTCGTACGAGTTGTCGCAGGCGATAGAGTCCGTCCCTCAGGGCGTGCCTAAACCGATGCCCGGCAAGTGGCATGGAACCGACGCAGACTCCGTAGAAACTGACACAATGGGTCCAGAAGATTTGCCTGCCAGTAGCGAGGCCATGGAACATTTTTTCGAGCATCTCGATCGCGTCATGGTGAACACCGGTTTTCTCAATCCTGAGAACCCCCGGCTACTTCGGCGTAAAGTACGTCGATACTTCGAATCAAATCGACCTACGGGCAACGAGCTATCGATGTTTCGCGGCATTCTCTCTTCAACGGAGAATCCCAGGAGAGGTGGATAGTTGTTGGGATCGTTTTGGCCTATTGACGGTGGCAAGCTCCGGGTCGCCCGCCTTTGTTGGACGATGTGCTGAAAATGGTTGCACAATCACACCATGCGAACATCAACACCATTTTCGCGCACGCCGAGAATCAGCAGCTGTTTGACGATCATGCTGGCGAGCACCTGCTGCAGCCAAGTGTGTCCGATCCTATTGAAAACGGTGCGTGAGTGAGGCGCCCGATAATCCCCACATGACCGATCGGTTAAACGCGATTGTCGAGACCACACAACGCCACTGCAGTCAGTCGGCCCACCATAAGCAATCGGATGCCTCAAAAAAAGAGGTGCTTTTTGCTGGAATTATCGCCAGACTGTAATCGGCCAAATCATTTAGGACGTGATGACTGTTTTTTTCAAACCTCAGAAACAACTAACCCCGGTCGTATCATGCACAAGTGCAGAGGGACGGTTCCGGGGCGTACAGGCTTAACATAGCAAAGAAGACACCAAATATCATTGGATTACACGTACGACCACAACAAAATCAATAGGTTGGAAGCATCTGTATCGCCACCGCATTTATCGACCTATGTACGATGAAGTAAAGAGAGCTCTAAAGAAGATGCTCTCAAACTTTACCTGTGGAATACACAAACATCTGCAAATTTCCATTTCCCTTCACAAATTGTGGAAATCACGCTCAGAAATGCATTACACCGGGATATGACAACTGCCTTTGGTTCAAATTGGCATACTGCAGTTAATCTACCTTTACTGCAATCCGAGAAATCGCAAATCTCCCGAGTTGTGGTACACATCAGAAGCAACGGGCAGAACCTTACATCAGATCAAGTTGTCGCCGCTCTGTCTTTCTGATTTTGAACCACGTTTATTGGAAAGGGGCATAAAGGTTCGTAGCACTACTGAGCTGCAACGACTAACTCAAATTCATCTATAACTCCTTTTTTGTTGTTGGTTCGCCGATATTTAATTTCACGATGTTCTTCGGTCCAATACCAAACTCGAGTATCAACTGTATTATCCCATTTGCGCGTTTTGCAAACTATCTTCATGGCGTCAAAGTCCTCAGAGAACAACTGAATACTAACCGAGCCAATTACTTCGCATTTGCGGGTTTCTTCCGTACCTACTCTACCGGTGGATGAAGTAGGTACCTTTTTGTAAACGGCTTTCGCGCCGTCTTTCAACGGCCACAGATTGCCACTCACTATGGTCACTTTATTCGTCCCCGAGCTCCACTCACCTGTTCCACACTGCTGCCAACTTTTGGCTGGCGAGAACCAATCATCGCCATTAACCCAAACACAATTGGCTCCGCCGGACTCACGCTTACTTGCTATTCGAAGATCACCATTGCTCAACACTTCAACTATTTCACTTCCTCCCGCCTCATCCGACTCAAGATTAATCATATCAGTCGACATACCTACAGTCCAATCTGGCTTTGGAATCGGTTCTATCGGTTGTGATGCGACTCCTTCCGGCAATTCAGGAATACTTGCACAGGCAGACAATGAGAGCAATGCGAGTGAACCAATATATATCAGCACAGATTTAGCAGTTTTATGATGAGCGAAGCCATTGATGCGAGTTGTCATAGACATGTCATTTCTCTATATTTTGAATTGATGCGGTTGTAACTAAAGAATATTTTAGATTTTCTTATCAGTGTCAGCACAATGTGACTCCTAGATTCGATCAATCTTACTTTAGGTAAACTGGACAACTACTGCATCCCCCGTTCGGGTGAACTAGATAAGGGCAGCAAAAACAGGCTTGCGGACCCAATGATGCGGTTCCCCAGTAGTCCGGCAGCATCGCAATTCAGGTTGCGGATTGTTTCTTGCGAGTTGTTATCTTTGCGAAGCCGAATCGCTGGATTACCCAGTGAAGATATCGAGAACTCTACAACTCTGCCGAAGACGCTCCCCGGATCCGACTCCAGTGGCACCTCGATGCCGTCGACTAGATCAAGGCCGTAAAATAACTTCGGGCTGAGGAGTCGGTAAAGCTTCGGGCTGATTCGGTTCCAAAAAGACGTTGCAATCGTTAGAGGTTGGACGTTGCTCGAAGATGATTGTCGCTTGGATCGTTTGCGACAAGCTGCGAGTCAAAAGAAGATGGTGCGGTCATTGAAACTGGATTGGGTTCCTCGATCGGATCAGGTTGAGGGTTTACGATCGGCGGAGACGGTTCGTCAGCAACCTCGAACGGGTTTGAATCATCAGCTTGAGGTGAGGGTGCGCTGCTGTCTGATTCCGAGCTGCTCCCCGCCACAGTCAATAATGAGAAGCGATGCAGCAAATGAGGTGCACAAGGCGAGGCGGGTCTTAGAGATGCTTACATCACTTATTAATAGTGGTACCTGCACTGTATAACTGTTATCGCCTCGTCATCTACCGCATAGACAAGTCGATGAGTGTCATCGATACGACGAGACCAGTAGCCAGCTAAATTTTCTTTCAAGCGTTCAGGTTTACCTATTCCTGTAAAAGGAGATCTGATGGTTGCGTCGATAAGTTTATTGATACGTTTGGGCGTCTTTTTATCTTGAGTTTGCCAATAGAGATAGTCTTCACAGGCAGTCGGAGTCCATGCGATATTTCTACCAGCCATGAAATCTATTCGTCCGTTGTCAACGTTTCTCGAACCACTGCTTTTCCACGCTGATGTTCAGAAATTGATTGTGCGAGACGTGCTGCATTGGTCGGGCTTTTAAGAAGGTGAACCGTCTCCATCAAGGAGTTATAGTGGTTCATTGACATCACGACGGCATCCTCCGCATCGCGGCGAGCGATTACCGTGCAATCGGCGTCTTCGACCACGCGATCCAAGACACTTCTCAGTGATTTACGCGCTTCTGTAAAATTAATGACTATCATCGTTTCACCTATCTCGGTTATACATGTACTGTATATTGTACATGTATCGGCAGGAACAATCTGTACTAAAGTTCACTCGATGTCCCACAATGCCCTTGTGGGACACTGAGGCCCAATAGACTGAATAGCTCCATCTGATAAGGTTTTCTATAACAGACCCTGCCAGGCTGTCCCACAATCGCCGGAATTAATCGATTTGGGACACAACGTGCATCGAAAGGGATTTCTTTTTGAGGTTTCTAGCTTGGTTAGACCAGCGTGTCCGTACGGCTGGCACGTGAAACTATTCGCTCAGAATGTTCTATGGGGAGTGAGCGAACATTCAGCACCGGCTACATGTCAGTAGGATAGTTCCATGGCAGCCATTTCTCAGGCGATGCCTTGACCAGTAACTGATAGCGCTGCGCTGGATCGAGTTCAGGTAGTAATAGGCGTTGATATCGCTCTCGTGGCACATCACCAGCATTGAGGTGATCACATCCGAGATATCCGCTCCCACTTAGGTTTTGAAGAGCAGGCTGTTTTTACGCTTATGAGAAATTTCTCATAAATCGGGTTATGGTAATTCTCTAAAGCAGACAGAGGCTGTTGATTTTACAAGGACAGCAAGGTTCCCTTAGCAGCAATTGGCGCCAAGCCAAGTAGCTCTTCACTTGTTTTGATCAGGGTTGTTACTGTTCTCTCTTAACGCCTTGTCTTTGCCACTACGGTAGCCGACGGTATAGGCACAATATCCGAGCGCAATAACTGCTGCGATTATTCACATCCGTTCCGTAGACATCCGATACTCTCCTGATAATCGCAACTTTCCATGAATCCAGTGCAATATTCTTGTCGAAAAACTTTGCGCCCTTGCGTAGTCGCCACCAGCGCTTGCGCCTCTCGATATAACATTTGATCGTGGTGAGGTAACGCTCGAAGGGGACGCTGATGCCGTTCTTCGCACCCAACTCGCTCAGACACTCGATGGACTTGTTCATTGAAGAACAACATTTTTACTTGGGTCTGCCACACAGCTTTGCATGATCCGGGGCTCGACATAAGCGGAAAATATCACATGCCAAGCCCCTTTTAATCTCAAGGTGATCGAGCTCAATACCCCTTTGATCCAGGAGAATCCAACAATAGTCGGTCAGCCCCAATTCTTCCCTTATGAAAACTAAACGCAGCAAACTGCTCCTTCGGTAGGAATCGCATCATCTTCAAGATAAACGATTCGCGCTATAGGTGCGGCACCTGATGCGCACCGATATTCCGGCCCGTATATTGCGCCATCGCCGATATCTCCGATTACACTTCCGCCTTGCGCTGCACATTGAGCACTGGTTAGCGTGGGTGCCGGAGCTCCATCGGGTTCTTCGATAGGCACCTCCGGTGTGCACACGGGTAAATCGCTCGGTATGATTCCCTCGACTGCAATCCAATTTTGCGTTGTGGTATCAACCTCGGCACCTACGAAGGAATCATCAGCGATGAGCGTGAAAGCGAGTCGCATATCGATGACCTCTGCGGTGAAGCTGCGACCATCTGCTGTGCTGAAGGTGGCGGGTGTAGAATCGGTCGCTGCGAGCTCCAGATTGATCGTCATCGGCGTGACGAAGTAGCAGTTACTGCCACTTTCATTTAATGTGTAGTCTTTATATTGACCTGCATTGGAGATTTCGACGTAACGTTCAGCTTCGTCTGAGTTTGCGTTCCACAATCCTGCAATAGCGCTAGTGTCATCGCCGCCAGTGTCAGAGAGAACTTCCCGATCGCCGGATACGGCATCAGGCGTTGGAGTTGACGTCTGATCAGTATCCGGACTCGAATGGTTGTCCGAGCTGCAACCGGACAGCAATAGAAGTGAAATAGTGGTGAAAGACAGAGCCAGTTTAATTTTATTCATCTCAGCCTTATTTTGGGAAATTAA
>Ga0209187_1000515_pt1 | contig 64187 bp, 52 predicted proteins | sample BantaG_FD_187430 | JGI IMG/M metagenome (GOLD analysis project Ga0209187, IMG submission 187430) | Marine algal microbial communities from Bantry Bay, Ireland - BantryBay_4 metaG (SPAdes) (version 2) | ecosystem: Host-associated > Algae > Red algae > Unclassified | place: Bantry Bay, Ireland...
AGAATTGTTCAAAATGGATCAAGGCAAAAAACGTAGGCGAACCCATAGGTTCGGCGAGGCTTTTTAACGAAGGAACATGAAGAACAAAATAAATAATTACCGTCATTCTAAACTAGAATTGGTATTACGTATTGTTGTAGCCAGATTTTTTATCGGTATTCGGGATTTTCAAATTCCCAGCGTTTCCCATTATCCCATTCCTTTCGAGAATTACCATAATTAGGAAAGCCACCATTTTTCTTCAGCATCATTGCTAAATGAAGCAGATTATAAGTCATAAAAGTGGTATTTCTATTTGTAAAATCACTATCGAAACCAACGGGCTTATCTAACTTTTCTCCTTTCCATTCTTTATCTCCATAACTTGGTCCTGGACCAACCTTTCCAATCCATCCGCAATCTGCTTGAGGTGGTATTGAATATCCTACGTGCTGAAGTGAATATAATATTCCCATCGCACAATGTTTTATGCCATCTTCGTTACCAGTTATTATGCAACCACCAACTTTACCATAGAAAATATATTGACCTTTCTCATTCATTAAACTACTCAGAGCATAAAGTCTTTCAATTAATTTTTGAGCTTCAGAGGATTTTTCGCCAAGCCAAATTGGTGTTCCAACTATAAGAATATCAGCATCTAAAACTCTTTTTGTTAATTTTGGCCATTCATCAATATCCCATCCGTATTCTGTCATATCAGGATAAACACCACTCGCCACTTGATGGTCGATCAATCTGATCTCATCAATTTTGACTTTTTCCTTAATCATAATGGCCTTAGAGACTTCCATTAATGTTTGGGTGTGGCTTTCTTTCGGTGATTTTTTAAGGGTACAATTTATATAAATCACTTTTAGATTACTGAAATCTGATTTTTTCATAATTTTGTTTTTTTAAATTCGTTACAACTATTGAATAACCCTACACTAAAGCACTAAATTTACCAATTTATAAATTAAAGTTAAGTACAATAAGCTGATATACTGGTAAAACAAATATGTTATCCATACCATACTATACCATAAAATATCTACTTAGGCTTTTAATAACCGAACTTGCAATCATTGTTCCTAGCTTCTTCTACTTTGTTCTCAAAAACAAAGGTGCTAAAAAACAAGCCCTTGTCAGCCTACCTTAGGACTAAGTACGGCTTGCACAACCAAGTTTCTTTACGCTTAAATAAATATCGGTTGAGTACCCGAAATAAAACAATATGATTTCCAAATTATTAAGATAAGTGAATTTATAACTACCGAAACTTGAGCATAATAAGAATCAAAAAAACTATGTATTCATACACTTTCAATAAAAAAATATCCTTAATTTAACGTCTCTATTTTTTTTTAGATTTAAATTCCTAGACATATATATTCTATTTACTTCTATAAAAAACAATAAAAATGACAACACAAGAAATTGCTAACAAACTAGTAGAACACTGTCGTAAAGGATCTTATGAGGAATGCTACCAAGAATTATATAGTCCTGATATCGTAAGTGTAGAAAACGATGGTACGCAGGTAAAAGGGTTCGATGGTATCCAGAAAAAAGGCAAAGACTGGAACGAGGGAATAGAAGAATTTAAGGATTCCTCAGTCGGTGACCCTGTTGTAAGTGGCAACTATTTTTCTGTACCTATGAGCATGACTCTAAAGTTTAAAGGCGCAGAACAACACACAGATTTCCGAGAGATCTGTGTCTACCAAGTTCAAGATGGCAAGATCGTAAAGGAGCAATTTTTCTATGATGAACCATTTTAGATTGTTAAAAACATAAAAAAAGAGGAGCTAATTATTATAATTAACTCCTCTTTTTTCTATGTTTTTATGGCTAATTCTATCTACCCATATCACCCTGATCTGCACTCATATAATCTAGAGCAACCTGTCTCAATGTTTTTACACCTAGCATAAGCGAAGCATCATCCACATAGAAATCTGGAGTATGGTGACCTGTTGTATTCTCCTGATTCACAGAAGTCGGCCGTCCACCTAGAAACCAGTATAGTCCTGGCACCTTCTGCGCAAAAAAGGAAAAGTCCTCCGCACCAGTTCTTGCTGCTACGACATGTACATTATCCTCTCCAGCAGTATCGAACAGGGTCTGGATCATCTTCCGTGTTAGTTCTGGATCATTGTAAGTTACAGGGTATCCTATATCGATTTCTACCTCCGCTTCAGCTCCTCCAGCCTCGGCAATTAGTGTAGCTGTCTTCCTGATTTTTTCATGTATTATATCTTGCATCTCCACATCCAGTGTTCGTATAGTGCCTACCATTTCTACCTCTTCAGGAATAATATTATTACGTACACCACCGGATATTTTTCCTACTGTGATAACAGCCGCTTCCTTTGTCAGTTCCGTCTGACGACTAACTATCGTCTGCAATCCCATAATAATTTGAGCTGATATCGTTATAGGATCTACCCCACTCCACGGTCTAGATCCGTGGGCTTGCTTTCCTTTAACTTTGATGACAAACCGATCCGCTGCCGCCATCGTACCACCTACCTTATAAGTTATTTTCCCTACATCTAATCCCGAACTTATGTGTTGGCCGAACACCACAACCACTTTGTATTTTTCCAGAACACCTTCCTTCACCATCAGCTTAGCTCCACCCTCTTCACCAGGAGGAGCACCTTCCTCGGCAGGCTGAAATATAAGCACAATATTACCCTGTAAATTCGCCTGGTCAGCCTTCAGTAATTTAGCAGCGCCGAGCAACATTGCCGTATGTGTGTCATGCCCACATGCATGCATAACACCTACTTTCTCGCCTAGATATTCTGTTGTCTCTTTAGAAGCCCATGCAAGATCTACCCGCTCCTTTACTGGCAGACCATCTATATCGGCTCTTAGAGCAACAGTAGGTCCAGCCTTTCCTCCCTTTATATAACCTATTACTCCAGTATGAGCAACACCTGTCTCATGCTCTATATCCATTTTTTTGAGCTGCTCAGAAATATATTTTGCAGTATTGAATTCCCTATTAGACAACTCCGGATACTGATGAAAATGATGACGCCACTCCTTGACCTCCTTTTCTAATTGTGCCATCTGCGGCGACGGTTTCTGTGCTGTAAGATCAGTAATCAAAAAGCACAAAAGCAATAGTAAAAATTTATTTTTCATAAGTGGGTTTTTCCCTAAGATACTAATTATTAAGAGAAACGTTCTAATACCATTTCTATTTTTAGATGACGGAAAAGGATTTAGAATTGTTCAAAATGGATCAAGGCAAAAAACGTAGGCGAACCCATAGGTTCGGCGAGGCTTTTTAACGAAGAAACATGAAGAACAAAATAAATAATTACCGTCATTCTAAACTAGAATTGGTATAAGTTCTTGGGTGTGCCCCTCGTACCTCGGGTCGTTGTCTTACAGACTCGTTGCTCACTCGGTCCCTAGCTATGCACGCTAAAAAAGGCTCATCGCGGACTATGGACATACGTCCATCTCTTCCAGGTAACTCACACGGACTGCGGTCAGAATGAAGCAAGTATCCATAGAAAACAGCTCTTTACTTAAGAGATTGTAATACCATTTCTATTTTTAGATGACGGAAATGGATTTAGAATTGTTCAAAATGGATCAAGGCAAGAACGAATGAGTTCGACGTAGTCATATAAAGTACGAAAGTGCTTTAAATTAGAACCCTGCATCCTTGCATACGGCAGGCACAGCACGAAGCGGGCGCGCTAGCAAAGAACCCATGGTTTCGGCGAGGCTTTTTAACGAAGGAACATGAAGAACAAAATATATAATTGCCGTCATTCTAAACCAGAATTGGTATTAGTTGTATATAAAAAAGAGGCAGCTCCGTCAGGAACTGCCTCAGTATTGAGTTTAAGTCGGTTTGCGTATATTATTGTATTATAATCATCTTCTTAGTTGCCGTATAGTTACCGCTTTCTAATTGATAGTACAATACTCCATTACTATTCAGTTCCTCCTTAGTCAGTACGATAGCTTGTGGACCTTTCTCATAATAAGCTTCTTTCGTTCTTATTACTTTTCCATTAAGATCATAAACAGATAACTTAGCTTGTCCCGCTTTCGCTAGAGAGAAGTTAATCACTGTTTTATTTCCGAATGGATTCGGTTGGTTCTGAGCCAGACTAAACTGGAAAGACTGATCTGCATTTCTTAGATTTACAGATAACACTTCTAATGAATTTCCTTTATAAGCCTCGGCTTCTAAAATAGTTTCCACAAGATTAAGGTTAGCAGGATCATCAAATACAAGTGTGAATAATACCATTCCTTCTGGTATTGTTTTTCCAGTCGCCGTATGATAACTTGTAGAAAGATTCTTATCAGCTAATAGTCCAAAATTAGTTTCAGTAACGTCTATTACACCTGCCCTCACTTCAGAAAGTGACGCTCCTGTAGATAGGCTAAACTGATAACCATAGATCTGCTCAAAATTCTTTCCAGCTTTCACTGCAACCGTTTGAGGATCCACATATTCTATGACTAATTCTAATGACTCATTACTTCTCTCCTCTACTTCTGGAGCTGTAAGATTAAGGCTTGCACTTTCATTTACATCACCTATTTTTATACCTATCCAGTCTTCATCGATCATGTTCTGATCCAGAGGATTGATCTCTCTCAACTCTATGAATGGCCATGGACTATCGCTATCCAGTACCTGAAAAGCATCTACAAATCTCCAGCTTTCATTGGTAGGTAGTTCATCATATAAACCTAGGATAAGTTTTCTTAACTCTACCAGATCTATAGCGGATACTTTCTCATCACTATTGACATCAGCTGCAATAAGTCTATATGGACTTGTAAGATCGTTTAGTCCTAGAATATGTCTCTGAATCAATACTAGATCGAGTGTACTTACCCCATTTAAGTATTCATCATTTTTTTCTGCTTCTATATGATAATCTATATACATAGGATTATCATGAAAAGCGTACATGCCATTATCGTTGGTCATGTCAACGATAGAATATTCCGCTAGAGAAGCAGATGTAGTAATTTCAACGTTCTTTATCACCTGGCCAGACTCAGTGAAAACTTGACCAGATATTGTAGCTTTTGATTGTGGACCACCATCGCATGCACCGTTATTGTCAACTAGTGTCAACATAACTGTACAAAAATCTTTATTGTTTTTCTCATCCCATACATATACCGTTACTGGAATAGCTTCGCCGGCTACTTCTGGTAGATCATCACAGTCAAAGACTCTGGCTGAACACATGGTATTAGGATTATAATCAGGATCATCTTCAGGACGATCAAAATCACCATCAAAAGTAAATTTCAGTTCACTAGAACAGTTATCAAAACTTCCTAGATCAAAATCGCAGGCCCATAATTCTATTTGGCCATTTTCCATCAATGCAGTACTCAAGTTTATACAATAGGGCGTAGGGGGCTTTTTATCGACTACCATGAAAGTGGCGTCGCAAGAACCGTAATTTCCGCAGCCGTCTGTAACGGACCACTTAACAATATGGTTGGCCATGCTGCCCGCCACATCATCTCTTAAGGTTACTTGTACTTCTTCCATAGAAGATGTAGGTTCTATATAGAAAGGTGATGTGTGGAATAAATAGGATGAGTGTGTCTCATCTATAGTTCCATCTCCCCATATATCTATTTCTACTTTCCATTTTAGCCAATCACTCATACAGTCTCCAAGATCTTGTCCAACTGCTGTGAGTACAACATTCCTATTTTCACATTCTGTTCCGTCATTATCTATATCACCATAGTCATCCGCCTCATACATAGCGTCCTCGCACATAACCGTCGGAGCATCATTATCCGTTACTTTTATTTCCTGCGTGTAAGTCCATACACCTGGAAACTGTGGATCTAGTGGATTATCAGAATCATATATACACCAGTCTATTACGGTAAAGTGATTTAAGATTTTGAAACATCCTCCAGCTTCTATGAAGAACGTATCACTATCTAAACTGTACCCGACTAATGCACAAAGATCTGATGGCCATGTAGGCTCAACAAAACCTAGATCTGTACAATCTACATTCTGATCTTGTGGCCAGTTAATATTTCCATCAAACAAATCTGTAGATTCTATATCGATTCTCTGCGTACAGAAAATATCAGGTCTTCCTACTACAAACCATTTTCTTAATATAAATCCGACTCCACATTGGTTCAGTCTGTTATCATCTATATAGTCTACTTCTCTGTTATCACAATTACTATTTACATCAGCGATACCTGTAAGAGAAAGATCATAGAAATCATCTTCACAGTCTAGGTCTACATCAGAAGGACATATGAGCCATGGGTCCAACTTATCTTCTACTCTGATCTCCGCCCAAGTTTCGTTATAGTTATCTCCATCTGTTCCGAAAAATCCATCCATATCAGCATCATCCCATACTCTTAGCCATACTTTGACCATACCGTAAGGCACTCCGTTGTCACCGATTTCTGTAAGGTCGTTACAACAGAATTTCACAAACTGTCCGCCATCTGGATCATTATTTCTATCATCAGGATGACCGTCATTATTGTAAGTATTATTGCCTATAACCCCACAGTTATCTGTATCCCTTCTGATCTCTAAATATACATCTGTACAAGAATCATAAGAATCATTATCTACACTGTTAGGAAATATCTTAGCCATACCTGCTTCTCCGTCATTATGACTTCCTGTAAGAGAAACAACAATAAATTGCTTAGCTATCGCAACAGGTGGCGTATGATCTACACCATCTATTTCAGTAAAGCATTCAGCTGTTCTTCCACATTCGTCATAGATCGTATATCTTATCCAAGTTCTTCCTTTAGGAAGATTAGGAACTACAGCATCAGCAGTAATAGCATTTATTGTTCCAGTAGATTGGTATATACCATTTACAGGTGGATTTCCACTATTATCCGCTAATAGAAAACCTATTTCATAAGTCAACGTAGAACAAGATGGCCCTACAATAGGTGGAGGTAAAATAGCTGTTCCCATACAAGAATAACCATTGACATTAAATACTATTCCGTCCTCTGGACAGATTGCAAATAAATTATCATCTACTAATTTGATTATCTGAGTGAACTCTAGTATATCAGCCGTACACCAATCTACTATAATCCATTTTCTCACAACCTTATATTCACCTGGACATAAAGGAATCTTAGTGTCTTCCTTAGTCAGTGCTAATCCACATACAGCACCCGTAAGAGGTACGCCATCTATGGTAGGATAAGCTTGCATATTGGCCTCAGCAACAGTAGATCCTTGAGCTCTGAAAAAAGCAAAAATATCTTCTGGCTCATAATCATTTGCACAAGGAAGAACGATAAGCTCCTCTGGCATCACAACGTCTCCTAAGCCGATAGGCTTTAGAATAAATTCTTGTGTGCAAGTAGAAGTATTTCCAGATCCATCTGTAAAATACCAAGTACGCTTAACCTTCTTAGTACTACATCCGAAGTCTTCAACATCATCAGTAAAATCAGTTGTGAAAGGCGTACAGAATTCAGATACCATCGGATCAGGTGTATTGATAGAACCGTCTAGTATTCCATCTACATCAGAACACAAGTACATACACTCATCATCATAAGTTACGAGCTCATCAGTCGTATTGACCGTATAAGAACAAGATATAGATGAGTCTGTAAAAATGACTAATTCGTACACACCTTGTGTCAATCCTGACACAACAGCAGCAACTGATGTATTACCGGTAGCTACTAATCCTGAGCATGGATTATTAGGATCGAACTTGCCAGAGTATACTGCAGCAGCAAAGTCGCATCCCAGTGTATGAGATCCAAAATTTACATTAAATGATGCTACAGACGTTACTGTAAAGTGATGTGTTTCGTAAAATAAAGTAGGACTAGCTATTACCGAAGCAAGACCTACACAGTTAGTGATAGAAGGTCCGTTAGCATCTGTAAATGTTCCAGAGAAAGAAGTAACTTCCACTCCTCCTTCAGGACAAGCACAATTGAGTACAGGCGGAAGTTTGTCTTCCACCGTTATAAATCCCCAACATGAATTACCCGTAGGTACTTCAGTAATCGTTACTTGGAAAACTCCAAGTTCGTCAATCGTTACAGTGGGACCTGTAACACCATTGATCGTAACAGTATAATTAGCCGGATCATAGTCCGGAACGCCGTCATTGTCTATATCTATAGACTCTTCACCTTCCAGAATTATGTCTGGAGAGATGACAGCTTCGCAATTACCGTTAAGAGATACCTGAACATTATCATTACATGCTAATGCACCAAGCACTCCATCTATATCCCCGTTGGAATATACAGTGATTTGCGAAAACAAGCAGGTTACCATGAGTATCCAGTAGATACCCCTGAACCTACCTATAATAGGTAAATCGGTTCTTACCATAGGTAAAATGAGTTTTGGTTATTAAATAAGTAATACAGACCCTGGGTTTACAGGGTCGTGTTCAGACTAAAAATGGGGGGAAAATTAAAATGGGGGAAATTCTGTCTTCGTCGACTACAAATATAGACGCAAATATTTTACGAATGGCTAAATACCTTATGGTAATTTTAGCATAAAAATTTTTGTAATGTAAAATCTACACTAATTATTATAAATCATAATTATTTTTTACAATTTGTTTTCTTCCTTATTATTGATTAATTTAGTTGATACAACAACAATTGTTATGTCATCTAACTTAAGTGCTGCTAATTCATCTTATATAGAGGGTATCATAATAGATAGATCTGTAAAGAAGATGAAACAAGCTTTCTCTAGTGTTCTCTCTAATAATAAGGTAAACATTACTGTAGACCAGTGGGTTATTATGGAGTCTCTGTATCAGCAAGGTAAGATCTCACAGAAAGAGTTAGCGGAGAAAACAAGTAAAGACAAGGCTAGCCTAACTAGAATGATAGACCTACTTGTCAATAAGAAAATTCTTACTAGAAAAGTAGATACTTCAGATAGAAGGAGACAGGTAATAATACTCACAAGTAAAGGAAGAAAAATAGTCTTATCACTAGAAAAAGACATTCGCCAATTAAGAAAGAAAATATTCAAAGGTATCGGAAAACAAGAACTTAAAGCGCTAGAGGAAACTATGAATACCATTTACAAAAATATAATATAAACATATGCACTATCATACACTAGGAAAAATACCACCAAAGCGACACACCCAATTTAGAAAGCCTGATGGCAGCCTCTATAGTGAACAATTATTTAGTACAGAGGGATTCAGTGATCTGTATTCCTTGCTGTATCATGCGCATCCCCCTACGCAGATTGTTCAGATAGGGGATCCATATTCGGTAGCCCCAACTACGATTCATGATAAGCAGCTGAAGCATCGCTCCCTTAATGGTTTTTCTGTATCGCCGCAAGACGATTACCTAGAAAGTAGGAAGGCAGTACTTGTTAATAGTGATTGCAAAATTATCCTTGCTGCTCCTAGAAGCAGTATGGTAGATTACTTTTACAAAAACGCGGATGCTGACGAATGTATTTTTGTCCATGAAGGTACAGGTACGCTTAAAACAATGTACGGCAATCTGAAATTTGGCTACGGCGACTATCTTATTATACCTAGAGGTACCATTTATCAGATGCATTTTGATACGACAGACAATAGACTCTTTATCGTAGAATCCTATAGTGCTATAGTTACCCCTAATCGTTATAGAAATAAGTTTGGTCAGTTACAAGAGCATTCTCCCTTCTGTGAGCGTGACATCAGAAAACCTAGTGAACTAGAATCTCACGATCAGAAAGGAAATTTTAAGTTGTTTATTAAAAAGCAAGACAACATGTATCCTTACCATTACTTGGCACATCCGTTCGACGTAGTCGGATGGGATGGTTATGTATATCCCTATGCTTTTTCTATACACAACTTCGAACCCATAACTGGAAGAATACATCAGCCACCACCGGTGCATCAGACTTTCTCTGCACGTAATTTTGTAATCTGTTCTTTCTGTCCCCGATTATTTGACTATCATCCCCTATCCATACCTGCGCCCTATAATCATAGCAATATAGATAGTGATGAGGTATTGTATTATGTCGATGGAGATTTCATGAGTAGAAAACATGTAGAACGAGGCATGATCACCTTACACCCAGGGGGAATTCCTCACGGACCACACCCTGGTACTGTAGAAAAGAGTATTGGTGCTAAAGAAACACATGAGCTTGCTGTTATGGTAGATACGTTTAGACCTCTTCTCATGACGACAGAAGCAGTAGATATAGAAGATAAAAACTATTATAAGAGCTGGCTATAGGCTATAAGCTATAGGCTATAGGCTATTATACATGAACTGCTCTTGTGCAAGTTTCAATATTTATGCAGAATTATATACAGTAAAAACTAGAAATTAACAATATGGACAAACAGTATATACTTTAAATATTGTACCTATATTATTCAAGAAGACAAATTGTAATGAAAATAATAAAATTAACCATTTCATTTCATATAAGAGATTACCTTTAGAGCATCCCAAAGAGATTTTTTAAAAACAATATTTACTAATAAGAATCACATCATTACCATGCAAAAAATTTTATGCTCTACAATTATACTTCTATTCGTAATAACCTGCAACGCTCAGTGGACACAGCTATCTGACGCTCCTTTCGAAGCACATCACTCCAATGGTTTTGGCATAGATGGGAAAGGATATATAATAAAAGGACTTCCAGATCAGTCAGGAAACGTAATGCAAAATCAGTTATGGGAGTATGAACCGAGTAATGATACATGGACACTTTTAGGTAATGTAGATGGTCCTAGTAGAACTTTTTCTATTGGGGAGGAACACGAAGGAAAGTTTTATTTTGGTTTTGGAAATGGGCTTAATGATCTCTGGGTTTTCGACCCCGTAGACAAGTCATTTTTAGAGCTACCAACATGCCCGTGTGCGCCTAGGGCTCACCCTGCATTTGTTGCTCACAAAGGCAAAATTTACATGGGGAGCGGCTCTGGTGCTAGTTCAGATCTAAGAGACTGGTGGGTGTATGATATAGAAGATCAAATATGGGCTCAAAAGACAAATATTCCAGGCCCTAATAGGCATCATCCATTTCAGTTCGGTATAGGAGATGAAATTTTTGTAGGAGGGGGTCATCAAGATAGCTGGTCAAAATTCAATATTATTACAGAAGCATGGTCCTCCATGGATGCTTTTCCAGAAGGCAGAGTAGCTGGTACGCAATTTAGCTATAAGGGAAAAGGGTTTACACTTTCTGGTGATACATTCGAACATAATGCTCTAGCAAACAATCAGTTCTTGATGTATATTCCAGAAACAGATGAGTGGTTCACTCTACCTTTCGAAGATCATATGCACAGATGGGCTTGCTCTTCTTTCATCATCGATGACGAACTATATTATTTTGGAGGAGTAACTTACGTAGGCAATGATGATGCTGATATGTGGAAGTTTGATCTAACTACTACCGAGTGTCTAGCCCCATCAAACAGCCTTGCAGTAAGTATTACTGAAACAAGTGCAGGAATATTCTTTAATGGTGCTCCGACTGGTACAGTAGATACTCTGCAATTCAGAGAAATGGGTATTGAATCTTGGACTAGTGTACTAGCTCCTACAGCGGTACAAACTATAGATGGTTTAAACCCTTGCACAACCTACGAGTTCAGATTAAGTGTAGCTTGTGGAGAAGAAAATTCTACCTACTCTGCAATAGAAACGTTCTCGACGCAAGGATGTGGGGCTTGTGTAGACTTTGCTTATTGTTCTGTAGAAAGTAAGCATTCCGCTTTTACCAGTTTCGTTGACAAAGTTAAAATAAACGATTATGAAAGTACCTCAGGAGATAATTCAGGTTACGGCGAATTTGTAGGACCTAGTGTAATAGAGATTATGCTCGGACAAACATTCGACTTAGAGGTAACTCCTGGTTATTATGGATCTAATGATGATGGAAATCTTAAGGTATGGATCGACTTCAATGGAGATGGCGAATTTGGATCAGAAGAGGTAATTGTAGATGAGAAAATCACTGATGTATACACTAACTCTATCGATATTCCAACTGATGCAGTACCTGGAAGTTCTAGAATCAGGATTGTTTTCGATATTTACAATATTAATGGAGCATGTGATGGAAGTACATTCAGCGATGGTGAAGCAGAAGATTATTGTATTCAGATCATTGACGATAGTTCTTCTAGCTCCGATCTTATAAGTACCAATTCCACTATCAAGTATTACCCGAATCCTGTATCGGATGTTCTTTATATAGAGCACGAAGCTGAGATAGACCATATCCAATTTTTTGATATAGCTGGTCAGTCGGTGAAGTCTCACTCCCAAGGATTAGATGCTTCATATATAAAAGTACCTACTCATGACTTAGCTCCTGGTGTATATATTATTACTGGTCGAAACAACAGAGGGGAAGTCGTATTTTCGGAAAAACTATATAAGCAATAGAGAGGTAAAGCATTTATTTTATAAAATAGACACATAGCTTTTTATAAAGCTATGTGTCTATTTTTATTTATGGAGTAGAGATTCGTAGATGGGCTGGTTATCTATTCGGACAGAAGTCGAGTTTATACAATCTAAGCCTTGCCATGCAGTGGAAACATATTTCGGTCTGAAAGAGCTACATATTATAGCGCTACGCTTGATTTTCTTCCTTCACTATACTCGTGCCGCGTTACGCCTCAGTCAGAAAATCCTATCTTTTATTCTTCTTTCTACCCTCATTACTAAGTTCTAATGCTTAATACCATTTCTATTTTTAGAGGACGGAAAAAGATTTAGAATTGTTCAAAATGGATCAAGGCAAGAACGAATGAGTTCGACGTAGTCGAATAAAGTACGAAAGTGCTTTAAATGAGAAAACCCTGCCTCCTTGAATACGGCAGGCACAGCGCTAAGCGGGCGGGCTAGCAAAGAACCCATAGGTTCGGCGAGGCTTTTTAACGAAGGAACATGAAGAACAAAATAAATAATTACCGTCATTCTAAACTAGAATTGGTATAAGTATTAGATGGTGTTATTTTTATCAGCTGCAGTTTTCTCTTTAGCTTTCTTTTCAGACTCATTAACTGGTATCATGATAGCGAAAAAACTAGTAAGCAAAGCAAAAAACATCAGGGCTGCCCACATTTTATTGTTAGGATATACAGATAATCCTTTCGGGACTGTAGCTCTACCTTTCTCCCCTGACAAAAGCGATTCTCTAAGTTTTATAAGTACATTTGTTTTTTCTAAGGCGCTTTCAGAATTTAAGTTTTTTAGTTCTATTTGACTTGCTTTTAGGTTTCTATACCAGAAGCCGATATCCTCATCTGGCGTTTCATAAAAAACAGACGTATATCCACTGGTCAAATTTTCAGTCTCTAAATAATCCAGCGCCTTGGTCAATTGTTCGTGAGCGAGTTGTATTGTGGTAGCCGTTGCTGCTCTTTTTAGGTATCCAGAGACATTCTGCTTAAACACTATTCCTTTATATATACGCATTCCAAATATCACAATAGAAATTAGAATCAGTACTACACATATTATATTTTTCATCTTAGTATTTTTCTAGAGGTTAACCGTTAGAAATAAATATACTACAATTCTTTTGTATAGAGTAGAAATAAAAAAACCAGCAATCAATACGATTACTGGTTTTATATATGTTTCTTATCAACTAGCTTATCTCTATTCTCCAGCTGTTGCTTTCTTTCTTTCTATCATCTTGTCTATTCCTGTAGTAAACTCACCTGGTGTCTTTGTATACCCCGTTTTTCCAAAAGCATCTATTTCCCACTTACCCTCTGCATCTTTATCTAAGTCAAATACCCATATGGTAGGAAATCCTTTTATTTTGAAAGCTTGCTGTAATCCAGCATTTTGCTTTTTGATATCTGCAGGTACTTTAGTTCTCCTAGGATAATCTAGCTCTAATAGGATCACGTTATCCGCGGCCCAAGCTTTGAATTCTTTTTTTACAAATACACTTTTTGTCAGTCTTTTACACCATCCACACCAGTCGCTACCTGTAAAGTTAGCAAGAATAGGTTTTCCAGTTTTCTTAGATAGGTCGTATGCCTCCTCCAGATTCACTAACCAGCCATCATTACCTGCTTTATATTCTTTCTGCGCAGACATGCTAACGCTTAGAAATAATACTAAACAAAGACTGAACGTATATTTTAAGACACCCATGGATTTCATATTATAAGTTTTATTTATACAAATATTAAACATTTTTTTTTACTAAAACGTCTTTTATACAATTGATTAAGTCTTTCTAAGACAAAAGAGTTCGTCAAAGAAAGATATTTAAGTCCTATTTAGCATAAAAAACATGTATGGTAAGAAAACTATAACAATTAGATCGTAAGGATTATAAAATGAAATATCTTAATCATATTGATAAGAAAGTGACATGTACTCATGATAGGTGATCAATTATTTCATATCGTAGTTTAACTAGCTCATATCTTAAGCGTTCTAAGACAGAGCAAACCAAAGGCATACAACACGCTTTTATCCTGGTGGAAATATAAATAACAAAATAATGTATCGAATCTTGACATTAAGTCTATCATTATGTAACTTAAGGGTGTATATGAAGATATACGTATTTACTCACTAAATTTTATATTAATGGATATAACAACGCAAGTAAGCGGCTTTTCAAGCTATGAAAGAACAGAGAAATTTATCCAAACCCAAATTTCCAAATTTAGTTCAAAATACCCCTTTATTTCTCAGGCAAGTGTTTTTGTCAATAAGGATGATAAAAACCCAGTGGTTACAACTGAGGTGAGATTGCAACTCAAAGGAAAAGATGTTTTTGCATCGAGCATGAACAAAACCTTAGAACCTGCACTCAAAGACTGTTTTAGCAAGTTGCGAAAACAAGTTTCAAAGTACAAAGACATAAGATTCAACAAACGCTAAAATTAAAAAGGCTGCCTAATTAGGCAGCCTTTCTTTACTTTTATATTAGTTTAAGATCTTAGACCAATAGAAAGTGCTTTCCATTACCCTCTTCTTTTATTACTATATCTTACTTTTTTTCTTCTCGCCTTGGCGGGTAATGTTTTGCCAAAGTGCTGTACCCAGAATTTTCCCATCCTAGAAATACCCATGTCCTCCATGCGTTCGTCCATCAGTAGTCTACAATGACTAGGACTTTCTAGCCAATCTTCCATAACCTGATCAAAGGTCCATTGTCCTTCTCCTAAGTTTTCTCCTGCAAATTGCCACCTATACCCTACTCTATCCATCTTATCAGCGACATCAGATCCATCTACACCTATATGGCTAAAAAAATCAAACTTATGCATCTGATTTGCATGAATTCTAGACGACTTTACTAGGCTTTCGTCCCATTTTATCTTTTTCACAGGAGGCATATCCTTTCCTCCGCAATTGCACCCCCTTGCTCTTAAAGCATTGACACTATCTACCATATAAGCTGAGGTTACTCTAGTATCTGAAAGTACTTTCCTTTGACCATAAGAAAGGGAGGGAAGTATTAATAAAAGTAAATAGACATATCGCATAAGTATTTAACGGTAGGTAGATCAAGTAAATTATAAAAAAGAATATAGCAATTGGTTAAGAAAAAGATAAAATTATAAATGTATTCATCTAAACCAAAGAATGAAGATGGTAAACAATATCTAGATAATATCAAATTCTAGAGGAGATAGCAAAACGCCACAAGTAAGAGATAACAAGCTAAGCATACGATGGGACTAAGAATCGTAAAAAGCTTTTAACGAGAAACTCAACGCGAAGATGAGTGCAGGGGGATTATTCAACAGCCGTAAAAGAGTTCTGGAAAATTAAATGGTAATTATGCTGAAATGGAAACTCCCAGTGGAGAGCAAGCCCCTTAAGTATAATTAATATTTAAATGCTTACCAGGGGAATTATAGAAAACCGTATAAAAGGATAAAATCTTCTACTAGGGGCAAGCATAATAGTTATGCAGAGATCCTAAGTAGAACTAGTCATGTAGTGCAAACAGCGTCTTAACTAGTATATACACTACTAGTAACTGATACAGTTACAAATGCAGTAGATTTTTTAGTTGCCTCCATTAATGAGCAGGATGCAATATTCTTTACTTCTGCTCTTCTTTAACTTTGACACCTTCGAGAAGTTCAGGATTAGATGGTTCGTAAATTCCTTCTTCCACCCTCTTGACAAACATGAAGGTCTTCATTCTCATTTTAGACCTACTAGAAAGCAGTAAAATAGTGACATAAGTAGGAGTAATAGATACGATTTTTACTTTGAGATTATAGTGGATCATGCTTTCGTAGTTAGTTATGTTTTAAGGAAAGGTAAATATAATAAAAAATGTTGACTCGCTGCATAAATGGTTGATTTTTTGGCAGTTACGCACCATAAAATGTACAGATAATACTTAAAATGAAGTCTTTATACACTATTTACAACGGACTAAATTATAATTTAGTTCAATCTAAATTTTATTTAAGTAAGGTAGTTTTTATATATCTATTTATTATATATAATTTTCTCTTCATATAATTTATACTATTTTATACCCTGAATAAGGTATCAGAAACATTACGATAAAAATTTATGTATATCCCCTAAGTCAGGTAATTTATAAATTAGATTTTTGTAAATGTATTGTAGTCTCTAAATTTTTGAGGTAGAAATTACATACATATATATATCATGTGTAAATTATACTCTACTGCATTTTCTCTTACCGAATAGATTATTTAAGATGCATCAAATCACTCAAGTTTGATTGTTGTTCTTAGCATCTCATCGCTCGGATTTTATACCATTTCTATTTTTAGATGACGGAAAAGGATTTAGAATTGTTCAAAATGAATCAATGCATGAACGAATGAGTTCGACGTAGTCGAATAAAGTACGAAAGTGCTTTAAGTGAGAGAACCGCTTAGCGGGCGGGCTAGCAAAGAACCCATAGGTTCGGCGAGGCTTTTTAACGAAGGAACATGAAGAAAAAAATAAAAAATTAATTACCGTCATTCTAAACTAGAATTGGTATTTTACATGGCTTAACAACCGTAAAATTGTCGTTCCCATGTGTCTAATCAAACATGCCATTGATTTTTAACGCCACTTAATACTTGTATCTACTAATTGTGTAAGACCGAAAATAGCAAGCTCCAAAGTATATAAACCTGCTATCTAAATGCCCTGTCTCGTTCTCTTAATATCCTGTATGATCAGATCAGCATGATCTCTAGTATTCTCTATAAAGAGCTTACTCGTGTGCTTTCCTGCTATAATAACCCCTGCAAGGTATATTCCTGGTATATTAGATTCTAGGGTATTGGGATTATACGTAGGGATCTTATGCTCAGGGTCTAGCTCTATGCCTAGGGATTTCAAAAACTCAAAATCTGGCTTGTAACCCGTCATGCTCAGCACAAAATCATTCTCGATAGTAACGAGACCTTCCGGCGTCCGTATATCCACCTCATGTTTTCTTATCTCTATTATTTCTGAACTGAAATAAGCTTTTATAGATCCTTCCTTTATTCTATTTTGGATATTAGGTAGGATCCAATATTTCACTTTTGGGTAAAGCTCTTCCTTTCTAACTACCATTGTTACTTCCGCTCCTTTTCCCCAGGTTTCTAGCGCAACATCACAAGCAGAGTTTGCACCCCCTACAACAATTATCTTAGAAGATATGTAAGGGTGGGCATCATCATAATAGTGCCTAACCTTAGGCAATAATTCACCAGTGACAGATAACATTCTAGGCACATCATAGAATCCTGTACAGACAATTATATTAGAGGCTAAGAATTTTTTCCTTTCAGTTGTTAGATGAAAAAATGATCCTTGCTTATTCACTATTTGAACTCGTGAACGGTAGTGGATATTGAGTTCATATTTCTCACTTAATCTTCTGTAGTATTCTAATGCTTCCTTTCTGGTAGGCTTTTCTGAATGGCTTATAAATGGTATCTCCCCTATCTCTAACTTCTTAGAAGTTGAAAAAAAAGTCATATTAGTGGGAAAATTATAGATACTATTGACAAGTACACCTTTTTCTAAAACTAGGTAATTTATACCTGCTTTCTGTGCAGCAATAGCACAACTTATCCCAGTAGGACCAGCTCCTATTATTATGAGATCATAATTGTCTTGCATAATTATTATACTCGCTTCTGCAAGATAGAGTTATATATCAGTAAGTAACTATCTCAGTAAGGTTACCGTTCCATTTACCTGGGAACTTACACCAGAGATCGTATAGCTAGAGTAATACACATATGCATCAGCTGGCGCATTATTACCATCATCTGTACCCGTCCAAGCTTCCAAAACATCGTTTGTCTGGAATATTTCTTGTCCCCATCTAGAATAAACTCTTAGTTCATAAGCCGTAACAGATTCTGGACACTCTACGTAGGGTCGGAATGACTTATTATCTTCATCTACTTCTTCTCCTCCCTGAGGTACAAAAACATTAGGCCATGCCACAAGATTATTTATGTCCGGCGAGGCTTGTATCTGAGCGGTTATCGGCTGATTACAATACTCTGCAGTAACAGTGTAAGGACCAAACTCTGTTATATCTATAGCATTTGTCATGGCACCAGTAGACCATACAATGTCACTCAAGAATTCAGGCTTGACATCATTACCACTTAGAGTAGTTTCTAGCGTCAATATACCTAACTCGCATAACAAAGAATCTGTTTGTACTATACCTAGGTTAGCTGTTCGCAGATTGTCTTCAGATATGGTAATCGTCGCACTTACTTCAAAATTACAGTCATCTAAGGCTGTAACATTGTAAGTCCCAAAATCAGGGACAAAAATTACTGCAGCATTGCTACCTACGACATTTCCACTCATATCTGTCCATCCGAAACTTGTATACGCATCACTGCTACCACTTGCCGTAAGTTGAAATTGCTCAGTTTCACAATAGAGATCAGAATTAAAACTTATACCTATGGGATCGGGTTGCGGAAGATTATTTTCATCTACGGTTATCTCTGCTGTCGCCAGAATATCGCAAGCATCAGTTACTGATACAGCATACGTCCCTGGTGGTGTCACCGTTATACTGAAGTCTTCTTCCATGGTAGACCATATTATTTCGTAAGGTGCAAGCCCTGGAGTAAGAGCCGACGCTAGCCTAACTGTTCTATCCTCACAATAATCTTCAGTATTGAGCACTATGCTAGTCATTACCGTATCTAGATAAGATACCATAGCTGAATCACATAAGATATAACAGCCTAGATCATGATCCATTGTTACGATAACGCTGGGATTACCTTCTTCCTCTACGATTATCGTATCCGTTGTTTCTTCAGTATTCCATAAGTAAGAAATAGCTCCTTCTGTTCTCGCATCCTCTATTACGAAAATAGGATCATTAGGGCAGAACATAGTATCTACTAGAATCAGAACAGGAATATCTAAGGGCAATGCCGTCTCTGTTACTGCCTCGAATTCCATTACCAAGGTATCAGAAACGGTATCAAAAGATAGAGTGTCTGTTTGTAAACTTAAATCAAAAATAATATTCTCTGATATAGTATCCTCACACATAGAAGCGCCTAAGGAATCTACAGATAACAACTGAAAAGATAATCTACCCGCCAAACTCCTAGATGAAAATGCCGCAATCGCAGCATCGTCTTCCATTAATTCATATAGCTCTCCATTTGGTGATGGAACTGCATCCAGTTTATTATAAGCTCTTTGCCACTTTACGGTTCCTAATTTATCAAATCGAATAAGAAAATTGAAGTTATCCATTCCTATCAGATCTACATGTGCTCCTGCTACCATAATGTCTCCACTATTAAGAACTTCTACCCCAGAGACAGATGTAGTACCTGATCCATCAAATATAATTTCCTTTGACCAGAGCAAAGCTCCTAAGGTATCCACATAGGATACAAATCCATTCATGCTAGTTGGATTATCTATCCTACTACTAGTACCTCCTAATACCGTAGTGCTATCTAAACCAACACTTATATTCACAGCTTCAAATGCTATCGTGTCATTATAATAATTTCTTCCCCAGACAGGATCTCCAAGGGTGTCAATTTTTACAAGTAATTGCTCCATTAAATTCTGATCTAGTGCATTACCTGTTACCATGAAACTAGAGTCAGGATGTACGTCAGAATCACTTACCTCAGGAGCTATGGTATTTTGTTCTTGATTAGTTATCGTGACAACTTTTGACCAATTTACATTTCCTTCTGTGTCAACGTTCATAGAATGTAGTCTTCTATCATTATCACCATAAACTAGCGAAGAAAAATGAGCAATAGAAAAGTCATACTTGGGAGATATTGTGGTCAATATGGTATCTTGATTTGTAACCCCCTCTAATCCTCCAGTTATTCTAGACCATAATTCTTCTCCTGTGGGATCTACTTTTGTGATTATGTTTGTGTGACCCACGCCAGTTTCATCAGCTAGTGTAATGGCTATCGCGATAGTATCTTTATCTAGAAGAATTAACTTTCCATCTTCAACAAATATATTATCTCCATAATTTATATCCTTACTCCAGTTCTCATCTCCTTTGAGATCTAGACTAACAATATTTACCCCTATCATCTCATTATCCATTTGGATAGCATTCAGCACATAGAAACCATTACTATTAGGATGCATACTTATGCATCGCTGATCCCTAGTATTAGATGGGTATAATCTATGAAAATAGTTATTCTGAGCATCTAGGTTAATAGAACTTAGTAATACAAAACAAATAAGAGTTAAGAAATACTTCATATGAATGCTTTATGATTTTCTTTTTTTACAACAAATACAATGATTGTGGCTATTTTTTAGCTTTTACATCTAAATCGCTAAGATATACAGGACTTTTAAGAAATCCCTACTTCACTGCATAAATAAGATATAAAAATAGAATTTATTGTCCTACTCGATGCATAAAGAGAAAATCAAATATGTAATCAAAAATAATTAAACTGGTCTTATACCATTTCTATTTTTAGATGACGGAAAAGGATTTAGAATTGTTCAAAATGGATCAAGGTAAAAAACGTAGGCGAACCCATAGGTTCGGCGAGGCTTTTTAACGAAGGAACATAAAGAACAAAATAAATAATTACCGTCATTCTAAACTAGAATTGGTATTATGTTTTAGAACTACTTATCGCAGGATGGAAAAGCAATAATTTATAGAATTTTCTGACTGAGGTATAACTCGTGGCGCGTTATGGCGAAGGAAGAAATTTGAGCGTAGTGATATTTTGAATCTCTTTCAATACGGAATAGATTTTTTATTGAATAAATCCAAGCCTTAACCTGCATAATGTAATAAAAATCCTGTTATGACTTAAACTACTTTATGCAACGGTCTAGATAAGTAATCTTAGGTTCAGAATATCATTGACATTGACATTGACATATAAATAATTATAAAAAAAAAGGAACCCACAATAACATGCGCATTCCTATCTCATTTCATGACTGTATCTTGCGGTCTACAAAAGGGATTGTAGCTTCATCGCGAGCCCCATGTCTCCCTTTATCTTCACCTTTCCACTCATAACCGCCATCATCGGATTAAGGTCTCCCGACTTTAGCTTCATAAGCGTTTCAGAACTTGTGGTAATCGTACAATCAGCATCTTTATCTTCTGTTGTTACCTCATTAGTATCTCCCGCTCCGTCTATATGGATAGCTTTTTCATCTATTACAAACTTAAATGAAGCACCTAGGGGAGCTATATTTCCCGCCTGAGATTTTATCTGATCTAATATTAAGTCTAAACTCATCTTGTTATTCTTGTTTTATTTTATCAAAATTACACAAATACCTCTACATCATCTTCCACTATAGTTAATACCTCAGCGCTGAGTAAAGTTTCCTTAAGGCCTAAAGTTTTTGGTAATTCGTACTTATAATAGAATTTCATCGTATGTATCTTACTTTCATAGAAGGCATCATCGTAAGTTTTAGCACCCGTGACTAATGCTTCCTTTGCCTTTGTCGCTAGTACTAACCATTGCCATGCTATAATATTGGTGCTGAAGAGATCCATAAATACGGTTGCGTCGGCTAAGAAACGATCATATTTTCCTCCCATAGCAAAACCTAAAAGATGCATAATTACAGCCTGTGTATCATCCATCTTACTTTTCAGAATACTTGCGTATGGTTTCAGATCATCATAGGTCATCGCTGCTTTGATATCCTCTCCAATTTCTTTAGTCAAAAACTGCAGCGCCTGTCCATTCTTCATGGTTACTTTTCTACCTAGTAGGTCCAGTGACTGTATCCCTGTTGTTCCTTCGTACAAGGAAGTAATTCTTATATCTCTATAATATTGCTCAAGCGGAAAATCTGTACAAAATCCGTATCCTCCAAAAATCTGTAGTCCGTTATTAATAGCTACAGCTCCCATTTCTGATGGATATGTCTTAGCTACAGGTGTCAATAATTCTAACAAATCATGATAGTATTCCCTAGTATCCTCAGGACCAAATTCTGCAAGATCCTGATACTTAGAGCAGCTTAGCAAGAGGGATAAAGATCCTTCGTTGATAGATTTCTGTAACATCAGCATCCTTCTTACATCAGGATGATTGATAATTAATGTTGGCTCATTTTTTACATCTTTCTGTCCCTGATTATTGATCTTTCTGCCCTGAGGCCTCTCCTTAGCATACTGCAGTGACGCGTAATATGCCGCCGTAGCCGTAGAAGTTGCGATAAGTCCTACATCTATTCTTGCGCCGTTCATCATCTGGAACATGTACTTAAGACCCTTGTTCTCGCTACCGACTAACCACCCACGGCAATCATCTCCCTCGCCAAAAGATAGGTGCGTAGTACAGTACCCACGCTGACCCATCTTCTGGAAATCTCCCGCGGTTGTAACATCGTTGAACTCTAGTGAGCCATCATCTGTAACCCTATGCTTAGGCACCACAAACAATGATATACCTTTAGTACCGGCAGGCGCTCCTTCCTTACGTGCAAGTACTAAGTGGACGAAATTATCACAATATTCATGATCTCCCCCCGAGATAAATATTTTCTGTCCTACTATCTTAAATGATCCATCTCCTTGTGGCACAGCAGTGGATGAAATATCAGAAAGAGAACTTCCCGCTTGCGGTTCCGTGAGACACATTGTTCCTCCCCACGCCCCAGAAAGCATCTTAGGAACATATAGATCTTTTAATTTTTGTTCGCCAAAGGTTACAATAAGATTAGCCGCCCCAGCTGTCAGACCCATATATCCTGTCAAACTATTATTAGCACACTCCACAATGTGGCTCGAGGCAGTATACATAGAATGTGGTAATTGCATCCCTCCATCATCATAACTAAAGGTAGATCCTAGCCAACCATTCTCTCCCGCTGCTTTCATCACTTCTCCGACAACTGGATGAACGATTATCTTGCCATTTTCATATCTGGCAGGGTCCTCATCCATCGCTTTGAAAGTAGGATAGAATACTTTGTCCGCCCATGACTTAGTAGAGTCTAGTAATATGTCAAAACTCTCCTGATCATAATCGGCAAAACGCTCAAGCTTGCACAATTCACTAACATCCAGAACATCTTTTAAGATAAATCTCAAGGTGTCCATATTCATATACTCTGCCATAATACTTTTATTTTATTGTGTAAAAATAAACTCTGAGTTAAATTTATGAAATAAAAAGCTCAGTTCCAATATTGTTGTCGAATATATTACCCAAAAAACTCCTATATGAGCTCACCTACTAGAAAAATGACAAAGCAATACGTTTTATGTTAAATAAAATGCTGATTTTTTATTCATGTAGAAGCAGCTTTTGTTTCTTTAATTTTATGTAAAAACAATTATAACGTAATATGTTGCATAGATCGTGATGCGTTCCATGGTATATTTATGTAAGTCTATTAAGACATTTACCATTACAAAGGGTATAAGCAATTTTAAATAATGATTGCCATAATTTGTAAAAAATAGAAAATAAATAAACCCAAGGTTAAATTTATTATATCATGAATAAGAAAATTCCTACTCCCATATCTTGCGACCTATATGACCACCTAGAAATCTGGTCTATGAAAAAACAAACTGTTCTGGTACGCTATGCCAAAGAAGGAAGAAGTGAAACTTATGAGGGTAGGATAATCAATCTCATGACAAAAGAAAAGATAGAATATCTGATAACGGAAAAAAAGGAGCTTATCCCTCTACATCTTATCGTGAAAATAGATGACTTGATTTTTAATGGGCATTGTGAGATCTGATTGTAACCTTCTCTGTATAAGCATCTATCCTTTCATTATCAGACTATTAACCACCTACAAATTAACATTTTATCTCCAATGTTAATCCTAGGTTAAGTCCAATGGCAAAAATTTAATATTGACATAACAATCTCTTAATTACTAGCTGATATTACAGCCTTAGTTTTGTACCATATTTGAAATTAACAGTTAAAAATAAAAAAATGAAAATTAAAAATCTATTAATTGCATTTGTTTGTGGAGCTTTCTTATTTGCATCATGTGGTGATGAAGATCCTTGTGAAAATATAGTATGTGGTGAAGGAGAAACGGCTACAGTTGTAGGAGAAACATGTCAGTGCTTACAATCTGGAACGGTAGACCCTTGTGAAGGATTTACATGTCCTGAAGGTTTTGTTCCTATAGCAAGTGGAGAAGAATGTGAGTGTAGTGATGATCCTAATGCAATAGGAGACATATCGGTAACAGGATTACTCATAGGAAATGTGGAATGGACTAAGAACAACATTTACAATATGAATGGAAAAGTTGTTGTTAGCGAAGGTGCCACTCTTAATATAGAGGCAGGAACAGTTATCAAAAGTGCTGAAGGTACAGGTAGTTTAGCTACGGCACTTATCGTAGCAAGAGGTGGAAAATTAAATGCTAATGGAACGGCTGCTGAACCTATCATCTTCACATCTGCTGCAGATAAAATTATGCCAGGGTCTATCACTAGCCCTAACCTAGATGAAACATTTAATGCTTTATGGGGTGGAGTTATCATACTAGGAAACGCACCTATTTCTGCTGGAACTGGAGATACAGAAGCTCAGATAGAAGGCATACCTGCGGATGATACGTTCGGAAGGTACGGAGGAGATGATGTAAGTGATAACTCTGGTTCTATAAAATATATTTCCGTAAGACACGGAGGAACACTGATCGGAGAAAACAATGAGATCAACGGGATCACACTAGGAGGTGTAGGAAACGGAACAGTAATAGAAAATATAGAAGTTGTTGCTAATCTGGATGACGGTGTGGAATGGTTCGGAGGAACGGTAAATGTAAAGAACGTAATCGTTGCTAATGGTGAAGATGACGGACTAGACATCGATCAGAACTATTCTGGAACCATAAATAATGCGGTTGTCATTCAGTCAGGAGCAACTGCAGGTGACAATGCAATAGAAATAGATGGACCAGAAGGATCTACTTACACAGATGGATCTTTCACTATTGTCAATCTTACACTTATCGATGAAGATGGTATGTCAGATACAGCTGGTGATCTAAAATCTAAATCTCAGGGAACTATCACAAATGCTTCGTGGAGAGGATTTACAGATAACCTGAAAATAAGACACTCATGTGAGGATGATTGTGCAACTGAAAAAACAGACACTTATACGAATTTCATAGATGGGAAAATATCTATCACTGCTAGCGAATGGGTAGGAACAGCATCACTAAGCGACTGGACAACTGTCTACGGAGATAATGACTGTCCAGATGGCGTAGACGAGGATGACAAGAAAGATCCTTGTGCTATCTCTGATGCTCAGCAAGCTGCAATAACTGATTTGCTATCAGCTGGAGGAAACAAGATAACCGATTCCGCTACAACTGGTGCAGACATGACTGCATTCGAAGGTTGGTCATGGTGTTCTGCTAATGGAAAATTAAACTAATAACTTTTTCCTTACAAAGAAGGAAACTACCACTACTCAGTGGTAGTTTCTTTTTTTCTAAGATCTTATATAAATTAAAATTGCAATGAAATCAAGAATTTACATTCTTACCGTATTATCTTTTTTCCTATCCTTAAGCTTATCTGCACAAACAGGAAATGTGCGAGGTTCTATTAAAGATGCCAACTCGGGAGAAGCTATACTATTTGGCTCTGTACTGGTCGTAGAAACGTCCACTGGTAACACATCTGATCTAGATGGGAACTATACGCTTTCTCTAGAAGAGGGGGTCTACACACTAGAGTTTTCCTACCTAGGATATACGACACTTACTGTTACTGATGTCAAAGTAGTGGCAGGAAATGATACTGAATTACACGTCAAAATTACTGAAGATTCTCAGGTGTTAGATGAGATTGTTGTTACTGCAACTCAGGTTAGAAATACAGAAACTGCTCTTCTAGCCATCCAGAGAAAAGCTACTGGCTTACTAGATGGTATCTCTACTCAGGCTATAAAAAGATCTGGAGATAGTGATGTAGGTTCTGCCATCAAAAGAGTAACAGGTGTATCTGTAGAAAACGGCAAACACGTAATCATAAGAGGACTAGGAGATAGATACTCTAAAACCATACTTAATGGTATGAGTGTGCCTGGGCTAGATCCAGATAGAAACTCAGTCCAATTAGACATTTTTCCTACTAACCTAGTAGATAACATTATAGTATACAAATCTTTTTCTCCAGAACTTCCAGGTGATTTTACGGGCGGTATGGTGAATATAGTTACTAAGGATTTTCCAGATAGCAAAATATTTTCAGCATCAGTTGGAGGCTCCTACAATCCAGACATGCACTTCAATAATAACTTCATTACTTACCAGGGTGGGTCTAGGGATTTTCTGGGATATGATGATGGAACGAGAGCTCTTCCCATAGAAGGAGACCTAACTATCCCTAGTATTACAGCTGGCAATAAAGACCTAAGTACCCTTACTGGATTATTCAATCCTGCTATGGCTACCATGAGAGAAAAAAGTGGGATGAACTATAATTTCTCAGCTGCCTATGGAAACCAGATAAATCTAAGTGGTGTAGATCTAGGATTTACCCTATCTGCTAACTATAAGAACGAAACGGAATATTATGATAACGTCGTGTTTAATACCTTCTTCAAAGATCCTGAGTTAGATCAGAATGATCTCGTTCCCGATGTACTCATCCAGGGCCAACTAGGTAATCAGAATGTGCAATGGAGTACGCAGATAGGAACAGCTCTAAAAACTAAGCACCATAAGATAAGCCTTAGCGCATTACACAGCCAAAACGGAATAAGCAAAGCTGCCTTTTTTGATCAGACAACTTTAGAATTTGGTCAGGCTATTGTAGAGAAGCACAACCTAGAATATACGGAAAGGTCAGTTTCTAATTTTTTACTTGCGGGAAAGCATAGTTTCGGAGCTGGTAAGATAGAGGCTAACTGGAAACTATCTCCTACTTTTTCTAATATGTCAGAACCAGATATCAGACTGACAGCTTACGAGACAACTAACGATAGATACGAGCTAAACAGAAGTACTGGTGGAGGTGTAACTAGAACATGGAGATCTATGGATGAGGTAAATTATGCAGGAGCTGCGGATTTACAATATAACTTTGAAGGTATAAAGGGACTAAAGTCCAATGTCAAATTTGGTTTTGCTGGTGTTATAAAGGAGAGAGATTTTGAAATATTAGATTATGTATTTCCTATCCGAAAGAGAGGAACTATAGAGTTTACTGGCGATCCTAATGAGATATTTACATCGGAAAATATATGGACTCCAGAGAATGATAAAGGCGCTTATGTGGAGTTTAACTTTGAACCTGCAAAAACTTATAACGCTAGACAAAATATTCTCGCTGGGTATCTTATGAACGAGCTTCCAGTATCAGAAAAGTTCAAAATAATCTATGGTGCAAGAGTAGAAAAAGCAGATAACTGGTATACCGGAAGAAGACAGAATATTAATAATCCCGAGACAGATCTATTTGAAGATAGAAAAGTACTCGATGACCTAGATGTACTACCTTCTTTAAACATGGTCTATACCCTATCAGAAAATAGAGACGAAGGGAAGACGATGAACCTTAGGGGCTCTGCAAGTAGAACGGTAGCAAGACCTTCTTTCAAGGAAAAATCTATAGCGCAAATAGAAGATAGGATTTCTGGAAGAACATTTATCGGGAACATAGATCTAGAAGCTACTAAGATCAATAATGCAGACCTAAGATGGGAATACTTCTTACCTCAGGGACAGATCGTTTCTGTAAGTACATTTTTTAAGGCGTTTGAAAACCCTATCGAGCTTACTGCTTTTGATGCGACATCCCCTGACAATTTTATTCCTAGAAATGTAGGAGATGCTACTGTGTATGGCTTAGAATTCGAAGTTAGGAAAAACTTATCTTTTATAGGACCATCACTTTCTCCCCTGAGTCTAAGTCTAAATACGACTATTGTAAATTCTGAAGTGAAAATGACACAAGAGGAAATAGCAGGAAGAACAATAACATTAAGAGAGGGCGAGTCGATCGGCAATACTAGACCAATGGTAGGACAATCTCCTTTCCTTATAAATGCTGGTATTAATTATGTCAATAAAGATAGAGGATGGGAAGGTAATGTTTCATTCAACACGCAAGGAGAAAGATTAGCGATTGTAGGAATCAGTAACGTACCTGATGTATATGAGAAATCATTTAATAGTCTGAGCTTCAAAGTTTCTAAGAGACTAGGTGAAGATAATAGTTGGAAAGTAAGTTTCGGAATCCAGAATATACTTAACGCAGAAAGAAAGAAGGTGTACAAAGCTTATGAAGTGAATGATGAACTGTTCGAGTTATTTCAGCCAGGTAGAGCGTTCTCATTTGGAGTAGCCTACACTATGTAAAAAAAATGTGGAACGCAAATTCCACAATAACTAGCAATTTTAATAAATAGGTCTTAGAGCCTATTGGCCTTGATTTAATGAAATCAAGGCCTTTTTTTTGCACAAAATAAGAAGTATTTTCTTTTTATGTTAACTGAATGTTAACTAATTATTGATTTATTGTAAACTAATTTATATCTTTATGATATATATACATACAGAAAGTACTGAATGGCAACAAAAAATATACATATTATTTCTTCTTTTATTCTATGCTTAGGAATGATATTACCGTTGCAGCTAATCTCCTCTTCTGAAACAAAAATAAAATCATTTCCATTTAAGATCGTCAATAGTCTGATTATTATAGAAGCAGAAATAGACGGAAAGGAAGGTAACTACATTCTAGATACTGGAACTGACGCTATCTTATTAGATGGATCACCTGATCAGACTAATCAAAATATTATCACACCCTCTGGAGACTTATCTACACATAACACAAAACTAACTAGTCTTAAAGTAGGTAATTATGTAAAATATGATGTCGATGCCCATATTGTAAGTCTAAGTTCACTCAAAGATGAACTAGGCATAGATCTATCAGGGATAATAGGTGGCAAGTTTTTTATGCCAGAGAATCTGATCCTGGACTTCAAGCACTCTGAAGTAATTATCTCCTCTCATATAACGAGCAATGATGTAGCAGGAATGAATACGGAATCATTTACACTGGTAAACCAGATTCCTATAATTAATATAAAAATACAGAATAAGTCTTACAAGTTCGCTCTAGACAGCGGAGCTACCGCACATTTCGTCAGCCCATCAGCCTTACAGGCAATAGAAGCTAAAACCACAGTTGTAAGTCATACAGACATCTGGACCGTACAGAATGTTTCTGAAAAAGATGTGTCTTTCGTTATCGAATCCTTTAGCTTAGGTAATGTAAAATTCAGTGGTCATCACTACATCAGTTATAACTTAGATCATATTAATACTGAGTTAGATACGCCTATAGATGGTATCATAAGCCTGGCTGAAATCGCTCACGAGAAAATTATTCTAGATTTTCGTACTCAGAAACTTTATTTCTAGTGGTGACTATTTGTACACTCCTCTAAAAGAGGATATTTTTGATAAATTATATTAACAAATAGAAAAGTAGTATCTTATGGAATAAATATTCCATCATGAAAAAAGTTATATCATCTATATCTCTACTATTTGCTGTATTATTTATGGTTTCGTGTTCCTCTAACTCCTCCACCGTCCTACAGCAAACTAGTAGTGCAGCAACTAGAACTTATGTTGACTTAGTAGGCTATCTAAGAGCTAATACCAATCTGCAAATCAGAGGTGCCGGTAATAATGTCAAAATCAATGTAAGAGGTGTCAACACTTTCAACTTAGGTACACAGCCACTATATGTTCTTAATGGTGTTGTCATTGGTCATAACTACAATAAAGCCAATGAAGCCGTTGCTCCTAACACAATAAAAAAAGTCAGAGTCCTGAAAAGCTTATCAGAAACAGTTAGATATGGTGAAGAAGGTGTAAATGGAGTTATCTTAATTAAAACCAACTAAAGCAGAACTATAACTACTAAAAATAGTGTCGTTTTACAGCGCTAAAATCAGGCTTTGTCAAATTTCTGAAATACTTCTTCAGGAAATATAATAGCTTATCCTTATATTTAGAATATAAAAAAACTTCATGCCGATTGTCCCTACAATTATTCCTTCTTACTTTGTTCGTATCAAAAATATTCTCGGTAAAGCACTAAAATTATTCCTTTATGGATTTCTTATTTTCATAGGCCTCGTTATTCTGAAGGGTATGCTTAAGAGAAATGAGACGGTCATCCAAGCTATAAATGCTCCTAAGGAATTTAATGATGCGGGATACAATGGTGGATATATCGCTAACAGATTAAATGAGGAAATCATGCAATTACTCACTATAGGTGCGAGTGTAAGAGACAACACCAATGCCCTCAACGTGGATGAAAACAAGGACATCGATATGAGTGTAATGGGCATAGGTGTTTCTGCTAGTAATATTATATACCACCTAAGAGATCTACTAGGTATCCAAACAAATTACATATCTGGAAATCTCACCGACATGGAAAATGAGATGCGCTTATTTCTCAGAATTGCTAATCCAGCTACCTCCCATACCTTATCCGTAAAATATACTAAAGAAAATAAAAATGAACTGTTTGATTCCTTAATAATAGAAGGATCTAAGTTTATACTATCCATCACAGATCCATATAGACTTGCAGTATATTATGATAATACTGGTCAGAAAGAAAAAGCTCTAGAAATTATAAGAGCACAAGCTATAGGCAATCAGGAGGATAAGAAGTGGGCATTTAATTTATGGGGTAATATTAAGAAGGAACAGGATGGAAATATGGCCGCTATAGATTATTATAAAAATTCTCTAGAAATAGATCCCTCATTCGATATTGCAAATAGGAACATAGCGTGGTCATATTTCAGTATTGATTCTTTCGATAAGGCTATCTATCATTTTAACCAGGCACTAAAGGGCAACAAAAAAGATATTATGGCCTACAACGGTATAGCTAAAAGTGCCATACAAATGGAAAACTGGGAACTAGCAGAAAATGCCTACAAAACTGCTATGAGAATCAGTCCAGAGAATCTGGATAATTACGGCGCTTATACTGATTTCCTCATGCGAAAAGGAGATACCCTCGAAGCATCAAGGGTATTCAAAATTGCCAGTGAGCAGGCTATTGAGGGCTCAGAATATCATCTGTTTCTTGCTGGACACTCCTATTACAAAAAAGATATTCTTCAGGCTAAATATCACTTAGAAAAATCTCTTGACTTTGATCCAGATAATTTTGTCGCATTACAGTATATGAGTAATGGATTACGAGATATGGGCAATTATAGAGATGCAAGACCGTACTATCTAAGGCTAATAGAACTTGCCAAACAATCTGTCAAACAAAATCCATGGCAACTTACTGATGCGTATAACAGTTACGCTATGCTACTCTATATGGATAGACAGATAGACTCTTCTAAAATCTATGCTCAGCGGGCAATAGACCTGTCCCCCACCTGGGCTAATCCCTATTCGACACTTGCAGAAGCATATCTTATGGAAGACGATGTAGACCGGTTTTTAGTATCAATACAGAAAGCTATAGATAGAGGTTTCAGACTAGATAACTACATGGATCAGGCTCCTTACAAATATGTAAAAGACCATCCTAAGGTTGTGGCATTACTGGAAAATTATAATAAGAATGAGACTGTAAAAGGATAAAGTACAATCACAAGCATCTGTATAGATAATTATACCAATTCTAGTTTAGAATGACGGTAATTATTTATTTTGTTCTTTATGTTCCTTCGTGAAAAAGCCTCGCCGAACCTATGGGTTCTTTGCTAGCCCGCCCGCTAAGCGGTTCTCTCATTTAAAGCACTTTCGTACTTTATTCGACTACGTCGAACTCATTCGTTCTTGTTTTGATCCATTTTGAACAATTCTAAATCCTTTTCCGTCATCTAAAAATAGAAATGGTATTAGATGCTATTCCAAAGTAGAATCTAAGAATATGCAGGACAAAGGATTTACAAAGACAATTCCCTGACCCACACGTTTCTGAAACGCACTTTGTCGCCATGATCTTGTAATCTAAGCGGTAATTTTTCAGGATGCATGATCGGAGTATGTGCTCCTATATACGCTGTAGGTCCTGATATCTCTACATTATATTGTATCAATACACCATTATGGAAAACCGTACAACTGCCTTTTTCTTTCACCTTTCCCAATGATCCAAACTTAGGTGCTTTAAATACAATATCATAGGATTGCCATTCCCCGGGAGGTCTACTAGCGTTAACCATCGGCATGGTTTGCTTATATATAGATCCGGCTTGACCATTAGAATAAGTTTTATTTTCGTAAGAGTTGAGCACTTGTATTTCGTAAATTCCCATTAAAAATATTCCACTGTTACTATATTGCTGACCTTCTTTTTCCACATCTACAGGTGATAACCATTCTATATGCAATTGTATATCGCCGAAAGCTTGTTTCGTTTCTATGGCGCCTGTTCCTGGCTTTACTTCGAAGGCATTATCTTTTACAATCCAGTCGGCAGCTATATTTGCAGAAGGCTTCAGTGCTGTAACCATTGCCTGCACTATTTCTGATGTTGCACCCTCATTTAGAAATTGTGGTTTTCTCCATTGCGAAAGATCTTTACCTCCGAAAAGTACGATAGCATCAGAGGGAGGAAAATCATTCATTCCTGAGGTTACTTTAAGAGGTTCTGGCTCCCATACTTCACTTGCTTCCCACGGCTTGGTTTCCTGTAATGCATCCCAGTCTAGAATGGGTATATCCTGGGCCAGGGTGAGTACTGCTGGTAGAGACAGTAAAGCTAAAAGCACGAGTTTAGAACCTAATATTTTCATAATAGCAATTGTATTTCTCTCAAGATATTAATTTACATAATAATACAGCAGACCCTCCGCCTGCTATTCCCTAATATTTTATATTTTCACATATCCTAGGCGGTCCATGCATCGTAGAGGATACTGTAGAAACTAAAAATAATTTTACTATGAAAAAATATACTTTCTTCTTATTTACACTACTTATTATTTCTTGTGGAAAAGACCCAGTGGTCGAACTACCTGCTTGTGATGTAGACGAACTTAGCTTTCCTGCACAGTGTGCAGGACCATCCAATAATGGACTCACAGCTGATCAATTAGCTCAAGCTTATATTGCAGATAATGGTTTAGATACAGAGAAGACAGCTTCTGGAATGTATTACATCATCACCAATCCTGGAGGATCGGAAAAGCCATCAATTAATGCTACTGTAAATGTAGACTATTCTGGATATTATAGAAACAACTGCGCATTCGATGGTAGTAACAATGTCAACTTTCCTCTATCAGGTCTTATACAAGGATGGCAAGAAGGTATTCCTTTAGTTGGAAGATGTGGTACTATAAAACTAATTATTCCTCCTAGTCTTGCTTATGGTAATAATCCTACCAATGGAATTGCCGCCGGAGAACCGCTTATTTTTGATATAAACTTACTAGACTTCTAAATAGATGGCAAGAATTATTTTTCTCTACGCTTTATTTTTAATCAGTTGTAGTACAAATATTTCTGATTCAGAAAAGTCAATAAATAATAATTCCAGTTCATACAATAGGCCCCTAATAAAAGAAGCTTATAATGTTGCATTCCTTATTATGGATGGTGTCTACAATACGGAGCTAACTGCTCCTTATGATATATTCCAGCACACGATATTCAGAAAAGGTATAAAACCGATGAACACCTTTATCGTAGCAGATAAGCTCACGCCTGTCTGGACTTTTGAAGGCATGAGAATTCTTCCTGATTATAATTACTTGCAAGATGATATTCCTCCTATAGACATACTTGTTGTACCCAGCGCGGAACATCACTTAGATTCTGATCTCGACAATAGTGAACTTATAAGATGGGTACAGTCGGTAGATAAGACAGCTCAGTATATTACCTCGCATTGTGATGGCGCTTTTGTTCTTGCTCAGGCGGGATTACTGGATAGTGTAGCGTCTACTACGTTCCCCTCAGATATCGACAAGATGCAAGACATGTTTCCCAAGTTAGATATCAGAAAGGAAACCCTATTTGTTCACGATGGCAAATATATTACCTCAGCAGGTGGGGCAAAATCTTTTGAAGCAGCACTTTATTTATGTCAATTATTATACGGAAAAGAAATTACTAAAAGTATCGCCCGTGGTCTAGTTATAGAGTGGGACTTAGAACAAGTGAATCATACGGTTATAAAGTAAGTTTTTCTTACATACCTAAAAATCCAGCAAACGATGAATGATAAACTAAGAATCGTAGAAGTATCTTTAGATCACTTAGATGATCTCGTATCCCTCTTTGATCAATACAGGATTTTCTACAAACAGGCAAGCGATAAGAACGCTGCTGCAACTTTTCTAAAGGAAAGAATTGAAAAAAAAGAATCTATAGTTTTCTTAGCCTACCTAGAAAACATAGCCGTAGGATTTACTCAGTTATATCCCAGTTTCTCTAGCGTAAGTATGCAGCGATCCATGATTCTAAATGATCTTTATGTCAATGAAAAAGCAAGATCAAAGGGTGTTGCTAATGCTCTACTAAAAAAAGCACAAACACACGCTACCGACAACAAGATGAAAGGCCTTGCGCTAGAAACCGCTAAGGATAATCCTGCTCAAAAGCTATATGAAAAACTATGCTGGGAAAAAGATGAAGATTACTTACACTATTTCTGGAGTAGTATAAAAAACTAATTAGAAATTCTAGGCGCGTAGGCTAAGATCAGTTGCTCGCATGCATCATAGATCATCTGATAGACCCGATCAAATCCCCCCTCGTAATATGGATCAGGTACTACCCTATTTTCTCCAGGGTATAGGAAGTTCAACATCAATTTCACTTTTGCTTTATGCTCGTCAGTATGAGCTAGATTCAGAATATTATTATAGTTAGAAGTATCCATCGCGATCACTAGATCAAAGCGATCTAAATCATCGGCAAGCAATTGTCGACTTCGCTGATTAGTAATATCTATACCATTAGCTCTAGCCACCTCTACAGAACGTACATCTGCTACTGCTCCATTGTGCCATCCACTGGTACCTGCAGAATCTACCTCCCATCTGAGTCCGCGATCGGCTACCATCTTCTCTAGTATCCCATGTGCTAGAGGAGATCTACATATATTACCAAGACAAACCATTAAGACTTTCATATATCTTCTTTACCCCTTAAAAAACTGTTAATATGGTAGAATAATTCCCAAAGAGGCTAACTTCTTCACTAACTTCCTTTGTGGCACTATATAACCTCCTAGACAGCGTGTATAGTATACAAAAAAATTCATCTTGCTGAAATGATAAAGCTTTTATGAAATCGACAAATACATTTTTCATTTTATTCTGCTTTCTTCTGACATACAGTTATACCGCTGGACAAACTATGTTTCATAAGGGTAGCTGGGCGGAAATCCAGAAGACAGCTCTAAAAGAAAACAAATATATCCTACTCGATGGCTACACCCAATGGTGTGGATTTTGCAAACTACAAGATGAAGAAATTTTTGCTAGAGAAGATGTAGGTAGTTTTGTCAATGATCATTTTATAGCTACCAAAATAGATATGGAACACGGTATCGGCCCACGGCTTGCGGCCAAGTTCCGTGTCTGGATTTTTCCTACCATATTGTTTTTTAATCCTCAAGGACAGCTGATAGAAAAACAAATAGGGTATAATGATGATCCAGCAGATTTCTTAAAATCCCTACAAGAAATAATAGATATTAAGGAAGAAAAAAAGTTTGCATATGACTCTCAATACCTAGATGTAGATTTCCCTTTTTTCTACACAGCCTACTTCGATAAAGATGCAGATAGACCCAATAACACAAAAGAATTAGCGATCGAGTATCTCCATACAACTATTGATATTTTCTCAGAACAAGCATGGTCTGTTATGACACTTTTTGAAGCACCCGAAAAAATTAGTAATGCTTTTCTAGAGCATTATGATATTTACAAAGGTATGTATGGCAATACAGAAGCAGAATTTCTATTACGCAATATTCTATTAGAAAAGATACATCTTGCGGCTGTAGAAAATAGCGAAGATAGTTTCAAGAAATGGCTTTCCTATGGTGAAGAAAAGGTTAAGGATAATTACATAAGTAACGAATTAAAAATTCAGTACTATACTGAGACTAAAAACTGGAAAGCTTTTGTAGGAACCTTAGATACTATCTTCAGCAAAAAAAACTATACAGAATTCCGTAAGATGAATCAGCAGTCGTGGGAAATATATGAAGTAGTGGATGATCCTATCGCTATTACGAAAGCTCTGTCATGGATGGAGATAGTTATAGAAGGTAGCAAGAATTATAACTACTGGGACACCTACACTGCTCTGTTATACAAGGACCACCAATATAAAAAGGCCCTAAGTTATGCTGATCTTACTATAATGCTGGGTATAGCACAGGAAACTGATGTATCTGGGACAAAGGAACTTAGAGAGATGATTTTATTGGCTCAGAAGGAAAAATAAGATTATCCTATACTACTGAATACAATGAGCAGATCTTCAAACCCTGCGCCTCGCACTAGGCTATAAAAATTTGACACCCACAGCGTCTGTAAGGTATAATAACCAATTTCTATTAGCTTACCTTATGTCTTTTTTACGAGCAAGCTTTCGATATGTACAACAATCAAAATATTGATTTTTATCTTGATTATACTATAAGAATATCTACAGCCATATTATGCCAAGTCAAAATCCTCGTACTTCATTGCAGATGCCTGGCTGATCCATTCCTTATAGATCGGATTCTGACTGAGAGCTTCTCTATTGCCTACGATAATCAGGTTATCCTTAGCACGGGTTATCGCTACATTAAACTTCCTATCCACCCCTTCTGAAGAAAGGGAACTTACAGAACGAAGCTGAAACGTTCTGTTCACACACATACTTATAATTATATGATTACGCGACCCACCCTGGTAGCGCTCCACTGTATCTACTGTGAAGTTATCTCCCTTTATATTAGCTGCACTCATTGCTTTTAAGATGGTTGCAATCTGCGCTCTGTAAGGCGTAATAACACCTAGAGAGGCTTTAGTAAGGTCCAGCTCTAATAATGAATATATTTCCTCAAACTTAGCGATCAAAAAAGCGACCATCCTGGCTTCGTAGATATTCGTTTTGTGTGTAATGTCCTCGTCTATAGGGGTCTCTATATATATTATTCTACGTTCCCATAATTGCTTAAGGATGCCTAATAGACGCGCATCTTCCTTTAAGACAAACAAGCGCTTAATAAAAGGTATCGGTAACAAAGCCTCATTATAGAACTGAGCAGACGGAAAGGCAACTAGCTCCTCATGCATCCTCCCCTGATAATTTAACAGGCCGTAATTTTCTTCCCATTTCTCCCGCTGACACTTAAGTATAAGGCGTTCAAATAAAGAGGCATCTGTATGTTGGATACCCATTGTATCTGCTAGCTCCTCGAACTTAACTTCAGAGGAAGCTTTGCCCTGGACGACAACGGCAGGCAATTGCTTATGATCCCCTATTAAGATAAATTTCTTAGCCTTCTGTAACACCCCTATAAGCATAGGCTCTAGAATCTGCGAAGCCTCATCAACTATAATGGTCTCAAATTTTTTCAATAGAAATATTTCTTGTTTTCCAAGAATAGAAGATACCGTAGAAACAATTATATTTTTTGCTTGTAATAAGCTTATCAGTTCTGTTCTAGATTTCTTATTGGACGACTGAGATACAAGTAGTCTATCTATATATTTTTCATTGGTGCTATATCTAGAACCTATCCTTATATATTCATCCTTGCTCTCAGGACTTATCGCCTCTATAGCAGAACAGATCTCATCTACAGCTCTGTTAGTATAAGACAGTAGTAGAATCGCCTTGTTTTTTTCTGTGTGATAATACCTTACTAGCTCTCTTATCATAAGAGAAGTTTTTCCTGTACCTGGAGGGCCCCACAATAGAAAATAGTCTTGTGCAGATATCATTCTAGTAAACAAAGATGACTGTTGTTCTGTGAGATCTTGTGGTTCATAATCATCTGCAGCTACACTAGATGCTGGCTTAGCCAGTGTCAATATCTTTTCTCGATAAGACTGATCCGACGACACAAAAGCAAAGAGGTTCCTATACATCGACATAAATCCCGAATCTAGTAGATCAGGCTCTATATTCCAGTATTCATTTTGTTTAAATATCTGCTGATTCGTTTGCTTATTTCTGAGTCTAAGCCGCACCTGAGTCTCGTCTATTTCCAGCACTGTGCATTTGAATATCTGATTACTAAGAGGAGAATTATTCCCTTCGTTATAGGGGTACAGAACGGTAATATCTCCTTTCCTAAATTTTGATAAGTCGTTTGTCAATTCTGATTTTCTAAACAAGATATTGGATTCCGTTTCTCCAGAATTATTCTCTGCAATACTCAGATGACTAAGTATGGTGAAGTTTTCTCTTTTCTCTTCTATATTATCTAGCCACAGCGTCGCCATCCCATTAGTCTTATCTACTCCATGCTCTCCTACCTTGGCAAGCATATGTTCGGTAGCGATAAACTTCACAAAAGTTCTAAAGTATTGCATCTCTATTTTGCTCAGTGACGATAGTTTATCGTGAAGTAAGTTAAGATCTCTTTTTACAAATCCATCAAGTTTAGGATTATTTGGATGCAACAAATTTTTGAATGCTTGGAAATAATGATCATCATCTAGATGTTGTAATATGCGCTCTACAATTAGTAGATTATTACGCATTCTTATAGCGTCCATCTGCTGAGATTTTATAGCTGGTGCAAATCTCAGATGTTTCTCCTTCTCTCCAGAGTATAATATATAGTTTGTGGGTTTGCTCTTGTTAGAGAAGCAAGACTTTATCATCAGGTCGTACAGCAGTGTCTGGGTGTAATGATTGACCCCTAGTCCATAAGCGTTGGCTCTATAAGCTTTACCACTTTTCAGCTCTATGATATCGTTTTTCGTTCTATCTTCCGAGACTCTTAGTACATCCAGTCTTCCTTGCAGTCCATAATCTCTAGATAAGAATGTAGGCTCTGTGTACGTCTCGCTGAGCTCTATATCCTGCTTCTTAAACTGTACATTGACCACATTATGGATATTTCTAAAATGCACCTTAGACTTCTGTATAATTTCCTTCACCTTACCATCATCGTACATGGAGTAAGCCAGAGGATCTAGCATGAACACTTTTTGCATGCAGGAATCGTAAGAAATATCTGGCTGATCTAGCAAGCAGTCTAGAAAATAATTAGCCATGTTTCCCAGAAGGAGCGCGGGGCTTTTCTCTACGGGTAAGAATTTCCTAAGCACATAAGATTGGGGTGTATCACCCTTCGGCTTAAAACATTCGGATACGGCTGTAACATCTACAAGAAAATTAGGATAATATACTAGCGCCGTAGGATGTAAAACCTTGTTTTCTAATTCTACATTGACATCTAACAAATGTACTTCTATCGGGAAATCTATGTAGGGAGCGGTATTATTAAGTTGCTTGTAAAATAACTCACCTCTCTGCGCATCCTGAAACGAGATCTCGTAGTCTAACTCTGGGAAAAGATCATCTATAAAAACAAAAGTATCTTCATCTTTATAAAGTAAGCCTCTGAGAATGGGAGAAAACTTATAGTCAGGTTTCCTTCTGATCTGATACAAATCTGGCACCTGCACTGTCGGAGCAAAAGGACCTTCACCATCTAGCGTATAGTGTATAAGAACCTCATTACAATATTTAGCTAAGTCGTAAAAAGCTAAATCTTCCTCCGTATACACATGAGACGTCGATACCCGCCTGAACTGATGAAGATGAAAAACCTGTTTACTCGGTATATCAAACTTAGCTGTCACAAAAGACAATCTGGAAAACAAGGTTGTAAAATGTAGTTGCTCTAGCTCTGTAGCTTCTTCTAGTAATATGCTAAATAGCTGGACTAGCTCTTTAGTCTTATGTGCAGTGTTAAGATCAGGATGGTGATTAATCTTATCAAGTTGCTTTTTGAATATTAATGCCTTCACAGAATTATAATTGTAAAAAGTTGCTAATAGTGACTTAATCGGTAAAAAGAAGCCAAAATTTGTCGATTTTCCATAAATAAATTGGTTGGATCCTTAAATGTAATTAAAACCAAGGAACTAAAAATAATAGATTATGTGTTCAGATAAATGAATACAAACACCTGAAATGTCATATTTCGATCAAATAGCGATATTTAAACATTAAAAGCTAATATTTTGTTAAAAAATTAAACGGAGCAGAAAAAAAATCTTTTTTTTCTATGTATCTTTGTTATACTTCTTCAAAATATTGCGTGTAAAGTAATGTTGATTAGTTTATTTGAACGCAATCACAAATAAAAATTACATCGAAATAAATTTAATTTAATCAAAACCAACAAACTATGAATTTAGTAAATCTGCTTAAAGATCAGGTTACTGGTGCTTTAGCCGGTCAAGCGGCAAAATTTTTAGGAGAATCTGAATCTGGAGTAACAAAAGCTTTGGATGGAGCTTTTCCAGCAATACTAGGAAAAGTAATCGATATGGCTTCTAGCCAAAAAGGAGCACAAGATATCTACAATGTAGCATCTAAAGCCGATGGTGGGATGTTAAACAACATTGGTGATCTATTCGGTTCTACAAGTAAAGTGACCGACCTTATGAATAGTGGAGGTGGAATTCTCTCTATGATATTAGGAAATAACATGGGAGGATTCATCGAAAAACTAGCTGGATTAGGCGGTATAAAAAGTGGTTCTGCTTCTTCACTTGTAAAGATGGCTGCGCCATTCCTTATGAGTATGCTAGGAAAACACATAAAGAACAAAGCATTAGATGCTGTAGGATTAGGTAAATTCCTAGGAACTCAGAAGAGTCATGTTGCAGGAGCAATTCCTGGTGTGTTAGGAAATGTACTAGGTCTAGGATCTTCTTTTTTAGGAGGTGCATCTGATTCTGGCAAGAAAGTTATCTCTAATGTTTCTAATTCTGGAAAAAGAATGGTAGAAGGCGCTGGAGGAGCTGCAGGTAATGTTGCAAGAGGTGCAGGTAACCTTGCAGGAGGAACTGTAGATGCAGGAAAGAAAGCAGGAGGAAGTCTTCTGAAGTGGTTGTTACCATTATTCCTAGTATTACTAGCTCTAGGATGGCTAGCTAAGCAAGGATGTAACACAGGTATAGATGCATTAGATAATGCTGCAGCTAAAGCTTCAAGTACTACTGAAGGTTTGGCAAATGGAGCAGCAGATGCTACTAAAAATGTTGCTGATGGCGCTAAAGATATGGCAGGAGATGCTGCTGACGCTGTAGGAAACATGTTTGGTAATATTAATGAAGCTGCAAAAGCTGCTTTAGATAAGATCTCATTTGCTGCAGGTTCTGTAGGAGATCAGATGACTAAGTATATAGATGGAGGGTTCAAAGGTGAAGGAACGTTCAGATTTAAGAATCTTAACTTTGCTTCAGGATCTGCTGCCATGACTGGTACATCTGGATCTGAGGTGGATAACTTAGCTGCTATACTAAAAGCATACGAAGATGTAAAAATCACAATAGATGGTTATACTGATTCTGATGGAGCTGCTGACAGTAACCTAAGATTATCTCAGGCTAGAGCTGATGCTGTAAAAGCAAGATTACTAGTAGAGGGAATTGCTGCTGATAGAATTACTACTAAAGGTCATGGTGCTGCTGATCCTGTTGCTAGTAACGATACTTCCGAAGGAAAGGCTCAGAACAGAAGAATAGAAGTTACCATCGTTAAGTAAGCTTAACAAGTAAAATTCTAAAACATATCAAGTCCGGTTACTGCAAAGTGGCCGGACCTTTTTTTTACCTTATCTCTCCTCATCGTTAATACCATACGTTATACCCATTCTATTTTTAGATGACGGAAAAGGATTTAGAATTGTTCAAAATGGATCAAGGCAAGAACGAATGAGTTCGACGAAGTCGAATTAAGTATGAAAGTGCTTTAAATGAGAACCCTGCCTCCTTGCATACGGCAGGCACAGCACTGAGCGGGCGGGCTAGCAAAGAACCCATAGATTCGGCGAGGCTTTTTCACGAAGGAACATGAAGAACAAAATAAATAATTAGGGCCATTCTAAACCAGAATTGGTATTACCAAACCCTGCCGTGTGAGGTGTCTGAAAGGGATGGACGTAGTCCAGAGTCCGTGCGTGGCATATCAGCGATGCTGGGGACCAAGCGAACAGCGCGCCTGAAAGGGACCGACGCTAGCGAAATCGAGTGATGGCATATGAGTGCTAGGGGCACACCCAAGTTATATAAACTTAACACTGTATATTTTTTACGACAGAAATGTATCTAATTTTTAGGGCACCTTTTCGCGCTATACGTTCCTACTGCCTAAGCATATATATCCTGTATGCTATAGTCGAGGATTGTCTTCCTACGTCAGCCTTCACCTCTTCCTTAGCCTACTAGTATAGATCTACTTGCAGTACCACTGCTATCACGGGTGCGGAGGAAAAAGTAGGAGGCGAGTCTTACACTAAGTTAGTCTAGCCCCTGGTTTTCTTAAAGAAAAAGTAAGTGGGTATACCTGCTAATAATATAGCAACACCTATCCAAGATTCCGCCGAAAGATCCAATAATAAATTAATTACAAAAGCAGAAGTAACTAAAATATACAGGACCGGCACAATAGGGTACGCTAGAACTTTGTACGGACGTTCTTGCTGTGGCCGTTTAATTCTAAAAACAAAAATTGTGCTTGCCGCTATCACCATAAATACTATATCCATGAAAGTGACAAAAGTTATAATCTTGATAAATGATCCCCATACTAGAATCAGTAAGCTGGCCCATAAGGCCTGGAAGATCATAGCTAGATGAGGTGTTCCGTACTTAGGATGAACTTTCGCTAGGAATTTAAAAAAAACCTTGTCTTCTGCCATAGCAAAATAGATCCTTGGTGCCGTCATCGTGTATATAGCAATCGTTCCCAGAACTGAGCAAATAATAAGCAGGGATACAAACTTACCTCCATTATGGAAAACTGCAGAAATAGCATCTCCTGCGACTTTTTCTGAAGCGATCAGCTCTGGTATAGGTAGTAAGAAAAAATATGCAACATTAGCTAGTAGATACAATGCGGTCACCGTCAGGGTTCCTACGATCATTGCTCTCGGAACATTACGCTGAGCATCTAACACCTCACCCGAAAGATAGGTCGCATGATGCCATCCTCCGAAAGACCAGAAAACGCCAACAAAAGCCAACAAAAAGGCATGGATCGAAAAGGAAGGGTAATCAGTAGCTATAAATGCTGCCTCATGCATATTCCAGTCTCCGTAGATCATACCTACTGCAAGTAACATAAAGATGGCAATTATCTTTATACCTGAAAATAGATTAGCTAATATCTGAGATATATTAACGCCAAGAATATTAATCCCAGTAAGACTTATGACAAGTAACACAGCCACTATCTGCTTTCCTACAGGGCTTATGTCAAAAAAAAAGCTAAGAAATTCTGAGAAGGCCATACTGAGAGCTGCCATAGCACCAGTATTAACAATAAGCAAGATGATCCATCCATAGAGAAATCCTATAAGCGGTCCGTAGGCTTCTTTTATATAGATATACACACCACCTGCGCGGGGATACATAGCACCTAATTCCGAGAAGGTAAGTGCTCCTAAGGTGGACACTGCTCCACCCAGAAACCAAACCAGTAAAATAAGCTTAGGATCGAAAAGGTGTGATGCGACATTACTAGGCGTTATAAATATGCCGGAACCAATACAAGATCCGATTGCAATCATGGTCAGGCCATATAAGGTCAATCTTCTTTGCAGTCTAGCCATGAATAATGTAATAATGTAAAGTAAAAGTGTTAATTTAATCAATATTATGCATTAGACAATGATCTTCAGAAAACTAATCCTTATTACACTCTTATCTATTCTATGTTCTGACTCAGTCCACAGTCAGGTACGAGGACTGGATTTATTGGGAGATAAGAAGAAAATAGAATTTCCCTTTCGCTATGCTCTAGATTACATTTTGGTAGATTTAGAGTTCAATGGTGCGCTTCCACTATCTTTCATAATGGACACGGGTGCTGAGCATACTATACTATTCCAAAAAGTATACGGCGACCTTATAGGACTTAAGTATACCCAAGAGATAAAAATAATCGGTGCAGATCTAAGCACTTCCGTACTTGCCTACATAAGCAGAGGTGTAGATGTAAGACTTAATGAAGATATAGAGGTACAAAGAGATATCGTCGTATTGTACGAAGATTTCCTAGATCTTAATGAACTGACAGGCTCTAAGATAGATGGCATTCTGGGAGGAAGTTTTTTCCAGGGTCTTATCGTAGAGATCAATTATAAGAAGAACAAGATTGTTCTTCATCATCCTAACCATTATAAGCCTGAATACCATAAAACATTTACGTCTATCGATATTAATGTAACTCAGAACAAACCCTACGTAAAGGCCAAATTAGAATTATTTTCTGGCGCTTCTTCAGAGATAAAACTATTATTTGACACTGGGGCAGGTCTCACTTTTCTGCTCCATACTAATACTAACGACAAACTAAAACTACCAGAAAATGTCATCAAAGGAAACTTAGGTAAGGGATTAGGGGGGATGGTAGAGGGATATACAGGACTTATAAAATCACTTTCTATAGACAAGTATAAATTCTCTAACCTGATTACGAGTTTTCAGAATAACGATAGCCTGATCTATAAGGACATCATCCAGGAAAGAAATGGACTTCTAGGGAATATAATTATTTCTAGATTCCATGTGATTATTGATTATAACAAGGAAAAACTATATCTGAAACCTATCGGTGACTATGATAAAGATATAGAATACGATAAGAGTGGTCTACTAGTCTTTGCTCATGGCAAAAAACTGAATAAGTATTATGTAAAAGAAGTGATTCCTGGCTCTCCTGCCGATATTGCAGGTCTAAAAGAAGGTGATCTCATTGTAAGACTGGGTTTCTGGCCTTCTAGTTTTCTCTCACTCAGACGTATCGTAAACAAATTATCTGGGAAGGATGGGAAGCGTATAAAAATGAAGATTAAGAGGGATGGTAAAAAAATTTCTAAAGAATTCATCCTCAGAGATATGTATAAGGCGCCTAAAAGTGAGAAATAGACTAAAAAACAGTAAAATAGAATATAAACAGTTTGATTTATCAAAGATTATACTCTATCTTTGCAGACCATTTTAAAAAAGCAGAAACATGTTTGCAATAGTAAATATAAAAGGTCAACAGTTTAAAGTAGAATCAGGTCAAGAGATTTTTGTTCACAACTTAGGTTTAGAACAAGGTGCTTCTGTAGACTTTGACGAAGTAATGTTGACGACTAACGGAGATAGCACTACAATAGGAACACCTACCCTAAAAGGAGCAGTGGTGAAAGCTACTGTTATAGAAGATGTAAAAGGTGATACCGTTATAGTATTCAAGAAAAAGAGAAGAAAAGGTTACAAGGTGAAGAACGGACATAGACAGCAATTCACAAAAATTAAGATAGATTCTATATCTGCATAATTACTAATTAAGAAAACTTAATACAATGGCACATAAAAAGGGTGCGGGTAGTACTGATAACGGAAGAGATAGCGAAAGTAAACGACTAGGTGTCAAACTTTTTGGCGGTCAATATGCTAGAGCTGGTAATATTATTATCAGACAGAGAGGAACAAAATATCATCCTGGTGATAATGTATATATGGGGAAAGATCATACTATTCATGCAAGAGTAGAAGGTCACGTAGTATTTAAGAAGAAGAGAATGAATAGAACTTTTGTTTCTATTATGCCACTTATGTCTGAAGTACAAGAAACAGTTGCTCCTATAAAAGGTGCTAAGGCTGCTCCTAAGAAAGAAAAAGCTTCTGTTGCCGAAGCTGCTCCTGTAGCGACGCCAGCTCCAGTTGCAGAAAAAGCTCCAGTTGCAGAAAAAGCTACTGAAGCTCCAGCAAAAAGTGCTGCAGCGGATGACTTAAAGAAAATAGAAGGTATCGGGCCTAAGCTAGCAGAAGTTCTTACCGCTGCTGGAATAGATACTTATGCTAAGATGGCATCAACTGATCCGGAAAAGATAAGAGACATCCTAGTAGAAGCTAGTAGTCGATACAAAATGCACAATCCCACTTCATGGCCACAGCAAGCCCAGCTTGCAGCTGACGGAAAGTGGGATGAGTTACAGAAATTACAAGACGAGCTAGACGGAGGAAAAGCTTAACGATATATAGCAAAAGATTTAAAAGCCTTATTTGAATGTTCAGATAAGGCTTTTTTTATGCACTCATCGCCTGATCCTTATCCCATCATAGTTTTTCTTCTAGAGCGTCTAGCCGTCTCCTCACCACGCTATTGCAAAAATTTTGATTACTTTTATTATTCTTAACCATTATATTGGAAAAGACTATTTTTTTAAAAAATCGAATAGAGGTTTTAGTTGTTTCTGCAGGCGGAGTTGGAACTACTTTTCTGATGGACGCAATCGGTCAATACAAAACAGTAAATAACTCATCTAACCTAGATGGTTATAAACATCTGCCTATTCCTCCGATTAGCTTCAACCCTAAGATAAAGGTAATCTATGTGTTCGGAGACCCCGTTCTTGCGAGTATTTCACTATTCAGGAGAAATTATCATCATGCTCAGTCTAAGTGGGCTACAAAATTCCAAGAACAGACCTATATTATACCTGAGAATCTATCTCTAGAAGACTATGCCCTAAACCATGAGGATGGACATTATTTCGAAAAGCATTTTCATAACTGGAGACACGAATTCTTATGCTACCCGTCTTTATTTCTAAAGTATAGTGCCATACATGAATCCTTAGATGATCTAAGTCTATTCCTAGAATTACCAGAGTCCTTTGCTGAAAATTTTCCAGAAAAAAAACCAAGAAAATCTTCACTGGAAGATCTAGATGATAAGATCGTAGGAGGTCTTAGAGAAAAATATACTAAATACAAAAATGAAGTAAATAACTTGCCAAACTATTTTATAGTAGATCCTCGCAGGTCCATTCAGAGTCTAATATTAGATACGGCTTACAGGAAAGCCCTTTCGCATGCCTTCTACAAGAAATTTTCTTTTATTAGGAAATTAAAAAACAAGCTTAGCTGAAAATATCTTATTGCCTGATCGTCCGATCTGAATTTAGATCTTCTCTACTACCTTAGCTTCTATCCACGTCTGCGATAGATCTGGAAGAGACACTTGTATCCATTCTTGGTAGCTATCCAGAATTCTTACTTTGATACCTTCTGACAATTCACTTTCTTCTGATATACTTCTCTCGTCTGGTCCTTCATATCGGTTCGTATTTTCCATAACTACAGCAAAGTCATCAGACCTTAGTTGCATGTATCTACTAACACAAATTAATAAGGTCAGAAAGAATATGGCGGTAGCTACAATCACGCACTTTCTACCTAGAGTATTTTGCTTATCTGAATTCCCAAGTAAGAAGAAATACAAGCTTATAATTGCTCCGATAAAAAGTAAAATACTTAAGATCGTCCACAACTTAAAACTTAGTAAGGAGGTAAACTTATGCCAATATTTACTTATAAAAAAGGGTTCTATTGCGTAGATAGGATCTGTTATTTTTCCCTTTGCAATTTCTAGATTATTCATTATATCCCTATCTAGCGGATCTAGTTTCAGGGCTCTTTCATAATAAATAATGGCTTGTGCTATATTATTATTTCCTAGATAAGCATTTGCCAGATTGTAGTATACAGAGCTAGATACTTTTTCCTCTTTTATAATATCGTTATAAGCACTTATGGCTGCATCATACTTTTTACTACTGAGTGCTTTATTGCCTTCTTGCAATAAGAAACTTAGATCTTGCGCTCCGACGGTATAAATCTGAAGAAATAATGTTACAAAAAAAATAAGTCTATTCATTCTATTGCTCTTTAGATTTTGCTTTTTTCTTTGACTTTTTCTTTTCTCTTGTGAATTGCTCTATAGGGACTTTACTTTTTGAAGAATCTTTTTTATTACCCATTGGAGATTCAGCCTGGATCTTTTCATTAGATATTATATTTTCATTTAGGGTTGTATCTAATACGCTATTTACCAATGTATCTATAATAGTATTGGACAGACTTACTTTCTGGAATTGCCTTCCCCGACTTACATCCCTTATATCCTCAACAGAAAATGGTTTCTGATCTATAAGCCAAGTAAAGCCTTCTAGATATAGATCCGTGTCATTAGCTTCTGCGATGGGTGTCAGAACGGACTCTGGTTTCGTATAGAACATGATATCCGTCATAGAATCTTGCTCAAAGAAAAAAGTCATTTTGGAACAATCAGTTCTATTCGCACCTACAAGATCTTGCTCCTTATCCTGAATAAAATAAAGAGATCTTGCATTCCCCGCAACATTCATTTTCTCTATATAACTGCTATCCATAAAAGCATGTATATCTTTACCTGAGATCTGATTATAATACTTATCTCCTATACTAGTTATGATCATTCCTTTGTTCAAAATCCTTATATCTTTCACCTTACTTTCTACCAAATGTAAATATATAGTATCTCCAGAAAACTGTGAAGTATCTGACCACATAACTGGATTTCCCATTAATACAAAGGTAGAATCTACATCGTTATATCTCACACTATCTGCAATAGCACTGATGTCATTATTGTATATTCTAACATCTTTACTCGCGCGAAAATGACGTACTGTATCGCTGACTATTATGGAATCACCTGTCATGCGAGGCTCCATATAAGATAACAATGTATCTGCACTTACATACAGGGTATCCTGATCTAATAGCTGCTTCAGGACAGGTCTCACGTCATCCACTCGTATAGCTTCCGCATATTCTGATGTATTGTTATAATTTACAAGTTCACTAAGGATAATATTATTCTGGACCGTATCCTTCCATATCACATTACCCTTTGCAAGTCCCTTTCCTGTTTCTTTGACATAAGACAGATCTTCTGCCGATATTCGCATATTATCCTCTACGAGCGCACTTCTCCCCTGCACCGTTAGAGACTCAGATTTCTTGTTAAACAAGATTCTATCTCCCGATACATTATTATCCTTACCCTTAAAACTAGCATTGCCGATCAGTTCCGTATCCTCTGTTGTCTGGTTAAGGGTTATTGTAGTCGCTCTAGCCTCTTCATCTTCACTTACGTAGTGAGCATTGCCATCTAGCGTAATAAGGTCTGTCTGGCTGTCATATATGATCTTATCAGCTGTAGCAGTAGACTCATTATCTGAATATCTTGCGTTCTGAATAAATTCTGCGTATTCTCTTCTGAGGTCATAATATCCAGACTCACAATATATTTTCTTTTCCTCTTTTAGAATATTGGTGGGTCCTAGGAAAGTAGCCACATCTGTAGATGTGTTGTAGAGCAGAGAATCCGCGGTCATCGTAAAAGTAGAATCTAACACGATCACCTCTTTTATAAACTTCGCCTCTTTTCTATTGACATCGAACACCCCTTCTAAACTACTTACCTGGGTTCTATCATTTTGTAATAATGCTGTATCCTGGTACGTCGCCAGCTTAGTATTCAGATTATAATGTAAAATGTTTGTAAATAGCTGGTTATCTCCGTTTTCTAAAGACACATTTCCATAGAGGTCCGCAATCTTTAGATCGCCATTGTAGACGAGTGAATCAGAGTGGACAACTATTGTGTCAGCCTGTATAATAATTACGTTCCCTATCGCCGTTAGATTATTTTCTATAAGGATAGCTGAGTCACAAAACATAAATATACTATCCTGATACATTTTCACATTTCCTCTGAGGTATTGTACCGCTGGCTCCTCTTGAGCTATCCTAAGAAAACTATCAGAATTCTTTACAAAAATATTACTAGCTTCTATCGAGGTGTCCTGATCTGTAGGCATATTCTGTTCCTCCTGAGCATACGTAGCAGCAGACAGTAAGATGATAATTCCAGAGAGAAAATACTTAATCATAATAGAGCTAATATTAACAAAAACGTCTTATACCAATTCTAGTTTAGAATGACGGTAATTATTTATTTTGTTCTTCATGTTCCTTCGTTAAAAAGCCTCGCCGAACCTATGGGTTCGCCTACGTTTTTTACCTTGATCCATTTTGAACAATTCTAAATCCTTTTCCGTCATCTAAAAATAGAAATAGTATTATAACTTATTATCGCTATGGCGAAAATACATTCGTAGCTCAAAATTAGTCTATAGTTAGCGCTTATCGAAAATTTTAAGATTTATTTATTATTTATAGCTTACTCAGAAGCAAAAGCTAAAGTTTTCTAACTTATCGATGTGTGTACTCTATTGCTTATTGTGAAATGCAATTGAAAGATGGAGAATATCACTAATTGTATCCACAGGTAGATCTTTCGCTGGATCTACGTTAAGTATTTTCATACGTGACCTACTACCCTTCTCTAGGCTTGAATGTTCTATATTACTCCCTTCTACGATGAGTATATAAGGATGATCTGTTTTCTTATCTGTCCAAAGATAGCAGATAGCTTTTTTTCCAATACAAAAACATGGCATTCCATATTTTCGGGTTTCCGTGATCATATTATCTTGACCGATAATTATACTCCGTAGTGCAAGCAAACAGCTTTTTGTTGGCTCCTGTTTTTGTTCGTAATATATATCCGTCTCCTTCATTTCCTATGTATAATACCAATTCTAGTTTAGAATGACGGTAATTATTTATTTTGTTCTTCATGTTCCTTCGTTAAAAAGCCTCGCCGAACCTATGGGTTCTTTGCTAGCCCGCCCGCTAAGCGGTTCACTCATTTAAAGCACTTTTGTACTTTATTCGACTACGTCGAACTCATTCGTTCTTGCCTTGATCCATTGTGAACAATTCTAAATCCTTTTCCGTAATCTAAAAATAGAAATGGTATAACAGTACTTTATTTTACACTATTATTTCAGAAATATCTTTTCCTGTTTTTGCCCCTATCGCTATCCCCATGCCTCCTAACCTTACTGCACAGTATACCCGATCTGAGATACGTTTCGTTACTGGTTTCTTATTCAGACCCGTTGCTATTATCCCACTCCATCTATTATCTACTTTTACTTTTTCGTCCACCTTCAGTGTATTATATAGAAATTTTTCTAAGTGTTTTTGTATACTTTCCGTTAGCCCGAACTTATCCGTTTGCTCCTCCTCCTTTTCTTTATTCCTGAAACCTCCTATTAATATTCTATTCTGAACATTTCTAAAATATACATATCCCTCGTTGTGATGAAAGGTTCCCTTCCATGCTAGAGACGGAATCTCTTCAGTAATTAACACTTGGTTTCGCTGAGGAATGACATCTATTTCTTTTATTATTTTTTTAGTGAATGCATTCGTAGCTAGCAGTAATCGATTTCCGTTTATGATAGAACCGTCTGCTAAGCATAGACTCACCATATTATTTTGCTCTGTATAATCTAACAGTTCTTTTCCATAAGCGATATGGATGCCTTCTGATATTGCTTTTTTTGTAAGCGTGTAGATCATTTTAGCAGGATGTAGTTGACTTTCGTATTGATTATAGAAACACTTCTTGTATGCAGCAAAGTTGAATGGTAAATCCATACTTACAAAAGTATTATTCCTACCTGAAGCCTTATAACAGATCTCATTATAGTACGCTATGTCTTGTTTATATTTAGTGTAAACAGAATGATTTCCTTGTAAGAAAATTTCATATCCCCCATGATTCTGAAGCTCCATTAGGTCAGGTTCTACTAGCGATTTTAATAATTCTAATCCCTCTATTCGACTTCGCACCAGCTCTACTAAGTTTTTTTCTGTATGTTTTTCTAGATCACTAGACATTTCTGATATACTACCAAAACATGCAAATCCAGCATTCTTAGTACTAGCGCCATATGGCATAATACCACGTTCTAGAATAAGAATTTTCCATGAAGGGTATTTTGCTTTTATAAAGATTGCACTAGATAAGCCCACTATACCAGATCCTACAATGATGAGATCATAATTATTATAAAAAGCCTTTTCCCAATAACTTAATGTATTCATATTAATACTCTAAAGCTAGATTAAAATTTATTTAGTTTATATATTCGCAGCAAACTTATATCTATGATCCAGAGAATCCAAAGTGTTTTTTTATTTCTAAGTAGTCTTTCTATTGCTGGCTTGTTCGGTGTACCCTTTGCGACCAGTGATATGAAGACCTCACAATTTCTCAGCGATCAGGTTTACTCTATACAGGATCACGTTGTGTTGATCACCTTAGTTGCCTTATCTGGAATCTTCAGCTTAGTTAGCATATTTCTATTCAAGAATAGACCTTTACAGCTTAAGATGGGTTATTTCTCTATTATTATGTCAATTTTACTCATTGTAGCCACTATAATTCTTTTCTACAACGAAGCATCTTCTATGGCTACAGAGGCCAGTATAGAGGAGGGTTTTGGAATAGGGTTGCCTATAATAGCGATAATATTTGCAGGCTTAGGCGTGCGATATATTAAGAAAGATGATAAGTTGGTTCAATCTATGGATCGTTTACGCTAAACTTCTTCTAGATATCTCTAAAGTATCTATTCCACGATAACTTGGATTCTTGTATACTAACACGCCATCCCACGAATATGACTCATCCATATTGTAAGAGCATACCTGTATATATCCCTCAGAATTAAGATAATCTCGGCATTGGTCATGAAGTATGTTACTGTGAGTTGAAATAAATATATAGCCAACTTTTTTTTGCTGGATAAGTGTACTTGCTCCGATTAGCATTTTATACCTATTCTAGTTTAGAATGACGGTAATTATTTATCTTGTTCTTCATGTTTCTTCGTTAAAAAGCCTCGCCGAACCTATGGGTTCGCCTACGTTTTTTGCCTTGGTCCATTTTGAACAATTCTAAATCCTTTTCCGTCATCTAAAAATAGAAATGGTATAATTCAATTCTTGGTTTCCAATGAGCTTTTATTCTTGGATCTAACAGATCTAACGCTGAACTACCGTTTACTAATCTTTTGAAATACTTAATATTTCTGCGCCTGTTTCTTATTTTCAGTGCATTCCCAGCAATTCTATTTTGCTTTATTAATCCTTTTACATTCATAGATTATTTTTAGGTGACCTACATAAAAAAAGCCCAGTAAAATTTACTAGGCCTTTATTTCTTATCAAATTAATAATATCTACGCTTACTTAGCTTTTGGCCTAGCGGAGTAGTTAATTATCAGCTGACCCGATTTTCTAAGTTTTTCTTTAAGATCTGCGATGATACCCATTGTCACATCATTATCTACTCTTAAGGAAGTTTTTATAGCAGGAATCATACGCTCATCCACACTACTTCTATGTTTCTCTAGAAACAACGGAATATCTGCAAGATCTGAAATTTTATCTCCTAACTGTATCCTAGGATTTGTACCATATATAGCTTGTTCTTGCTTTACTGGCTTTCCTATGTAGATATAGTTCACTAGAGATTTCTTTTCTAGTTTTGTAAGTTCTGTTGCTTCTGGTACTGAAACCTGTACTTTTAGAGAAGCATCTCTTAGCACGGTTACTACCATAAAGAAAAATAGTAACATAAAGATGATATCTGGCAACGATGCTGTAGAAATCGCTGGTGTGGACTTACCTCTTTTCTTTGTAAATTTTCCCATTTTTTTTCTATTTATTCGTTACCAAAATCAGTAGGTTCTGCTTCTGAGATTACGAGTGGAATTTTAGAACGAATTTCCTTTTGCTGATCTCTTTCTAAATATTCATACCCTTTTCCAAATTTAGCATTAGCAGAATCATCCCACAATTCTCTGTAGGCGGCTTTCAACTCATTATAGACAGACAAGTAAGTTTTATACTTAGTTCCTCTATCATTTTTTAGTGAGATAATGGCTTTATTAGGAGCCTCCGCCATATTTTCTAAATTCTGAGGATTAGAGATAAACGTTTTCGTGTTTTCTCTCAATTCCTCTATATCCATCTGCTCACCTCTTACTAACAATTGGTTTTGAGCATTTACAAGTACAGAGTAGACATTTCTAGTTTTAAGCTTTTGAATATCTGGCTCTTCTTCAGACCAAGGAGGAAGTTTTACTAAAACTCCTTTATCCACGTCTATCGTCGTTGTTACTAGAAAGAATATAAGTAATAGGAATGCTATATCCGCCATGGAACCAGCATTTACCTCATTTGTCATTCTAGATCTTGAACTCTGCTTAGCCATAGTAATTATTTAAATATATTTCTAAATTCTAAAACTATTATAGCTCCAATTGCTAATAATACTAGCCAAAAAGCTCCTTTGTTTCCTGCAGATATCATTTTACTTATACTCTCACTAATATCGTTTTTCTGAATCAATTCAGATATAGGACCTGTTGTTTCAGAAACAGCCATCGTATACAGTGCGAATAACACAACGAGGATTGCAATAGCAGCAAGAATTGCTTTTAGAGAGCCTTTAGGATTAGTTATCAATCCGTAAAGTCCAAATAACAACCAAGCTATAAGCGCTACAGCTATAAGTATCAGTACAATATTAATAGCAGGGTTAATGAAATCAAAAGATAAATCAGGATTACCTTTCATGGCAGCATTAAGATCATCTGACATGGTAAATCCTGCACCTTTTATTCCATTTATTAGAGAGAGCATTGATATTGCAACTGCTACTATTCCTAGTATCAGAGCACCTGTCAGGCCTCTTTTTATGAAAAATTGATACATATTATATATACTTTTAGATTATTTGAATATTCTATTCTTAGCCATTACATCTACAAGACCTATAGAAGCGTCTTCCATTCTATTGACAATTCCGTCAATTTTAGAAACGATATAATTGTAAAAAATCTGCAGAATAATCGCAGTAATCAGTCCAAATACTGTAGTAAGTAAGGCTACCTTAATACCCCCTGCAACTACGGCTGGAGAAAGATCACCTACAATTTCTATCTGGTTAAAGGCTTGTATCATCCCGATTACCGTTCCCATAAATCCAAGCATCGGTGCAATAGCTATAAAGAGAGATATCCATACAAGACCTTTCTCTAAGAGTCCCATCTGTACAGATCCGTATCCTACAATAGCTTTTTCTACAGCTTCTGGTCCATCACCTGCGTGTCTTAAACCTTCAAATAATACACTTGCCGCAGGACCTGGAGTAGATTTAGCTACTTCTTTAGCTCCTTCTAAATCGCCATCTGCAAGACGTTCATCTATCTTAGATAAGAGCTTGTCAGTATTAGCAGTTGCTATGTTCAGCGTTATAATTCTTTCTATGCAGAAAGCCAGTCCCAAAATCAAACAAACAAGTACAAATGACATAAATTTCCAATCACCTTGTATGAAATACTCTTTCATAGTTTGATGAATCCCTGTATTAGCTGCTCCTGCAGCTTCTTGTGCCATAATTTCTGTTGCTCCAAAAAAGGCAAACAAAACGAACACAATTCCTAATGCAATAATCTTCCGCATAATTAGTCGAATTTTCTGTTTTTTAACTTTTAAAAGAATAATTGGTTTATAGATTCCTAAAAATAGAAATTATTAATAAAGTTCTGCAAGGACAACCAATAAATTTTACTTTAAATAAAGATTTCTAAAGGGTTTAATATATACGTTATATATATTAAGATGATAGTTCACCATGATTTGGTGTCTCTATCTGAGAGTAATATAGGTAAATAAATACCAAGAATATAAATAATAGACAATCTATCCATATAATTTTCTAAGTTCTCCTTAGGAAACAATAATGGTTTTTTTAATCTAAAGTTATATCAAAAGGCAAATAGCGGAGGAAGAGGGATTCGAACCCCCGAAACGGTCACCCGTTTACACGCTTTCCAAGCGTGCCTCTTCAGCCACTCGAGCATTCCTCCTAGAATTAGAAGCACAAGTTAGGAAAACCTTTCTAATCCTGAAATACTTTTACAGCATTCTCCGAAGTAACTCTTCCTATTTCTTCTACAGACATATTTTTAACCAATGCTAATTTCTCTGCTACATAAGTTATATAGGAACTTTCATTCTTCTTTCCTCTATGCGGAGTAGGCGTCAGATATGGAGCATCGGTCTCTAACACAAGATGAGAAAGGGGTATACCTGCTACTACTTTATCCAGCCCGCTGTTTTTATACGTCAGCACGCCACCTATACCCATGTAGAAGTCGCCTATATTCATAATCTCCTTCGCTTGATCTATGCTTCCAGAAAAACAATGAAAGATCCCTCTTAGATTATGGTCTTTCATTTCTTTGACAATTTCTATTGTAAGATCCTGAGCTTCTCGAGAGTGTATTACGATAGGTATTTTATAATTTTTTGCCATATTGATTTGCCTCCTAAAAGCATCTATCTGATGTTTTTCGAAAGACTTATCCCAGTGTAGATCTATCCCTATCTCCCCCACTGCAGCATATTTTCTCTTCTCCAGATTATTTTCTATAATACTAAGTTGATCAGCATAGTCTTCTTTTACATAACAAGGATGCAAGCCCATCATAGGAATACAATAGCCTGGGTAATGATCGGCAAGCTTATGTACATCATCTATAGAACTGGAATCTATATTGGGTAGATAAAGTTTTGAAATATTTTGTTTCTTGCATCTGTCAATATAACTTTCCATCTCTTCATGGAACTCTGGCAGGTAAAGATGTGTATGAGTATCTATAAGCATGTAAAATATTTATGTCAAAAAAAGGAAAAAAATATTACGTTGTCTGGGAAGGTGTCACGCCAGGAATATATGAAACATGGACACAATGCCAACTACAAATAGCTGGCTACCCAAATGCAAAGTATAAATCTTTCAAAACAAAAGAACAAGCTAGAGCAGCTTATAATTCCACCTATGACGAAAATATACTGCGCAAGGAATCTATAGTAACTTCGTGGGACGAATCAGTTATAGAGAAAAATAGTATCGCAGTAGATGCCGCCTGTAGTGGAAATCCTGGAGACATGGAATATAGAGGTGTCGTAACTTACGGAGCTGATGAAATATTCAGAGTAGGTCCTCTTAAAAAAGGAACGAATAACGTAGGAGAATTCTTAGCACTTGTTCATGCTCTAGCTTATCTGAAAAAAGCAAAAAAAGAAGATGTTACGATATATACAGATTCTAGAATCGCAATGGGCTGGGTGAAGAAAAAAAAATCAAAAACCAAACTTATCCAGTCGTCTATTAACAAACCTATTTTCATGCTAATAGATAGAGCAGAATCTTGGTTAGTTAATAATACCTACAAGAATCCTATTGTAAAATGGGAAACAAAATTGTGGGGTGAAATTCCAGCGGATTTTGGCAGAAAGTAATGGGCTAATTAATTAATTTTACGCTGCAGAGTATTATATAAACTTCATTCTATAATCAGCCTTTACATTTCCCTTTCTAATAGCCTCCAGTTTTCTCTGGATGAGTCTTTTCTTTAGAGGTTTAAGTTTTTCTGTAAATAGTTTACCTTCTATATGATCATACTCATGTTGTATTACTCTAGCATTTACCCCTTCAAAAGATTGTGTATGCTCTACGAAGTCAGCATCTAGATATTTTATCGTTATGGCATTGAGTCTTTCTACATCCCCTCTTATATGTGGAATACTTAGACAACCTTCCTCATAAGTCCATTGCTTACCAGTTTCCTCTAGCATTTCAGCATTGATGAATACTTGCTTCAGACCTTTTGCTTCTTTCCCTTCCTCATCTAATTGTAAAGTATCTATAATAAAAATTCTTAACGATTTTCCGATTTGAGGAGCGGCAAGACCTACTCCCTGAGCATTATACATTGTGTTCCACATATTGTCCATAAGGATATCTAAGTCTTGATAGTCTTGTGGAACATCTACAGCCTTTTTTTTAAGAACTGGATGTCCATATGCTATTACAGGAAAAATCATTTTTTTCATTATATATGGTTTAAGTATCGTTGTAATATAAGTACAGCACTGACAAGATCTATGTTTTCTTTGCTTCGTCTAGCTTTCTTCTTTTTTCCAGAATTCAGAATTATATTCTTAGCCTCGACAGATGTAAAGCTTTCATCTTGATAGTCTATTTCTATCGCTGGATACATTTTTTTTAACTTGGTCGCAAAGGTATCAATGTTAGGCTTTAAATGTGTAAAATTTCCATCAGAATGCACGGGCAATCCTATTACAATTTTCTCTACACTTTGTATCTCGAGGTACGATTCTAAAAAAGCAAATAAGTCCCCCGTCTTCTCAGTAGAAACTGGAGAAACAATAATCTGCAATGGGTCTGTTGCTGCAATACCACATCTCTTAGAGCCATAATCTATTCCTAATATTCTTGACATAAAACAGTATACCTATTATGAATCAAAAAACGAACTAAATAGTTCAAAAAAAAGAACCCCCTCTAAGCATTCTCAGAGGAGGGTCCCATCCCAAAAACAGTAAAATCTTATATACTTTATTTGATAACAACCATCTTCTTGGTTGTAGTAAATTCACCTGATTTCATAGAGTAGTAGAGAATTCCTTGCGTATTTACTTCTTCTGCGTCAAATTCTACTCTGTTTACTCCTTTGCTATAGTTACCTTTTATTTCAGTTACAAGCTTTCCACTTACATCATGTATAGCTATAGTTACTGCCTGGTCTGTAGGAATTACAAACTCGATAACCGTATTATTAGTAAATGGATTAGGCGTATTCTGAGCCAAGCTATATACTTGTTCTACACTTCTACTATTTAAAGTAATATCCATCACTTCCTGATTCACATTATATGCTTCAGCTCTAGTTATAGCAGAAGACAATTGTATTGCATTTTCGATATTTACATTATACTTAGCTGATGCTTCTATTGTAAATATAGGTGCATTGCTATCTACGTTTACATTCTCTATTGCACCCCATGAAAAGCTTACAACATCCTGAGAAAGTACAGCATAGTTCGCTTCGGTAATGGTAAGCTGTCCAGATCTAATGTTCTGGATCTGTATACCATTCAACTCCATAGTAAACTGCATACCCATTAGGCTAGCTTGCTTAGCATATATAGGAATCAATATTACATCCCCTGCAGTACTAATCATAGCTTCCGTAGTCAGTTCTAAGTTTTCACTAGACCTGTTTTCTATTACAGAACCACTGTTCAGTTGTGTTGCTGCTGTATTGTTTACATCACCTATTTTTACTCCTACAAAGTTTACAGTCATGTCAGATACAAAATTATCTATCAGATAACTTTCTGGGAAAGCCTCATCTAGTGGATTGTTATCTACAAATGTGTAATCTCTATCTACGAATCTCCAAGACTCATTTTCTGGGTATTTATCGTAGATACCTAGTATTAACTTCCTTAGCTCTACTAAATCAACTGCAGTGACTTTATCATCTTTATTGATATCCGCCGCAATAATTTTGTAAGGTGACTCGATAGCATTAAGTCCTAGAACATGTCTCTGTATAAGAACAAGGTCTAAAGTAGATACCCCATTTAAAGGATTTATATCTTTAGTAGGATCTACTGAGTAACTACCTCCAACAATCATAGAAGGGAATGCGTACATACCATCTACATCTGTCATCGTTGCGTTAAACTCACTTCCTTCCAGTTCTACAGAAACTTCTTCTAAATTCTCTTCCATCTCTGTTGTTATATTACCTATGATTCTTCCTTCTGGTAATAGGCCTGTACATGCTCCCATATTATCCTGAACATCTACAAATGTGTTACAGAACGACTGTAAAGGATTACCATCTATATCTAATATAGGCTCTCCTGTTATAGGGTCTACAGCTGTTGCATATATCATTACCTGAGCTTCTCCAAAATCAGCACATGTAAAGAGCATGTTCTTATCATTAATGTTTGGAGTGAATGACACAGCAACATCATACTGCGGACATGTATGATAACTACCTGCATCAAAATCTGACGCCCATAATTCTACTTCTCCGGTATCTATATCTCCATCACCATCTGTGTCTACTGGCATAAGGTCTACTGCTAGTCCATTCAGACAATAAGGTGTCGGAGCTTTACAGTTTACAACACTGAATAATTGTTCACATGAAATTTTGTTTCCACATCTATCTCTGAAAGTGTATAATATTCTGTGAGATCCTACAGGGTAGTCGCCGCTCGCATCAGCAGTACCTCCAAATCCAGTTACAGGTAAAAAGTCGAAAGAGCCATCGTTGTTTGCGTCTACTACATACTCCCATTGTAAGTCAGCCGTTGCAGTACAATCATCCATTGCAGTTGCAGACAGGGAAATATTTCCACTCAGACAATCACTGTCATAAGTACAAGTAGATACCGGAGAACAATCACTTGTTATCTCTGGATCTTCGCTATTATTAATCTTAATTACCTGTGTATACGAACAAGTTTCATACTGTCCATTTGTAAATTGACACCAGTCAATTACTGTCCACGTTCTTAGTATTTTGAAACATGCATTTTCTTGGTTATTAGTATTGAATGTAAATACTTCATCTTCGAAATTCGCACCTACAAGGTCGCACTCATCTTCTAGGAATACTGGTGATCCCGTTACATCTGGTCCGAAATCATCTGGAGAATTACAACCTTCCATTGTTACATCTACAGGCCATACGATATCATCATTTGGATCTAAAGGATTCAACTTGTTGATAAAGAATGGATCATTATTTTCTATGTATATTATCTGAGAACAACTTGACTGTCGTCCGCCGTCATCTGTTGCTGTAAATGTTCTAGTAATCGTTCCTAGGTTACACTGGTTAATATCAAATACAGCTGTTTCCTCCATCATAACATTACAGTTATCAGAAGCTGTTGCTTCTCCAAATGTAATAGCTAGATTGTCAATGTCAAAATCTTCTGTACACTCAACGATCACGTGGGGTGGACATGAGATTGTAGGCGCTAATTTGTCCTGAACTTCTACACTTACCATACAATCGTTATGATTACCGTAGTAATCTATTGTTCTGAAAATCACCATAGTCTCTTCTCCTATGTCAGCACAACAGAAAGTAGCAAACTCGTTGAATCCACATACATTAGATATTTCCATTACGTATCTCATCTCCTCATGACATGGTACATCGTTCCAGTCTCCATTAGGCCATACTTCTACGCAATTTTCTTCACCACCGATATTGTTGGGCTCACCAACTCCCCAATTAGAAAAAGTTAGAGGTGTTCCATCCGCCCATAGGAAATCACCGTAGTGCCTTTCTAGACCGATATAATATGCCTCATTAGGATCTAATTCAGGAGATACTTGAGCATGTAACCAGTTAAATTCTCCTGCTGTATTTGTAATCGCTACCGTACCCTCGTAACATTGAGCTTCTTTCTTAGCTAACCAGCCTGGTACAGCTCTATCGGATAAGAAATAGTACTTACCTTCTCTATCTCCTAAATATTCAAAACCATCAAAATGTGGAACTTCACAATTACATGGATCAGGGTTCATTCTTTTTACCACAGTATTCCATAATTTACAATCATCATAACTTCCGTTATCAAACACTTCTGCATAAACGTGTGCTTGACCATCGTTAGTTAATGATACAGTTGTAAACTGAGTACATATAGCTACTGGAGCTGTCTCATCCACAACATCTATAAAAAAAGTACAAGGTGTCGCATTGTAACAATCATCATAAGCAGTATAAGTTATTAAGTGTCTACCCATAGGCAATATCGCCTGACCACCATTCGTGTTTAAAAATCCTCCTGGAAAATCTACTGTAACTGATATTTCATCAGAACATAAATCTGAAACAGGTAGAGTAGGTAATTGTACTAGTCCACCACAAGTAAGATGACCTATTACCGGATCATTATAATCCATCGTCGTATTAGTTGTTATTGTCATGTCATTAGGACAAGTAATAGTAGGTCCTTCCGAATCTACTATCTCTATTACCTGGAGACATAAGCTATCTATTTCTTGGTTACACCACCATTCTCTGATTTCCCACGTTCTCATAATTTTGGTAACGCAATCAGGTGTAGGCAATTCTAAATCTGTATAGAATACACCTATATTACAATAGAAATCTACGTTAGGCCATAGATCTTCACCGTAAGCTGTTGGCACTCCTGTTACATCAGGATGTGGATGTCCGTTCTCATCTCTAAGGAAAGTATCACTACATTCTAATGCAGTATCATCTACTTTTAAGAAGTTAGCTGGACATGTTAGTGTGTCAAAATCAAACCTTTCTAAAAATATAGAAACTGTACATGGAGCAGAAATATTACCTGATCCATCAGTAGCTATATACGTTCTATCAATTCTCTTGATAAAAAGTGTATCACAATCCAGTGGAAAAACTTGCTCTGAAACAAGTGTAAATTCTGAATCATCACAATTGTTCAAAACCTCTGGAACATACTCAGAAATCTGATTACATGGAATTGTATCATTCTCGCAAGATAAAATAGGTGGTATCTTATCTTCAACGATAAGATTTCCCCAACATGAATTACCAGATTCTGTATCTAGAATCTTAGCAAAAACATCTACTCCTATAAGAGAAGCATCTATAACAGGAATAATGTTTCCATCAGCGTCTGTTATTTCTGGAAATACAATTTGATTACCGTAATGATCTTCTACCATTACATGAAAAATACCATCTGGACAAGAAGTCATAGCATCATTGAGCACCATATCTGGTGTTAATTCTGCTTCGCAATTACTGTCTAGTGAAACCTGTACTGTACCGCTACAGGCAAGCGAGCATTGAGACTTTAAAACGTTTGGAAATAAAACAATAGTCGAAAGGACAAAACATGTTACTACACACCTGCATAGGTGATGTAATGTTAAATTCATTTGCATCATGAGATCCTCTTTTTGTGAATTAACTACACTGCTTTGGGAATGACCTTAATATCAGTTATGATAAGGTCCCAGCAATGAGATTAAATTTTCTGATTAAATAATTAGTTAAATAAACTATTCTTAGGTTGGAATAATTAGATAGGTTCTAGTTTTTGACTCACCTCTCACCGTAAGTCAGATCTAGTTTTTGACTCACCTCTCACCGTAAGTCAGATCAAATATATAAATTAATTTAATATGTTAGTGCACCATAGGAAAATAAATTTTCATATTTTTTTTTATATATATTAAATTTTCACATATGTACATGAAGGTCAATGGTTTATAGTTTATCTAAAAACTAAAAGAATTTTTCAATTTAGGCCATTAATTTAATACCAATTCTATTTTTAAATGACGGAAAAGGATTTAGAATTGTTCAAAATGGATCAAGGCAAGAACGAATGAGTTCGACGTAGTCGAATGAAGTACGCAAGTACTTTAGATGAGAGAACCTTGCATACGGCAGGCACAGCACGAAGCGGGCGGGCTAGCAAAGAACCCATAGGTTCGGCGAGGCTTTTTAACGAAGGAACATGAAGAACAAAATAAATAATTACCGTCATTCTAAACTAGAATTGGTATAAGTCGGTTAATTGTTGTCTGTCAGAAGTTCTGATACATATTTCACCATAGTTAGTAATAATCTCCACTCCGTTATGCGCTACGCTAAAGCAAAAAAAAAGCCCCCCTCCAAATAAATGGAGAGAGGCCATCCCAAAAACCGATTTTACGCTATATAATTACTCAATCACAATCATCTTCTTGGTAGCTGTGAAGTCTCCACTTTCTAACTGGTAGTACAATACACCTGAAGT
>Ga0209187_1000517_pt1 | contig 63891 bp, 53 predicted proteins | sample BantaG_FD_187430 | JGI IMG/M metagenome (GOLD analysis project Ga0209187, IMG submission 187430) | Marine algal microbial communities from Bantry Bay, Ireland - BantryBay_4 metaG (SPAdes) (version 2) | ecosystem: Host-associated > Algae > Red algae > Unclassified | place: Bantry Bay, Ireland...
TCCTGGTACGCCTTGTGCTCCTGTTGCTCCTGTTGGACCTTGGCAATCTGCTGCATTATATAAGCCATCGCCGTTAGTGTCTTCACCACCGTCGTTTAAGCCATTTCCATTGGTATCCCAACAGCTAACACCATTTGATCCTGATGGACCAGTTGGTCCTGGTACGCCTTGTGCACCTGTTGCGCCAGTTGCACCTGTTAAGCCTGTCGCTCCTGTTGGACCCGTTGGTCCTGGTACGCCTTGTGCACCTGTTGCTCCAGTTGGACCTGTTAAGCCTGTTGCTCCTGTTGGACCCGTTGGTCCTGGTACGCCTTGTGCACCTGTTGCTCCAGTTGGGCCTGTTAAGCCTGTTGCGCCAGTTGGACCCGTTGGTCCTGGTACACCTTGTGCGCCTGTTGCGCCAGTATCACCTGTTGCGCCAGTTGGTCCTGGTACACCTTGTGCTCCTGTAGCTCCAGTTAAGCCTGTTGCTCCCGTTGGACCTGGTACACCTTGTGCGCCTGTTGCTCCAGTTAAGCCTGTTGGACCCGTTGGACCTGGTACACCTTGTGCGCCTGTTGCTCCTGTTGGACCTGGTACGCCTTGTGCTCCTGTTGGACCCGTTGGACCTGGTACGCCTTGTGCTCCTGTTGCTCCTGTTGGACCTTGGCAATCTGCTGCATTATATAAGCCATCGCCGTTAGTGTCTTCACCACCGTCGTTTAAGCCATTTCCATTGGTATCCCAACAGCTAACACCATTTGATCCTGATGGACCAGTTGGTCCTGGTACGCCTTGTGCACCTGTTGCGCCAGTTGCACCTGTTAAGCCTGTTGCTCCTGTTGGACCCGTTGGTCCTGGTACGCCTTGTGCACCTGTTGCTCCAGTTGGGCCTGTTAAGCCTGTTGCGCCAGTTGGACCCGTTGGTCCTGGTACACCTTGTGCGCCTGTTGCGCCAGTATCACCTGTTGCGCCAGTTGGTCCTGGTACACCTTGTGCTCCTGTAGCTCCAGTTAAGCCTGTTGCTCCCGTTGCACCTGGTACACCTGTTGCTCCAGTTAAGCCTGTTGGACCCGTTGGACCTGGTACACCTTGTGCGCCTGTTGCGCCAGTTAAGCCTGTTGCTCCAGTTAAGCCTGTTGCTCCTGTTGGACCCGTTGGACCTGGTACGCCTTGTGCACCTGTTGCTCCAGGTAAGCCTGTAGGACCTGGAACGCCTTGTGCGCCTGTAGCTCCTGTTGGACCTTGACAATCTGCTGCGTTATATAAGCCATCGCCGTTAGTGTCTTCACCACCGTCGTTTAAGCCATTTCCATTGGTATCCCAACAGCTAACACCATTTGATCCTGATGGACCAGTTGGTCCTGGTACGCCTTGTGCACCTGTTGCGCCAGTTGCACCTGTTAAGCCTGTCGCTCCTGTTGGACCCGTTGGTCCTGGTACGCCTTGTGCACCTGTTGCTCCAGTTGGGCCTGTTAAGCCTGTTGCGCCTGTTAAGCCTGTTGCGCCTGTTGGACCCGTTGGTCCTGGTACGCCTTGTGCGCCTGTTGCTCCAGTTGGGCCTGTTGGACCTGGTACGCCTTGTGCGCCTGTTGCTCCAGTATCACCTGTTGCGCCAGTTGGTCCTGGTACACCTTGTGCACCTGTTGCGCCAGTTGGACCTGTTAAGCCTGTTGCTCCTGGTACACCTTGTGCACCTGTTGCGCCAATTGGACCTGTTAAGCCTGTTGCTCCAGTTGGACCCGTTGGTCCTGGTACACCTTGTGCGCCTGTTGGACCTGGTACGCCTTGTGCGCCTGTAGCTCCTGTTGGACCTTGGCAATCTGCTGCATTATATAAGCCATCACCGTTAGTGTCTTCACCACCGTCGTTTAAGCCATTTCCATTGGTATCCCAACAGCTAACACCATTTGATCCTGATGGACCAGTTGGTCCTGGTACACCTTGTGCGCCTGTTGCACCCGTTGCTCCTGTTAAGCCTGTTGGTCCTGGTATGCCTTGTGCACCTGTTGCGCCAGTTGGACCTGTTAAGCCAGTCGCTCCTGTTGGACCCGTTGGTCCTGGTACACCTTGTGCGCCTGTTGCGCCTGTTGGACCTGTTAAGCCAGTCGCTCCTGTTGGACCCGTTGGACCTGGTACACCTTGTGCACCTGTTGCGCCAGTTGGACCTGTTAAGCCTGTTGCTCCTGTTGGACCCGTTGGTCCTGGTACACCTTGTGCGCCTGTTGCTCCAGTTAAGCCTGTTGCTCCTGTATCACCTGTTGCTCCTGGTACACCTTGTGCGCCTGTAGCTCCTGTTGCTCCAGTTAAGCCTGTTGGACCCGTTGGTCCTGGTACGCCTTGTGCACCTGTAGCACCTGTTGCTCCAGTTAAGCCTGTTGGACCCGTTGGACCTGGTACGCCTTGTGCACCTGTAGCTCCAGTTAAGCCTGTAGGACCTGGAACACCTTGAGCACCTGTAGCTCCTGTTGGACCTTGACAATCTGCTGCATTATATAAGCCATCGCCGTTAGTGTCTTCACCACCGTCGTTTAAACCATTTCCATTGGTATCCCAACAGCTAACACCATTTGATCCCGATGGACCAGTTGGTCCTGGTACACCTTGTGCGCCTGTTGCGCCTGTTGCGCCTGTTAAACCATTTGGACCTGGAAGACCTTGTGGTCCTACTGGACCTGTATCTCCTGCTGGACCCTGCGTTCCAGTTGGACCTGGTATACCTTGTGCGCCTGTAGCACCTGTTGGTCCTGGTACGCCTTGTGCACCCGTTGCACCAGTTGGTCCTGGTACGCCCTGTGCGCCTGTTGCTCCAGTCAAGCCTGTTGCTCCAGTTGCTCCAGGTACACCTTGTGCGCCTGTTGCTCCAGTTGGACCTTGACAATCGCTTGAATTATATAAGCCATCGCCGTTAGTGTCTTCACCACCGTCGTTTAAACCATTTCCATTGGTATCCCAACAGCTTAAGCCATTTGATCCCGCTGGACCAGTTGCTCCAGTTGGACCCGTTGGACCAGGAACACCTTGTGCGCCTGTAGCACCTGTTGGTCCAGTTAAACCTGTAGGGCCTGGCAAACCTGGTAAACCTTGTGCGCCTGTAGCTCCAGTTGGTCCTGGAACACCTTGTGCACCTGTAGCTCCAGTTGCACCTGTAGCTCCAGTTTCTCCATCGTCCCCTTTAGGACCTTTAGGACCTTGAAGACCCAAAGGACCAATAGCACCAGCAGGACCAACAGGTCCTTGAATACCAGTAGGTCCCTGAATACCAGCAGGTCCAGCAGCTCCCTGAGGGCCAGCTACACCTTGAGGACCAGCTATACCTTGAGGACCTTGAGGACCTACACCAATAATATAGATGGTATCAGTACCTACATATATAGTATCAGTACTAGCAGGTCTTAAGTTTCCGATTGGATCCCAGTCATTAGTTTTTTCATTCCAAGTAAATACTTCACTTGACTCAGTATCAATGTGTACATCTCCATTTTCAGGATTAGTAGGCAAGATAGAAGTTGTTACTTGAGCACCAGTTGTTCTAGATGCATACAATGCATAAGGAACTGATTTCAATGCAGATTTACCTGCAAATTTGTAGTTACCGCTTTGTTCAGTATCTACAAACACTTTAATAGATTGATTTGCGTCTTCCCAAGGAATACTTTCGTATTCTCCTAAGATAGGGTTACCACTACCGATAGCCACATCAAAAAGGCCTAAACGGTTTGTAGTTACATCAAAGGTTTCGCAATACTGCTCATTTCCATCAACCAAGATGCTTCCTTCGCAAACACAGATTTTTATCCCTATTTTTTGATTACTTATAGGGTTTCCATCCGCATCACGACTCACAGCCTGATAATTAATGTATTCACCTGAGGGTTGCGATTGCCCAACTAAAACAAGGGCAAGCAACATCAAACTCATACAGGATAGAAGTTTTCTCATAATGTGCTTATTTAATAAGTTATTTATATAAATTAATTCAATTGTAATCATTCTCAATTCTTATAACGCATTTAGGCCGTTCTTAACCCAGAGGGAAAAGATCGGCCAAAAAGCATTTATTTTACATCAGTACTAAAACCTTACTAGTCAACTTTTTGAATCTTTTGAGTTGAAATTAGTTTACCGTCAGGAGTAGCAATTGAAAGTAGATACATTGTATTGTCAAGGTTTCTGACATTAAGTCTTACTTTGTTATCTACAATTTCAAGTTTGTTTGCCATAATACTATTTCCTGCAGTTGAGAAGAAAGAGACAATTACATGATCAAAGTCATAGTCTTTGAAGTAAACTGTCAATTCATCAACAACAGGGTTTGGATAAGTTTCAATATTATATTGAGTTTTAGATACTTCACTCACACGCATTAGAGCGACCTCTTTTACATCAACAATTTCCATATTTTGATCAAACTCAACAACACGATATGTATTTAAGCCTTGATCAGCAGATTGATCAATAAAAGATTGATTGAAGTTAGAAGAATTAGGAGAGTAACTAAACAACTCTTCAAATTTTTCATTGCCATCAGATTTTTGCAGTACAACAGATCCAGTTTTAAGAGATCCAAAAGTAGTCCAAGAAATCAAATTCCCTTCAGCCTTAACTTCCCCTTGCGCAGCTAAGATTTGAAAAGATTCAGATTGGCAATCAATAGCATCAATGTTGATTGTTTTAGAACAATAAGATTGATTTACTAATTCTAATTTAGCTTGAACAGATTTTTCAGACTGAAAAGGTCCAAGAGTAAAACCAACATTTAGCGTACCTTTGGATACGAAGTTTCCAGACTGCGATAAATTATACTCTCTAGTATCATTTCCTTTTACAGTTAGTAGATATTCATCGTTTCCAATACAATTAATTTCAGTTTCATACTCAAAACCACAATCAATAAGATATGGTTGATGAAACCCTTGAGTAAGCATTCTATCTTGAACCTCAACGGTTCCGACGATTGCTTCTCCAACGGTCCAAGAAATGGAACCTTTCGTTGTGCTTTCTGTAATACCAGTAGAAGATATTACTTGATTATCGATTGTTTGTGCTTGCATTGAAAAGCAAACAACAACAAAGAGAATCAAAGCGGGCAGTATTTTTTTTCTCATAGCTAATCTTTAGAACAAATATTGCTTAGTTATTTAAAGTAAAATTAATATTGGCAAAACATGTCACCAATTGAATATAATACGTAAAATTAGTAAAAAGGATATAAGAAAAAAGTTACTAATTTAATACTATTCATATAAAAGACTGAAAAGCAGCCACATAAAGGTACATCAAGCTAAAAATCAAGATTGCACATCCCTATATAACTACTGAAAATTAACACATATAAATAAAACACATAATTGTCTTCAATAATAAATTAAGGTTTAATGAAGAAATTATATATATTTTCTCATATAGACAGACCAAATTATTAAAAGTTAGTCACCATCAATTTATATAAAGTTATCGTGGTTTAGTGAGGAAAACCTTGATAATCAATAACAATTTTAAAAACACAGACTCTGAAGACATAAACATATAAACAAATATACTACAGATTTTATTAAAAACCCAACAAGAGAATGAAACTAATTTTCCACGTAATGCATTAATACCCTTAAAATATTTAACTATAAAAGCCAAAAAAAACACTATTACAAAGGCAAAACAGTGTTACTTTCACATAGCTTAATGCACCTATTATAAAAAAGTTTATGAGAAGTAAATATTTTTTTCTACCTTTGCCAACCAAAATTTAAAAATATTATGTACGCAATTGTAGAAATAGCTGGACAGCAGATGAAGGTGGAACAAGGTCAGGAATTATTTGTAAATAGACTAACAGGTTCTGCGGGTGATTCTGTAAAATTTGACAGAGTATTGCTTGTCAATGATGGTGGAGCTGTAAGGGTTGGGAGCCCAACTGTATCAGGCAGTGCAATATCTGGAACTATTATTGATCACTTGAAAGGTGATAAAGTAATTGTTTTCAAGAAAAAAAGAAGAAAAGGCTATAAAGTTAAAAATGGTCATCGTCAACATTTGACTAGGATTAAGATTGATAGCATTGCTTAGAAAAAGCATTTATTTAGAAAAAGGCACATTGTCCACTAATTCTTTTGTAAAGAGAAAAATTAAAAAAAATGGCACATAAAAAAGGAGCTGGTAGTAGTAATAACGGAAGAGACAGCATCAGTAAACGTCTTGGTGTAAAGATATATGGTGATCAACTAGCAATTGCTGGCAACATCATCGTAAGACAAAGAGGCACAAAATTTCATCCTGGTAAGGGAGTTGGAATAGGTAGAGATCATACTATTTTTGCAATGATTGATGGTAAAGTAAAATTTACCACGAAAAAGCATAATAGAACTTACATTTCAGTACTTCCTTTAACTGATGAAGAATGGGCAGCATTGGGATTGCCTCCGAGATCGGAAAATGTTCCAGCAAAAAAGCCTAAAGCAGCTAAACCTGTTGTAGAGGCAGCTAAACCTGTTGTTGAAACAGCTGACGCAACAGATGTTCCAAGTTCTTCAGACGAAGGCTAGATTAACAATAAAAAAGTGAAAAGACCTTAATTTACCATAAATTAAGGTCTTTTTTTATAAAAACAGTTAAATAACTAATACTTTAGTTGTATAACTAAAACTTATGTTTTACATTTGTAATCAACAATTAAAAAAATATTATTAAATAAATTAAATCCTTTTTAAAATGAAAAATTTAGTTTCATTTCTTTTCGCAATTATGATTACAATTAGCTTTGTAGCTTGTAATCAAGAAAGTGCAGCAGATACAAAAGATGCTGCTACAACTGCAACTTCAGATGCGGCAAACAACCTTAAATCAGCTGTAGCTGATGCTACCAATCCTGCAAGTGCAGCAAAGAAAGATCCAACTGCTGCTGCTGAGGTTGATCCAGATTTACCAAAAACAACTGTTGAGTTTAATAAAACTGTTGTTGATTTTGGTGATATTACACAAGGCGATGTTGTAAAAGACGTTGTTAAATTTACAAATACTGGTTCAGAGCCATTGATCATTTCAAGTGCAAAAGGTTCTTGTGGTTGTACTGTACCAGAATGGCCAAAAGCTCCAGTTGCTCCAGGTGAGACAGGAGAAATCAAAATCGAATTTTCTTCTAAAGGAAAGAAAGGAAAGCAAACAAAAACTGTTACAATCCAAGCGAATACAGATCCAAATCCAACTCGTTTGACTGTAAAATCTAACATTTTAGTTCCTGAAGGAGCTGAAGATGCTGCAACGAAATAATTATGAGCCGAACGTCGGACCGTATGAATTATGAATTCAAAGCAAATAAACTTCAAAAGGCTTCTCCTGACGGAGAAGCCTTTTTTTAATATTTCTCGAATATTCCGAGACCAAATAGTGCAAAATCGTATTTGGCTGGGTCTTTGGGATCTAATTCTCTTAATTTTTTACCTAATTCTAGGACTGTTTTCCAATCTTTTTGTTTTCTGTCTATTAGCAATAGCTTTCTTGCAACTCTATCTACGTGAACATCAAATGGACAAAGTAGCTGACTTGGCTTTATTCGAGTCCAAAGCCCCAAATCAACGCCTTTCTTATCTTTTCTGACCATCCACCTCAAAAACATGCAAAGTCGCTTGCAAGTAGATTTTCGTAAGGGTGTGGCGATGTGCTTGCGAGTTCGTTGTGGGAAATCTTCAAGACCACAAAATTCATCGTGGAAACCTATTAGGGCATTCTCTATGGTTTCATCTTTGGGAGAGCCTTTTTTTAAAAATGCTGACTCCAGAGATATGTTCTCTTTGTAAAATACTTGAAAGAAATTTATAAAATAGAGCGTGTCTATTGGCTGGAATGTTCGATGTTTGAATTGTTCAAAACGACTAAGGTCTTTGGGTTGATGATTTAATACAAAATCATGAGGTGCTCCATCCATCAAATCAATTAATTCGTTGCACTTGTTGATGATTGTTTTGCGTTGTCCCCAGGCTAGTGTTGCTGCCCAAAATGCCATTATTTCGATGTCTTGCAGTTTTGTGAAGGAATGTGGGATGGATATTGGGTCGTCTTTTATAAAATCTTTTCGATTGTATAGTTCTACTTTTTCATCTAGGAAGTCTTTGAGGTTTTGCCTTCGAGTAGTTTCGTGCATATTTCTAATAGTTTTATGGCTTTCTATATTTCTGGGAATTGTGACGGTTTGACCGAGTTTAACCTCAGGCAACGGCGGAGGTTTGGAATTGTGATGGGTTTCACCGAGTTTAAATTCAGGCAACGACGGAGGTTTTGGGGTAAATGTAATTGACAACGGTAATGTTTGTAGACGTTGCATGCAACGTCTCTACGGGATTGACGTAATTATTTAGTGTAGGAAATAACGAAATATTTAACCGAAATAAAAAAAGGGACGCAATGTATTGCGCCCCTTTGTATTTTTATCCTACAAGGACATTTTCTTTTTTGGTTGATATTGATTCAATTGCTGTGATCAAATCTTCTAGTAGGTCTTCTGGGTCTTCGATGCCAACGCTAAGACGGATTAGAGAGTCCGTTACTCCTGTTTTTTTCCTTTGTTCTATTGGAATTGAAGCGTGTGTCATTGTGGCTGGATGACCAATGAGTGATTCTACCCCACCCAATGATTCAGCCAATTGAAATAGCTTTGTGTTTTGCATTAGTTGTATGGCTGCTTCAATGGTGTCATTTTTTAGAGAAAAGGATACCATTCCACCAAAATCATTCATTTGCTTTTTAGCAATCTCATGACCTGGATGATCCACTAAACCAGGATAATAAACCTTGTCTACTTCAGGATGATCTTTTAATGCATTTGCAATAATAGCACCATTTGAACAGTGTTGTTTCATTCTCAAATGCAATGTTTTGATTCCTCTAAGTACTAAAAAACAGTCTTGTGGACCAGGAACTGCACCACAAGCATTTTGAAGATAAACCAGTTTTTCGGCAATTGCATCGTTGTTGCAAATCGCTGCTCCAAGAACTACATCTGAATGCCCTCCGAGATATTTAGTAGCGGAATGAGTTATGATATCTGCTCCCAAATCAAGTGGCGTTTGTAGGTAAGGCGTGGCAAAAGTATTGTCTACACAAACCCAAATATTATGCGCTTTGGCAATTTTACAAATTGCTTCAATGTCCACAATATTTACCATTGGATTGGTTGGTGTTTCAATCCAAATCATTTTTGTATTTTCATTGATCAGTGGTAAAACATCTTCTGCATTATCAAGAGGTTTGAAATGAAATTTCATTCCATAAGGCTCAAAAACTTCCGTAAAGATTCTATAAGTTCCACCGTATAAGTCATTGGTAGAAATGACTTCATCACCAGGTTTTAATAATTTGGCAATTGCGTCAACTGCTGCCAATCCGCTACCAAAAGCAACGGCATGTTTTCCATTTTCTAAAGCCGCTAAACTTTTCTGTAACGCATTCCTAGTTGGATTTTGTGTTCTGGCATACTCATAGCCTAAATGATCACCAGGTGCTTTTTGTACGTAGGTAGATGTTTGATAAATTGGCGTCATAATAGCGCCAGTAGAAGGGTCTGGTGTGATGCCTGCGTGAACAGTTTTAGTTCCAAATTTCATAACAATGCAATTGAATTGAATATAAGGATAGCCATTGGCTTATCCTTGTATAATTAGTTTTTAAAAATTTAGTAATGACTCAAAAGTCAATCATTACTGACAATAGATTTCATGTACGAGATCCGTTGTATTAAGTAATGGTCAAAGAATAACTTCCCGATTTAAGCTTTGACATTTTCCGATAGACTTTATCAAAAAGCCTCAACATAGCCCTGCTATGTCTACGTTTTTTGATAAAGTCTATCAAAAAATCTCTTTGCTAAAATAGGTAATTTATTTTTTAACCATTACTAAGTAACGAAAAACAATAAGTTCATCATTACTGAAGTTATTTCTTCTTATCCTTTGGTAGCGTGTGTAGTTTCTCTAAACATTGATTGATTCCTTTTCTCAAAACAATCGACTGTTCTTCGGTCAACTTTTTTTCTTGAACCATTTGTACGATAGAATCTCCAAGCTTAACAGCGGTATTGTTGATTTTTTCATCTTTATACTTTAACTTTCCAATATTTTTATAAATTTTGGTTATTTCCTTTTTAAGCAACTCATAGTTATCTAATTGATTGGAATTCAGGTTCCATTGATCAGATATTTTCTGAATAAACTTTCTGGTTACAGAAGATAATTTAAAGTTTTCAGGGACCAGGTTTTTAGCATTAAATGGTTTGATGGTATGTTCTCTCTTTTTTGGAAAAATTCTTGTATCAATTTTACCAGTTGATTGAAACACTTTTTTAAGAAATTCAGGTTTGACATCTTCATTTTTAAAAGTCCAAACATCAATTTCAGCATCTTTGACACGAAGTCTATTGGCTACTAAAAAGATTTCATTTTCTTTATTCTTACCCCAATAAACAAGTTTGTTGTTGTTGCCAGCTTTATCAGCATAGTTAAAACTTTGAGCAGGGTTGGTATTTCCATTATTTTTTTGCGCTTGCGTTTTAGGAACAGGTTTTTTCTCTACTTGAACCTTCTTATTCTGAACTTCTCCTTTTTTACTAGTTTTAGGCTCGCTGCTTTTTAAAGATTTACCATTATTTCCAACCTCTTTTACAGGTTTCTTTTGCTGAGGCTGCTGTTCTTTAATAACAGCTACTTTCTCATCGTTTCTAGACTTCTTTTGCCCTTTGTGTTGTTCCTTATTGTTCTTAGTTTTCTCTTTGGTTTGCTCTTTATTCTGCTTCTGTTCTTTACTCTTAACCTGCTCTTTGGAAGTGTCTTTCTTCTGGTTCTGCTCTTTATTCTGAGTCTTGTTTTTCACATTACCCTGCTTACCATTATTTGACAGTTTAGCTTTAGTATTTGTCAAACTTTCTGGTTTATTAGGTTCGACAGGAGTACTTCTGGCTTTGGTACCTTGAGAAGCTTTGGATGTTTTATCAGAAGAAGATTTTTGAGTATCTCCACTGACTTTCATGTTTATAAACTTCACATATATTCCTTTACTAGAGTAGCCCATTTTAACCTGAATGATCTGGTTTTCTTTCAATGATTTCTTTCTCAGTTTCAGTTTTTTGTACTCAAACGGCACTTCTAAAGTACAATTATCCAGTTTAATTATTCCTCCATCATCGGTTGCAGACTTGACAACACCTCCATAAAATTGATCATTGTTGGTTTTTAATAATTGTTGGTATTGACTTCTGATGCTTTTTAATGATTCGATTTCTGCTTTCATAGCATCAACTTTAGTGTCAGCTACCACGTTATTTTTGCCAAGGTCTTTCATATACTCTTTAAGCATAATAAAATCAGTCGCTTTACCAACCTTGATATTGGTACCATAAGTACCTCTTTTATTTACTTTCTTTTCATAAACAACTTCCATATCAGGTTCTGGTTTCAGCCCTTCTTCAAATCCAGCCAAAAAGAAAAACAAGGTTTTATCCTTATTCCCTTCGTTCTCAGCAATGGCACCATATCCTTTTTTGTCGTCAAACCAATCAATGGTCCCTTCAAAGATTTCATTGTATGGCCAAACTCTAGGTCCCAAAGATTTTTCTTCTCTTTGGAGGTGAATATCAGAGGCATAAGTTTTTTTATCATCATTGATTTTAATAAAAAACTCTACTTTGTCACCAATTTCTAAGTTTAGTTGAGACCTATTAAAATAGACATCCTCTCCATTTTCAATTGAAATTCCTCCAACGCCTTTTTGTTTATCAAATTCTTGTATTTGTCCTTTGTATCTAACATTTCCGTAGCCCAGTTTTCTTCTCAAATCATTGAAAAGAACCTCTGCTGTTTCCTCAATTGCGGCATTCAAGCTTAATTCAGGCAATACCAAGTTTTTGACACTTGCTATCATTGGGATTCCACCTTTAAATAGTCTTTGAGGGTTTGCATCTCTTTTTACCCAAGGATACATACCTTGGTAATCAGAAAAATTATCGTTACTGATAACACGAGAAGAATATTTTGCAGCGATAGATAGCACGAACGAATCAGCTTTAATTCCGCCAGTTACTTGATAGAAAAAGTCTTTATATTCACTAAGTAAGCTGGTGTATATATATTTTTCTTCTTCAGGAAGGTTATAAGAGGTATTTGCATCAAAGATGCATTGAAATGTTTTGTCCGCATCAATGAGCATATTTACTAATTTCAAGAGTGTATCGAGTGATACATTAGAATTGTGCTCATTTTTATTGCTTGTTCTGATGCCCTTGTTGGCTACATGCCAATTACAAACATTGGTGGCATCAATTACATAGTTTATGGTTTTATTTTTTTCTTGTTGGGTAGTCATTAATTGTTTTTTTGTGTTGTTAATACAAATGAATACCCTTTGCTTGAAAAGTGAAAGGACCGCTAAGTCAATATTTTATTTTTGTTCAGTTTGGTTCTAGTTGTTTATTAAAATATTATAAATGAACTAATAATGCAATAAATAAATATATAATATAATAAATAAAACTTGATAATACACTACCAAGTGTCTGTTTTTTGTTTTTTAGCTTTCCTTCTCTTTTTATTAATTCAAACAAAAGGGAAATTACGTTGCAATGATACAACTATTTTAAATTTTATAATAAAGAATCCTACCTTATTACTTGCAAGTTAAGTGAATTATTCTTTTACATTACATTAAACTTAACGTAAAAATGAATACTTTGTTATTATAAACCATTTTTTATCAAAATAGTTCATCGTTTGGGGTTTTTAGGCGTTGCATGCAATGTTTTACGATAATTTGAGGTTTGGGGGGTTTAGACGTTGCATGCAACATCTCTACGGGATTTTGTTGTAGATTTGCAATATCATTTAACTAAATCTACATTATGTCTTTGCGTTTTATTTGCTTACTTCTTTCGCTGTCAATTTTTGTATCTTGTCAGAATGGTTCTGGTCGTGGTGCGGAAAAAAATATCACAGCCATCTCTTCTGCTGATTATGACTATCTCACTAATGATTACAAGGGTGAAGACTTGAAAGAAGGATTTAAGCTTGAAAAGATAAAAGAACAGTCTTTTAAGGAAACTTATAATAATGCACCTGCTAATTATAAAGCATTGGCTTATAAGGTGATTTTGGGTTCTGAGGATGCATCAGCTATTTTGATAGAATTGCAAATTGATAGGCAACAGTCTTCTCTGCTTGGTAAGGCTCAAAGAAAATCGGATACCAAGTATATTTGTTTGCCTTCTGCTAAGGCTTCTGAGAATTTACACTCTAAATATGTTAAGGATATTCAAAGTTTGGGTTATAAGGACTTTGAGGTCTATACTTCTTTTTTGAGTCGGGTTTTTTCGGATTTGTATTTGTAGGGCAAGGCATTGACCTTACGACCACGCATCGAACCATGGGCAAGCGCAAGGCATTGCCCCTACCGTATTATGATTTTATGGTGGGATTGGGTTTTGTCATTGAATAATCTGACAATGTAATGTCCTTTTGCCCAATTGTTTATGTTTAATTTTATTGTATTTGTGTTTTGTGTTTGCCAGACTTGTTTTCCTGTAATGTCTAATATTTGCACATTATAAAATTCATCGGATTCAATGTTTAGATAGTCTGAGGATGGATTGGGGAAAACCTTTATGTTGGGGTTGGTGATTGTTTGAATGGCTGAAATAATAGTAGAATCTTGTTCTTCGTTGCTGACTGTTTTAGCTGCGCCCCATAGTACTATTTGTGGTGCCTCTGCTGTTGGGTGGTTTGCTATAATAAGTCCGTTTCCAGCAGCGTCAATGGTAATTTCTATTTGATTAAGTGCTTTGGTTAATACGGAGTTGTTCTCCCAAGCACCGTTTTTGTTATTTGCATAAATAAATTCTTTGTCGGAATTTAGCATCGCTAGGTGAACCATGTCTTTGTTAACTACAAAAGATTCTAAAGAGATGTCTTTTTCCCAAGCCACTACTGCATATGCTCCCCAGATACTTTCGTTGATTTCTTTGCTGGTGTAAATCACTTTACTTGGTCCTGTTATGCTGTCGTATCCAGCATAGACTGTGTGAACTAGGTTGTTTTCAATGCTTATTTTAGCTTTAAAATCGTACTTATTTGGGGATTGACTTATGAAACTGTTTATCCAATTACCATTTACAGATTGTTTGAATCCGTATTGTACTTTTGTTCCTTCACCTGATGGACCAATGTAAATAATATGCGGTAAACCTTCCTCTGTAAGCGCAATGTTGGGAATGCTCCTTGTTGGATCATTGACATTTGAAAAAAGTAGATGATCAATTACTGGTTCTGAAATGGCTGTATCTCCAATGAACTTGGTATTTGAATAAAATATTTTATGGTCTCCTTCTTCATTTAATCCCACCCAAGTTAAATGAAATATAGCATTGTTATCAATCGCTGCGTGTGGAGTAAAAACATCATTATCTCCCTTTGTAATCTGATGTTCTATTTCTTCTCCGACCTTTATTTCCCTTACAAAAATTTGTTTGACTCCTCCTGTTTCTTTTACATAACTGATAAAAACATTTTCCGAATTTATTACACCAATACTTCCATTGAATAAAGATTCTTGTGGATCATTGATTTGAATGGCGTTTTGAAGTTCTCCTTCTGCAGTTCTCACAGCATACCAAAGTTCATTGATTTCACTATTTTCTTGATGATAAACTAGGTGAACATTTCCCAATTCATCTAGTTGCATTGAGCTGCTTCCCAGCTTCTTATCCATAAAGTTATCCGTCAGAAATTGTAAATCTGAATTCTCCCATTGAGCATTGGCTAATATTGTAATAAATAGAAATGCTACTAAAAAACATCTTTGGAGGGTCATAGTTTGTTTTTTATGTTCAACCCTGTTATACTTGTTTTGTAGGTGAAAGGGTTCGTTTTTCGGGGTGTTTTTTTAAGAATAATTGGGAAATTATTTAATAGGCAACCAAAAACAAATGGATAATCAAGAAACAAAAGGAAGGGTAAATACGGACTACTCATAAGAAAAAAAGGAGGAAATTAAACTTTTTAGGATGCTTTGTCTCTAATCTACATATTACATCATTAAGGAACAACTCAATAATAAGTGTCCAATTTGAACTTGTTCTTTTAATTTTCTGCTTCGTTATTTTTCTCAGCAATAGCTCGGCTATTCCTGAAAAAAATGCCTAGCAGAAAATCAAAATAACTTATTCAAATTGGACACTTATTAATGAGCTATTCCTAAAATAAAAACCATGAAACAATTATTGAAGTTAGCTATATGTTTTGTTTTGATTATGGCTGTTGGATTTTCTGCTTCGGCTCAAAACGCTACTAAATTAAAAACAAATAAAGGACTTATTTCTTTATTAAAGAAAGAGTATAAAGCCCCAATTAAGATGGCTAAAGCAGAGAATAAGACTGCAAAATCAAGTAAAATGAATCGTACTAGCAAAATTCGCAAAGCTAACTTGGAACAACCAAAAGCTTCAAAAAAAGTTATGCGTAAACATGATTCTGCTAGTGGTAAAATTGGTAGAAAAAAATCCATTCAAGAAAAAAACACTAGAGTTACAAAGTCTGAATCTGGTTTGAGGAAGTCTAAAATTGTGAATAAAACAAGTAGAAGTTCTAAAATGATTCCTACAGGTAGAAGTTCTAAAATGATTCCTGCAAAAACTTATTCAACTAAAAAAACAAAAGTAGTGAAAACAGGTAAAGTTTATTCAAAGAGCGCTAATGCTTCGTCTTACGGAAAACAAGCAAAATGCAGTAAGAAATCTAGCTGTAAGAAATAATATCAAATAGTATCAAATGGGGCAATTGTGAAGGTTGCCCCTATTTAATTATCCTATTGAAATCTGGTACGCCAGGATAGCCCGAAATCTACAAAGAAATTGTTTCCTACCTCGAATGAACCTAGGTTTGTCCCTGCGGAAATGTCTAGTTGTAGATCTTTATTTACAAGGTATCCGATTCCTGCATCTATGTTGTTGCCCCAGCTTTTAAGACCGTCTTCTATGAATGGGACAATGCCGTAATACTCCACGAATCCACCTATTTTTGGTGCTATGTCAAATGAAAGATTGAATATGTAAAGTCCTCTCGGCTCAACGGCATCTCCTGACCAATCCATTCCTAAGTTAACCGTTAGGTTTAGTGGATCTGCTAGTTTGGTTGCTCCAGCAATTAACAAACGACCTCCCAATGATTCACTTTTATAGTCATCGCTAAGGGCATTTAATTTCACTCTATATTGCACGCATAAGGGGATTTTACCAGCAAATACATTGGCTCGGAATCCTAATTGTGTATTGTCAATTCCTGTAGATGTTGTATTTGATATTAGTGGATCGTCAAATTTGTCTTTTTGTGATTTATATCCAAATACACCACTGACTTCAAAAGTTTCTGTAATTCCGTAGCGAATCACTGATGAGGATTGGAAAACGCTTTGATTTCCATTAATTGGTGCATCGAAGTTTGTTTTATCAATGGTTATTCCTGATTGAACTTGAAATACTTTTGCTCCTGTGGTAAAGCATCCTATTGCTTGTCCTGGTCTTCCTGTTCTGATGGTTTCACCGTATTGAGCAAATATTTGGGTGCTGATAAATAGTGCAGCTATGATTAATAAGTGTTTCATTTGGGGAGATTTTTAGGTGTCAAATATATGATATTATGTGGAAAATCCGAAGGGAGGGCAAGCACAAGGCTTGCCCGTACGATATCGCATGCAAAAGATTTGAAGAAGAAGAAAGGGAAGCGCGGAGGATGAGATTGGCGACGGCGTGGCTCAATTTGCGAAAATACGCCCGATGCGAGTGGAAATGTTTTTATGCTACAGACCTACTAGGTTTTTAAAACCTCGCAGGTCTAGCATAAAAACATTGCAGCGGGCAGCGGGGAGACTACAAACTTGAAAATGATAATCGCCGTCCGTATAATAATTATGAGTTATGAAGTATGAATTTTTGCAGATAACCACATTTATGTTTCTTAGGGATGTACAAAAATTTGGACAGAATTTGAAGAGGGTAACCGTAAAGATTCCCCATATAGAAAAGGATATTGGAAATTTGAGAATTTGAGCAAAATTGGAGAGAGGACAAGCACGAGAATTGCCCTTACAAACATAAATTGTGTTAATTTTGAGAATCTTATTGAAATTGTTCCGTTTTTTGGGGTATCGGATCGTTAGGATTTTCGTATAAATAGTTATAGAAATAAAAAAATAATGAGAAATATATTGGTTTTTTGCTTTTTAATGTTGTTTGCTCAGTGGTTGCATGCTTCTTATCTTTTGATTCCTATGGATGAAAAACAGAGCGATCATTTAAAAGCTTATGGTATTGCGTACTGGATTTTGGATCAGGGTGCGACCGTTGATTGGTTGTTGAACTATCGAGGTGGTAGTTTTGCCATTCCAAATGTTAAGCAAATTGCTGATGAGTGTTTGATTCGTGGCGTGAGTTACGAAATTATTGCGGATGCTCAGTATACTTTAATTTTGACCACTATTGCAAGTCCTGAAGAAAATATGGATTTAGTGAAATTGGAAAAAGCTCCAAAAATTGCTGTTTATTCTCCTAGTGAAAAACCTCGTCATCCAGATCTTCCGTGGGATGATGCTGTGACGCTTGCTTTGGAATATGCAGAGATTCCATTTGACAAGGTTTATGATGAAGAAGTTTTGGGCGATATGTTGGCTCAGTACGATTGGCTTCATTTACACCACGAAGATTTTACGGGTCAATATGGTAAATTTTATCGTGCTTATCGCAGTCGCCCGTGGTATCAATCGCAAGTGAAATATGAGGAAGAAAAAGCAAAAAGTTTGGGCTTTGGAAAAGTATCTCAAATGAAATTGGCGGTTGTTCATAAAATTAAAGATTATGTAATTGGTGGCGGATTTATGTTTGCGATGTGTTCGGCAACGGATACTTATGACATTGCTTTGGCATCTGAAGGTATTGATATTTGTGATAGAATGTTTGATGGAGATAGCCCTGATAAGGATGCGAGTTCGAAGCTAGATTATTCAAAGACTTTTGCTTTTAAAGATTTCAAATTGTCGATGAATCCGATGGAGTATGAATACTCTTCTATTGATGCTAGTAAAACTCGTCAGCAGGTAGCGGAAAATTTAGATGCATTTACGCTTTTCGATTTTTCTGCAAAATGGGATCCTGTTCCTTCAATGTTAACACAAAATCACAAAAAAGTAATTAAAGGATTTATGGGTCAAACGACTTCTTTTTACAAGAGTCAGATCAAGGCCAATGTTTTGGTTATGGGAGAAAGTGCAACAGGTGATGCTCGTTATATTCACAGTGAATTTGGGATGGGTTTTTTCACTTTTTATGGTGGTCATGATCCTGAAGATTATAAGCATTATGTAGGTGAGCCAGAAACGGATTTGAATTTACATCCTAATTCTCCTGGCTATCGTTTGATTTTGAATAATGTATTGTTTCCTGCTTCTAAGAAGAGAAAACAGAAGACTTAGTAGTAAGCCACAGGGCAAGCGTAAGGCATTGCCCTTACAATTGATTTAAGTTCAGAAGGATTCCATTTTTGGGGCGCAGTGTTACTAGGGGCTGCGCTATAATTTCTTGATTGGGGACGAGTGAGAAATCATAACGAGGAATCATATATGCTAGGATAAGTTGCATTTCCATCATTGCAAAATTATTTCCTATGCAGAGTCTTGGTCCTCCTCCAAATGGAAAATAATTAAAATTGTGCATTTGTTTCATGTTCTCTTCGTCGAATCTTTCTGGCATAAACTTATTAGGTTCTGTCCAATATTTTGGGTCTCTATGAGCACCATATATGAAATTCATAATCATTGTTCCTTTTGGAATTTTGATTCCATTGACCTCATCGTCTTCTAATGCAACTCTGTCTGTAATCCAAGCTGGAGGATACAAACGCATTCCTTCGTTTATTACTTTCTTTGTGTAGGTTAGGTTTTTCAAATCTTCAAAACTTGGCATTTCACCTTCTAAATTTTCTCTGTATTCTTGTCTTAATTTTTCAACTACTTGCGGATTTTGAGACAATAGGTAAGAAATCCAAGCCATTGCATTTGCAGTTGTTTCGTGTCCTGCTACAAAAAGGATTACACTTTCATCAATCAATTGTTTTTCTGTCATTCCTTCGCCTGTATCAGAATACTTAGAAGCAAGTAACATGTCAAGTAAATCGTCATGCGGTGCTTTTGTTTGTTTTCTTTCATTGATGATATCCAAAATAATTTTACTAGAAATACCTGTTAGAGCTACATGTTTTTTTTCTTGACCAGAAAGACCAAACCACCAATTTAGATAAGGTTGGCGAATTTGCTTTACTAAAAATTTTTGGACAGCAGAAATATTTTCACCAAGTGTATTTACATCTTTTTCGTTTACGCCAGTACTAAACATAGATTTTGCAATAATTGTAAATGTTAGTTCCATCATGACATCACAAATATCAATTGGTTCGTCTTTTTTTAGATCAAGGATTTTAAAATAATCATCAATGACTGGGTTTATTATTTCTGTAAGATTTGCGATCTTTTTTCTGTGAAATCCAGGTTGAATCAAACGTCTTTGTCTCAACCAATAATCTCCGTTTGAAGTTAGCAATCCATCGCCTACATATCTCGCTAACAGGTCGGTTTGCAAAAAAGATTTGATGTAATTTTTATTGTTTTTTTGAAGTACATGCTGATTAAAATCTGGATTGGTAGACAAAACTGAATAACGAACTCCACCCATATGAAAAAAGAAAGTATCCCCATATTCCTCTACATTTTCCATAAGGATAGGGATGGGATTTTTTACAAATTTCAAAACATTCAAGATGGTTTTCGAACGAGGAATTTGCGGAAATTTATTATTAGTACTTGTCATGTTTTAGGGTCATTTTTATAAATAGCCATTATGCGAAGGTCTTTGTATTCATTGTTTTCTTTAAATGCATTTTTCATATAACCACATTCTTTAAAACCAACTTGCTCGTATACTTTATTGGCACTGACAATATCTGCATTTACCCATAAAGAAATTTGTTCAATTCCATCTTTTTGGAACAGGTTATTAATGGAAAAAGACAGCAAATTGAATCCAACTTTATTTCCGCTTTTTTCAGGGATTACAAATATTTGAATAATTTCTCCAGAATGCAACATAATTTCTTTGTTGCCACGATTAAATCCACAGATGCCAACTAATTCATCTTTTTCAAAAGCACCAAACATAAGGTTATTGAGGTCGTTTTCTCGCAAACATTTTTCCATAAACATTTCCTCTAATTTTACCTGATCTGCATATTTAGAAAGAAAGTTTTTGGGATGCAATTGCAAACTTAACAGACGTAATTTGCGATATTGTTTAGCATCTGCATAGTTAAGCTGCCTGTATGTAAAATTCTGGTTCATAGAATAATCAATTTGTGATTAACTTAGTATTACCAATATACCATTATTTTACCATTAATGAGCATGCCTTCGATTTGATTTAGAGAGATTGTATTTCGCATGTGCAGCCGAGGTAAAGACAAGGCATGCCTTGTCTCTACACAATTACTTGATGAAATACTTAAAAAAATCAATACAAAATATTAAATTTAGTTAAGAAAAGTGTAAAACAAGAAGGCGATGATTAAATACAAAAATTTTTTACCAAAAGTAACGAAAAAATCTGTTTGGGGCTTTCCTGAGTTTGCTTCGATTGATGAATTGGAAAGCGATATGAACCATTGGTTGGATGGACATCCTGATTTTCACGTTATCAATATTGAGACAGTGGTTTTGCCAATGAAAGAAATGCATAAAGATTTGGCTGAAGAAAAATTTGATACGGCCAAACTCTCTACATATGGCTACTATGCTCAGTTTATTCGGGTTTGGTACAAAATTGACATACATGGTTTATTACAATAAGATCCATCACTCAAATGAGAAAAGCTAAATCTTCCGCACTGGCGCGCACTGGCGGACCAGTTAAAAAAGTAACCTGATTCGACATTCGATAGCCCTGCTACCGAATCGTCCTTTAGGTTTGTAAAAGAGAAATAATAAAGATATTACTACTACTACTACTATTATATAGTTTTCTTTTTTGCCGAAATGTCGGATCATCGAGACATAGAACCGTGGTAAATCAAAAAAATCTAATAGTAAATTTTGGAGGAAGTTATTTATATCTTACATTCATTTCACTTATAATTTAGTTAAAAATTTGGTAAATTAGTCCTAAATTATGTTCCACTTGACCAGCTTCTATTTATACAGCACTACGAGAAAAACTATGGGTCAAAATAGATTTAATTCTAAACATTGACGAGATATCAGATATTTCTTACGCTACGCTCCAGAAATTCTGAGATGACACGCTTTTTTGTTGCTTTGATAACCATTAGTGGATCTATCATTCCCCCGTCTGTTGGTGTTGATACCAATGATTTGGAAAGCTTGAAAGCAGGGATGCACTTATTTGAAGCGAAGCATTTTATTTTTCCATTTTTAGCTCATGCTTTGGGCACATTGGTTGGTGCTTTTGTAGCTGCAAAAGTTGGTACAAGTCGCAAAATGACTCTTTCTTTGGTGATAGGTTTTTCTTTATGTTGGGCGGAATTACTATGGTAATGATGGTTCCCTCTCCTACTTGGTTCACCATTTTGGATTTGGTGGTGGCTTATTTACCAATGGCTTGGTTGGGGGGAATTGGGGAGTAAATAATAAATATCAAAAACAAAAATGCCCTCTTACAAATTGCAAAAGGGCATTATTTCAAAATAATTTTTTAGATAAATTTTATTTTATCTTTCAGTTGTAAACAATGGAACTCCAATAAAAGCTTGCAAAGTTCTATTTTGTGTTTTAGAATCTTGATTACCAACAGTTCTTGTGTAATCCTCTTTTATAACACTGCCCAATCCGTGTGTATATCTCACACCTGCATTTATTCTACCAGAAACATCAAAGGTAACACCTAAGGCAACACCAAAATCAAAATTTCCATAAGTTCTTTTATAAGTACCACCACCTGCTAAACTCCATTCGTCATCGTCCAAATTTTCCTCGTAGTTGTACTCATCAAAATCAGATTTGTATTCACTTGACAATAAGTATCCAACTTGTGGACCTAATTGCAATCCTACCACATCAAACAATTGAATTCCGAACATTACAGGAACGCTTATATAGTCCCATTTTGTAGACTGTGTACTTGTTTCTGTTGCTGTATTTACATTATTCACTATTTCATAACGAGTAACTGTATAGGCATCCTTACTTCCTTTTTGAGAGTATAAAAGCTCAGGAGTAATTGTAAAAGCGCCCATATCAAGCATTGCATAAACTCCTGCATGAAGACCAATTTTATAATCAGCATCCTTCAACTCACTAAAAGTTTCTTGAGCCTCAGTACTAGCTTCTCCAAAATTTTCAACATCTTCAATAGAGCTATCTAAGCTCCAAGAGGTCAAATTCACACCACCTTTCACTCCAAACTCTATTTGAGCATTTGCATTTTGAAAACCAACAAACATCAATAAAAATGTTGTGGTAATAATTGATAACTTTGTCATAATCTTTTATTTACGTTAGTAATTAGCGTTAAAAATCAGTCTTTAGAGACTGCTTAGTTATTTGGTAACAAAAATATTTTACTAAACTAGATTCGCACTTCTCTTGATAAAGTTGGTCAATTCTTCTCCTTTCAGCATACCTTGTGATAACAATGCTAAATCATGCAATTGCTTAATTGCAGAGTTTTGCTTATCGGCATCTTTTTCATCCATTATCTTCTGGATACTGTTGTGATTTCCGTTTAAGACCAAGTTATAGGTTTCAGGCATATCCTGCATATAACTCATTCCATTGTAAGCCGACATATCGCGCATTCTACGCATCATTTCAGGTTTTACAATCGTTGCAGGCATTGCATCTGGTGCCATTGCTTTGACTTCCACCACTACACCCGACTCAGGAACTTGAGCTTTAACCAATTCTACCAACTTTTCTTCTTGTTCCGTGCTTAAAACAGATTCTACTGCTTCATCTTTTTCAATCAATTTGTCAACAATGTCTGCATCAACTCTTTTTAGGCTTACATTCTCTATGTTTTGCTCTAAATATCCTACAAAGTGTGCATCTAAAACATGATCCATTTTCAAAACATCATAACCCTTGTCTTTGGCTGCTGAAATGTATGCATGTTGTCCATCTGGACTCGTTGTATACAATAAGACGAGTTTACCATCCTTATCCGTTTGCAGACCTTTGATATTTTCTTTATATTCTTCTATTGTGCTATATGTACCACCAACACTTTCAAGCAACAAGAAGCTCTTTCCCTTTTCAGCAAATTTCTCATCACTTAGCATTCCATACTTCACAAACACAGAAATGTCCTTCCATTTCTCTTCAAAGCCATTTCTGTCTTCTTTATAAATATCATGTAGTTTTCCTGCTACTTTTTTCGTAATGTGGCTGCTTATGCGCTTTACATTAGGATCGCTTTGAAGGTAACTTCTTGATACATTCAAAGGAATGTCTGGAGAATCCAAAACACCGTGTAATAACTGTAAAAATTCTGGAACAATTTCCTCAACATTATCCGTTACAAAAACTTGATTGCTGTACAATCCGATTTTGTTTTTTTGGATTTCAAAGTTATTTTTGATTTTTGGGAAATACAATACTCCCGTCAAGTTGAATGGATGATCCACATTTAAATGAATCCAAAACAATGGTTCATCAAAAGTGTGTGGATACAATTCTCTGTAGAAATTTTTATAATCTTCATCAGATAAGTCAGCAGGTTTTGCTTTCCAAGCTGGTTTAGGATTGTTAATTATATTGTCAGTAATTTCTACTGTTTCAATTCCATCTTCCCCTTTCTCTTTATTTTCGTTTTCACCAAATTTAATTTCAACAGGCAAAAAGCGACAATATTTATTTAATAATTCGTCTATTCTACTTTTCTGTAAAAATTCTTTAGACTCCTCATTAATATGCAAAATAATATCCGTTCCGCGCTCTGTTCTATCACCAATACTGATTTCGTAATTAGGTGAGCCATCGCAAGTCCATCTTACTGGTTCTGCATTTTCTTTAAAAGACAAAGTATGAATTTCCACTTGATCCGCAACCATAAAACCAGAGTAAAAACCAAGACCAAAATGTCCGATGATGTTCGTTTTGTCTTTGTATTTATCCAAAAACTCTTGCGCACTAGAAAAAGCAATCTGATTGATGTATTTATCAACCTCTTCTTTGGTCATACCAATCCCTTTATCACTAATTGTAAGCGTTCCAGCTTCTTCATCTAATTTGATTTCAATTTGGGTATCTCCAATGTCTCCTTTTGCAACACCACTAAGCGATAGAGTGGATAGTTTTTGAGTAGCATCTACTGCATTCGAAACCAATTCACGCAGAAATATATCGTGATCTGAATATAAAAACTTTTTGATGATTGGAAAAATATTTTCCACATCGGTTCTAATAGTACCTGTTTGTGTTGACATAATTTTATAAAAATTTTTGTTTAGTATTTTATCTGATTCGTCCTCATTAACTCATTCATTCTACAATACATCTTTCTGTGTCAAACGCCATGCCATATAGATTTTTCTGTCATATTGACACTTTATATTAATTTATAGGCAGTTAAATGGTTTTGTTACACGTCAATTTTGCAGATTTTCTGGTTCAATGCTTCAATGCGAGAATGCGAGAATGCGAGAATGCGAGAATGCGAGAATGCGAGAATGTGGAAATGCAAGAAGAGAGTGAGAGAACGAACAAAAGTATTTTCTGTTTTTTTATAATCAAAATTCTGCTTAAATTGGTCGGATGAAAACTAAACTAATTATTGTCACTGCCACGGCATTTTTGATGAATTTTTGTATAAATGCACAAAACAATGCTCCAACGATAGAGGAATTCAATGCCTATTATTCTGAAGAATCAAACAGTCTCACTATTGAAATTACGCTCTCTGATATTGAAAATGATGCTATGACTGCTACACTTCAATATGCCGATGTCAGTGGTGAGTTTCAGTATTTAGATTTAGCAAATTATGAGGTTGACTATTCATCGTCAGAGGAAATTGTGGCAAATGAAAAAAATACGTGGATCATTACTAATTTAGAAAATGCAACGGAGATTAAAAACCTTCGTTTGATCGCAGAGGATGACCAAGCATTTGATATACAAAAATTAGTGGACCAAGTAGACAGTAATATGCTCCGCACCAATTTAGAATTATTAGAGGGACCAAGAAATCGAAATGCTGATCTTGGGCACCTTGGATTTTGCAAAGACAGCATTTTCACCAGCTTTTTAGAAGGAGATTTAAATGCACGCATTCAGGAATATACTTTCCAGGGAGATATTGGTCAAAATTTGATTGGTAATAAGGCAGCGGTAAGGACATCAGACACGACTTTTATAATAGATGGGCACTATGACACCGTTGAAATTTCACCAGGAGCAGATGACAATGGATCGGCAATCGTTGGTGTAATGGAAGCAGTAAGAATTTTAAGCCCTCACTTTTTCGAACACAATATTGAGTTCATCGCTTTTGATATGGAGGAGGATGGATTAATAGGAAGTCAGCGGTATTTAGATCGTGATGACGGTCTTGACTCCACGCAGTATGTAGGAGGTGTTTTAAACTTTGAAATGATTGGTTATTGGGATAACAGACCCAATACTCAACAATTCCCAGGTGGTTTTGAGATTGTTTTTCCAGATGCCGCAGCAGCAGTTGAAGCAAATGATTCTAGAGGAGATTTCATTACTAATGTTGGAAGTAAAGCTTCTGTAGAACTTATAGATGCATTTAATAATTCGGCTGAACAATATGTACCAGACTTAAAAACAATTTCATTGGCAACAGATATTTCTGGTGGAGCTTCTGCAGATTTGCGACGAAGCGATCATGCTTATTTTTGGGATGCTGGCTATCAAGCTTTGATGTTGACAGATGGTGCAAATTTTAGAAACCCTTACTATCACACAGCAAATGACAAGGTAGAAACTTTGAATTTTACTTTTATGTCTAATGTAGTAAAGGCAACCATTGCGACTATGGCAAACATCGCTAAAATCAAAAATGCTACTTCTGCAACTACGATCGTAGAAGCATTTCCAGATGCTATTGGAATACAAAATATTTTTTCTGGTAATGTAAAAATTTACAACCAAAACAAATCTGCATTTATATCATTTATTAATCCAATACAAGATTCTCTGGATTTACAATTATTAGATTTGAATGGCAAACTTATCATCGCTGAAAAAATTTCACCAAATTCAAAAACACATCAAATGAGCCTTGATGGAATTGCTGCGGGTGTGTATTTGATAAATATTTCCAATGGATCGGTTCAGTTTAGTGAGAAGGTTGTTGTGGAGTGAAAAAAATGCTTCAATGTTTTAATGTTACAATGCTTCAATAAAAAAATGCTTTAATGATTTAATGCTACAATCAATGTTTTTAAGTTAAGCAAAATATGCTGAATTTGGCGTTTGTTGGAGACGCGATGAATCGCGTCTGTACGATGGGCTGCGTTGGGTTTTCTGTCATTCAATCAAAAAAAATTGCTTAGGAATAGCTCTAATTTTTTTGTATCGAATTGCATAAGCAAGTGGCATTTGTTTAATCAGCATCATTCCATTCCACAAATGCTCATAAAACATGCTTCCTAGCCCATCCTTTTGAGAATCATACCAATCTATACCTTCTAAAATATCTTCAATTGCTTCATCACTTAATAAAAATATATAACTCATTTTCTATCAGCAATTTTCTTTTGAAAATCTTCCATACTAGTCATTCCCTTGTTTGGATTTTCTTCTAAGTCATCAAGTCGCTGGTCTAATATGGTTTTGTGATGATCGGGAATGCTATAATGAGTTGATTCCATCTTTAAACCAAAATCCATTAAGTTCTTAATCGCAAGAAGTAAATCAAGGTCATTGATTTTGTCTAATCGTTCGACAATTAAAGCTTTCTCTTCTTGAATATTCATTGTGTTTATATTTTGCGCTTTGATAAAATTAGATACATTACTCAAATATAAAGTATTTGTTAGTCAAAACAAAGTCTGAAGGTTTCAAGGATCATTCTTAAAACTACATTACAATTCACCAATAATCTCCATTATCTCCTTTGGTTTCATATAGTTCTCCCCTCGCCCATCGGCTTCTAGGAGTTTGTACACGCTTTGACTCCAAGCCAATAATTGATAGCCTACTCCGTGATTGATGGCTATTTGATCGGTGTTTCTTTCGAATCTTATTCTAAATTTTTTGAAGGAATATTTTATCCCCAAAACCATCAATTTCCAGTTGCTCATTGATTCGTAATCGGCGGTGTGCGCTAATTCGTGTCCCAGTACACCTATTTGAGCATTGTATGGTAAGTTCATCAACATCGTATTTTCCTGCGAAGGTTTCACTCCATTGCTAATGATGATTTGATAAGTTCTCTTTTTCCTAGCTCTCAGAAGAGTCGTGATTTTGGGCTGAGATGTATGGGCAATTTTGGTCTTTTTGAATTTAAATTCTATCACCACATCTTTCAATTCAGGATAATAAGACAAGGCAATAAGCGCAGGTAACTCAAATCCTTTTGGAAGTATTTTATTTTTCCCAAGCTCCTCTAACAAATTTTCATAACGTAAAGAATCTTCGCTTTGGATGTATTGCTTTTTGAGTGGGGATTGTGCAGTGATGTTTAGAGATAGAAATAGGATAAGAATTGAGAGTAAATAATGCATTGGATAGATATTAAAAACAAAAAATCCCCCAACTAGCATAAGGCAAGTTGGGGGACCAAATATTTTATAATTTGTAGCGTAACTTTTCTAGTTTTCTAGTAAAAAATTCCGATTTGAAGAGCGACACTGTTAGCATGAACTTTTTTAATATCACGCATAACACCATTTAATCCTCTGTTAAAAACCAGACCAATCATTGCTGTTGAGTTTTCACCGAATTTATATTCTAATCCAGCACCAAAATTTAAAGAAAAGTTAAAAAATCTTGTATCTTTTCTAAAGTTTGCACCTGATTCACCAGGAAGATCAGCTCTTGCTTTTGTTCTAAATCCGTTGATCCATCCTACCTGTGCGTATCCAATAAATTTCTCTTGGATTGGATCAGTTCTTAAACGAAGATTCAACGGAATTTCCCAGTATCTTAAATTTAATTTTACTTTGGTTCCATTTTCTCCACCTGCGATTACCAAGTTGTCAAAAGTAAGTGTGTCTTCGAAAGATTTGAAATATCCACCTTTATTGGTGATATTTAACCCTGTAGAAAAAGCATATCTATCAGTTCCACCAATATATTTATCTAGGATAATTCCTATTGAAAATTTAGTTATAGAACCTTCTGAAGAATATTTACCTTCATCAAATGCAAGGCTTGCGATGGTAGGACTTATGTGAATACCAAAACGGTAATCTTGGCTTATGTTTTTAACACCATCAAAAGTGAAAGATTTCACTTTCTTTACAACCGTATCCTGCTTTGCAGTTTGAGCATTTAGTCCCAAACTACACACAAAAGCAATTGCTACTAATGCAATAATTTTTATGTAATTCATTTTGTTCATTTAAAATTCTAAAAATTGGATTGCATTAATTAACTAGTCTCTATCATCTGGGTCTGGAGCGTCATCTCCTGTAGTGTTAATGTAAACAACTTTGCAGTCTTCATTTACATTAAACTCATACAAACGAGCTTGTTTACAGCCATTGTCACAGTCATCAAAAGCGACTTCATAAACAACTTTGTAAGCATCAACCTCACCAGAAGCAGTAACCATAATGTTGTCACCATCCCCAGATTTAGAATTAGTAGTTGCATCTAAAACACCCTCAATTTGATTAAAGTTTGCAACCAAAGCAAACACATTAATTGGTTGTGCTGACTTAATAGTAACAAAAGCCTCATCGTCAAACTCAAGGATACCATCAACTGTCAAATCATAAGTCAACATTAAACCATCAACTAATGGATCACCAGTAAAACGCTTTCCGTCAATCCAAGCTTTACCCCAGTTAGCAGGATCATCTGAATTACTTATTTTAACCACAACTTCGTCAATAGCGTATGCATCATAAATATGAACATCATATACTTCAACAACAGAATCTCTTGCTGCAAATTCACTACTGTGAACAGCACCTAAAACATCAGACATACGATTTATCAATGCATCTGGAATTTCCACTGCACTTGAAGCAAACCCGCCTTGTTGAGAAGCTACTTGAATAGCCAATCTTACAGCATCGTCTTCATAAAAATCTTTTACTGAATCTGAAACATCACCACATTCGCTGACATTGTTATCTGAATCGTTACCAGAATTGTCCTCATCCGATTCACAAGCTGTAAACATAACTGAAGCACAAATTAAAAGCGCTCCGAACTTTGTCCAAAAACTTTTCATTATATTATTTATTTTTAATTAGTTATTTTATTAATAAATTAGCTTGATACTCACCTTTTGGTTTTCTTCATTGCTATTTGGTGATGAATCCACATCCTTAATATCATAAGATATTCTGCCTGCATCTACACCATATTCTTCTGCCAATATCTGAGCTAATTTAACTCCAATCGTATTGGTCTTTGCTTGATTAGCTTTAGTCGTTTCAGCTTTAATAATCAATTGTCCATCGTCAGCTTTGTTTGCTTTTTTAGCAATTTTCTTTAATTGCGATTGCAACTCATCTCCCATTTCAAAAGAATCGCCAACAAAGTTGAAAGAGTATTCTTCAACATTTACAGAATCACTGTTTCTGTTAAATATTTTTCCAAAAATACCATCTTTTTCTTCCGCTTCACCTGTTTCAGAGTTTCCGTTTTTAGCTGCCTTCTTTGCTTGTTTTTTAGCTTTCTTTTCAGCTTTCTTAGCCTCTTTTTCTTCTTTTGATTTGCCACCAAAAATTTTCTTCAAGCCTTTCTTCTTCTCTTTTTCAACATTTTGTCCATTGCCATTATTAGCAGCACTTGATTGGACAGCATTTCCATTTGCATCCATCACAACACCATTAGAATTTACCGTACCATTACCATTTGTTTGCCCACCATTTTGAGCAGAACCATTGGTTGTCATTCCATTATTATTGTTAAAATTTCCGTTAGCACTGTTTCCATTCATTGGTTGATTGCCCATAGATTGGTTGTTGTAGCCATTATTGTATCCGTTGTTGTTTGCTGAACCACCTATCTTCAAAAGAGAATTTTCTGAACGCAAACGGTCCACTTCCAATTTCAACATTTCAACTGTCGGATCATATCCAGAACCACCATAGTTTCCAGGAGCAGCATACTGACCTTGTTGTCCTTGCATCATTCCTGTACCATTATTTGAATTTGTAACAGCCTCTTTTTCTGCTTCAACTTCTTCAGCTTGCTTTGCCATTTGTTCCTCAATCATAGCAGCAACTTCTGCTTGCATTTCTTCTTTTGTTGGAGCTGCTTCAGTAACAACTGGTGAAGCTGTTTCATTTGCTACTTCACTTCCATCTTTTTCACTTCCATCTTCTTTGTTAGCAACATCATTGTTGTTAATTTTTTGTACATTGTTTCCTGATGGTGGAAAAATTGGAGGAACAAAAGCCTTAGATCTTTTTCTTCCAAAATTAAATCTCAATGACAAACTAGTAAACATGTACAAGTCGTTTTTAATGCCATCAGATTTCCCTCTAGAATCTGCAGTATAATTTCTCGGATTTGGATTAGAAGCATATTCTTGCAAATTGCTTTCAAAATCATTTCCATCTCTATATATCTTAGCAACATCATCTAAATAATCAGTGAACATATATTTTACATCCGTCTGTAAATTCAAACTCCAGTTTTTACCAGTATTAAATCTGATACCAGCACCAAAAGGAATGTTCATAATGGTTTGCTTTGCATCTTTTTCAACTTTCAAATCACTAAGATTTGTTTCGTATTCACCATCTTGTTCTACTTCATTTACTCCACCGTAGTCATATAGGTTTCCTTGTGCATCTTTCAAATCTCCAAATGTTTCAAACTGAGTAACACCAAGCCCAACAAAAAAGTAAGGAGCTATGATAGAGTTCTGCGGCAACAAACTTCCATTGTTTGTTTTAAAATGTAGTGTTCCGCTTAAGTCCTTAACCTCTGTTCTAAAATTTAAAGATCTGTCACGGTAAATATAAATACTATCATCAGAAGCCGTCAAATCGTTCCCCTTAAAAGATCCCATATTGGCATTAATGACAAAATTAGTACCATCGTTTAATTTTCTTTCTAAGAAAACAGCGAAGTCAAGCGATCTGTCGTTCGCTTTAATTTTGTAATGATCTTTTAGAACAGGACCTAATTTGGGAGTTAAATCTCCGTAATAATTCATATAACCAGCACCAACCCCTAAGCTCCATCCATTGCCTTGTGAAAAAGCTTGTGAAGAAAACAATAGCAGGGCTAGAAAACCGATTGGTTTTATTAAACATTTCATCTTTTAAATGCTTTATTTTATTTTAGGAATAAATAGGTTTAGAAAAATATCGATCATTAGTCAAGCTTACCGCTTATTTTAAATTGCGCACTCAATCCTACATAAGGACGAACACGAATTTCACTAAAATCAACTTCTAATCCTGTAGTAGATTTGTTTTCCAAAACCACACCTCCAACATTGAATTTTACAAACTTCAAAAAGCTGTAACCAAGTCCTAAGTAAATAGGTCTGTTAATGATAGGTCCACTGATAGTTTCTCCGTTAGAGTCTTCAAAGTTTTTAAAAAACACTCCTGCACTAATAGAGGCGTTTTGAATAAATTTAGGAGCAAAAGCTGGCTTTCCTAAAGGCAAAACAACTCCACCATAAGCACCATCTAAATATTGAGGATCTTTAAAATTCCCACTCATATAGATAGCACCATAACCTACTTGAAAGGTTAAGTAATTAATGGTATTGTCTGATTCAACTTCTCTTACTTTTCTTTGATCAGATAATACAAAAGCATCTTGCAACACAAAAGGTGTTGTCTCATTATAAAGAATTGCTTTTAAATCCTCAATCATTTTCTGTGCATATTTCACACGTAAAGCCGCACTGTTATCATCTTCTTTTTTGAATACATTTGCTTTTGCCAATGATAATTTTGAATCATTAATTTGCTCTACTTTAGTAAGAACAATATCAGAAAATCCTGGAAACTGGAAATTGGTAACAGGTTGGTAATACACCAATGATTGTGCAACAATAGCATCCAAATCATTCATAATTTCATCAGTAGATTTACTAAATGAAATTTTACGAGTATTGACAGAAGTGATTCCATCAATATAGCTATCAAGAGAAGAATGAAGTTGTTCTTGAATTCTTCCTTTGTCTCCTTCTTGTGTTTTTCTTGAAAATCCAATCGCGAAATCATACATCTTGTTAGGACGCAATTTGTATTTTATTGGAATAGCAAATGAGACAGCACCCTCTTTTGCAAAACTCACCCATTCTGTACTGTAGAGTGCTTTGTCAGATCCAGCTTTAAAAATTGCTACTTCAACTTTCCCTATATCGGCAGGTATTGAGCCGTTAATGGTGAAATAAGTTTCGGAAGGAATTTCTCCACCAAGATTGAACTGATTCGTTTCGTAATCATAAACCACAGAAGGATTCTGTGCATTAGCTACTAAAAACGTTGATAAGATAATTATTAAACAAATAAATTTTTTCATTTCAAATATGACTCTTTTTATTTTTGATATAAGTTTTATGTAAGTTTTATGTTTAGATTAAATGTCTCTTTTCCTCTAACGTTTGAATCACTTCTCTCGCTGCTTCAAATAAATAATAATTCAAATTTTTTGAAAACACTTAAAATGTCTCAAAATAAGAAGTTATGTAAAATGTATATGTTCCATCTAAAACATCTTGATCCAAAAGTAAGTCACGGATTAGGACAATTCTAATTAAAATAGTAATGGTTTTTATCACAATTTCTGAAAAAAAACATAATATAAATAAATATTTGCTTATAGTATATTGGTTTTCAACATATTCCTAAAAAATGATTTTATAATAAATTAGATGCGAAGATAAGTATAAAACAGCTTTTATTCAAAATAACACGACAATAGTTCATAAATATTGAAGGTATAAACACACTGCTGACAACAATTTCAGATCAACATTAAACCTTTTCAATACAAAAGCATCTAAGCGTATCCTTTTGCTTGCAGATAGAAAAGTTCGGCATATTTGCCACCTTTCTGGATCAACTCTTGATGACTTCCAATTTCTAGTAATTGTCCATTTTCTAGAAACAATATCCTGTCAGCCATTCTTACCGTAGAAAATCGGTGCGAAATCAAAACGGCCATCTTCCCCTCTATTAGCTCACTAAACCTTTCAAAGACTTCGTGCTCCGCTCTGGCATCAAGTGCCGAAGTAGGCTCGTCCAATATCAATAATTTTGCTTGTCTCATATATGCTCTTGCTAAAGCTATTTTTTGCCATTGGCCACCTGAAAGATCCACTGCTCCATCAAACCTTTTCCCCAACATCTGATCGTATTTTTCTGGTAACTCATCTATAACTGTATTCGCTAAACTCTTATCGGCAGAATCAACAATTTGAACTTGATCGTCAATTTGATCTATTTTACCTACAGCGATGTTTTCACCCGCTTTCATTTCAAATCGTACAAAATCCTGAAAAATAATCCCAATCGCATCTCTTAGTTCTATGAGATCATACTTTTTCAAGTCTACATCATCCAAATAAATGGTTCCTTCGTTGGGTTCGTACAATCTTGCTAACAATTTCACCAAAGTCGTTTTACCAGCTCCATTTTCGCCAACCAATGCCAATTTTTCTCCTGCTTTTAACTCAAAGCTCAAATTTTTAATCACCCATTTATCACTATTTGGATATTGAAAACCCACATTATCAAAACGAAAACCCTTTACAATCTTTTCCGGTATTGGAAGGCTGTCTTTATCTGACTTAATCACAGAGGTCATTTCAAAAAACTCAAATAAGTCTTGCAAATACATGGCTCGATCTGCGATAGAAGAAAATCTACCCATAATAGATTGCAACATATTTCTCATTCTATTAAAAGAACCTGCTAAAAATGTCAAGGTTCCCACCGTTATGAATCCACCGACTGTCTGTACAATTATAAAAAGATAGGCTCCATAATAAGCCGCTGTTCCTATCATCGCCAACAAGCTTCCCCAAACCGAACGCATTACCGATATTGATTTATTGGCATCGTAATATTCATCGGAAACTTTTTTGAATCGTTCGGCTAGAAAATCGGCAAGATTGAAAGTTTTGACTTCCTTTGCTGTCCAATTACTCGCTCCAACAAATCTCAAATAATCCAACTCTCTTCTTTGTGGTGTCCAGTTTCGACTCAAAGAATACGTTTTTTGATTAAAAAAAGATTCACTTAAAAAAGAGGGTATCACTGCTACAAATAAAATGACAATTAACCAAGGATTAAATGCAACCAAACCAACCCCTAAAAACACGATGGTAATCATATCTTGCAATTGGGTTAAAACCAATGTCATTAGAACAGTTCTGCCTCTAGTTTGCTGTCTTGCCCTTTCTAGTTTATCGTAAAAATTGGAATCTTCAAATTGATAGAGATCCAATTTTGCCGCATGTTTTATTAAATCTACAGATGTTTTGTTTGCAAATAAATCTCCCAGCAGTGCATCAACCAAACCAATGCTTCGATTCATTATATCTGATAAAACGGCAAGTCCCAACTCTACGCCCAACATTGTCCACAAATACATTTTGTCGCTATTGGGATCGTCGATTAAAAAAATAATTTGGTCGATGATTTCTTTTCCAACATAGAGAATAGCAAGCGGAATTGCCGATTTAAAAAGTCTCAATGTTATGTTTAAAAGGGTGTATCCTTTGTGTGTATTCCAGATTAATGCAAAAAATTTCGGTAGACTTTTGTAGGCTAGAAATTGATCTTTGTAACTGGGTTTATCTTTCATAGTTAATGCGAGAATGCTTGAATGCTTGAATGCGAGAATACTTGAATGCTTGAATGCGAGAATGCTTGAATGCTTGAATGCTTGAATGCTTGAATGCTTGAATGCTTGAATCAATGTTGTTTAGACAAGAACTTCAATACATCACAAAATACTTCATTTTTAAACAAGCGCAAAGTTTTTTTTCGTTACAAATTGTGGAAATAATACCAGAAAACATTCTTGCATTCTCGCATTCAAGCATTCTCGCATTCAAGCATTCTTGCATTCAACTTAACTGTATTAATACTTGATTTTTTTCGACTGCATCGCCTTTTTTTATTTCGATGGATTTTATGATTCCTGCTCCTGGTGATTTGAGAAGGTTTTCCATTTTCATTGCTTCTAAGACTAAAACACCATCTCCTGTTTCTATTTCATCGCCCACCTTCACATTTACACTTAAAACCAATCCTGGCATTGGAGCTTTAATTACATTAACCTTTTTACTACTCAGATTGTTCATTCCCAACTTCTCCAGTAGCAAATCCATTTTCGTTTTTATGGTTGCTTCGTGGACTTTGTTATTAACCTTTAGGCTAATGGTTTTATTTTCAGTATCAATCTCAACAATCTCTACATTTATAGATTGATTGTTGTGAACAATGTGATAATGATCTTTTCTGGTTTCAATTAAATCCCAATCTTGCTTAATGCTTGGATCAATATCGTGTGATTTATTATTTATGACTACTTTCATTTGTAATTTTTTTTCATTTATGATGTGTGTTGGTTATCGTGTGGATACACGATAAATTACATATGGATACGCGATAAATCGCGTATCTACAACAGTTCGATCAAATTTAAGAATTCTTCTTCAGATAATATGGTTACTCCTAAATCTTGTGCTTTTTTAAGCTTTGACCCCGCGCTGGCTCCTGCCACTAAGTACTTCAACTTTTTACTCACCGAACTCAAAACCTTTCCTCCATTTTCTTCTACCATTTCTTTGGCTTCGTTTCGGGTAAATTGTTCCAATGTTCCTGTAAAAACAAAGGTTTCATCTGCTAATAAAGTACTTTTTGCTTCTTTTTGAGTGATGATGTTTTCAAAATTCAAACCAGCAGCTTTCAAAGCTTCCAACATTTCAATGTTCTCTGAATCATCAAAAAATTCAAAAACACTTTGTGCAACAATCGGTCCTACATCGTCAATGGCGAGCAGTTCTTCAGTCGTTTTGTCTTTCAAATCCATCAAATTGGCAATATTTTCTGTCAATACTTTTGCCGTCCCTTTTCCAACATGACGAATGCCCAATGCATAAAGAATTCTTGAGATCGGTTGAGCTTTAGATTTTTCAACTCCCGCTCTTAAATTCTCAATGGATTTCACTCCATATCCATCTAAATTATTCTCTTTTTTCAGTTCAGGATCATTGATAATTTCAATCACACTATCAAAAGGAAAATTGTATAAATCGGGAAAGGTTTTTAGATAACCCAACTCGTAAAATTTTTGCACTTGCTTTTTACCAATTCCATCAATATCCATCGCATCGCGAGAAACAAAATGAATCAATCGTTCTGCCATTTGAGAAGGACAATTTTTATTTTCACATCGCCAAACAGCTTCTTCTTCTGGTTTTATTAAAATGCTTTCGCAGTCTGGACAATTTTTAGGAAAAACCACTTTTTGCTCTTTACCGTCTCTGGCATCTTCAATCACTCTTACAACTTGCGGAATCACATCTCCTGCTCTTTCTATTTCAACAGTATCACCAATGCGAATGTCTTTTTCAGTAATGTATTCCTCATTGTGTACCGAAATAGAAGACACCGTTACACCAGCTAAATGCACAGGCTCTAATTTAGCAACAGGCGTAATTGCACCAGTTCTTCCCACCTGAAATTCTATGTCTAATAATTTAGTAGTTGCCGTTTTTGCTTTAAATTTATACGCAATTGCCCATTTTGGATGATGCGCAGTTGAACCACATATTTCTTGCTGTTCCAAATTATTTACCTTAACCACCATCCCATCAATTTCATAAGGATATTTTTCTCTATCCTCTTCCCATTTTTCACAAGCCTTTATAGCCTCTTCAATATTTTTACAAAGTATAATTTCTTCCATTGGTGCTTTAAATCCAGCTTCGGCAAGAATTTCCAATGTTTGATGATGACTTTTAATGGATTTCAAAAGCAAACTATTGTCCTTTTCATCAACGGCATAACCCACATAGTAAACAAATGCTTCAAGCCCTCTTTTCGCCACTTCACCACTGTCTTGCATTCTCAATCCACCCGAAGCTGTGTTTCTTGCATTGGCAAAAATCCTAGGTTCAGCTCCTATCTTTTTTTCACCAGCTGCCTTTGCTGCTTCCCAAGTTTCCTTTTCTTCTTTTTGCTTTTCTTGGATAGATTTAAAAACATCTTTTCTAATCAAAACCTCTCCTCTAACTTCTAGCTTTTGAATGTCATATTTTGATAAATTTCCTGATAGTGGAATGGATCTTATGACTTTTGCATTGTTCGTTATTTCATCTCCAACGGTTCCGTTTCCTCTGGTAACTGCACGAAGCAATTGATCATTTTCATAAACCAAAGAAATACCTGCTCCGTCAAATTTGGGTTCAACAGTATATTCAATTTTATCAGAATCAACTAGTTTTTTAATGCTCTCATCAAAGCTTCGAAGGTCTTCGGCATTGTATGAATTGTCAAGAGAAAGCATCGGAGCAATGTGTTTGACTTGTGGAAATTCTTTGGTCAATCCGTATGCCACTCTTTGAGTCGGAGAGTCTGCCGTCAATAAATCAGGGTTATCTTTTTCAAGCGATTTGAGTCTTTTGAAAAGCATGTCATAATCAAAATCTGTGATTACAGATTCGTCTTTTACATAGTATTTCCAATCGTGAAAATCAATGACTTTTCTAAGATTATCAATTTGTGATTCGGCTGAATCAATAGGAAGTTCTGACTTGAGTTTATCCGTCAGTTTTATGAGTGCTAGTGCTTCTTTTTTTGTATACATGGAAACTTAGGAATGCTGATTAAATAACTTTACCATTTAGGATGTTTCTTTTTGTCCCTGCCTTCGTTAGAAAGCCTCACCGTAGTCCAACTACCGAGTGTCGGCCCAGGGCTATTTTCTGCCTTGTCAGGAACAAAAATAAGCTCGGTCCGACGTTCGGTCCAAAAAGGTAAACTTATTTTATCAACATTCCTTGGCTTCATTCGACAAAACAACAAAGGTTAGATGAAATATCGGCTCATGAAAGGATTTTGTGGAAAAGCTTTTGACCTTTGGTCTTTGGCTGTTAGCTATTAGCCTTTGGCTGTTAGCCAAGAGCCAAGAGCCAAAAGCCAAGAGCCAAAAGCTTTTCCACTAAATTCCTACATAGGTCAAAATATCTAACCTTTGTTGTTTAAATTTTATTATTACTTACGCCTCTTCTTTTACTTTAGGCGCAACCAATTTAAGATGCAATTCATCCAATTGTTCTTGTGTAATTTCAGCAGGCGATCCCATCATCAACTCTTGCGCTTTTTGATTCATAGGGAATGCCACCACTTCACGAAGATTTTCTTCATCTGCATAGATCATCACAATTCTATCAATACCTGGAGCAAGGCCACCGTGAGGAGGCGCACCAAAAGAAAAGGCAGAAATCATATGCCCAAATTTCTCATCAACCGTTGCTCTATCATAACCAACAATTTCAAAGGCTTTGTACATGATGTCAGGTCTATGGTTTCTAATTGCCCCACTTGATAATTCATAACCATTGCAAATAATATCATATTGATAAGCCAAGATATCCAAAGGATCTTTGTTTAGCAAATCGTCCATTCCACCTTGCGGCATAGAGAATGGATTGTGGCAGAAATCAATTTTTCCAGTTTCTTCATCCTCTTCAAAGAATGGGAAATCAACTACCCAAGCATATGCCAAAACATTCTCAGGAATAATTTCTAATTTATTTGCAATGTAAACTCTTGTTTTACCAAATGCTTTTCTAACCAATTTCAGTTCACCAGCACAGAATAAAATACTATCTCCTTCAACAATGTTAAGTTGCGTCTTTAGTGCTTCAAACTCGCTTTCCGCCAAAAATTTAGCAACAGGACCAGTAAAAGTACCCTCTGCATATTTAAGATAAGCAATGCCTTTTACGCCTTCTTTTTTTGCAAATGATTCAACATCTTTAAAGAACTTATTTGATTTTGAAGCAGTATCTTTCGCAACAATTGCTTTAATGCAATTTCCTTTTGTTGTTGCATTGCTTTTAAAGACAGTAAATTCTGAGGTTTCAAAAATACCAGAAACGTCATTCATTTCTAAACCAAATCTTATATCAGGTTTATCATTTCCATATTTTTCCATAACCTCCTTATAAGGAATTCTTGGAAACGGAACCTGAACAACAGTCTTACCTCTTTCTTTAAGCACTTCATTAAGATGTACAAATGTAGCTTCAAGAGCAGCAAAAATTTCATCCTGTGTTGGAAAAGCCATTTCAATATCCAGTTGATAAAATTCTCCTGGGCTTCTATCAGCTCTTGCAGCTTCATCTCTAAAACAAGGGGCAATTTGAAAATATTTATCAATACCAGAACACATTAACAATTGCTTGTATTGCTGTGGAGCTTGCGGAAGAGCGTAAAATTTTCCAGGATGAACTCTACAAGGAACTACAAAGTCTCTTGCACCTTCAGGAGAAGAAACCGTAAGAATAGGTGTTTGAATTTCCATGAAATCCAATTCCTCTATCATATATTTTCTAAGTTCATAAATGATCTTAGCTCTAAGCTTCAAATTTTCTTGAAGTCTTGGACGTCTAAGGTCTAAGAATCTATATTTCAATCTCAATTCCTCATTTGGAAGAATGTCATTTAAAGGAAATGGCAAACTTTCAACCAATGAATCAATAGTCAATTTATCACATAAAATCTCAATTTCGCCAGTTGGCATTTCAGTATTGACTCTGTCTTCTCTACTTTGGACAAGACCTTCGATGATAATTACACTTTCTGGTTTTAATTTGTTCACTTCATCCGTCAAAGGAGAATCAGTTGGAAAGAAAAGTTGGGTAATTCCATAATGATCTCTCATCGTAACGAAAGTCAATTTACCAAAATTTCTTACGTCTTTTACCCATCCAGCTAACTTTATACGTTGACCAATGTCAGAAGCCCTTAATTCACCGCAGTTGTGAGTTCTATAAGCCATTTTTTTTGTTTTATTTAAAAATTTCACAAAAGTAAGCAATCTTACGACTATTGTTGGTTTAAGGGTTCAGTTTTCTTAGTATCTAACATCTTCAAAATTGCTAGAAATGCTTTGAAACGGTACAAAGGTTGATTGAATGATGTCTAATTTAGAAGCTAGGAAAAGACTAAATAACAGATAAATTAATTTGATTGAGATTACCAAGTACTAAATTTCAGAAATAGAAAAAAAAATGATACATTTGTGAGTTAAGTATTAGAATATTAGTTAGGGGTTGACCATATTCAACAGCACATTTAAAATGATGGTCAATTCTAACTTAGGATGTTAAATTTAAAGCTTTCTTTTTGAAACGAGTTGGGCTTAAAAGTAGACACATCTGGAGAGGACAAGAATTTTCTTGTCCTTTTTCTATATATAAAATATTGGTTTTAAATCTTAGGAATGCTGAAAAAATAAATTTACATTTTTGACTTTGAGGTTTAATGATATTCTGCCTCAAAAATACTCGCCTTAACCCTGCTAGGACTGCATTTTTTCATTGAATATCGTCAAATCTCTTTGTCAAAAAATTGTAAAGTTATTCTTTCAACATTCCTTACTGCTTCATAAATTTATATATAAAACCAACTCATTCACAAACAAAATACTTTAAATTATCATTATTTTTTTAAGTCCCAACACTATTAAAATAAAAAATAAAAAACACAACGCTCTGTTTGTCATTAATTTAAATTATATTTTGCAGTTTTTATTTTTAAACTCCTAAGCTAATTATTTTCAATAGCTTGATTAACAAAAATATATGTATATTGTTAAACCTTTAAATCGCTTTGACGGTTTAACATTTAAAATAAGAAAAAATTGAATCAAAAAGAATATGTTGTTTTAGTTGACAGCTCAGGAAATAAGATTGGTCGTGAAGAGAAAATAGCTGCACACAAAAAAGGACTTCTTCACAAAGCTTTCAGTGTTGTACTTTACAATTCTGATGGACGAATTTTGTTGCAGCAACGTGCATTTCATAAATACCACACGCCAGGTTTGTGGAGTAATTCCTGCTGTAGTCATCCACGTGTGGGGGAAAATTTAGAAGCTGCAGTTCAGCGGAGGCTAAAAGAAGAATTGGGCATCGAAAAAGCAATTGTTCAAGAACGTTTTTCTTTTGTTTATAAATTTTTAGACGAGCCAACCCAGCTTTGGGAACACGAACACGATACGGTTTTTACTGGAACTTATGATGGTCCTATTGCATTTAATCCCGAAGAAATCAATGCTATAAAATGGGTCAGTAAAACAGAGCTAGAGGATTGGATTGAAAAGGAACCAGCCGTTTTCACCTTTTGGTTTAAAGAATTTCTACCAAAAATGTTCCGCATCTAGTGCGGAATGACGGTCGCATCTAGTGCGGAATTACAGTCGCATCAAGTGCGGAATGACGGTCGCATCAAGTGCGGAATAACGGTCGCATCAAATGCGGAATGACGTGACCTATAACTAACGAAAAAAACAATAATTTTAACTTATGAAATCACTCTTTATTTTATCTGCTTTCTTTCTAATATTCGTACAATGCTCGAATAAGATTCAAGTAACTTCAAATTCAAAGCCTATCAAGCATGAAATTTGGGACGGATTGTTAAAAAAACATGTTTCTGATAAAGGCAATGTCAATTACAAAGGTTTTATTGAAGACAAAGAAACTTTTAATCAGTACTTGGACTTGTTAAGCGACCATCATCCAAATGATAAAAATTGGAGCGAGGAAGAAAAACTGGCTTATTGGATCAATGCTTACAATGCATTTACAGTAAAAATTGTAGCAGATAATTATCCTATTGAAAGCATCAAGGAAATTGGTGGACGCATACCATTTGTAAATTCGACCTGGGATAAAAAATTTATAAAAATAGAAGGACAGTCTTATGATTTAAACAACCTTGAACACGGTATTCTAAGAGTAGATTTTAATGAGCCAAGGATTCATTTTGCCGTCAATTGCGCTTCTGTTTCATGTCCCATTCTAAGAAATGAAGCGTATGTTGCAGAAAAAATAAACGACCAACTTGATAATGCAGCCTTCCTATTCATCAACGATCCAAGTAAGAATAAAATAAGTCCAGATAATGTTAAAATTTCAAAAATATTTTCTTGGTTTCAAGGCGATTTTACTAAATCTTTAGGAAAAGGAGGAGTTTTAGAATTTATATCTAAATATTCGGAAACAAAGATCAATCCTACTGCCACAGTTTTGCATATGGATTATGATTGGGGTTTGAATGAATGATGAATAAGTAGCTCTAACATTTATTATTAATTCAGCAGTATGGATATTTTGTTATATTTCGTTTACCTTCATGTTGCGCGCAAATAAAGATACAAATGCAATGCGAATATTAACAATTATACCAACACAAAAAACTTAGAAATATGGGGAGATTAATTTTGAATAAATTATAAAAAAAATCATATGAATTCAGAAGAGAATTTAAAAAAGTGATCGAGTAAATTCCGAGAAAAATATTGAAAAATGACAGCTTTATTCAGATGACAAATTTCAGAAACTAATTGAAACGATTCTAACAGAAACTAAAAAATAGCTTGAGTAAGTTGAAAAATGATTTATCGAAAAACTGATTTGGTAGTTGTGTAATCAAATTGATTAGTAAAAAAATAGAAAAACTGTTTTAATAGAAACTTGAAAAACTGATTGACTAATCCTGAAAAATAACATCTACCCTACTCTGATTTGATCAACTATTAAACTGACTGATAAAAATGATTAGGTCAAGCAGAAAGATCGTTCGCAAAAAATCTGCTCGAAAACATTTGAATAGAAGTTTGCGAAGAAAAAATTAATTGGTTTATAAAAAATTTACTGCGAAGAAAAAAATAGCATTTATTTCTTATCTTAGATGAAAAAAAGATGTGGACCGGAATAAGCGCGCAACAAAGTACACAATTCCATGCTGCTGAATTAAGTTGTATTTAGGCAAGTATTGTGGGTGTTTTCAAAAGGCATCAAACGTCATGTATTTTTTTAAGCGGTCGATTTGATGCAGTCGAAGAATCGTTTTAGACACCGAACTTGCCATCAGCAGCACGTCGTGTGTACAGTCGTTGCAAAAATGAAATAAAAAGGCAAATTTACTTGTTTTGAAGAGCAAAAACACCTATATTTGGTCAAAAAGATATGACTAAATTTAATGACAAGTTAATTGAAGAAATTCCAAGAAAAATATCTGAGGTTGAGGTTCTAAATATTTTGAGAACTAAGAAAATAGATTGGAATTATGTTGTAATAATTAAAGAATATACTAATCTAAAGGATGATTTAATTTCAAGTTGGCTCAATATAAGTGTAAAGACATTTAGAAATTACAAGTCAAATCAAGATATAATATTGAAAGAAAATACTCAGGAACATTTGGTAATGCTGATTTCTCTTTTTAAACATGGTATAGAAGTATTCGGTTCTAGAGATAGTTTTGATAATTGGCTGATAACAAATAATTTTTACTTAGATAATGATACTCCAATAAATTACCTAAAGACAATATCTGGAATAAAACTTATAGATGATAGGTTAACAGGAATAAAGTACGGAGATAATATATAAAGAGATGGAGTTATTTAGAATTTCGGCAGAAAAATACGCTAATAAATTATCATCATCTGGTAGTGCCAATAGATGGAATAAGAGTAAACAATTTGTTATATATACAGGTTCTTCACGTTCATTATCATCCTTAGAATTAGTTGTACATAGGTCTTCAATAAAACCAAGTCTTGTTTACAAAGTGATGATTATTTATGTGCCAGATAAAGAAGAACTATACAACCAGGTCGCTTTGAAAAATCTTCCAAAAAACTGGAGAAGTATAAGAACATATCCAATTCTACAGGAAATAGGGTCAAATTGGTATGAGAAAAAAGAAACTTTGATTTTAAAGATACCTTCAGCAATTATACCACAAGAATACAACTACATAATAAATACAAGTCATCCTGATTTTGAAAAAAATGTAAAACTTATTGATACTGAAAATTATTTTTGGGACTCAAGGTTATTCTAAAGAAAAAGTGAAAATGCACTTAACAAAGTACACACTTCCATGCTGCTGAATTAAGTTAAAGTTAGGCAGTATTGTGGGTGTTTTCAAAAGGCATCAAACGTCATGTACATCTTTAGCGGTCGATTTGATGCAGTCGAAGATTCGTTTTAGATCCCGAACTTAAAATCAGCAAGCACGGCATTTTTACAGTCGTTATTCAAGTTAAAAAGCCAACATTTATCTTACCCAGTCAAAAATGCCAGAAGCCATATTTTTTGTTAGTACATTATATTTTCTTACTCCGAATAGCTTCGCAAATGAATTTAGCTTTGTTCTATATTCAGTATTTATATTAGCAACATAAGAATAATCTTCTATATTCCAATTTATAACATTTAAAAGAATAATTTGAGTATCTGTTGTAATCTCAAATGGAGCACAATCATTAATCCTTCGACCTGCTGATCTATCAAGTAAAATTGAAGAAAACATACTCAATGTACCAATTGATTTTTCTACTAAATTTCTTACTCTATATTTTGTGATACCCTTTTTTTTCTCTTCTATTTCTTCTTCAGAAAAACTAGGGTCACTTTCTTCATCAATACCATCATTTCCCCAATCTTTCAATTCTATCAAATATAGTATATCTCTATCTTCGTTATACCAACAAAAATCCATTTCTCTTATATTTTGAAGAGACTTATAACCATCACATTCACTTAATCTAAAATGGTTGGTATCTGGAAAATCTAATGTTATTGAACTTTCAACAAATGCCATAACGATTAATTCTTTAAGTCAATTATAATTTCTTCATCATACATGTTAAGTGCTTCTTGAATAATCGAATTATTAGGAAGAACTCCATCATGAATTTTTTTGAATTTACTAGTAATTGGAAATCCTTTTTCTCGTTCTAAGCTCCAACAAAGAGTTTCAATATTTTCTCGTTTAGAACTATTGGCTAATTGTTTTATGATAAAATAACTATGAGAAGCAATAAATATCTGAACTCCTGCTTTGGACATAGCAACCAACATTTCTACCATTTGACGAACTGCGTTAGGATGTAGTGCTGTTTCTGGCTCATCCATAAATAAAATTGTCCCTTTTCCTAATTGTCTATTAGTTATTAAAGTAGTTAATATGCCTATTTTTTTTATTCCTTCTGCTGTCTGTTGAACTGCGAATTTTTGATTTCCTTTCTTAAATATAAATGGCTGATCAATTTTTCCAGTTTGTTCAATTTTTCCTTCAAATAAATCTTCAAGAGACTTATTCACAGAACTTAAATCATTATTCACTCTATCTTTAGTAGTTGGTATATCTAATGATTTTATTAAATCTAAATAAGTATCATCAAAACCTACACCATATTCTTGTTCTCTTATTCTTCTAATATCTGAAAATGCAGTCAATACTTCTTTTGCAGGTATAAATATTGCATTAATAGAATTATTTGGTATTGATTTAATATCATTATTACAATCAGGAATTTTTCTTTCTGTCCTCTCACCAAATGAAAAATATATATTCTGTTCATATTCTCCACTATCTCCTATAATTGATAGTTCAACTTTCAGCTTTTCCTTACTCCCCTTTTGTACTAAATCCCCCAGACCATAATTTCTAGGCATAAATGTTTTTAGCATTTTATCAGAAAGCTCTTGAGCAAATATTATATTAGAATTTTTTGATTTTTTCGAATAAATCTCAAGAGATTTGATGGTAGCATATAATAATTTCAATAGTCCTGTTTTACCAGTGTCATTTTTGCCTAAAATCAAGTTAATTGAAGGAATATCTTGAGCCTCTAAATTAGAGTGAGCCATAAAATTCTTTACTGTAATTGATTTAATCATAGGTTAATTGATCTTAATTAATATAGTTTGACAAAGATAGTTTTAAATAGCCTTTTTAGCCTCTTTGCCTATGAAAAGAGCTAAAAATGAAAGTCAAAAGACTAAAATTGTCATAAAAATACGCCCGATCCTTGCCGTCCTGTTATTAATGGTTCAATGTTTCCTTATGTTGCTGCTACAATTATTTTAATTACAACCCAAATCTCCACGCGATATTTCATCATTATTCGGAAAGCACATTCCTGATGCTACAGAATTTGGCACATAACGATTTAAATTTGGATCGCGCAAGGCGTTTTCAATAAATGCTGTTATGTCATCAATCTCGGAATCAGATAATTCCAATGGTTTAAAATGCTCTGATAATTGACTGGCTGGAACCTGTTCATTTTCTGCTTCTGCCTTGTTTTTATAAGCAATAACCTCTCTAATATTTCGGAAACTAGATCCGTGTCCATAAAATGGAGAGTCTTTCAAATTGTATAATTGTGGTACTTTAAATTTATAATTATCTTCTTCTTTTTGAGTAAAACTACCACGTCCTAAATGCGATTGATCTTCTGAACCAATACCGTAAGTTGTCTCCGAAATACTGTTAAGATCGTTCATTCCTATCGCTTCAAATGCCATTGTATTTAATGCTGGACCCGTGTGACAGCTATTGCATTTAGCTTTATCGAAAAACAAAATTGCTCCCGCCTTTTCCTTTTCTGTCATCGCATCTTTATTGCCTTTTAACCATTGTTGAAATGGCGCTTTATTTGCAAGCAAAGTTCGTTCATAAGCTGCTATTGCCAATCCTGCATGTTCAATAGTATAACGTGTTTCTTCAGGAGTATCTGCAAAGGCAACATCACACAAATTTTTATAACTTGCCATAGCCGAAACTATTTCCTGACTGACATTCATACGGTGAACTTTCAATCCAGCAATTGCTTGAGTCTCTAAACCTTCATAACCCAAGTTGTTGGTAAATTTTGGTGTACCTTCTGTCCATTCACTTTCAGTTCCCTTATTCATTCCAGTTGCGCCAAATTGCCCATTCCACAACATCAATTCCTGATAAGCCGTATTCAATGCTGTTGGTGAGCGCAAAGGTTGTACATCTAAAGAGTCCAAAGGATAATCTGGATTTGGCATACGACCCTCTCCATTAAAGCCGAAACCCATTCCACCCTCTCCTATTCCTTGAAAACGACCTGCCTGAAATCCTGCGCCTGCAAAATGGCAACTTGCACAAGAGTAAGTACTTTGCCCTCCTTGTATTTTGGGACTCATCGCCAATGCTGTCTCATGAAATAAAAATTTACCCAATTCCACCTTTTCTGCTGTGATTGGATTCCTAGGATCTTGAGGTATCGTTGAATAATCATTGCTCTCAGGTAAAGTATAAAAACCCAGCCCTTCTCCATCAGATGACATACTAAGGACATCTTCTAATTCAGCATCTAATTTTTCGGAGGGAGATTCTTCTTTGCAAGAATACATAAAAACTAGGCATAAAGCACTAGCTAAAAAGGGTAAGTTTTTTAGTTTAATAGTCATTTTTAGGACGTTTTGGTAGCATAAAGTTCCTCAAATTTTATCAAATATCCCTAAAACAAATCTTATTAATTAATATTAAATATTATTAAAACTCATTTGAAACGCTTAATCAATATTGGTAAACATATATTTCAATTATTTAAATAATGAGTCCACTCCAGAAAGATAAAAAATCAAAAACGTTTTTTTTAGCGACCTTTCCATCTTTCTCAATCCGCTGATGCTAAGGCATCAACGAATCTCGAAAAATGTAAACCTCATCTAAAAAATTCCATTTTGTGAAGATCATCTCTTTTTGGAGTAGACTCAATAATAGATCAAATGTGCAAGCAAATAGTTTAACTAACAAGATTATTAAGTATTTAAACATTAAACAAATTGTTTTTATATCTAAAAAATAATGATAAAACTGTAAGTCCATCATTTGGACGACTTCTTTTGTCCTTTCCCTTATTTATTATTTGAAGAATAAAATAAGGGAAAACTTATAAATGATGAATTTATCATTTTATCGTTCCTAAATCCCACTTAGAAACTTTTTCTGTCATTATTCCGTTGAGTAACTGTATAGCCGTACCTTTGCAGCTATTAATATCAAAATGATTTGAAGCAAGTTCAATTACATATTAAGATAACCTTTGCAATATTTGCAGTACTTGCTGGTGCGCAAGTTAATGCGGCCAATATGCACGTGTGGTTATCCGTTGTTGAACAACACAAGGAATGCCGACTCGACCAAGAAAAAAGAGAGGTTATTGCTGAAGTCGATGAGGAAGAGAAAGCATTCAAAAAAACTCCATTTGAAAAAGCACCTAGCTTTAATTTTATCAATAATGGAGTTCTATTAGCACAAAATCATTTTACTTGGGGACAAAATAGTCTTACAAAAAAAGCAGCAAGAGGTGAGTTTTCACTCCTAGAAGAAGATCTCAACCAATTGATGCTTATAAAAAGATCCCAATACGGTGAAAAAAGCCACTCTCTCCGCTAAATCACTTCTTAATCTTCACACATAACTGGATTTTAGGCAACCTAAGTTGCTTATTCTCAATCCACCCATTTTTAAAATAATTATTCTTTCAAGTAACATTAAAAAAATAGCTTCGACATTTGTACTGCAATATTTTCCAATCTACTTCGTCAAAAATACTCGCCGTAGCCCTGCTATGCCTGCGTTTTTTTTCTAGTATATTGAAAAATTTTTTTGTAAAAATGACGAATCTATTATTCAAATGTTACAAGGATGTATTCTAGCTAAACGAAGGCAAAATTGTGTCCTTCGCAGCAAAATCAGGCGCAATGCATTGTGTCCAATGATTCATATAATATATCCATCCAAAAAATTAAAATAACCATGTTTGATTTCATAAACAAAGCCATCACCAAAGTATTTGGTGATAAAAATCAAAAAGATATAAAAGGCATTGCTCCACTTGTTGGAAAAGTAAATGAGGAATATGCCAAGTTGCAGAATATTACCATTGATGAGCTAAGAGGGAGAACCAATGAGTTCCGTGCTGACATTGCTGATCACTTAAAAGATATTGATGCTAAAATCAACGAAATTGAAGATTTATTAAAAAATTCTGATCTTCACACAGACGAGAAAGAGAAATATTACACCGAAGTTGACAAGCTTAATAAGACAAGAAATGAAGAACTAGAAGTAATTCTACTTGATTTGCTTCCTGAAGCTTTTGCAGTAGTTAAAGAAACGGCAAAACGTTTTTCTGAAAATACTCAACTGGTTGCAACAGCAACTGACTTGGATAGAGAGCTTGCCTTAAAACAATCACACATCGAAATTGATGGAAACAATGTAATCTATCAAAATTCTTGGGAAGCTGCTGGTAATATCGTTACCTGGAATATGGTCCATTACGACGTTCAGTTGATTGGTGGTATTACATTACACCAAGGAAAAATTGCAGAGATGCAAACTGGTGAGGGTAAAACATTAGTTGCAACCTTGCCTGCTTACCTGAATGCTTTGGCTGGAAGAGGTGTCCATGTTGTAACTGTAAATAATTACCTAGCACTTAGAGATTCTCAGTGGATGGGTGGTTTGATGGAATTTTTAGGTTTGAAGGTCGATTGTATTGATAAATATAAACCGAACTCTGAAGAGAGAAGACAAGCCTATATGTGTGACATTGTATATGGTACAAACAATGAGTTTGGTTTTGATTACCTAAGAGACAATATGACCCGTTCTGCCAGTGAATTGGTTCAAGGAAAACATCATTTTGCAATGGTGGATGAGGTGGATTCTGTTTTGGTAGATGATGCGAGAACACCTTTAATTATTTCTGGTGCTGTGGAACAAGGAGACAAACACGAGTTTCACGAATTAAAGCCTAGAATTCAAAAGTTAATGGCTGCTCAAACCAAATTAATCAATGAGTCTTTCAAGGAAGCTAGAAACCAAATTTCTTTAGGTAATAAAGACGAACAAACTGGTGGTCTTCATCTATTAAGAACATTTAGAGGAATGCCTAAAAACAAGGCATTGATTAAGTTCTTAAACGAACCAGGAATGAAGACGCTTTTGCAAAAAGTGGAAGAGAGCTATATGCAAGAGCAAAACAAAAATATGCACATCGTTGACGATGAGTTGTTTTTTACGATTGATGAAAAACAAAACACCATTGACTTAACAGATAGAGGAATCAATCTAATCACTGGCGAAGGAGATGATCCTCATTTCTTTATTGTACCTGACATTGGATCTGAAGTTGCAGAAATTGAAAGAGCAGAAATAGAAGAAAGTGAAAAACAATCTATTAAAGACAAGGTTATTCAAGATTTTGCCATCAAATCAGAGCGTATTCACTCTGTTCAGCAATTGTTGAAAGCTTATGCATTGTTTGAAAAAGATGTTGACTACATCATCCAAGAAAGCAAAGTAAAGATTGTAGATGAAAGTACAGGTCGTGTTTTAGATGGTCGTCGTTACTCTGATGGATTGCACCAAGCAATTGAGGCAAAAGAAGATGTAACTGTTGAAGCAGCCACGCAAACTTTTGCAACTGTTACCTTACAAAATTTCTTCCGTATGTATCACAAATTGGCTGGTATGACGGGTACAGCAGAAACGGAAGCTGGTGAGTTCTGGGATATTTACAAATTAGATGTTACAGTTATTCCAACCAACCGACCTGTCATTAGAGATGACAAAGAGGATTTGGTTTACAAAACTGTTCATGAAAAATACAATGCCGTTAGTCAAGAAGTTGCAAAATTGAGTAATGCAGGTCGTCCTGTATTACTAGGTACAACTACTGTAGAAATTTCGGAGCTGCTGAGTAAAATGCTTGATATGCGTGGCATTCAACACAATGTCCTAAATGCAAAGCAGCACGACAGAGAAGCGGAAATTGTTGCAGAAGCAGGAAAGCCAGGACAAGTAACCATTGCAACCAATATGGCGGGTCGTGGTACGGATATTAAATTGGGAGAAGGCGTAAAAGAAGCAGGTGGTCTTGCCATCATTGGTACAGAAAGACATGATTCTCGACGTGTAGATAGACAGCTTCGTGGTCGTGCAGGTCGTCAAGGAGATCCAGGTTCTTCTCAGTTTTTTGTTTCTTTAGAAGACAAGCTAATGAGACTCTTTGGGTCTGAACGTATTGCTGGCTTGATGGATAAAATGGGTTACGAAGACGGCGAAGTTTTACAACATTCAATGATTACCAAGTCCATTGAAAAAGCTCAGAAAAAAGTAGAAGAAAACAACTTTGGTGTTAGAAAGCGTTTATTGGAATACGATGATGTTATGAATTCACAAAGAGAGGTCATTTACAAACGTCGTCGTCATGCATTGTTTGGAAAACGTTTATCTGTCGATCTTGCCAACTCTTATTATGACTTATGTGAGGAACTAGTCGAGACAGGAATAGCTTCTGAGGATTACGAGCAATTCAAACTCAATACGATGATTAACTTCTCAATCCAAACTTCTATTACAGAAGATGATTTGGTAGGAGGAAACATGCAGAGTTTAAGCGAGCGACTTTTCGATGAAGCGATGGATTTCTACGAAAGAAAAATGAACGGCATTCCAGAAAAAATCATAGGTGGGTTGCGAAGAATTCATGAAGAAAGAGGCGATACTGTAAAGAGAGTTTTAGTACCTTTTACCGATGGAAAAAAAGGAACTCAAATTCCTGTTAATTTGGAAGAGGCACTTAAAACAGATGGAAAAGCAGTGGTAAAAGAGTTGGAAAAAAGCATCACCTTATCCTTCATTGATGACAAATGGAAAGATCATTTAAGAGCAATGGATCATTTGAAGCAATCCGTTCAGTTATCTGTTCACGAGCAGAAAGATCCTTTGTTGATTTACAAATTTGAATCTTTTGAATTGTTCAAAAACATGTTAAACGAAATCAACCAAGAAATTGCTTCTTTCTTATTCAAAGCGGATCTTCCTGAACAAGAAGCTCCAAATCCAGAGGCACAAAGCCAGGCAATCAGTCAGGCACAAAGTCAAGCTCAGATTGAGTCTCAAAGAATGCAAGAAGCAAGTCAAAGAAGAGCAGAAGCAAATCAATTTGAAACCAGCAGAAGCGAAATAGGTAATGAAAATGATGGTGCAATGCAAAAAGCTAGATTGGCTTCAGCCAGACAAAGTGAAGCAGCTCAAAGACAACGTCCACAACCTGTAAAAGTTGGACCGAAAGTTAAGAGAAATGATCCTTGTCCTTGTGGAAGCGGCAAGAAATACAAAAGTTGTCACGGGAAATAATTTTTCTGTAAAATGTTAAAAATAAAAAGCACGTTCTAGATTTATCTGGAACGTGTTTTTTTTATTCTTTGAACGGCAAATTTGTTTCTTCGTTTCTGAGTGTCTCCCCGCTTTTCACTGCAAGTCCTCGCCTTGCCTTTATACATTGTTTCATTTTAAAATTTTACAGTAATAATGATCTGCAAAGTTTACTCGTCAATTATAAGTTTCTGGCTGTGGGCTTTCCGTTGCAATCGGGCGTAATTTCGTAAGTTTAGCTGCGCTGTCGCCGAGTTTTTTCCTCCGCTCGTCCCTTCGCTCCTGATTGAGTATCCAATATTTATTCAACCATTTTTAGTTCATGAGAAAGTCTGTAAATAAAATTGTTATTCAGAGTTTCAACATGATAGAGACTGCCCTCTAGTATCTTTCCAGTTTCTTTTTCAATTCTATAATCTCCAGAAATATCTACCTTATAAGTTTCTGAATTATGATTGGATAAATTGTTTTGATAAAAATTTCTTACCGAAAGACTACTATTCAAATTTCTCAGATTACTTGCTTGATAAATCAAGTTAGTGATCTCATCACCATTATCTTGTTTTACAATATAATCATAGTTTGCACTCAAATCATTAATAAATCTTGCTTTCCAAGTAGCTACATTAGGTATTTTCCAGCTTCCATTTGGAAAATGAGGTATTTCGTAAAAAGGCGGCATTAAAAGTGAATAAGTAAAATTATTTTTTATTTGATCTATGTTATTCAAACCTCCTTCATAATTTTGGATAAACTTTTTTTGTTTTACTTCGTCAGATATAAAGCCAGGTAATTTTTTATTTTTCCATTGAATCCAATTTCTTTTAATTTGCTCATTGTTCATTAATTTATCAATTTGACCGCTACTTTTTCTTTTAAAAACTAGACAAGAAGTGATGTTTGCTAATACCAATGCTTCTTGAACAAACTCATTCATACTAGGCAGAGAAGCTTCTCCACAAACAAACAATAAATTAATAGCCGTATACCAATTTTCATCTTTACTATAATGTTCAATATTAATTTTACTATTAATTTCAAAAGCGACTCTTTGCTTTTCTTCACCAAGAAAAAGGTCTGATTTAACTTTAAGCAAATAATTTGCATTACAAGGCTTATTATTTAAAAGATAATTTATTTTTTCTTTTTTAAAAAGGGAGAACATGTTAAGTATTGAATTATATTTCAGTAAAATCGATATTATTTTTGGGTGATAAGTCGGTATATTTATACATAATTAGTTATACCAAACACTTCAATTAAATCATCAATAGTAGAATACTTTTTCAAAATCAAATAAACCTTATCTATTGGGTCCGTATAAGTTTCATCAATGTAAACTTCTTCAGTACCAGTTATATCTCGTATCCATAGAGCAAAATGATATATTAATTTTTCATTGTATGCTTCTACCTCAACCAATTTTTCACCAATATTAACACCACCTTCCAGTATATATTTTTTGCTGGATAACTCAAAATCAAAAAGCACTAATTTATGATCAGTATCCATTACATTTAAAGTGAAATCTTTGTTTTGCCAAAACTTACTATTATCAATAAATAGAGCCTTAGTGATTTTTCTTTTTGGCTCTGATAAACGACAAGAAATTACAAATGTTCTTTTAGTCATTAGTTATTATATTAACTTTTTTAAATACAAATCCTGTAATATTTTCTTTTTCCAACCTTGTTTTTAACCTTTCTGAGATTATTGGTCGAGCAAACTTGCTATCCCTAATATCAAAAAAATAAAACAAATCAATATCTAAATCAGAAAATTTTTGATTAAACTTTAAAAGCTCATAAAACACATCTTCGTCTTTATCTATAGACTCTCTTGATTTTGCAATTTCTTTTTCTAGATCAATTTTATCTTTTATAATCAATTCTTTAATTTTTTTGGATATAAATCCAGAAGAAATATCCATTAAAGAAAATTTAGAACTTTCATAATCAATCCAATCCAAATACGGAGCCTCTATCAATTGCAACCAAAAATACTCAATTTCTAAATCAACTTCAGTGTCATAATTAGTTGCCAATCCTATTGGATAAATTTTAACGTTAAACAAATTAAACTCCTTAAAAATATTTTTAAGTTTTTTATTTATTGTAAATCCCACTCCACCCGTAATTGCTTTTTGAACTACATCCGTTACATCACCACTGATATACATTTTAGCAAAAAGTGGGTCAAAATCTGGAAATTCATCAGAAGTCAGATTAGCTTCACTATTTGCTGAATCTATAATTTTTAAAGATTCTTCACCAGTCCAATCTCTTTTACCTGCTTCATAGGTAACATTAATTTTATAATAGTTCATTTTATTATTTTAATAACCATTAAATTTTGCCCATTCATCAATTGACATACCATACTCCAATGCTTCGTCAACAAATTCATCCAATTGGTCAGTAACTTTATTTAGCACTTCTACATTACTGAGTTTGGGATTCCTTTTTATCATATCTTCAATTACATCTTCTGCTACTCTTGTATAAGCAGGATGAGAATAAATCCTCTTACCATTTGTAACTGTGTGTTCCGCTACCTCTAACAATCTGCCATTTATTAATCCATTATAATCAAAGCCATCCTTGAAAGCCTGTCGTATATAGGGATTCTTTTTCATCAATTCAAGTGGAATCAAATGATGAGCTTCCATGCGATCACCTTTTTTCCCTTTCACTGCTAGTCTCAGTAATCTTCGAGATTCAGTTGTCCAATCTCTCCATCCTTTTGTCGTTTTTATTGCTTCGTCTAAAGTTTTAACTAAACAAACATTATGCACCAAAACCCCTGCCTCACCAACAAAATAAGTATTCCAGTCCTCAACTTCAAAGTTATAGACATTTTCGTTATTATCATAAAACTTTTTCTCAATAACTCTTACGGTTTCACTAGTACTGGTTTTTAAACTTTCACCTATACCAATTTGTTCAGCATCTTTCCAAGTATCTTCCACCCAAAACGGATGGTTAGGAGTGCATTTTATAATTTCATCATTTAAATGCAGTTCAACCAAGGTTTCATTTCCTTCTATGCAAGAGACTTCTAAAACTCTTTTATATCCTATTTCACCTGTACTTTCATTGTAAGCTTTTACGACATCCCCAACTTTAACTTTTTCAATTGGAATTAAACCGTGTTCACAATGTACAAGTGTTCCAGCAGGGAAACAGCCTTTTACTATTTTGCAGTATAATTTTAGTGCATTGTCTTTGATTTTCTTTTCTAATATTTCTTTACTCAAATATTCAAATCCCTCTTTCCCTAACTTTTGTAAAGCCTCTTTTGAAATAGCCTTTGCTACAGCTTTGGTAGCTCCTTTAGCTCCCGCTTTTATTCCTTGCATTACTGCTGTTCCACCTCCGAAAGTAAACGCTCCTGCAACTATAGATGCAACATCCCAAATCAAAAATCCGCCATTTATTACTGTCCCCCATCCATCACCTGTTTGAATATCATTGATCATATCTCTACCACTCCCCCAAACTGGAACCATCCCTTCAACAAACCCTGTTTCTCCTACAGAATCACCATAGCCACTATCATCCAACAACTGTTTTCCTTTGCGTTGCATTTCCAAAAGCTCTTGTTCGGCATCTTCAGGTAACGGAACTTGCCCACTAGTCATAAACTCAATTTTTCCTTGTCCAACTGGACAGTTTATTGAACACCTACCTACCAATGTACGCCCTACCACTGAATTTGCTCCTTTAACTTTTACATCAAAAGTATCTTTCCACATTAATGGAGCTGGAACGCATGGTTTCTGAGTAGTCTTACATATAAGAAAAGAAGGAATATTCACAAAAGGAATTTTATCTATTTCAGTAGCAGCAAGGCAACCATGTACTTTGACCTTCAAATTATGCAATGGAACGAACGTTTGCGGTGCCGCTCCTTTATCACACATAATTAATGCATCTTTCGTAATATACTCTAATGGATCTGGCATATTTACATTATATTAGTATCACCTGAAATAATATTGGCTTTGTCCCCACCATTAATATGAAGCTTTGATGAAGCTACAAGGTTAAAGTCCTTTCCACTGTTTATTACAAAATCTTCTGTATTTGTATTTTGTTTTATCTTCCCCAGTTCACTTGTCATCTCTATTTTTTGTTTTGCATATACATTTAATGTACCCTCACCACCATTTTCTCCAGGTACTGAAAATACATTAATATTGTTTCCAGCATTAATATTAATGTCTAACCCACTTATATTAATAGTCCCACTCTTATTCATATGAATCATACTTTTACCACAACTCAAAGTGATAGTCTCTGGGCTAACCATATTCATATTCCCTGCCCCATCCATCACAACAACATTCCCACTCGGATCATTTATCATCACATTCCCAGCATTCTCATCATCATTAAAAGTAATGGCACTACCTGTTCGAGTTCCTAAGCTTTTAATTTTATTATTTTTATCTCCGCCAGCACCTGTTGTGCCATTATAAACACTGCCCATTACAAAAGGACGGGACGGATCACCATAACGGTAGCCCAATACCACTTCGTCATTTTTTTCTGGAATAAAAGTGAAACCTCTGTTGGTTGATACGGCTCCACTACTGCCAGCATCGGGTGTCATTACCCGAACCCAATTGGTACACAGACCTTCTAATTTTTGCCAGTGTGTTTGTACCTGTACACGACCTTTTCCATCTGGGTCTTCGTTGGTGATTACTCGGGCTATTTCGGAATAGGCCTGGGGGGTTTTTGTTTCTGGTGTTGGTAGCACTTTTACCCCTGCTGGAATTGCTTTGAATACGTTGGTATAATTGCAGTCAGAGGTTGAAACATGCTTGGTGGATATAACTAGATAACTACCATAGGCTCGACTTGGAAATGCACCGTCTTTTTTTCCTTCTGTTGTCAATTCGATAATTGAGCCTGGACGGATGCCTCTTTTCTTACTGCGTCCTTCTATCACCGATAGGTCTGCGGCGGAAGCGGCTTGGGTCTTTTTTAAATCATCGTCTAAAGCTCCTTTGTCGGGCATTCTGGGATCGGTGTGAGAAAGTCCTTTAAAGTTGAATACTTTTTTCGCTATGTTAAATGCGTGACTACCCAAACTATCTAATCCTGAAACGCTGTCTTGGGTGCTGCTGTCCATAAATTCCTCGCGCTTGGAATGATAGGTTATTTGTTTGTATTTTACGTTTTTTATGTTGATGCCTACTTTTATGCTATCGGCATCTTTGCCGTAAACTACGGGAATGGTAGGCATACTGCTTGGCTCTCCAAATACTAAATTGGTTCCGTCAAAATAAAGCCATTCTTTGTGTGCCTTTGCTATTCTTTTCAGAAATTCAAAATGGGATTCATCGTACTGAGCTAAATAATCTATGGTCTCGGTGTATTTGGGTTTATTGATTATTGTTAAATCTGAGGCGGCTTCTCCTAAGGTGGAGACTACTTCTTTTAACGTTTTCTTTAGCCAAGAATATTTATGGGGAGCGGTTTCTAATAAGATTGTTTTGGAATAACCTGATACGACTATATCGCCAAAATGATTGTGGGTATGAACTAGATCTACAGAGGTCACGATTCCTGTAAAATCATAATCTTGCATATCTATCAATACTGATTGCCCCAACCAGTCCATTGATTTATCTAGTGTGTGTGCTCCGAGTTCTTCTACATCATCGTGTTTGATGACTATGCGGAAATAATGATGGTCATAGATTCCTTGTTCTAATACCATTTCTACATAGTTCTTAACTCGGGTTCCAGCTATCGTTATTTTTATTTTGGGTGCAACTGCCATTTTTTTATTGTTTGAATTTTAATATTTTACTTAAATGCAACACCATCGAATCAAGACAATCTGATAGATTTTAGACATGCCTTTTTGTTCCAATGCATGATTAAGAATGCGCCAGTTTATCCTAATGGGTTTAACCACTAGTTTGTATTTTGTTGATTACTAAATAAAGAAAGCGAGACCAAATTGCTTTCTTTTTATGTGAAATTATTTGTCAATTAATTTTATTACTGGTAAAATCTAAGTAAAACAAATAGTATGCCTATTATAACTTTACTAAACATATTAAATTAATAATAATACATAAGTTAGTAAAAGAATAGGAGATAATTAAATGTTAAAATTGAAAAACGATTCTGTAATTTATATTTTAACATCTTATATTACATTTACTGTTCTAAATAATTGGCGCACCGTATTTGTGTGGACTTTATTTTTGTAATTGAGTAGATGATATAAATGCATAAAAATAAATTTATGCAATATTTGATTCGAATTTAATTTTTACATGGCTTTCAAATTAAACGGTATATTATTATTGAAAATCATTCTTACATTAATAGCAAGGGAAATGCGGAGAACAAAAAATCAACGACAGAAAACCCAAGTTCGCAAAAATACGCCCAATGCGAGTGAAGTTATTAGACAAATCAAAACCAACCAAAATATTGAGAATGAAATTGATATTTGTATCTTTACAGCATGAAAAGTTTTGACAGCGAATTAGCGCAAATTATTGATCATACTATACTAAAACCTGAAACAAGCTGGCTGCAAGTAGAAAAAATCTGCGATGAAGCAGAAAAATACGGTTTTGCTTCTATCTGCATACCACCATTTTTCGTAGAACCTGCTTTGCTAAAATTTGCGGATTCTTGGGTAAAAATTGCCACAGTCATTGGTTTTCCTCACGGTTATCAAACTTTTGTAGCAAAGTTTTTTGAAACCACCGATGCAGTAAACAATGGAGTTGATGAAATTGATTTTGTTGTCAATATAGCGGCAATAAAGTCGGGAAACTGGGAAGATGTGGACTTAGAAATTGCTCAAGTAAGTAGTTTTTTAAAGGCAAAACAAGTTATACTGAAAGTAATTATTGAATATGGGCTTTTAACTAAGGAAGAAGTCGAAAAAGTTTGCGAAATTTGTGCTAAACACGATGTTGATTACGTAAAAACATCTACTGGCTTTAATGCTGGAGGCGCAAATGTAGAAATGGTCAAGCATTTGAGGTCAATTTTACCTGAACACATTCAAATCAAGGCTTCTGGTGGTATAAAAACCCGAGAAGATGCCCATAAATTAATAGATGCTGGAGCAGATCGTTTGGGTTGTTCTGGAAGTTTAGAAATAATAAAGCTATGAAATACATCTTCTTTACAATCATATTTTGTGTCATTACCACTTTCAATTTAATGGCACAACCTGAAACTGAATGGCAATACAAAAACAACGATCTTGTTAATGCAAAATTGGAACGTACCAATAGTGAAGATTACAAACCTGGTGGTTTTGTAAATATCTACATTCCTGCCAATGTCGATGCCTTGATTTCCAAACACAGATACATCAATCAACAAGAAGATAAAATGGACGGCTGGCGTATCCAACTTATGCAAGCAACTGATAGAAACATCGTTTACAGCACAAGAGGAAGGTTTGCCAGTAGGTACCCAAAAACTGACGTGTATTTAGATTACAAACAGCCTTACTTTAAATTACGTGTCGGAAATTTTAAAAGCCGAATGGATGCCTACAAATTTCTATTAACCATCCGAAACGATTTTGATCGAGCCTTTTTAGTTCAAGAAAAAATTTCCAAAAGTAAGGTTTATTAATACTCCTCTATTGCCACTCATATTTGATCCTCTTTGCAATTGCCCAATCCACTGCCAACCTGAAATTTTAATTCAACATCCCTTGTTATAGTCAATTCTATATTTGGTATTATCTAGTGTTTTTTTGCACATAATACCAAATATAAGTTTATATTTGGTATTAAATGATTGGAAGAGAAAAAGAAATTGCCAAAATTGAACGGCTTTTTAAATCTAATCGAAGCGAGTTTTTAGCAGTCACAGGAAGGAGAAGAGTAGGAAAAACTTATTTGATAGATCAAATGCTTAGTAAATATTACTGTTTTAATGTTACTGGCATTCAAAAAGGAAATATGCAAATGCAGCTTTTAAATTTTGCTAACAAATTAGCAGAATATAAAGGGATGGAATTAGAAAAAAGCCCTGATAGCTGGCAAATCCTTTTACAGAAATTCAAATCTTATTTAAAAACACTTAGCAAAGACCAAAAACAAGTTATTTTTATTGATGAGCTTCCTTGGGTTTCTACTGCAAGGTCTAAGTTTGTTCAGCTTTTAGCACATTTATGGAATGATTATCTATCAAAAGAAACTCATTTTATTTTAGTAATTTGTGGTTCGGCGACCTCTTGGATAACTAAAAAAATCATTAATGATCCAGGTGGTTTACATAATCGTGTCACTGAAATCATCCACTTATATCCATTTACTTTGAGCGAAACCAAAACATTTCTCACCAGTAAAGAAATAAATTTAACCAATCACGAAATTGCAAAAATCTATATGGTATTAGGTGGTATTCCGTTTTATTTGGAAAATATAAGAAGAGAAGAAAGTTTTTCGGCTTGTATTGAAAGAATATGTTTTGCCCCAACAGGTTTACTTAACAATGAATACATCAATTTATATCAAGCCTTGTTTAGCAACTCAGATATACACATGGCTATTGTTGGAGCATTGGCAAAACATAAAAACGCTTTAACTCATCCAGAGATTTTAAACAAAATAGAAATTGATGCTACTGGAAGTTATCAAAGAGCTATAGAGGAATTATTGCTTTCTAATTTCATAGTTGAAGTATCCCCTTTTGGGAAAAAGAAAAGAGGAATTTACTACCGTCTTACAGATGAGTTTTCCATTTTTTTTCATCGTTTCATAAAACCCAACAGAAAATATACCGCTGGCATATGGCAGCAATTAGCAGCTAGTCAATCTTATAAAATTTGGGCTGGCTATGCTTTTGAATCTCTATGCTACAAACACATTGATGTAATCAAAAAAATACTTGGAATTGAAGCTGTTTACACAGAAATTAGCACGTTAACTGTTCCCACAACTAAGAATCTGCCTAAAGCTAGTGAAGGATTTCAGATTGATTTGTTAATTGATCGCAAAGACGATTCTATCAATTTGTGTGAAATAAAATTTCACAATGGACCTTTTTCAATCAACAAAGTCTATTACAATCAATTGATTCAAAAAAAACAAAGGTTTATTCAATACACCAAAACCAAAAAACAAGTTTTTCTAACGATGATTACTAATTTTGATTTAGCCGAAAATGCTTATGCAAGTGAGGTTGTAGATATATCCATTACCTTAGATCAAATTATACAATAATTTTTGTCCAGACATACATGAAAATCACTTCTACAATTAGTAACTTTATCAAGATAGTAACGATAAAATAATAAGTTCAATATTTTGACCGAATTGTCGGACCAGAGTTATTCTGTTCTTATTTATCTTTGAAAAATTCTTGACGGTCCGACGCTCGGTAGCAGGCTACGGAAGTATTTTCAAAGATAAATAGGAAGAAAAGAAGCCGTCTAAATGATGAAATTATTGTTTTTTCGTTACATAACATTAAAACCCAAACAAAATGTACAAATACTTATTGTTCACCATAGGTGTATTTATATCTTTCTTAATTTCTGACCAACTGTCTGCTCAAAATATGACAGAGGGCTGGCTTACAACAGAAGCGACCATTACAAAAATAACAGATGAGGGTGTAAGAAGAAGAAATATGAGAGCTGCCATTACTTATAAAACAGAAGATGGGAAAAATCATAATACCTACATTAAACTGACTACGATTCCTTTTTTAGGAACCTTTAAAAAAGTAGGAGGTAAAATTACCATCTTATATGATCCAGCTAATCCAGAAATGGTTAAATCTCAATCAAGCAACTTTTTAGACAGTTACGGAACGTATATTATGATAGCAGTTGGAGTGTTTTTTTCTTTTTTTAGTCTAAAAAATATGTTTGGTTCAAAAAATAAAACATAAATTTAGACACTAGTTTATAAAATAAAAAAACTCTATTAGGAGTTTGATAATAATCTATTTAATTTATTGAAAAGCAGATAAGCAATGGATAACAAAAGAGTAAATTGCGATTTCTATGATCAGTTAGAAGATTATGCCACTAAAGGCAAAAAATTATGAATCAGCTTAAAGGAAAAATAAAAGAGCTTGCAAACAAGCATTACAAAGAAGTAATAAACATCCGTCGTCATCTGCATGCCAATCCAGAATTGTCATACAATGAATATAAAACTTCTGCTTACATCCAAAAAATGTTGGGTAAGCTAAAAGTGCCATTTAAGACTGGTTTTGCTGACACAGGTATCGTTGCAATGATTGAAGGAAAAAATCCGTCAAAAAAAACAATTGCACTTAGAGCTGATATGGATGCTTTGCCTATTACGGAAGAAAATGACATTCCTTATAAATCAAAAAACGAAGGGGTCATGCATGCTTGTGGGCATGATGCACATACGGCTAGCTTACTTGGTGTTGCTAAAATTCTAAGCAAGGTTAAAAACGATTTTGAAGGAACAGTCAAATGCATTTTTCAACCAGCTGAAGAAAAAGCTCCTGGCGGAGCTTCTTTGATGATTAGAGATGGAGTCTTAAAAAACCCAATTCCTAAGAGCGTCATTGGTCAACACGTTCATCCGCCTTTGCAGGTCGGCAAGGTAGGTTTTAGAGCTGGCTTGATGATGGCTTCTGCTGATGAAATTTATTTGACAGTTCACGGAAAAGGAGGTCATGCTGCTGGTCCCCAGTTTTTTATTGATCCGATAATGATTTCCGCTCAAATCATAGTTGCGCTTCAGCAGATAGTTGCGAGACGTGCTGACCCGACTATTCCAACAGTTTTGTCTTTTGGAAAAATTGATTCAGTTGGAGGTTATAACAACATCATTCCAGATGCTGTAAAAATTGCTGGAACCTTCAGAACAGTTGATGAGAAATGGCGTAGTTCAGCTCTGAAAAAAATAGAGAAAATTGCCAAAAGCATGGCAAAAAGTATGGATGCAAAATGCGAAGTGGAAATTATCAGAGGCTATCCGTGTTTGTATAACAACGAAGAGCTGACCCACAGATGCCGTTCAATAGCTGAAGATTTTCTAGGAAAAAGCAATGTAGTTGATATTCCGTTAAGAATGGGCGCAGAAGATTTTGCCTATTATACTCAAAAAGCAGATTCTTGTTTTTATCGTCTAGGCGTGAAAGAAAAAGGTGCAAAAGATCAAAAAAATCTACACACCCCTACTTTCAATATAGATGAAAATGCATTAGAAACAAGTATCGGTTTAATGTCTTATATGGCAATCAATGAATTGTCCTTTGTCGTTTGACTTAAAGTTTTAATAAATATAGTGACAGATAGTTTTGCGCAGCGTAAAATACGTAAATTTGTTCTTTGAAATAGTGAAAAAAAAAATGAATTATGGGACAAGCACTTTCTATGCCAATACGTCAGAAAATAGTGTATCTAAATGAACAAGGTACTTCTTATCTACAATTAAAAAAAGACTTTAAAGTAGCTTACAATACAGTAA
>Ga0209187_1000518_pt1 | contig 63831 bp, 59 predicted proteins | sample BantaG_FD_187430 | JGI IMG/M metagenome (GOLD analysis project Ga0209187, IMG submission 187430) | Marine algal microbial communities from Bantry Bay, Ireland - BantryBay_4 metaG (SPAdes) (version 2) | ecosystem: Host-associated > Algae > Red algae > Unclassified | place: Bantry Bay, Ireland...
TACTCAGGCTCCAGTTAATCAGCCCGGGGCTTACTTGAAGTTTAAGTAATCTTCTGGCTTCTGCCCGCCAACTATTAAAGTTTTTTTCAAAATCTGCAGATATCACTACATTTCTCCACTCACTGCAGAAACTTTATTTTCCATTTGGTCAAATAAAGACATTTGTTTTGCTGGTGGCGATAGGGCCTTCATAAGCCCTGTACTATCTAAACTAAAAACGTCTGGGTTGTGATCGGAAGTAATAATAAAATACTTTGCTCGCTTAACTACCACACGCATTTTTTGTAAATCAACTAGCCTGACTTTACAAAAACGACGTAATTTTATAATCCTTTCCGCATTTCTTGCCCCTATGCCTGGAACACGCAGCAGCCACTCCCGCGAGGCTTTATTAATATCTACAGGAAATAAATGTCTATTGTTGAGTGCCCAAAAAGTTTTTGGATCCATATCTAAAGACAAGTTCGTATGTTCAGTACTAAACAGCTCCCCTGATTTAAATCCATAAAAGCGCAATAGCCAATCGGCCTGGTAAAGGCGATGCTCTCTGACTAAGGAGGGTTTAATACCCGGTAAAATAGCATCGGCATTAGGGATGGGGCTATATGCTGAGTAATACACTCGCCTTAAAGAAAACTTTGAATACAAAGTTTCTGAGGTGGTTAAAATATTTTGGTCAGTAGATGGAGTTGCTCCCACAACCATTTGTGTTGATTGCCCAGCTGGTGCAAACTTGGGAGCAAACTTATATTTTTTTTTGTTTGATTTGGTTTCAACAATTTTATTGGAAATATCAGCCATAGTGGCTTTAGCGGCAGCAATCGTTTTTGCTGGCGCCAAAGTGTCGAGGTCTTCTTGCCTTGGCATTTCTATGTTGGCGCTCACGCGGTCGGCCCATTTTCCTGCTTCGTTAATTAATTCTTGTGAAGCTCCAGCAACTACTTTCAAATGTATATAACCATTAAAGCGATGCTCTTTTCTTAAAGTCTTCGCTACATGTATGACTTCTAACATCGTGGTGTCAGGATCACCAAAAATCCCAGAGCTTAAAAATAAACCTTCAATATAATTACGACGATAAAACTCTAAGGTGAGCCAAATAACTTCTGCTGTTGTAAACTTAGCTCTTTTAGTGTCGCTTGATACCCGGTTAACACAAAACTTGCAGTCATAAATACAAAAATTTGTTAGTAAAATTTTAAGTAAACTTATACAGCGTCCATCAGGCGCATAACTATGGCATATGCCAGTGCCTTCTGAGTTCCCCATGCCGCCCTGAGCTCTCTTACGTTTTCCACCACTGCTTGAACAAGAGGCATCGTACTTAGCGGCATCTGCTAAAATAGCTAATTTCTTTTTAATTTTCTCGGTAGATATCGCTGCAACTGTCATGACTTACACTTAACATACACTATGCTAATATTGAAGCTATTTCTCACTTAAGCCAGTAAATTGGCCCTAAGAAGGTACTCAAACCGTTTTAGTAGCCCTTAATTAGGTAGGCAACTGCTCACAAAGTAAGATAACTTATAGCTGAAATTGAGTTATTATTAAGCCCAGAAAAGGAGTGGCCAGTGACAACAATTTATATTGATGCCGATAGTTGTACTGTAAAAGATGAAGTCTACAGGGTGGCAAAGCGCTATAAATTAAAAGTTATTGTAGTAGCTAATCAATACATTAATATTCCTTTAGATATTAATATTCAAATGCAGGTTGTATCAGATAGGTTTGATGCTGCCGATGACTGGATAGCTGAGAAAATTATTAAGGGAGATATCTTGGTGACTTCAGATATACTTTTGGCAGAAAGAGCCGTTAAAAAACAAGCTCGTGTTTTAGGTTCCAAAGGAAATGAACTTGATGAAGAGAACATTGGTTCAGCCCTTGCTTCTAGGGAGCTAATGTCACACCTAAGAGATCTTGGTGCTAAAAACACCGGCCCTAAAAAAATGCAAAAAAGTGATCGCTCGCAGTTTCTAGGAAAGCTAGACCAAATTATTCAGTCTCTTAAAAAAGATTGGTAAAAATAAATTACCTCTTTAAAATAGTGACTACCAACCTATTTAATTTAGTAACGTTTAATTAAGTAAGACAACTGCTCATCAGCAAACTTATTCTCTAAACTATAATAGTCTCTGGCATAGCTCATTACGGACCTACCCCAAGCAAACTGCTTACGACTGGGCCTATCTAATAAATAAGTAAGCACTCTGCCATCTAAGTGAGAGTCTCTAGGGTATTTTTGCTCATTTATTCCGTAACCGTTCATATGGTCCACAAATACATCTTTCGTTCCACGCCATAGAGTATGCCCGAGTTCATGGATTGCAATATTTTTTACTAATTTTGAGTTTGAATCTGTATAAAGTTTAAATAGTCTATCCGTATAAATTGCTGGTCGCCCATACTTACCATCTTTTAAATAATTATCTACAAATTTAATTAACTTTATTCCCATTTGTACTTCGTAGTTATTCTGGCTGGCTCCGCCACCAGTTTTTGATATAGGAGCATAAACAACAACGTCGTTTCTTGATATGGGCTGCACTACTTTCATTTTTTTTATTACATCAAACTTTTTTTCATAAGTGTATATCGCTTGTATTAACTTTGAGTCTTCACTATTTTGAATATTCATCGGGCGGCTTACATCTTTATTAGAAAGCTTATTCCACCAGTCCTTATAATCTAAACCCAAACTATCAAGGCTATAGTGATGTATTGTAACATCCATTGCGAAGTAGCCTTTAGTCGCAGATTTAAAGTATGACTGAAGCTCATCTTTTAGCAACTTGCGGTAGTAGGACTGTGAATAATAGGGGTCAGACAATACAAACCTAACTTTAAAAGTTTGCAGTGGAGTGCTTGAAGGGTTTGATGGCAAAATTTTCTTTGGCGTATCAATTAGTGTTGTACTCGCAGCTACTAAACTATTACCTGAGTGCTTCATCACTACCTGGAGTTCTCCAGTTAGGTTTTCTGAATACTGATGGGTTGGCAAATGAAAGTACTGCAGCAATACAGACGAGTCTTCTCCTTTAAAATTTGCTGTATCAATTATCGCATCTACTTTACCGTACCTTGAGCCTGGGTAAATTTGTAGCCAACTCAAAAAACTAGCACCGGTGTTTGGCTTAATATTGATCTCAATATTATTTGTAAAAGTTCTAGTTTTACTTGAGTTCAAAGCAAAAACTAACATTTCACCTGGCTTTACACTTCTATTTTTGGTTAATAAGTCACCACTCATATTGAATAAACCAAACCTTAATGAACTATTACTTAATAGTGTGTTTTTTATCTTAGTGGTTAAACTATTTACTGACTGAGCCGTTGAATTTGAAGGTAAAATTTTATCACTTATTTCTGGGGTGATCTCAAAAGTATTACTGTATATATAGCCGTCCCCAGCAATTCTTACAAACTTGCCATCTTCGTCTGATAGGTGGGTCACTAAACGGTACTTCCCGGGGAGTAAAGTCAGCGTATCAAAATCAAAGCAAGAAGTTTTATTGGCTCTAAATTGTTGTGGTGATTTGTAATGACCATCTGCACCTACTCCGCCATTAAATGAAGGACCTACATAATATATTATTTCCTGGTAAAAATTATTTGGAAATGGAAACTGTTGAATTCTAATATTTATAGGAATCAACTTATTATTTTCACTTCTTGCAGCTACTGAAAGCTTTTGCCCTCTTTTTACTTTGATATTCGCAAGGCTAACATCTTTACTGAATACTTTAAGAGAAGGTAATGATCTCGATGCTGTATTACCTATACAAGTGGACATGTCTGGATTTTTTTTAAACTTCGCTGAAATATTTATGTCATTTGTGACCTTAACGAAGCAAACACCATTTGCCGCAGTCGTCGTACAACTCATATTCCAACCATCAAACGTATAGTCACCACCAGGTAAGGCCTCAAACTTTATCAACTGGCCCTTTTCAACTTGTACTTGGCAAGGGGCATTACATGCAGAGGATTTTATAACTCCCCCAGTACTTTGACCAATAGAAACTCTGAATTTTTCAATATCAACTTTTATGGGCTCAAAATTAGCAGTAATTATAATATCTGTGCTGGTAGTAAAAACACAGGTACTCGCAGTTGGCTGCTTACATACAGTTGCCTGCCAACCGGCAAACTGATAGCCCATTTCTGGAATAGCTTCTAACTCAACTAATGTTCCTAAATCAACGGCCTTCACACAAGGTGATGTACAACCAGACCAACCAATTGTTCCCACACCTACCGAGCGCAAACTAATATTAACTTTTATAACTGGCTCAATAATTTGTTCTGGAATAAAAAGTGCTTGCACCCTCATGTTTTCATTAATTTCAAAAACACAAGTGGGCTGTGTCAGTTGTTTATCACAAGCCCCTACCCAGCGCTGAAACTCATAACCTTTTTTAGGCTCAGCCGTAATTGTGACTTGGCTTCCTTCTTCCAGTCTATTTTCACAAGGTGATTTACAAATATCATTTTTAATTGAGCCAAAAGACTCTTCATTACTAACCAAACTCAATCTAAACTTATTATCACTTAAACTAAAGGTTTCTATATTCTCAATTTGATTTGCTTGAAAACCTTCACCACAATTTTGAAATGGCAAGATTAACAAAAATAAAGAAAAACTAATTGTAATTAAATTGATCATCGCTACCCTTCGGTTATAAACTAATAGCTAATTATAAACCTAATTGATAATGTTAGAGTATCAATTACGTAAGTTTACAAATTCGCTCTAGACAAAGGGCTTACAAAAAAGCTCGAGGCGCCACTTGCAGGCGCTAAATACCCACAAACAGAACCTCGGCCTACATGCTATTTTTTTAAAATGTATTAAAAGATATAATATTTTTTCTTCTAGGTTTTCTGTTCCAATTTCCAGCAGCGGCAAGTGGCCCCATAGAAAGAAGAAGAGTTAAAACATAGTTGTCTGGTATGTTTAATATTTTAGAAACTTCAGCTGAATCAAAACCTATCATAGGCCCAGAGCCATAGCCCTTCTCTTCACCAGCTAACATTAAAGACATCGCTAGGTATGATGCACTTCTGATGGCCTCATCGCGGGATAGTTCGTCCTTACCTTCATAAAATTTTTCAGCATTTTCTAAAAACCACTGCTTAATATCACTGCCAATAACATCTGCTTTAATAGCTAAATCCATAGACTCCGGTAATTTTTCAACAACGTTAGTATTTCCTAATACTGCAAACAAAACTGCCGATTCAGTAACTTTTGCTTGGTCCCAGGCAGCAGCTCTAATTTTTTTTCTAACTTCAGAATCTGTTATAGCTATAACATGCCAATTTTGACTATTAAAACTTGATGGGGCTTGCGTGGCTAACTCTACAAGTTCAGTAATTTGTTCACGGCTTAACTCAGCTTTTGTATCAAACATATTGGCAGATAATCTACTTTTTAATGCTTCAGAAACTTTCATATTTACACTCCGTTTTTATAGTTAAGGCTTACAATATTCTACTAAATATCTATTATGTCACTGTGAAAAAAGGCTCTATGGCCCTATTTACCGCTTCAATCAGTACATATGTCTAATCTGATAGCTTTTTTTACCAGATCCTATTGATTTGTTCTAAAATTCAGCGTATTCCTTTTTATTCTATAAATCCACAAATCAAGATAGGTGATCTTATGAAATCAATGACTGAATTTTTTGCCCACAAATTAATTAAAGGTAACACTGCTAAAGCTGCCCTTGTAGCTGATGGTAAGACTCCTGAAGAAATCGAAGCAGGTCTTGGAGAAGCTTTTAAACTTGAAGGCGATAAATTAAAGTTTTTTGTAAATGCGATGCAAGTTGCTGAGGATAACGCTGAAAAATTAGGCCGTGTTTTAGTTTTTAAATTTGAAGAAGGCGAAAGTATTCCACCAAAAGCAGTTGCTGTAGACGAATATCACTATGTTCCTGAATTTCAAAAAGCTCCCCTTAAGGCTGTTACTGAAAAGCCTAAAAAAACTGATAATAAAAAAGACAACAAGAAAAAAGGCCCAAAACCGTCTCCTTGGGGAATTTCACCTGAAGAAGCTGCTGCTAAAAAAGCTGGAAAGAAGCCAACTTAGTATCTAAATACTATATACTTACATTATATTGAAAACTAATTTTAATCCCAAAGTTATATTTAGCTTTGGGATATTTTTTTAAAGAGCTTCGGTGTTGTGAAAATATTTAATTCAACTAAGGCTTTAAGATGCTAAACGAACCAAAACATTTGTCTGACTTCACTAACTACTTCTCAATAGGTGATATAGTTTTGACTGGAAAGTTTAAAAACTCTAAAGGGAAAATTGTTGGTACTGGTGTTGATAAATGGGGAAACCCAACTATAGAAATTGAACCCATACCCAAGGGTAGAAAAAAAAACCGCACTATTGGCTTATTTAAAATATGGAGAGCTGATATCAAGTAGCAGCTGCATAGGTCTTGATTTACCAGCTTATACCAATCCCATTAAATAATGCCCTAAATTAGTCTTCAGTTTTATTTAGGTTTAATTTTTGTGACCAGAAAGAAACCGCAGGCCTAGCAAGGCTAAGCAGAGGATTTCTTGACCTGAACAAAATTTAAAAATGAATGAAAATGGTGAGTAATTTAGGGCATTATTTGATGGAATTGGTATTAGTGAGCCCTTAATTTAGAACTGAGATTTTTTAATTTCTTACATATTGATTAACTTCTTAACAATGTTGTTTGCTAAACAGCTGAGATCCAACCTGTCATTTCAAAGCTGATAAGACCAATTACCAGCGGCATGTCTTTTGTAGCTAAAGAGGTATGATTTTACGCTATGCTTGTATTACATTATATCTAATTACAGTCTCATGTGGAGGCAGTCTTGCCCCTGCAGTAAGTAGTAAAAGCGTTACTACTGCTCCCTATAGCGAACAGCCTTGTAGCGCAATGAATGAAGATGCTTGTGAAGCATTTAACCTAGTAAACTATGAGCGTACGCAAAAAGGCTTGCCTCAATTAACGCCTTTAACTTCCTGTATAACTGCAGCACAATCTCATGCACGCGATATGAGTATTAACAACTATTTTAGCCATGATGGCCTCACAGAAACCTGGAGCCAAAGAATGAGTCGATTTAACGTTACAGGCACAATCGGCGAAAACATCGCAATTTCAAGCTCACCTAGCCAAGTGGTAAAGCAATGGATGGAATCCCCAGGGCACAGACAAAATATTTTAAATCCTAGTTATCGCACCGCTGGCATGGGCCTGTATAACGGCTACTGGGTACAATGTTTTGCGGGGTAATTAAATATAAGCCGTGCCCTAATTTTTTTTAAAAACTAGCAATCTCAGTTAACATTTGCTATTTTTTCCTCATGAAAAATATCATTGTATTAATCTCACTAACTATTTATCTCTTTTCTTTATCATGCACACAGGTGCAAATAAACAAAGAGAAAAAGCTAATAAAAGCTCCCTTTGATGGCGAACAATTCAATAATATAGAGCCCTTTCCAGATAAAAGTTTTTGGCAACTCCTCAAATGGAAATTTTCTGGCAACACTGCCAAGTGGGAAGATGTTGAAAATCAAAATTTTTATAAACCACTAAAAAGTAAATCAGAAGAAACATTAATTACAATGATCGGCCACTCCACTATTTTGATTCAAACTGGAAATCTTAATATTTTAACTGATCCTCATTACTCCGACCGAGCCTCCCCTGTTGGCTGGGCAGGCCCAAAGCGTGTTATCCAGCCCGCAATAAAATTTAATGATTTACCTAAAATAGACATAGTCCTAATTAGCCATAATCACTATGACCATTTAGATTTGCCTACTTTAAAAAAATTAAATGATAAATTTAAACCAATTTTTTTAGTCGGGCTTGGCAACGCCAGTCTTTTAGAGGCTAATGATATACAAAATATAACTGAGCTTGATTGGTGGGACGTTTACAAATTTAAAGGACTCAGCTTTCACTTTACTCCTGTTCAGCATTGGTCTGCGAGAAGCTTACTTGATAAACGAGCCACACTTTGGGGTGGATTTTTGATTGAGGCTAAGAAAAAGATATTTTTTGCCGGAGATACTGGCTACGGTAAAGTTTTTAAACTTATCAATGAAAAATATGGAAAAATAGATATTGGCCTTATACCTATTGGCGGTTATGAACCGAGCTGGTTTATGAAGAATGCACATATAAACCCAGATGAAAGCTTAAAAATTTTTAGAGACCTCAACCTAAGCCAAGCCTTTGCAATTCACTTTGGTACTTTTAAAAATCTAACTGATGAGGCTCGCAATAAACCCATCAACGATTTACACAGAGCCTTAGATATAAATAACCTCGGCCGAGAAAAATTTATCGTGCCCAAATTTGGCCAGGCTTATTCGTTTTAGAGAAACTTCTCCTAAGTATGAACAGTTGCGAGCTATAAATTATTTTTATAAGTGCTTGTAAATAATTCATTTTTTTATAAATCCAATTTAAATACTCAAATAACGAGTATAATCATATATATGCATAAACTTGTTATTATATTTATATTCCTGTTTCACTCCAGTTTATGGGCTGCTGAGTATTACATTGGCCTACAAGATAATATCGACTTCGCAAGTGTTCAGACTCTTACTGGTGATGTTACTATAATTAAAAAATTAAATAATTTAGAGCTCCTTCTTGTTTCATCACCGACTGAGCCGAAAATTGATTTTGCTAAATTTGTTTTTAAAAAAGGTAAGGCTACTCAATCGCGCTTAAATTCAAAGACTAAAAAAAATAATTTACTAATTAAAAAAGCCGAAACGGAAAGTAACAGTCATACATCTGTTCAAGAAGTTTTTCCATTACCTAATAAAGACACTCTCGTTCCTTGGGGCATTGATTTTATGCAAGCCTCTAATTACTGGGATAAGGGCCATTATGGCAAGGGAGTTAAAATTCTTTTGCTGGACTCTGGAGTTTATAAAGATAGCCCTTCTTTAAAGGGAAGAATAGCTGGCTCTAAAGACTTCACAAAATCTAAAGTACAATTAGGAGTTCCCTACCCTGAGTACGACTCAAGTGGCCACGCCACTCATATTGCCGGAACTATTTTAGGTAACGGCGCTAATGGTGTTTATGGCATGGCTCCGCAAGCTGAGCTTTATGCCGGTAAGATTTGTGTTTTTTTATGTGATAGCTTGGATTCAATTTTTGAAGCCATTGAATGGGGTTTAGAAAAGGATATTAATATCATTAGCCTTTCTTTAAACTCACAGCAAATTGAACGCTGGCAAGAAATTGGTAGTCATGTTTTTAAAAAACTGGAACAAAAAAATATTGTAGTTGTTGCCTCTGCTGGTAACAAAAGAACAGATCAAAATAACTTCAAAGCATTCCCAGCAAATATGCCCACAGTTCTTGCTGTAGGTGGCCTTGATAAAGCTGGTAATATTACAAGCTTTACTAACTTAAGCGAAGACTTAAATGTATTTGCACCTGGCTTAGACGTTGTATCCGCTTCACTAGGAAGGGGTATTAACAGTCGCCCTTCAGGAACAATTGAAAAAACGGGAACGTCAATGGCCGTTCCTCATATTGTCGGGCTTGCCGCACTACTTATAAGTGAGTCTCCAAGTATAAGCTCAGCTGATGTTCGCAGTAAAATAATTAACCACCCCACACAACCTTAATTAAGATTTAAATGCCATCTTTTCTAAATCTTCAATTTTAATAATACTTAGCGCACTTAAATGAGTTGCATTTAAATCTACCAAGGGGGCTTTGCCTTCTTTGTAGGCCTCTAACCAACGTGAAGCACATAAGCACCAGTGATCGCCAGCCTTCAAACCCGGAAACCCTGACCCTGATGTCATTAAATCATTACCCATACTTTTTGAGTACTGCAAAAACTCATCACTCATTACACAGCAAACAACGTGGTGCCCATGGTCGTTATCATCTGTTTTACAGTACCCATCGCGAAACCAACCGGTCATTGGGTCACAACTACACTCGTTAAGTGGCTGTCCGTATATGTTTAATGACGACGAGCGGTCATCTTTACTTCGTAAGTTAAAAACATTGGCCATTAGAAATAAGACTCCAGAGTAAAAGTTGATTAGTACATTTCAAGTATCTGCTTTTAAGTCGCTTAGCAAGACTTAACTACCATGGGATATGCTCACCGTTCCACGAGTAAAAATTACCATTATGTGTACTATTAGAGGAGTTAAATGCAATTTTCAAAATATTTAATGCGGACTCCTTTGGCTTATGGATCTTATAAATTTTACTAGCATTACTAAGGAATGGCTTTGAAAGCTGTGTTTCTGTAGTGCCTGGGTGTATTGACATAACCGTGCACTTTTTACCCATACGGTTAAACTCTATAGATATATTTTTAATACACATATTTAAGGCAGCCTTTGAAACTCTGTAAGAGTACCAGCCACCAATTTTATTATCTTCTATGCTTCCCACTTTAGCTGATAATGTAATAAAAACCGAATTTGCACTTTTTTGTAGTAGGTTTTTAAAATGCTTTGCTAGCAGTAAAGTGGGTACAGAGTTCACTTCAAACGAATGAGTTAAAGACTCTAAACTCACCTCAGAAATACTTTTTTCAGGCTGCAATTTATCGTTATATAAAAACCCAACACAGTTAATTAGTAAATCTATTGATTGTACCTGTGTAGCTATATTTTTAGCTGCACTAACAATACTAGCTTCTGATTTAATATCTAGCTCAACCAATATTAGTTTTTTCGGGTAAGATTCATTTAAATATTTTAGCTCCACAATATCACTGCTAGCCCTATAGCTTGCGTAAACTACATTGATCTCACTATTTACGATGAGTTCTTTTACAATAGCCAAACCGATACCTTGGCTTGCACCACAGACAAAACTATTCATAATACCTCCATCAGTTTGAATGTTAAAAGTTAATTCTTATAACAATCCCATTTAATCAATAGTTAAAGATTTTTTAAAATCTCTGAAACTAAACTGTTTAATCGTGGTAAATGTTTTTAAAGCCATATTTGCCATAGACACCATTTTTTTCAGCTTTTGTAATCTTTCTTTTGAAACCTGAACTGACCCGCTATCTAAATTTGTTTTTTGCTCTAAGAGCTCACAAGAGTTTTTTATTTTCAATAGTATTTTAGCTTCTCGGCCCAATATAACATTAGTAATTACTTCAGATAAATTTGGGTTAGACACATAATGAACTGTACTCATTTTTTTTTGAGAGGTCATAATTACGTCATACTCCAACAAATCTTTAATCGAAATACTCACCAAAGCTTTGGAAACACCTAAGTTATTTATTAAATATTTTGCGTTTACAGGCTCTTTTGCTAAGAATATCAAAGCCCATATTCTTCCGTGGATTTTTTTAAAACCCCAGTATTCAATAAACTCACCAATAGAATCTGAAACGTCCATGACTTGTGAGTTATTTTTTTTATTATCTGTTACTGTAGTCATTTAACCCTTCCTTAAATCTGAATCAAAGAAATTAACATTATTGATCTGGCTGTCCAAAATATTGTCCGCAACCAGTTAGTTTTTATTAATTTTAAAATATATTCTTCATTGTAGCCGCTAAGCAAGTGCTTGTGATAACGAGAGCTAAAAACAAAAGTGACTAGCCAAGTTAGCGCTAAAAGAATCAAATTTATAAATAACATTGCCCTTAGTTCACTAAGTTTATAAATTAATAATAAAGCTGTAGCTAGCTCGACAAGCATTAATGGTATTACAATTATAGATATTTTTTGGGCATGAAATTTTTCAAAAGCTTTAAACTTGCTATTATCAATAAATAAAAATGATGGGTAATGCACCAGCTGAATAACCCATATCACCCCTGCCATCATTACCGTAACAAAAAAATGAAGTAACAAATAGCTCTCAAAACTAAACATTATATTTCACAGCTACCATCATCACAGTCTTTACGCGGCAAAAACGGACGCGCCTTAGTAAAGGCAAAATATCCTAAATCAAAAACTGGTCTTACAAAGCTTGATTTTGCCAAACATGAAAGAGGCCTGAATATATTAAGTACATCCCAAATCATGATAAAGCCATCGACGCCTGTGTGTAAAACTCCTTTAGAATCTTTAACATGAAAAACTGTCTTAACCTTTTTAGGGTCTAAACCCTCAGCGGAGGCGTCAAATTTTGCGGCGGAAATATCAACAAAATTAATTTTTTTGTTTTTATCTTTGCGCTTATATATATCAATCTCTTTTGCACAAATAACACATTGGCCATCAAAAAATACACTCAGTTCTTTGTTAGTTTTTTTACGCTTTTTAGCTTCCATAAACACCTCAGACTAATTATAAGGCATATATTTTAATTGTTCAATGTATATTAAACAATTAAATAAATATTAGGTAAATACTTATATATACTGACTTTTTTAAATTAATGATAGTTTATGGATTTTTAAATTATCTATTATATTGCCGAATAAATGGCAATAAATTAGGTAATAGTGGGCAAAACAAGCAGGCAACCTGTTTAATACATGGCCTGGTAATCTTGCACTCAAAATGCAACCGACTAAATGTAAAAAATTGATCTGCTAGCGGACTCACTGCGTATCATTGGTAGTACTCAACAAGTCCTATCTGTTATGATTAACTAATGAAAATATTAGTTTCAGGCTTTGAGCCTTTTGATCAATTAAACACAAACCCCTCTGAACAAATTGTAGAGCTTCTTTTACAGGAGTCTTATAATTTTAATTTACAAGGCATCATACTCCCCGTTAGTTTTGAGCGAGCCTTTATAAGGCTTGAAAATAAAATTAACTTATTAAAGCCTGATTATGTCATTTGCTTAGGAGTAGCTGTAAATCGCAACGTTATTACACCTGAGCGCTTGGCTATAAACTATAAAGAGGCCTCAATTGCTGATAACGATGGCGTACAGCCACAAGGGGCCCCCGTCCTTAACGGGGAAGTTGACGGGCTAATCACTAGTTTGCCAATAAAGCAAATGGCCCTAGAAGCAAAAGCCTTAGGAGTTGAGGCTGAAGTTTCAAACACCGCCGGAACTTATGTGTGCAATGACCTAATGTATAAGGTAATCAATCACAGTAAATCCAATGGTTACTTAGCTGGGTTCATTCATGTTCCACCAGTGGAAAAACAAAGCCTTGAGCAATTGTTAATTGGTATCAAAGCAATGATAAATTATTGCGCGAATGACCAATAAAAGGTCTAGGTCTTAAGTTCATAGCTTAACTGTGGGTCTTAAAATCGCTTTAAAATCTAAAGTTTGTATTATTTAAAAATACTGCTAACCTCATTGCTAATTGATTAGTTTTAATCAGGCCTGTGAGCATTGCTCCATAAAAAAACCAGCCCTCCTTAGAATTTTTTAAAATTTAATTTTTAAATCTTAAAAGCTAACAAGCCAATTAAGGCTTGAACGCAAACAAAGGCGGAAAATAAGTATGGAACATTGTACAAACCTGAATCATAATAAAATGAATGTTCCCGTAAGGCATTGTTCAGCCTGCGGTGAAATAGTAAATCGTAAAATTAGAGCTAAAGCTTGCAGTGAGCCTACCCACTCCCGCAGAAGAAAAGAAAGATGTACATTTTGTATCGACTGTGGAAGTAAGTTAATGGATTAAAAGTAAGCTTCGTTTAAATAATATTTATATTATGAATTACCTTTATTATTAACTCGGAGCTTATATTTTTTAGTTACAATTCAGTAAACTTGATGTTCCCTTTTTTTATCCACTTAGACCACAAGCTATTATAACCATGTATATTGGCTGTAGCCTTACCTTGAGAATCTACGACCTGATTACCCTCATTGACCCACTTGAATATGCCACCTTGTAAATTATAAGCATTAAAGCCGTTTTTTTTAAGCTTTTCGGCAATTTCACCACTTCTATAGCCAACAGAGCAGTAAACAATCACTTTATCTTTTTTAGATATATTTTTATTCACCCAAGAGCCATCAAATTTTTTATAACCAATATGTTTAGCACCGGGAATATGTGAAACTTTATATTCTGATAACTCCCGCGCATCCAGAATAACCAATTTACCCTTAGGTTCTTCAGTCTTGAATTCCTTGATATCAATAACAGGAGCTGAAAATTTATTAGCCATTTCATTTGCCAACTTATCAAAATTATTTTCACTGCAAGCTAATGTACAAATGGCTAAAACTCCTAGAAAAATATAATTTTTCAAATTACTTAAAAAGCTAATCCTTCATCTCCTTGATCGTCGGCACACAGGGCTTGTTGCAACACTTTAAACAGACAATAAAGCCCCAAGAGCACTATATACTGTTAACAAATTCTAAAAATACTTTTTTATGAAGTTCAACGTCTACATCAGGAGACATCGAAACACGCACTATATAATCCTTGTCCCCTTCTTTTGTTGTACCTTGAGTTGATGTTGCCGGGATTGTCCAGTAACAGCCCTTAAGCTGCCCGTAACTTACACAGTGCTTACTTTCATGTGGAATCTCATTAATCATTAATTTAATTAACTTATGGTTTAACTCGCGCTTATGAGCCTCTTTTTCACTAGCACTGTTACCTTTTGTCGGTAAGTCTAATGAAAACACAGAGGGGGTAAAGCCCTCACTAGCGAGCTCTTCTGATACAAAATTTATTTTAGCTTCTGGTAAAGTTTTATTAATATAATTTACGAACTCACGCGTATTTTTATAGGCATCATTGATTCTTTGGTTCATTGACGGCAATTGCTTGGCTAAAATATCTATTTGATAATTAGTGGCTTCATTATCACAAACCTTTAAATGGGATTCTATTCTATTAATTAAGCCCTCAGCTTTTTTATTAGCGACACAGTAACCAGAAGTACATAGGCCGCCACTTGGAAATTTAGAGCCACTAACATAAGAAATTGTTCTCACAGAGGATAAAACATCAGCCTCCCCTAGAAAATGTACATTGGGGCAAAATGTTTGATCTAGAATAAAAACGGGATCAATGGCAATGGCACCACTTTTGGTTTTACGCTCTTTACTTAAAGCCTCTTTTAACTTTATTAGTTCTGGCACTTCCACTCTTGGGTTTGTGGGTATTTCAGCAATTATATAAGGAACTGCGTCCTGATTGGCTGCCTGAGCTAAAACAAGCTCCGTGCTTTCCACCATGTTTTTACCACTATCCACAGCTAAATCCACAACTTTCACATTATCAAAACAAGCAGCCACCCTTCTTGCTTGGTCATTTGTGCCACCATAACAGTTTGGTGGAACAATTATCTGAATTTCTTTACCTTTATGAGCCTCCAAGGCGTGATGAACCAAACCCATTACAATTGCATACTGCACCGAAAGCCCACTTGAACCCAATAGTGGTTTTGTGTCAGCACCTGTAATACTTTTTATGGCTTGTAAAACTAGTGTTTTATTATTGCTACTACTACTTTTTACTTGTGGTTGAACATTATCGATTAAAAAATTTAAAGCTGAAACACAATTTACTGGCGTCATCGCGATGGTTTCTCTACGCCTTACATGCTGAATAGCTGAAATATAACTGCTATTTTTATCGCCATTAACCAACACTACACTACCAAAACCAGAAAAGAGATTTAAATAAAAATCTATATTAGGGTCTAAGCTTTTTTTGCTTAGGCCAACCTGCTTTGATACAAAAATAGTTGTGCCATTGAAGTCTGGTGCCTCATCAGGCTTACTGACTTTTTTTAAATCAAACTTATAACCATAAATATTTTTTAGTAATTTAACATCAAAGCTTTTAGGTAACTCATCAGTATGTAAAATTTGTGTATTTTTATTTTCTATTAAGTTTTTTCTTAAAATTGCCATAACAGCTATAGTTTTTGAAGAAAAACTAATTATGTTTTCTGAATCTAAGTTATTATTTTTAGCAATTACCCACTCAAGGATGCAAGATAGCGGGTGGCCTAGTCTAATATAATCATAAGCTGTTGGTAATTTACTTAAAGAGGTAGTTGTTGAATCATTTTTATTAAACAAGGCTTCAAATTGCTCAGTAAACTGAACCTTAGCTTGGCTTTCATCATAAATATCCAATCTATGAGTGGTTTTGCTTAACCACTCCGGTGGCATATTATTTAACACATCTTTAACAAAATTTAGCTCTTTACTATTATCCATCAGCTCATTCCTTTTTAGGAGCCCAATATACATTAATTATATTTATTTTGATAGGGCCTGTTGATGTTTCATTAGGATAACTAAGTGACTAGGGCCCGATCGAAATAAGAATTAAACAGAGCTGGTGGCATAGCATGGCTGCTCTCATCAACATTAAACCTTAAACAAGGATATCTGTGGACTCCTTATTAAAAGCGGGGTATCCATGAATCTCACCTCATCCACCAGGAAAATATGTCTAAATTTAGCTTTTCTGATCTTAAATTAAACGATCAGATTCAAAAATCACTTAAAAGCCTCGGCTATGTAGAGCCTACACCAATACAGGAAAAAACGATCCCTCCAGCCCTAGAAGGTAGAGATATTCTTGGTATCGCGCAAACAGGCACTGGAAAAACCGCTTCATTTTGCCTTCCTATTTTAAATCAACTACTTACAGATAACCCCAATTTATCGGCCTACTCACCCAAGGCTTTGATACTTACCCCTACGCGTGAGCTGGCTATTCAGATTCAAAAAAACCATGAAAGTTATAGTAAATTTACTAAGCACAAATGCACTTCTATATTTGGCGGAGTTAGCCAAAATAAACAGGTGAGTATTTTAAAATCAGGGGTTCATACATTGGTCGCAACACCTGGACGATTAATGGATCTAATGAGTCAAAATTTACTTCGCTTAGGGCAAGTTGAGTATTTTGTTCTAGATGAGGCCGATAGAATGCTAGATATGGGCTTTATGCCGGCAGTTAAAAAAATTTTCGCACGCCTACCCGAAAAAAGACAAAATATGTTTTTTTCAGCTACCATGCCCCCTGAAATTAAAAAACTTACCAGTAAAATGTTAAATAACCCGGTAAAAGCTGAAATCACTCCACAGGCAACTACAGTGAAAAAAATTGCACAGTCAGTAATGTATGTAGAAAAATCAAAAAAAATGGCACTACTTACACATTTACTAAAAAATAATGATTTAAATAAAACCTTAGTTTTTGTTGAAATGAAATACGCCGCCAACAGAATTGCTAAAAAGTTAGTTTCTAGTGGTATTCCCAATGCCGTGATTCACGGAAACAAATCGCAATCAGCCCGCCAAAGAGCTATAAAGATGTTTGCCGACAATGAAGTGAAAGTGTTATTAGCCACAGATATTGCCTCAAGAGGCATCGATATTAGCGGTATTACCCATGTTATTAATTATCAGTTATCCAATATGGCTGAGAGCTATGTTCACAGAATCGGCCGAACAGCCCGAGCCGGGGCTGACGGCAAGGCCATATCGTTAGTTACAGCTGATGAAAAAAGCTTTTTAGTTAATGTTGAAAAAGTAACAGGGCAAAACATTCCAGTCACCATAGACCACCCTTTTCATAGCCAAGAAGCACAGGATGCAGCAGTTATTAAGCCCAGTAAAGCCAAAGCTAAAATTGAAGGTGAACGCAAAAAAGAAGCTCGCACCCACAGGAAAAAGTCTTTTCGAGGGCGTGGGAAAAAGAAACCTCAAGGCCGAAAGTAAAAGGTGATTGGCCTAAGGCCTATCCAAAAATATATCACCCATCACTTCATCATAAAGCTTTGCAATTTCTAAAGCCCCTTTTTTACTTAAATGAGTTTTGTCTTTAAATAGTGGTACATCGTTTATCGTGGCTTTGCATAAATGCTTTTTACATAACACCGAACTAAGATTTATAATATTGCGAGCATTCACTTTGGCTAAAGCTATATTAGATGTTCTTTTGGCATTACAAATTTTACTTGGCTTAAATAGCTCTTTAATAACTGGGCAACGAGGGCTCGTCTCAGCTAATGACGGCACATCTTCTAACACCTTTACATTAACACCTTTTTGCTCAAAATAATTCAGTGTCTCAATAAGTTTATTTTGAACGATGGTACTTTGCTTCAGAAAGTCAGTTTCTAAAACGCCTTTAGAGTTAATAATTGAAAAGCTCTCCTGCGACCAACGCCCCCCTAACACAATATAATCAAAGTTTTGTGTTTTTACTAATTTAATTATTTTTTCATTTCGGCTATTACACTTTTGTGCATAATAAGAATTTTTACCATAATTCAGGTTCTTAATCGGCAAACAAGTTGTTAAAGTGTAAACTGAAAGCTGGTATTGGTTTTTATCAGTGAAATATTTTATAAACTCACTTAGGTGACTGGCATGCGAGTCACCTATTAATAATACTGATTTTTTATTACCATTTTTTTTAAAAACACAATTTGGAGATATGTCACGACTTGAATTTAGCCAGCGATCCAAACACTGATTTTTGCTTTCTTGATTTAAAGCTTGGTCCATTTTTATAACTTTAGAGCTAAACCTTTGCGGAAGTCCATTTAATGAAATTAACAAACTGGATATCACTGTAAGAATAAATACTGGTATTAAAAATAAATGAATAAATATTTGCCTATTACTTTTATAGTTTTTCTTTCTAAAAGGCTCTTCTACGAAGGTAAATGACAAATAAGATAAAATTACTGTTAATGTTAAAGCTAGAAATATATTTAAGGGGTTTACCTGATCTGTGTATACCAAATAGACCCAAACAGGCCAGTGCCATAAATATAATGAATACGACCACTTCCCTATAATTAAAAATGGCTTAAGTTTTAATAGCTGATTTAGCCAAGAGTTTTTATTTAATATAAATAAGCAGACAAATAATACCGGGGCTAATGCGAATAAACCAGGAAACGGAGTTTTTTTAGTTATGAATACTGCGGAAAAAACAAATAAGCCTAAAGCAAAAATTGTTAATAAATTCTTATTAAACTTAGACACTCTAAAATTTTGTTTCTGCAGGTATATAGCGCAAATACAACCGGCCAACATTTCAAAAAAACGTGTCGGCATTGAGTAATAAGCCAAAGAGATTGTTCGGTTAACTGCAAATTCAGAAATATAAATAGAAATAAACATCAGTCCAGCTAGAGCAAAAGGGATTTTACCTTTAGGAACCCATTTAACAATGGCATAAAGAAGTACTGGCCAAAGTATATAAAATTGCTCTTCGACAGCTAGTGACCACGTATGCAGTAATGGAGCAATTCCAGCTCCTTCACTAAAATAACCACCATAAGACTTCCATATAAAAATATTACTTAAAGAAATATTCGCAAAAATTGTGTTTTTAGAAAGTTGTATTAAATCGTAAGGTGTTAGGATAAAAACAAAAGCGAACAATGTAACTAAAAGACAGGCATATAAAACGGGCATTAGCCTCTTAATACGTCTTGCCCAAAACCTAATAAAGCTAAAATTTCCAGCCACAATCTTAGGTAATATACTATTTGTTATTACAAACCCTGATATAACAAAAAATATATCAACACCAGTAAAACCACCAGGAACATTGAGCCCAAAGTGATTAAAAATGACCATCAAGACAGCCACAGCCCTTAAGCCGTCAATATCATGTCTGTAAGATAAGTTTTTAGTCATTACTATAAGGCCCTGTCAGCATTTAACTCTTTCATGGTCAAACTATTCGAGCACAACAGGTATTTCAAGTCTGATTACGTATAAGCTCCTTAGTTTCCTGTAAAAGCCCAAGAAAGTATTAATACTTAATAATCTTGAGGCTTACTTACATTGCTCCAGTTAGTATTTGACTGAATGCAATAATATTAATTATAAACTAGTAACCAATCACTTCATAATTACTTAAAGGCTTCTTTATAAATGGAATTTACTTTAGATAAAAACAACATTTGGACCTCTAGTAGCGATGGGTCTGAAATTCACTACCCTGAAGAGGGTTATAAAAATTTGTCAGATGTTGAAAACCAGAGCTTTTGGTACCATCATCGAACCCAAGTTATTAATCAATTAATTCACAAATATCCTTTTCGAAATAATTTTGCTGATATCGGAGGTGGCACTGGTTATCAATGCGAACAAATTAAGAAAAATGCACCTGATAAAAAAGTTTTTCTCTTAGAGCCTGGATACAGTGGATGTATTTATGCTGTGGAAAGAGGGCTAAAAGATGTTTACAATACAACATTTGATAATTTTAATTTTAAAAAAAATAAAGTCGATGGCCTAGGCATATTTGATGTAATAGAGCATATTGAAGATGATGAAAATTTTTTAAATGAATTATACAAAAAAATACAACCTGGTACTCACTTATATATCACAGTCCCAAGTTTTCCAATTTTATGGTCACAGGAAGATGTCTTAGCCAAGCACTTCAGAAGATACACCAAGTCTAGTTTTAGAAAATTAGTTAAAAAGACTTCTTTTAAAATTGTTTCTCAAAATTATTTTTTCAGTTATGCATTTTTACCTGCATATATCCTCAGAAGTAAAAAAAATAAAAGTAAGGCAGACGTTAGCAAAGAGTCTGTTAAAAATTTGACACGAGTTAAAAAGAATAATTTTATTATAACATTCCTAAACTTTATAGAGATGCAATTAATTAATAGAGTTCCTATTCCTTTTGGCACTTCACAGTTTATTATTTTAAAAAAATAAAACACATTTTAAGTCACTTTGCTCGAAATTAAATGACTAACTTAAGAGCTTGTTAATATAATTATAGTAATTATTTTCTATATTTAAACTCTGAAGTCTTTGCTTCAATTCTTCTACAGTTGTCCAACCATTATTTAATGCTATTTCCTCAATACACGCCATATTGATGCCTTGACGACTTTCAATAGCTCTTACGTAGTTACCTGCATCTAACAAAGACTCATGGGTACCCATATCTAGCCAAGCAAAACCTCTTCCTAAATTTATAAAATTAAGTTCGCTATTCTCTAAATATTTTTTTTGAATATCTACAATTTCTAGTTCACCGCGCGCAGAAGGCTTTAAATTTTTTGCAAATTCAGAAACCCTTGAGTCAAAAAAGTAAAGTCCAGTTACAGCTAAATTTGATTTTGGTTGTTTTGGTTTTTCTTCTAAAGAAATAACTTTACCATCTTCGACCTCAGCGACTCCGAAACTCTCCGGGTTCCCAACTGGATAACCAAAAATAGTTCCACCTGATTTATTATCACAAGCTTTTTTAAGTAAACTACTAAAACCTTGCCCATAAAATAAGTTATCACCTAAAATTAAACACACATTATCGTCACCAATAAACTCTTCTCCAATAATAAAAGCCTCAGGAAGTCCTCTTGGCTGATCTTGAACAGCAAATTCTATATTCAACCCAATATGTTTACATTCACTTAATATCTCTTTATATATTGGAAGCTGCTCTTCTCCAGAAATAATCAATATATCCTTAATACCAGCCAACATTAATGTCGATAATGGATAATAAATCATCGGTTTATTGAATACCGGTAGCATCTGCTTCGATACACCATTAGTTAATGGCTTTAGTCTACTTCCCTTACCACCTGCTAGTATAATTCCCTTCATTACATCCTCTTGAATCTATGGTTAAAAGCAATTTCTTTTACTTTGTTTAATTTACTTGGAATATGTGTTTGCGGCAGAAGCTGTTTTAAACCTTTACGTATATCTGCTTTTTTTAAATCTTCAGATGTCACAATATCGAGTTGTATATGAAATCCAGTTAATGGATTTTTAACACCGAAAGCTTTGGCCTCAAGAACACCCTCTAACTTTAAGGCGGCTTCTTCTACTTCTAAAGGGGACACTTTAATTCCACCAATATTAATAATATCTGAATCTCTGCCTTTAATTCTAAAATACTCACCCTTTTTCTCAACGATATCTTTAGTATTATACCAACCATCATCATCAAATGGACTTTCAGAGTTTAAATACCCTAACATTCTAAATGGGCTCTTTAAAAATAAAATATCATCTTCAACTTTAAACTCAACATTAGAACCTAGTTTAAGAAATAGACTTTCACTACTTTCACTTTTAACAGACAAAATCCCCAACTCAGACATCCCATAAGTTTGCCTAAAATTTACAAATGGCAGTTCTTTATTAAAAAAATCTAATGTTTGTTGGTCCATCACTTCAGTGCCATATGAAATGATTTTTAAAGTTGATAAGTTATATGAATTTATATCAATTGTTCGTAATGCTAACCTTAAAAAAGTTGGCGAAACTGGTAATAATTCAGCACCATGCTTTTCTACAGATTTAAAAATTGAATCTGCGTCTCTTGAAGTAGGTGTAATTAGTTGACCTCCAGAGAACATTGTATAAAAAAAAGTATTAATTCCACCAATATGGTCAAACAATAGAAATGCTATCGATTTCAAATTTTTATTTGCAGTTTCATATTTTTCTAAGAAATTTTCAAAGTTATGTAATATTGCCTTAGACTTTCCTGTAGTACCTGATGAAAACAAAACTAGCCCAGGCTTTTTATCTGTACGAAGGGATTCTATCAAGCTTGTTTTATTCTTATAACTTGATATTTCAGTGAAAACACCATTTTCAAAAACCCACTGAACATGAGCAACTTCAAAAAAATATTTATGCTGACTTTTAGTCTCACTTGTTAATGGAACTACTATACAAGACTTATCAATCAAGGCAGATATACAAGCTATAGATTCGACATCAAAATTTCCAATTATTGCAACAACAGAACCAACATCTATTTTATTGAGACTAACACTAAATTCATCAATTTTATTTAGGATATCTAGCGAAGAAAAACTGTTCTCACTATTAATAATAATCTTCTGATCTGCAGGGTAATTTTTTAATGCATTTGTAAGTTTCATGTTTACCTTGCTAAATTAAAAGTCAATATTTGTCCAGTGAGACTTTTAACATTATTGTTCATTAAAAAATTTACTGATTCTAAAATTGAATTTAAGTCAGTGAACTCTTTGATTGATAATTTTTGTTTTAAATTAAAAATTTGCTCCGAAGACAAGCCCTTAATCAAATCAGTTTCAACTGGGCCTGGAGCTAAACAATTAACAAATATATTATATACAGATAATTCATTTGCTATAACCTTAGTATAAGCTTCTACAGCTGCCTTGGAAGCAACATAAGCTGCCTCTCCAGCAAGATTTAAGGGCACTGCTACAGTAGAAAAGTTAATGATCCTACCTTTTTTATTTTTCAATAAATATTTACTGCCAAACTCAATTAAATTAGCTGTACCGTGAAAGTTTAGGTCCATTAAATGTTTACGCATGGATTCTGTTGTTAATAAAAATGAGTTCATCGACGCAGCACCGGCACAGTTTATGACTCCATATAGTCTTTTTTTATCAATATGCTGAGTTAAATTCTTTAAATCTTTTTTACTTTTAATATCTACATTTCCAACATAGTTAAATTTTTCAGAGCTAACTTTACTACAAGCAGTTCTAGCAAATCCTATTACATCAAACTCTTGACTTAATTTATTTGATAAAAAGTTTCCAATCCCTTTTGAGGCGCCTGAAACTATAATTTGTTTTTTTTCCATTACAATTCCCACCCTACAGGTAATTTATTAAAAATTTTTTTAAATTTACTAACTTTATTCACAAACTCATCTCTCTTCAATTTTAAAGTATAGTAGCTATCAAATTCATTATCTAATTCATAGCCAAATTTTTTATTAAAACTGACTGCTTTTTCATTATCTTTTTTAACTGTGGCAAAAATATTATTTAATCCCAAGTCATCAAAACAGAATTCATAAAGAGCTATCATGGACCTAAATCCAACATCAGAATTTTGATAATTAAAATCATGGACATAGATCCCAGCCTCACCAGAGCCATTAACAATATTTTTAATATGACATACACCTATGTCTTTTTTATCTTCTAAATTAATAATAAAATAGTAATTTAGCTCCTTATCAAGATTATTAAACCAATTTATATGCTCAAGTTCGCTAATACTTTTAGTATAGAGCATTTTTTCTCTGACATGATCAGAATTTCTCCAATTACGTACTTTCTTAAAATTACTCTCATTTAACTTTATTAAATTAAGACCGTAAGCAGAAATTTTCACTGTGTAAATTTAATTATATAATCAGTTAATGTATTAATATTCTTAAATGGACTATTTTTAGCAGACATTGCTTTATCATTAACCCAATCAAATTCAACATTATGATTGTCTTCTAGCTCTTCTTGAATACTAACTAATAGCTCAACCAGGCCTAAACTTGACAAAACAGATTCAGATCCAACAAAAGAAACATTATTCAGCTTTTCATCTGCTATTGGCTCCTCCAAAACTTGTTTTAAACTTTCCTTAACAATATCTATTACAACTTTTTTATCCATCTTTGTTTATTTCCTTTTCTATAATGTAAGGCCTTTGTTTAATTTCGTTAAACATTCTCCCAATATATAGGCCTAATATCCCAACTGATATTAGAATAGTACCTGTAAGTAAGTATAATGATACCATTAAACTAGCCCAACCACTGATTTCAATTTCAAGAAATACTTTTTTATAAGTCAAAAATATTGAAAATAAAATACTACAAACAAACATTATAAAACCCACATAAAACATATAATAGAGGGGCCTTGAAGAGAATGATGTAATTGAATTAATGAAAAGGCTTAATTTACGTACAAAGCTGTATGTTGTTTCTTTTTTATGGCCCTTTTTAACGGTTATACTTTTTTGCTCAAAGCCAACCCACTTTGAGATCCCTGTAAAAAAAATTGAATTTTCTTTAATTTCCCTTAAAGCAAGAACATATTCTCTTGTCATTAATCTTGCTATAGTTTGGTTGGGCTCTATTTGGGTATCAGATAAAGTATTAAATATTTTATAAAAAAATGATCCAGACCATCTTTCAAAAATAGCACCCTTTCTTTTTTCTTGAACTCCATAAATAACATCACAACGACTAGATTTGATCTCTTTTAAAAACTCACTTAATAACTCTGGTTTTTCTTCTAAATCAACATCTACAAGAAAAACTAATTCTCCTTGAGTTAATGATAAACCATACATAATTGCCTTATGATGGCCAAAATTTCGCGAAAAACTCCTCAGCTCTATTGAATCGTCAGAGGCTTTTAATTTTTTTACGACCTCAACTGATTTATCCGGCGAACCATCATTAACAAATATAATCTCATAACTTGTAAAACCTAATTCTTTAATTTGTTTAATTATTCTTTCATAGAATTCTACAATATATTTTTCTGATTTATATAGTGTTGTTACAACTGATAAACTCACCAAACTAAGACTCCCTTAGGTACCAATCTATTGTTTTCTCAATACCTGTGGTAAAACTTTCTTTTGGAAACCAATTAAGCTCTTCGTTTACCTTAGAATTATCAACAGCATACCTAAAGTCATGGCCAGGCCTATCTTTAACAAATGTAATTAATTCTTTATAACTACTCCCATTAGATTTCGCTCGCTTATTATCTAGGATATCACAAATAGTATTTACAATATCAATATTCTTAATTTCGTTTTCGCCACCAAAGTTATAAACTTCACCTGGCTTACCATCTATTAAAGAAGTTACTAAGCCAACGACATGATCGGTCACATAAATCCAGTCTCTAATATTTTGACCATCGCCATATACGGGAAGTGGCAGTTCATTCAACGCGTTACTTATCATTAAAGGTATGAGCTTCTCTTCATTTTGCCAAGGTCCATAATTGTTCGAACAGTGAGTTGTAATCACAGGCAAATTAAATGTGTGCCCCCAAGCCCTTACCAAATGATCACTTGCAGCTTTTGAAGCTGAGTAGGGCGAGTTGGGTTGATATACAGACTCTTCTTTAAATTTTTCATCACCAGTATTAAGTGACCCGTAAACCTCGTCTGTGGATACATGTAAAAATCTGAACTTATCACTACCACTAATAGAATCTACATAATTTCTAGAGCATTTTAACAAATTATATGTACCAATAATATTAGACTCTATAAACTCATCTGAGCCTGTAATTGATTTATCAACATGAGACTCAGCAGCTAAATGCATAATAGCGTCCGGCTTAAAGTTATTAAAAACTTCTTGCACTCCCTGAAAGTCACAAATATCTAATTGTTTAAAAGCGTACCTTTTATTTTCGCTTATATTCTCTAAAGACTTTTGATTAGCTGCATAAGTGAGCTTATCAATATTAAAAACTTCATGTTCAGTGTTTGTTATTAAATGCCTGACAAGCTCGCTGCCAATAAAGCCACTGCCACCAGTTACTAAAATCTTCATAAAATTACCTTTGTAATCAAATACTTATACATATGAGGTAATATTATATAGCTGTGAATAAATCAAATGAATCTCTATAAAATATTAATTATAAAGCTAACAATATCAGATACTTACGTTTTAGCAATGTATTTTTAATTACTCTTTTCTTTTTATAGCAAATGAAGTATTAAAAACTATCCTCTTAACCAACTGAAATCATATGAACGAAATTAAATTTAATATACCATTAGTTCTTGGAGATGAGCTTAGCTATATACAGCAAGTATGTGACAGCAAAAAAATATCTGGTGAACATGGGTTTAGTAACAAATGCTCCGAATGGTTTAACTCGCAGCTCAACTGCCCATTAAGTATTCCAACTCCCTCATGCACATCAGCCTTAGAGCTTGCTTTACTCTTAATTGATCTAAAACCAGGTGATGAAGTAATTTTACCTTCATTTACATTCACATCAACTGCAACAGCTATACTTCAACACAATGCTGTTCCTGTTTTTGTTGACTCTCTAAACTCTAACCTAAATATAGATCCAGAATCTATAGTTAAGGCCATTAATAATAAAACTCGAGCTATTATACCTGTACACTATGCTGGCATATCTTGTGACATGGAAACAATAATGGGTATCGCAAAAGATCATAATTTACATGTAATAGAAGATGCCGCCCAATGCACATATGCATTTGAAAATGATAAACACATTGGGTATCGAGGTGATTTCAGTACTTTTAGCTTTCACGAAACTAAAAATATTCATTGTGGAAACGGAGGCATGCTTTGTATTAATAATGAAAAATTTATTGATAAAGCTGAGATTGCACGTGATAAAGGCTCGAATCGACAAAAATTTCTAAATGGACAAATTGATAAATATAGCTGGGTTGATAAAGGTAGCTCTTATTTTATGAGTGACTTACAGGCTGCTTTTTTAATAGCCCAACTAGAGAAATCAGGGCTTGTCACAGAAAAAAGACTAAAAATTTGGAATCATTATCACAACACTTTAAAAGAGATTTCTGAAGAAGGGCATTTTGCGATACCTAAAAATACAAAAGGGCACAATGCACATATTTTTTACTTAAAATTAAAATCCAATGAAGGTTTAAAAAAATTACAGACACACTTGAAGAAGTCACACATACAGGCTGTTACACATTACGTTCCTCTGCATACCTCAAAAGCAGGGGTAACCTATGGCACAACCCCTTTTCCTTTAGATAATTGCAATAACTTCCATGATAAAATATTGCGCCTACCACTTCATCTCGAACTCTCCGAGGAAGACATAAATCATATTACAAACGAAATTAAACTCTATTTCAAAACAGATAAATAATGAGCTACAGCAATATAAAATACCTATATTTCCTGATTTTTCTTCTTTACTGTGCTCCATTTGTTATTCTTGGGCAAGATGCCTACTTATTAATTCATGACACTCTTGATAGTAATCACTCCTGGGCTACAGTTTTAAAAAATTCTGGGCTCTACTTTGCCCCCTCAACACAAGTCATACCCTCGCTAGCACCTCTCCCTCGTCACGCCATTAGCTTTCATGAGTTTGATTTTATATCCCTATTATATTATTTTTTTAAACCATTCACCGCTTACAGTATAAATTTTATTTTAATGCATATTATAGCATTCGCTGGCTTCTTCCTATTTGCAACTAAGGCTCTAAACTACAAAAATAATTATATCACACTTGGCTGCGCGCTTTGCTTTTCATTATTACCTTTTTGGCCATTTTCGAACTTATCTGTCGCTGGCTTGCCTTTATTACTTTATGTCTTTCATCAAGTTTATCACCGTGAAAAATTAATTTTTCATTTTTTTATTTTATTTTTATTCTCAAGCTATAGCTCATTAATTCTCAGCGGCTTTGTTTATATTGTCCTTTTAGGGGCGATATATATTTGCTTACTACTTAAGTATAAAAAGCCTCAAATACCCTTCCTCACTGCTCTCATTATATATATAGGCTCTTCAGTATTATGTAACTATAGGCACTTTTTAAACCTTATAGACCCTGTATTTATTTCACACAGAAGTGGCTTTAACCCTTCCACATATACCTTTAGTGAAAGTATTGAGAGCTTTCTTTCTGTGCTTATTAAGTCCCATTATCATTTTAGCTCTTTACAAGGCACATCAATTATTATTTCAATTGTGTTAGCAGCACTCACATACACAACTTTTAAAAATAAAGATCTGAAAAATTTTAAAACTATTGGTTTCGCTGTATGCGTTATTTTAATAACCTCTATGTTCTTTGCCCTATGGAAGAATGATTTTTTTTACGAAAACATAAGAAGTAAAATATTATTACTAAAAATGTTCAATTTTTCTAGGCTTATAACTTTACAGCCACTTGCTTGGGGGTTAGCTTTTTTAGCTAGCCTAACATACTTAGCAAAATTAAAAAAAATTAAATACGTAGTGCCTTTGCTTATTTTAATTCAAATCATCTATTCGTTTAGAATGTCAGATTTTGTTCAAAACTATAAAAAAGAAAAAATCACTTATAGACAGTTCTATGACAAAAAGATGTTCAATGAAGTAAAAAATTATATAGACCCACAATATAAAACTCTCAGCCTAGGCATACACCCATCTATTGCTTTATTCAATGGCTTTAATTGTGCAGATTTTTACATTCCCAATTACCCTATGGAATATAAAAAACAGTTCATTAGAGCCTCTCAACCTGAAATAAGTAAAAACAAAAAAATATATAATTACGTTATGAACTGGGGATCTCGTCTTTACCTATTCTCATCTGAGGCAGGTATAAATTTTACTAAAAGTAATAAAAATTCTATTGATAATTTAGAAATTAACCGCACCATGTTTAAAGAGATGGGAGTTCGCTATATTTTTTCTAAATATAAAATAAATAATGGCTATAAGCTAATAAAGCATTTTAATGATAATGAATTTTACTGGAAAATTTATCTCTATGAAATTTAATCTACAGTAATTTTTTGAAAAGTAACCCACAAAATAGTTGGTAAACGTACTAAAAGCCCTATATAGTTGGAACATCATAAAATGTAGTCATATAGGCTAAGTATATTAAATCATTTGCAAAAAAACGATGCTGGTGTATTCTTATTATATATTATCGAGCAACTGTTACTACAATGCTATGGATAAAATATTTAGATGTTTAACCACTAGCCAAAGCAATAACCTCTGAGTATATAAAGTTAAAGAAGCTTAAATTCCAGAGGTAGACTTAGTCATAAAAGAATTAATATGGAAAAAGAATCAGTATTTTTTATTAATATAGCAGATATAATTATTAAAATTATTGATAATAATCCTGTATCTAAAGCAATTATTCAAGACCTCGGTGCTCAATTAACATCAAAAACAAATAATGAATATCATATTCTTATCGATATAAATAAAAACAACATTAAGGGCTATCAAGCCGAAGTGTTCTCCGCAAAAGGCAATATGAATTTTAATAGATCGGCCTATTTTGTAAACTATATAAATGAACTAAATTATTTAGTGGAGCACCTGTTCGACTCAGAACCTATCAATATTAAAGTTAATGTTAGTAAAAAATCTATAAAAAAACGTATCAAACAAACTTTAGGGAATAAAATAGTCATAGAAAAAAATGTAATTTTATCCTATGCTCTCTTCTGGTATATTCTACACTACGAATTAATTAAAAATCATAAATCATTTATCCATGCTGGTATTTTTGAATTAAATAATCACGCAACCATCATCTCAGGAACTGGAGGCTGTGGAAAAACAAGTACCCTATTTAAGATTTTAGAAGACACGAGCACAAAATATATTTCTGAAGACTTTGGTATAATTGATTCAGATGGCTTTTGTTATTATAACCCGAAACCCGTATCTATTTATGCTAGTGATATGGAGTTTGGGCAAAGTATTTTAAAAAATTATTTTAATAGATTTAAACTTTTAGAAAAACTAACTTGGAAGTTTAAAAGAAATCTCCTTAAAGCAAATCCAATGATCAAAGTCAGTCCACATCAGCTAATGAATGAACGTATAGAAAAAAAATCTAGAGTAAAGCATATACTGTATTTTATTAGAGATAACAGCACTAATTTAAAAATAGAATCAATTGACACAGAACAATTAGCTGAACGAGTACTCGACTCCAGCATGAGAGAACTTAAATCATTGAATGATTTATTATTATCAATGAGAGCCAATGCTCCGCTTGAATATAATATTCCGAGTTTTGAAAAAATTAGAAAGCAAACAAAAGAAGTCTATTTAAAGTCTTTTTCTAATACTCAAAATGAAATTGTGTATATACCACACAAAACAGCTCCTATTGAACTCGTAACTTTTTTAAAAAAAAATGAACTTCTCTAGAATGGATAGTAAATTGGAAACGTACTTACAATCAAATCAGTATCAAATCGAGGAGGTTCTCCATGAAAATAAAAGGAAAAAAACGAGGCTAATTAAAGTAAAAAAAAATGGTCAATTCTTTGTTGCTAAAGTAATAGATGAATTATCTCCAGTAGATATAAAAAATAAATTTAATATTGAAAAAAGCTACTACCAAAAAAATAAATTCTGTTACTTACCAAAATTAGTTACGGCAACAGACCATGTATTAATACTAGAGTTTATTGAGGGAAAATCCTTAAGAGATGCTATCCGTGGTAACAATGTTAACAGTACGATTTTAAGTTCCTTGTTAAACTGTATCGACTTAATCTATGCGAATAGTAAAAGAGAAAACGATGGAACTAACGAAACTAAAAACTGTTTTTCGAATCTATCTAATCTCTTACAAAGTGGCCCAATACAAAGCAAAAATACAAAAATTTCAACTCTAAAAAAAGGAGCACTTAAACTAAGGTTATTACTTTTAATATTTAAATTAAAATGGAATTTAAACAAATTAGATTTTAAAACACTAAAAAGTGGATTTATTCATGGTGACTTTCATTTTAATAATATACTAGTGAATTCTAATGGAGAGATAAAAATAATTGATTTCGAAAATGTAAAATATACTGGTTATTTTGACTTTGACATAATGTATCTTTACGCTATGTTGGAGCTCAATTTAAAAACTGACTCCAAAGAAATGGAAATTTTGCAGAATTCAATTAGTACACTATGCCAAAATAAGTATGCCATGAAAATTTTTAATTTATATAGATATTCAATTAAATTAAACAGTAGATTTCGGGTTAGTTAGAATTTTAACACTTAACGATTAAACAGAAGGTCCAATTCTGATGGCAATGAAAGTCATAAATAATTCAGCAATATATTTAGGAAGTAGCATTTTAAATAAAGCCCTGCCTTTTTTGTTATTACCTGTACTTACGAAGTATTTGACGCCAGAAGAGTTTGGAGTTTTAGCTATATTCCAATTAATGATTTCTTTTTTTACTGCATTCATTGGCATGAATATGCCAATGAATGTCTCTAAAAATTTTTTTAAATACTCGAAAGATCAATTGTCTTTAATGATTGGGAATATCCTGATTATACTTTGTTTTACATTATCTATATATTCACTAACTATTGGGATTGTTAGTTTCTACTATGAAAATCTATTTTCTGTTCCGATAAATTGGATTATTATAATACCATTTATCAGTTTTATGCTCATGATGAACTCTATGAACTTGACTATTCTACGCAATGAAGAAAAGGCATTACTTTACGGTTTTTTCGAAGTGTCTAACACAGCTATTAATATGGCCGTTACACTTGTTTTATTACTTTTGTACAATTGGGGATGGCACGCCAGCGCAGTAGGTATTATCACTGCGTATGCCGTCTTTTCCTTAATTTCAATGCTCTACATGAACAAAAATAACTACATTAACTTTACATACAAAAAAACCGAAATTAAAAAGGTTTTAAAATTATCCGTCCCATTGATCCCTCATGTTATCGGAGGGGTTATTATTGGGTTAAGTGATCGTTTTTTTATTGAGAATATGATTAGCCTAGAAATGGTTGGAATTTATTCTGTAGGCTATACATTTGGCATGGTAGTCATATTATTTACTGATGCATTTATAAAGGCTTGGTCACCTTGGTTTTATAGTATGCTAGCCAATCCAACTTTGAAAAAAAAGCAAAGTATAGTAAAGTTTAGTTATCTTTATATTATAGCCACATTCGCTATTGCACTTGGCATATCCTATTTAGCTGAATATATTTTACCTTATGTTGTTGATGATAGGTATTATGGAGCAAGTGAATTCATTTTTTGGGTTGCTATCGGATATGCAGTACACGGTGTTTATAAAATATTTTTTCCATATTTAGTGCATATCAATAAAACGGCTTTCTTAGGGCTTAGCACTATTATAGCTGCTACCCTTAACTTGATTCTTAATTATATTTTAATAAACGAATATGGAGCAATCGGAGCAGCCTACGCTACTTTATTTTCATTTTTAGTAAGCGCTATACTAGTGTTTTGGTATCAAAATAAAAACTATAAAATGCCTTGGTTAAAATCAAAAATCTAATTTTTACCCATTAAACTACAACTAGTGAGGTCAATAACTACGATCCTTCAATATCTTTCCAATAAATAATTGAGTCTTCTTTAATTGCATTTATAGTTTTTTTACCCACAAGGCTTTTAAACTCTTTAGGAGAAATTCCGTATGCTGGCCTTTTAAAAGTAAGCATGTCTTCAGTTACTACAGTGTTTATTGGAATATCTTTATCTGCAACTAGGGAGCGGCGAGCTTCTTTGCGAGGGGTTACTTCAACATCTTGGAATTCAATCTGGCCTGTACCAAGGTACTTCTTAAGCTCTTCAATTTTTTTCCAAAATATTTTTAAATCTTCTTTGTCCATAGCATGGTAATGATCATTGCCTGGTAAAGTTTTATCATGCGTGAAGTGCTTTTCAATAATTTCAGCACCTAAAACCCATGAGTTTTTTAAAATTTCCATATCACCAGGCTTCGTATGGTCAGAGTAGCCAATAGCTAAGTCTGGAAACTCTTTCCCTAAACTAGTAATACGTGAAAGGTTAGCCCTGTTATCTGCTGTTGGGTAAGATAAAACACAATGCATAATACAAAGTGGCAGCTTGTATTTTTGTATAAAGCCGGTCACTTCTTGAATTTCTTGTAAGTTACTTGCGCCTGTAGATAAAAGAATAGGTTTTTTAAATTGAGCCATATAATCGATAAACATGAAGTTTGTTAAATCAGAAGATGAAACTTTAAACACTGGCATAAGATCATTTAAAAAATTAGCTGATTCCCGGTCAAATGGAGTAGATAAAAATTCAATCCCCTCTTTGTCACAAATCACCTTTAATTTTTCAAATTCAGTTTTCCAAAATTTATCATACTTAGTGAAAAGCTCATGCTGTGTCTTAGTTGCCTCTTCTGATGTATCCCAATAAGCAGGGCTATCTTTAATTACTAAAGTGTCTGCTTTATACGTTTGAAACTTAACAGCTTGAGCACCACCTTCAGCAGCCTCACAGATGAGCCTCTTGGCAAGCTCCATGGAGCCCTCATGGTTAACACCAACTTCAGCAATAATATAAGGGTTACGTTTTTCAGTAGTTTTAGTTTTTGAAAAATAATCTAATAAACTCAATTTAATAGCTCCTTCGTATTTATTCGAGAGATTAAGACCTTATAAATAGACTAATGCCAAGCTCGCGAAAAGGCGATTCTATAGGTGTTGCGCTTAGCGTTATAGCAGTAAACTTGATATACTACTTACCGATATTGCCCTGTCTTTGGTAATGCTAACTATGGGATTGTTATACTCTAATCAAATGGAAAACAGTGAACTTAAAACAAATTGAAACTGAGCTTGAGCCTCATTTAAATGGAATAACCCCTTTCGAATGGCACATCGCCAGGCACTCCCTTATTACAGCTAAAAGTCATAACATCTCACAACCTAAAGGGCACCGCTCCACCAGCCTTATGATTGCGCTCAGGTCACTTATTAGCTTTTTCAAACTATTATTTAAAGCCCTTTTATCTGAGAGTCATAGCTTCATATCTTCAAACTCACTTGAACAAAGACAAAGAATCAATTCAGAATACTACAATAAGCTTTTTCACCAACTGATCTTAAACCTTAACAAAAAAAACATCTCTTTTTGTTACTTAGAACGCTCTTTACTACAAAAAAAGAAAACCTATGATTTTCAGTACGACAGCCTTTGCATAGATGTTGCTGCCTTTATATCTTCTAAATTTATCCCGTGGGCCTTAATTAAAAGCTTTAATCCTAGTAAATTTGAAACTTCAAAAAAAACTCTAAATTCTTTAAAGATTATTTTTATTTATAAGTTTATCTTTAAGTTTATTTTGAAAAACTTAAAAGTTAAAAACCTATATGTATCAGACGCTTATTGCAGGTTTAATAAAGGGCTCATTTTAGCTGCTAAAGAGTTAAAAATTCATGTGATAGAATTTCAACATGGGGTAATCCACGCCAATCACCCCGGCTACAATACTTACCTCAATTATGATGTAAGCCCCTATACCCCAAACGAGCTTTGGACCTTCTCCGGCAGCACAGACTGCAATACTATTCCAAAATTAACAGCTATCGGAAATTATCAAATAGACCTCGTAAGACAAGCCCTTAAGGACAACCCCAAAAAAGATAAACTACTCGTTACCTTACAAATAGATTGTTCTTATGAGGTTACAGAGTTTATTTATCGATCTCTTACTCTTGATAATTATGAACTCACTTTACTTAAACGCTCCCCTAGTGACAAAATTTATGAGCCACTAAATAAACACAAAAATATTATATTTTCGCAAAATAGCTTTTATGATTTACTAACAGAAAGTCAGGTACATATCACAGCATACTCAACATGTGCGGCTGAAGCCCTTTCAGTTGGGGTTCCCAATATTTTTATTAATTTATCTGAAAAAAAGGCAGAAACTTATTTTCCTCGTATTTACCAAGATCAACCAAGTAATAATTATTATGTGAGTCAGCCAGATCAACTTCTAGAAGCTATAAAATTAGCGATAAATAACAATGACAATAATATATATTCTGACTACTTTATAAGTAACCATAACCAACACCTTAAAAAAAATATGGAACGAGTTTTAAATGAGCAATAAGTATATAATTATTATTCCAGCACGTGCAGGATCTAAAGGGATTCCAAAAAAGAATGTTCGCCCTATGGCTGGTAAACCATTAATTTCTTACAGTATTGAGCTTGCTTTAAAGGTCCCGAATGCAACTGTTATTTTAACTACAGACGATCAAGAGCTTATAACAATAGGTAACAGCTTTACAGGCTTGCTTATCCGTGAGCGACCACTAGAGCTTTGTAATGACTCTGTACCATTAGACCCCGTTATACTTGATGCTGCAGAGTGGGCTAAAGAACAAAATATTTCCTATGAATCAATTATTACGCTACAGCCAACAAGCCCCACACTAACTCTTGAAAGTATAAATAAAGCTTTAAATATCTTTGAAAGCAAAGACTGTAAAACACTGATTACAGCTAAAGAAGACATTCACCTGCGTTGGGAACAAAAAAATAATCAATTTACACCCCTTTATTCTGAAAGAGTGAATCGTCAACTTTTACCAAAAGAGTACAAAGAAACTGGCGCCTATGTTATCTGTGAGAAGGAGCAGCTCCTTAAAAATAAAACTCGAATTAGCTCTAGCATTGAACTCTGCGTCCTTCCTGAAAAGGAATCTATCGATATTGATACCCAATTTGATTGGGTACTTGCTGAACATATTTTGCAAAAAAAGAAAATTTACTATTATTTAGTTGGCTCCAAAAAACTAGGGCTTGGCCACGCCTACAATGCCTGTGAACTGGCCTATCAACTTACAGATTTTGAATTTCATTTTTTTACAGACTCTACACAAGATTTAGCCGTTGATTTTTTAAAAAATAGATTTTTTGATGTTACAACGGTAAATGATAAAAGTGATTTTATAAATAAATGTCAAATTGACCAACCTCGGTTAGTGATAAACGATATTCTCGACACCGATGCTGAATACATGAAAGAGCTCAGCTCTCTTAAGTCAAAAGTAGTTAACTTCGAAGATTTAGGCCCAGGTCATAGCTTAGCTGACTTAACCATTAATGCTCTTTACAAAGAAAATAACGATGATCCAAAAAATTTACTATCAGGGCCAAAGTTTTTTCTAATTAGAGAGCAGTTCAAACATACAACTCCAAGGCCAATCGAAAGTGAAATTAAAAATATTTTACTTTCATTCGGTGGTGTTGACCCAAGTAATAACACTCAAAAAGTTTTAGATTATTTATCCAAACCGAACAAAAAATATAATATCACTGTTATTCTTGGCCGAGGCTATCAACATGACTTAAAATTAAATGGTGATATCAAGGTACTACATAATGTCACTAATATGGCCACTCTTATGAACTCTGCTGACCTAATTTTTACATCAGCAGGCCGCACCATTTATGAGGTTGCAGCTATTGGTGTACCAACTATTGTTTTAGCACAAAACCAGCGTGAACTTCTCCATTATTTTGCCAATGAAAAGTATGGGTTTATTAATTTAGGTTTGGGCTCTAATGTCACTGATCAAAGCCTTAATCAGGCCATTGATAAGATTTCTAATCAAAAATTTCGCATTGAAAATAGACAAAAAATGCTAGCCAACGAAATCATTAATGGCCCGCAAAATATATCTAAGTCTATTCGTAATCTGCTCACTTAGATTATATATTTTTTGCGCCTAGTTTCTTTTCCCAATTTAAAGCTGAGCTAATCATTAACTTTAGGTCTGCTTGTTTTGGCTCCCAACCAGTAAGTGACTTAATCTTTTTACTATCAGCAATCAGCGCGACTGGGTCACCAGCACGCCTTGGTGCTTCAATAATATTTAATTTTTTTTCTGTTACTTTTTCAACCGCGGATAGAACCTCACGAACGGAGTAACCTTTACCATTTCCACAATTGAAAACCTCAGAACTGCCAGGGTTTGCCAATAAATACTTTAGTGAGCTCACATGGGCTGATGCCAAATCTGATACATGTATATAATCACGAACACAGGTTCCATCAGGACTTGGGTAATCAGTTCCAAAGATAGATATGGACTCTCTTAACCCAATGGCAGTTTGTATAGCTAGCTTAATTAAATGTGTAGGCTTTTTAATAACCTGGCCTGTCCGCAAAGACTTATCAGCACCGGCAACATTAAAGTACCTTAAAATTATATACTCTAATCCATGTGAAACTTTAAATGCCTGCATGATTTGCTCAAACATCATTTTTGAAGTTGCATAAGGGTTTTCTGGAGAAAAGGGCTCTTCTTCACTTACTACTTGCTTCTCATTATTACCATAAACAGAAGCGGTTGAAGAAAAAATTAGTTTTTTCATATTTTTTGATAAACAAAACTCCATGAACTTTAAGCCATTTACTACATTATTTCTAAAGTATTTTTCTGGCTGAAAGACTGACTCTTCAACAATTAAAGAGCCCGCGAAGTGCATCACCACTTCAATTTTGTGTTTTGAAAAAATTTGCTCAAGAACCTCTGAGTCACTTATACAGGCATGATAAAACAAAGCATCTTCAGGTAAAAGACTTCGATTACCTGTTGATAAATTGTCTATTACAACAACTTCATAGCCTTGATCTTTTAACTCATAATAACAGTGAGAACCTATAAACCCTGCACCGCCTGTTAAGAGTACTGTCATAAAATTAATCCTTTTTTAATCTCTCGACTAAAGCGAGCATTTGATTTTTCACCGAATGATTTTTAACAACCCAATTTAAACCTTTTTGGCCCATGGCTTGACGCTCATCATCTGACAGACTTGATATTTTTTCAATAGCCATTTTTATGAGGTCTGATTTTTCAGGCGTGACGCAGACTCCGCAACCACTCACACTTACTGGGTTATCTTTATCCCCAATTGCATAAACGACAGGAAGACTAGCTAACATATAATCATTGATTTTTGTCAGGCTAATACCGTAGTTATAAAAGCTACGATCATAAGCACCACAAAATGCTATGTCTGCATTTTCTAACAATGAGGCTATTTGCGTTGGTTGAATTGGATCAATAAAGTGAATTTGCTTATCAAGTAATAACTCTTTGGCATACTTTTTTAGTTCGTTTTTTTCAGCCCCTTTACCCACTAAAATTAAGTGAATAGAGGGGTCTATATTTTTGAAGCTATCAATGAGGTAACCAATAGCATTGGCCTTACCTATTGTTCCTGTGTATACAACCAAGGACTTACATTTAGATTTAATTTCAGAAATTTGTTTTTTTAAATTATCGTCTAATACGTCTTTTTTAATGGAGCTGGCTATACCATTTGCAACATGCATTACCTTATCTGCCGAGTAACCTTGCTCTTCGAAGTATTTATAAGCACTGCGAGCTGCTGTAGTCACTAAGTTAGAAACTTTATATGAATAGTCTTCAGTTTTTTTCATTAAACGGATTAATAAATTTTTAGATGAATAACCACCCAGGTCTTGCAATGATAGTGGCCAAAGATCGCGGATGTCATAAATAAGCTTTGCGTTCATTTTTTTAGCAAAATAATTGGATGGAAAAATAGTAAATGGCTGCGGTGATGAGGAAACAATAACGTCAGCGCCTTTAAACCACTTTTTTGATAAATAAAGCTGTATTACAAAAATAAACATGGATAGTAACCGACCAATGTTATTTTTTCCTTTATATTTTGGCCCCCACAACCATATGTAATTAACCCCATCTATTGTCTGCTGTGTTTCCCGACCAGAATAAACTACTGGTTTTTGCCTGTAATGTGAGTAGGCACAAGATAGCAAAGTCACCTCATGCCCTTGCTTAACCAGCTCTGTAGCCCAATTGTAATTACGAATTACCATCCCGTGCTGTTTAGAACCAGCATACTGAGAAACAATAACAAATTTCATAACTAGCAGACCGCCTCATGGATTATTGCCATCATAGGCTCGATATTTTTAACTGAATTCATTTTCTCACTCCTTAAATTAACTATGGCTAGTTCTTCGTCGTTCGGCAACGAATACAGCCAAAAACCTCTTCGCCTCTGATAGCAATAACCCATGATACAATCTACTAGCGCCCAACACCTGAAACAATTGTGTTTATTGTTTTTAAAAGAATTTTAAAGTCAAAAAAGAGAGACTTATATTTAATGTAGTATAAATCATACTTAAGCTTCGTTAGTGAATCTTCTTCTGAGGAGGCATAGCCAAAATTTACTTGTGCCCAGCCAGTAACCCCAGGCTTCACAAGGTGCCTTTCATTATAAAATGGAATTTTTTTGTTAAGCTGCTCAATTATCTCAGGTCTTTCAGGTCGTGGCCCAACAATAGACATATGCCCCATAAAAACATTCCAAATTTGAGGAATTTCATCAATACGAGTTTTTCGTAGGATATTACCAACGGGAGTGATGCGCTGATCGTTTTTTTGTGCCCACTTAACACCATCTTTTTCAGCGTCATTTCTCATTGTTCTTAATTTTACCAATGTGAATGGTTTATTTAGATAACCAGTTCGTGTTTGTGTGAAAAATAATGGCCTACCATTTAAAATTAATAGAAGTGGGCAAAGTATAATTATGAGTGGGAGGCTACAAACAAAAATAATTAAAGCTGTTATCTTATCAAAGCATGATTTTATAAAGTGGTTTAAGCGATAAGATTTCGTATTAAAGTTTTCAAGTACCCAAGATTTTTTTAAGTTTTCAACAGAAACTTCACCCGTTACTTGCTCCATGAGCTGTATGATATCCATCAATTTTACATTGTGTGGAAAGGCCTGGTAAAGTTTATTAATAACACTTGATTTATCTAGAAAATCAGTGTGAACAGCTATGCGATCTACCTTAGAAAAATTTATATTGCTAACTTGTCGCTCAATATCTTTTTCATCAGATATAATACTTTTTACCTGTAAACCTAAAAATTTATTATTATTTATTCGTTCTTTCAATTCTTGGCAAAGCTTGGAGTTACCTATTAAAACAAGCCTTTCAGTAAAGGCATTTAAGTTAAGAAGTTTTAAAAATAAAAACCTGAAAACAAATAATAAAACAAACGAGACAATGGCAAATATTAATATATTAGTTTTGGGAGCAATTCCAAATTGAATAAAAACGTAAAAATAAATAATACTTAATACAGAGCTTAAAATTATTGCTCGTATTAATGATTTCGTCATTTTACTACGACTTTGGTTTCTTAAAGTGTAGAGGCCTTCAATATAAAAAATTAGTAACCAAAACGGCATGAGAAATAAGAAGGGCTTTAAATGCGAACTGAAAACAAAATCAGCAACAGGGTGACCATATCGTAACCCCAACGTAAGGTTACCTGCCAAGATGAGGACAAATATATCTAGAATTAAGAATGTAGCTATTTTAAATTTCATTAGATTATCGCCAAAAACTTATTAGTTATAATTTATTATTAATAAAACAAGCATTAGCTAAAAGCTCCAGCACGATAAAACTTACCTCAATCACTTAACTTCCTAACTTATTATAATAACAACCTTTTCTTAACACTATTAGGCTTTATGACAAGCTCAGTGCCTTATTTCAATGCAACGCATTTAACTTATCTAAGATACTGATATTTATTATGAATTTAATATTTCTGCCGAATTACTAATTGGAATATTATACTTATTTTTAAGGTAAACAACTAGTGTCAAAGCCCATGTCAAAATTAGAGGGTGATTAACCTCTTGATCTATAAATGTAGCCTCAGTCAGACCGCCAATAAATAGATAGGCTTGTACGGCGCTACTTATCAACCCTATCATTACAATTTCCTCTGAAGCTCCATAACTTACTAGTTTTACAGCCATAAAAATAAAAATAAATGTAAACAGTAAATACGGGATCACACCCACTAAACCTTGGGCTGATAAAATTTGCAAAATATTATTATGAGCATGTAATACCTTACCTTTTTTAATCCCCATTAGCTTATATTCGTTAGGCAATTGTTTTACGTTATTAGACATTCCAACACCAAAGAGCTTATTTTTTTGAAACAATCTATAGTGAGCTGTCCAAATTTCAAAACGGCCAGTATTACTAGTGTCTGTTTTTACATTGGCAATACTTTTAATCCTATATTGTATTTGGTTAGGTAAAACAAAATAAGAAATTGGAGATATAATCAATAAAACTAAAAGGTATTTACGAACAGGCTTATATAAAATTAATGTTACAAAGATAGCTCCTGCAAAGGCAACCCAGGCCCCTCTAGTTTGAGTTAAAATTACAACAACTGAAAAGAGAATACATGTAACAATTAAAAATATTTTCTTACGAGTTGTGAAGCTCTTACCACTCACTAACAATTGAGGGAAAATTGTAAAAAATAAAAAGCCATAAACATAAGCTAACGTTAGAGTTATACTAAAAGGGCCTATTGACCTAAACATTCCACCATAATTTAAAAGCCTTTCATGTTTGCTAGAAATTAAATCTAGACCTGTAAAAGACTGCCAAATTGCATATAACGAAATAATAATGGCTACTATGTAAATGAGATGTGATTTTTTAATCCATGACGATTTATAAAAATTATTAAATATAAAAACTAACACTGTGAATTGGGCGATCCACCTATACTCTCCAGCATAGTCTAAAATTTTCTCAAAACTATGAACATTCATAAAAAGAGATAAAAAACCTGAAATCGTAAAAATTACTAAAGAATATAAAAGAATTTTTGGTATTTTATTTAGAAGCTTAAATTGATTGAGATTAAATTTTTTATTTTTTAACTGAAGAACTATCACTGACAATAATATTAAAACTGATGACATTTGCAACAACGCATTTGAACACATGATTGCTATAAAATAGACAACCATCAAAAAGGAAATATAGTTATCTAGTGATAATTTTCTTAACAATTTCATAGCTGCTGATATTATAGCTAATGATCAATACAAGCAATATTTAGGTTTATAGATTATACAGTAATTACAAACTCATCTATAAGTTGAATAAACAAATTTTATGCAACTACTTAAGCTCTTCCGTAATCATCTTCATAGCGCTCTATGTCATCCTCACCAAAGTACTCACCTGTTTGGACCTCAATAAACTGCAACAGCTTATCAGATTTATTAGCTATTCGGTGTTTTTGTGCCGCAGGTACACATATTGATTGGCCCACTTTTAGGGTCGACACTTCTCCGCCGAGAGTAACTTCACCCTCGCCAGCAATTACAGTCCAATATTCATCTCTTTTTTTATGTGATTGGTATGAAAGTCTGTGCCCGGCAAATACATTTATTCTTTTCACTTTACAGTCTTTACTGTCTAGCAAAACTTTAAAACTCCCCCATGGCTTCAATACTAAATTATTATCTTCAGTTACTGATAAGTCTTTGATTTGAGTTAATGACTCTTTAACTTTTTCTGAGGAGCCTTTTTTACAAACAAGTAAACTATCCGCTGAATCAACAATAATTAAATCGTCAACATCAATTGCAGTAATTACTTTTTTTTCTCGCGAGAAGTAAAAATTATTATTTGCATTTACCTCTACAACCTCTCTGTCAAAAGAGTCATGAGGGTCAATTACTTTAGAAAACTCATCCCATGTGCCGACATCACTCCACTTTAAACTTGCAGGGATGCATTTAATTTTATTAAACTTTTCTAAGACATCATGATCGAAACTTATACTGTTTAATTTTTTATATATTTCAGAGAAATTAGAATAATCTGTTATTTTTTTTATATCTTTCCAAAGTTCAGACTCACTGACCTCGAAGTATTTAATAAGAGTTTTTGGCTTAAAAATAAATATCCCTGAATTCCATAAATAGTTTCCACTATCTAAATACTCTTGAGCCTTTATAGGGCTTGGTTTTTCATGAAATTTACTAACCTTGCATGCCTGGTTAATTTGGATATCATCCACTTCAATATAGCCATAACCAGTTTTAGGCTCCGTCGGTTTAATACCAATCAAATAAATATATTCGTCATCTAAATTTTCTACTGACTTTAAAATTGAATCAAACTCTAGTTGAGGACTAATTAAGTGATCAGCTGGGAATACCCCCACCCATTCATCATTCATTTTTTTATCTTCTAGATACTTAGTTACCAGGGCAACAGCAGGGCCTGTATTTCTAGCTACAGGTTCATATAAGCTTTGGATTTTTTTGTTTTGTTCACTAATTGAATTTTCAGTTAAATCTCTTAGGTTAGTATTTGAAATAATTATTGGCTCTTTAAAATTTGCTAATCGCTCTAATGTAATACCTAATAGTGAATCATCGAGAAAATCACAAAACTGCTTTGGGTTATTCTTGCGAGATATTGGCCAAAGCCTGTTCCCAGATCCACCAGATAATATTACAGGTATCATTTTTACTCCTTACTACAGGTGAATTGGTTAATACTAATGATATATAATTTTATAAAAATTAAAAGGCTGAATCAAGTCTAGTACTCAACGCACCATTAATTTTATTAAGCGTTATCATGTAAATAACATTAAGATTAAATACATTAATTTAATTTTTAGAATAAGGCTTTGAGGCACTAGACATTATTTCTTGTTATAAATATTTACCTCTATTATTGAACCCAGCATGGAATAGATTTTGTAATCTATATTGCTATAAACCTACTATTATGGAGTAATATGAGCGAAATCAAATTTAAGCTATTTAAAGATCTGAAATTACTTGTAAATACTTCCTGGTTGTCTATTTTTTTACTAACTATAAGTATTAGCAGTTGGGCCTATGAGCCTTGTGAGTTTCGCACTATTGGTGAAAAAATTTGTTTTGAAAACTTAAGCCCAACTATAGATGATAAACTTACTGTTAATATTAAGTCTGTATTAATAACTAAAGATAAAGAAAATTATAATAAAAAAGACACCATTGTAATTGTTCCCGGAGGGCCTGGAGGTGACTCACAGGGTATTGGTTTAAGCCTAAACGGCCCAGGCTTACTTGATGCCTTTTGGCACAACTTCGACCTTAATGTCGTTTTATTTGACCCCCGTGGTACAGGTGGTTCAAAATTAGAACTGTCGGCTGAATTTTACAAGCCAAGTGTTTTCAGCACTAAAAATAATATTTTAGATTTAGTTCGAGTTATAAAGCAAACCTCACCCGATAAACCTGTAATTTTGTTTGCCCATAGTGCTGGAGGAAATATTGCTGCAAAAGTTGCAGCTAATTATCCTGAGCTAGTTAAAGGCCTTATTATGTACTCTGCCTCAGTAGATATTCGCGAAGTGGGCGAATCTAACTTAAGGTTATTTTCTGAAAGCTTTCAGTACTGGCATAATTTTATAAATACAAAGCTGGGTGCCAGTGAAGCCAAAATAATTAATAACAGACGATTAGAAGTGGAAATCTTTCTAAAAAATGTAATAAAACTGCAAAGAATCGAAGGTAACAGGCCCGCTGAACTTAGAAATTTTTATTTAAAAAACTTTCGAACTGAGATTATTAAGGCTATTGAAAATTATGAGCTCGAGCCTATTCGCCTTGATACTGTTTTGAACTCATGGGAAAAGAAAATTTCCTCATTAGATAAAGTTTTTATAGACCAAGTTAATTCACAGAACAATATCACTTTTGATAGCTCAACATATGAGCAAGAAACAATCAAAAGAGGGGTATGGATTAAAACAGCTGTTATTTGCACCGAAGGCTTACTTGAAGAGGAGGTAATTCAACCTATGTGGCTTGAAGGTATATCTTTACAACAAGGTATTTGCCAATCCCTTGACCCTATTTTAAAAGTAGTACCTAACAGAAATTGGCTCGATAATATCAAGGTAAAATCCTTGTTTATTGGAGGAACGGAAGACTTTAGCCAATTGCCTTCGGCCGTAACAAGAAATGCAGGCTTAGTTAAAAATTCACAGCTTGAAATTATAACCGGTGCTGGCCATGAGGTTCATAAATCACATACAATGGATATTTTTAACCTTATAGAGAAATATATAAAAGGCTTATAAAACCAAAACTTAATGAAGTTTGTTTTTTAATTTTTTAAATTTGAGTTTAACTTGATTAACTTCATCTTTATTACAACCCTGGTCCGAGTACTTATAAACTAGTAATACATTTTTTAAGTCATTAATTTCACTTTTCTGTTCAGGGTATTTAGCTCCTAAGCGATTAAAGTAAGTTTCTGGCCCTTCATTCCATTTCTTATCGAACTTTAATTTTTCTAATGACATATAAATACTATTCAGACATTTATCGATGAGACTAATTTTTTTTCGTTTGAACACATTTACCTTTATCCAAAAATAAAACATAATAAACGATATTAAGGAAATTATTATTAAAAAAGCCGGCCGAATATTCTTAATTCCTATTTTATCAAAAATCTTTATTTGCTTTGTTCTATCATATTCGCTCAAGAACCTGGTCCAACGTGTCGATGCCGTAACTAATAGCTGATCCAATTGGTTAAGCCACAGTAGATTTGTTTTAGATTTTTCATTTAACCAATAGCTTTCATCTTCTTTATTTGAATTTAGTATATCATTAATCATTTCATGGTAGGCCTGACCCCCTAATGTAATCCTAAGTGGTGCAACCACTTGTGTAGGGTCATAGCGCAGCCACTGCCCTTTACTTTCAGACCATACCTCTGCCCAGGCATGTGCATCTTTATCTTTAATAGTTATTAGCCCATCATATTTATTTATTTCACCCCCCTGAAACCCAACAACCACTCGAGCTGGGTAACCAGCTAACCTCACAAGCGTGGAAAAGCTGGCCGCAAAATGCTCACAAAACCCCTTTTTAGTATTTAATAAGAAGTCCTCTAGCTGATCAACTGAAAGCTTTGGTGGTTTTAAAGTGTAATTATAGCCTTCTTGATAATGCTTTAACAACTTAGCTGAAAATTGCTCTACACTTGTGGTTTCATTTTTTAGCTCGCTTACTAAATTCATAACCTTGCTAGAAATTTGTTTAGGAACTTGTGTGTAAGTATTTTTTTCTTTGATATCCAAACTCATATTACTTTTTAAATTCGAGTGAGCTATAAATATGCTGTAAGTTTCATTATCTGACTTCATAAAGTAACCAATATTATTTTGGTACATTATTGCAAGTGGCTTATCTTGTTCCGATTTAAAATAACTTGGTACATCCAGAGCAAATAACCAGTCATTATAGCGTGCCGGTAAAAGTATTTTTTGAACAATGTCATTATTTTTTGGCTCTCTGGATGTGCCCTTAACAATATTACTTTTATACTTTCGGCCCTTTAGTTTTTTAGCTGTCTTCCATTTTAAACCATTTGTATTTTTAACCAAAGTAGCTCCCCGCCAGTACATATCTGCTGGGCTTGGAACCTTACCCTTGATAATTTCTGATCTAAAAGCCACCTTATCTGATAGAGCTAATGAGCTAATCCCACCAGGATCTAAGGAGTCACTAAAACCAGACTTAGCAGACCCATCACCGCCAGGAAGTATATTTAATTTATAGGATAGCCTTGGAAAAACAACAAATAATAAAACCATTAATGGTGCCGCTTTTAAAAATAGCTTTGTACCTGTAGTTAATAATTTAACTGGATTAAACGATAAATCTTTGTGACTATGTATTTGTAGTAATAGCCCAGTAATTATTATTACATCAAATACAGCGAATATTGTGATCCATAAAGTTTGCGACTTTAAAACTTGAGTTAATAAAACAATAAAAACCAAAAAAAGCACCACCATGGCATCATGGTAAGTATTTCTATCAATAAGTTTTAAAGACACGCCCATAATAATGCCGGCAGTACCAGCCTCTAAACCAAAAATAGTTCCATACTGACTATAAACTGCAGCTAAACAAACAACTACAAAAACTAGCTTAACTGGCCATACTGGCAACTTAACTTTTTGATATTCAAACAGGACACGCCAAATAATACATGCACCACCAACTAGCAAAACGGGCAAAGTGTATTCAAAAATATGCGGCAACATATTAATTGCAATTAAAAATACTAAACTTAAATTAAAACTTCTTGAGCCAATATCTATCAACTAAACCTCGGCTAATGCTTTGAGGCATCGGCGCTTATGCGCTAACCCACTGCCAGAGTTAATTTTAAATTTACTTAAATCTAGGCTGTAATTGAAGTTTTGTTTTTCACAATACAAAACCCATTTACTTAACTGCTGTAAACTTTGCTCACGAGGTAAGTTTATTTCGTTAATGTTTAATTCAACATCTCCCCTGCTATTTTGCTTAAATTCTTTTATTAGCTTTGAACGGCCCCTGGCAAAGGCTTTCCAATCCACTCGCTTTTCTGAGCTGCCTTCTTGATACTTTTTATGTTGTTCAAATTCATCGCCAGAGTGAACTTTATTTTTACCTACAGATTCGCCTATTTGGCACTGCAAAGGTAATGGCAAACTGCCTTCAGGCTTTGGGTAAACATAGTATTGCGTATTTAACTTAAAGTTTTTCCAAACATAAAATAACCCAAAAGGATAGCGAGAGCAAACTGTTAGTTTTGGTACTGATTTTTTACCTCGCTCACCAGTTTTAATATTTATTTTTCCAACATGCATTGAGCTTTCAGAAATCTGATCAATATTAGATAAAAACTCATCTGAGTTATTTTTGGATTTTACATAAACCTTTATATGCCCATCTAAAGATTTACTTTTTATATAAATCTGGGCAACATCATTGCTGTTGGCAGCGATTGGCTCAAAGTTAATTTTTTCTAAATTTAACTTTTTTAAGTTACTGTTTGATTGATGCATTCCTATCACAAAAATTGCCAATAAAAAAAAGCTCAATAAATAAGCCAAGTTGTTAGCATAAACCATTCCGTATAACACACATATTAATGTCCCAGCCCCATACATTAGGCCATATCTAGTTGGAATAATATAAACTCGATCTCTTTTTTTCATTAACCTACTGGCACTGAATTTAAAACTACCTCAGCAATATTTTGGTTATTATTTAATACTCCACCAGATAGCCTATGAGACATTATGGCAACACCCACGGCCTGATAGTCCTCTGGTATGACAAAGTTTCTGTTATTAATATATGCATAAGCTTTAGCTGCTTGATTGAAATCTCTTCCCGCTCTTGGTGATAGGCCTTCTGATTCTTGTCGGCTTTTTTCTAAAATATCTTGTAAATAATCTAAACAGGTATCGCTAACATGTATATGGTTCACCTCTTCAATTAATTGGTTAACTTCGTCCTGATTAAAAATAGCCTCTATGCGGTCAATTGTAATATTTCGAGCTTCACCTTGTAAAATTTCTCTTTCAGCCTTTCTACTCGGTGGCCCCAATGTTAGGCGCATCATAAAACGATCAATTTGTGATTCCGGTAACGAAAATGTCCCTTGTAAATCAAGAGGGTTTTGAGTGGCAATAACTATGAATGGCTTAGGAAGATCATAAGTAACGCCATCTATATTAACTCTAGACTCTTCCATGGCCTGCAAAAAAGCACTTTGTGTTCTTGGTGATGCTCTATTTATTTCATCTGCTAAAACAAAGTTTGTAAAAATAGGCCCTTTAATAAATTTAAATTTTGTGCTTTCTTTCTCAAACACTGAAGTGCCAATAATATCCGCTGGCAACATATCATTGGTAAACTGAATACGATTGGCTGGCAAACCAAATAGCTTCGCCAAGGTTTTCATTAAACTTGTCTTACCCATCCCAGGCCTGTCTTCTAAAAGTAAGTTACCTCCAGATATCAAACAAGAAATTGCCAGTTTAATTTGCTCAGGTTTATTAACAATAATTAATTGAGTTTGCTCAAAAACTAGATTTAGTTTATCTTGCAGCTTAGTTTTAAAATTATTTTTATCTTGATGCATTTAATACCTTTTAAGTGACTAATAAAAACTAATTATGGCACAAGTAATTAAGACAACAACGAAATTCAAACCCTAAGTAGTAAGATTTTACAAATGGACACAGGGCATCTAGCAAATAAGCACTACCTAATGCCAAACACAGTGCAGCACTTACTTATACCAATTCCATAAAATAATGGGATTGGCATTATAAAGAGACACTTAACAACTTATACCTTAACATAACATCAATCTTTCAGATTTCTCACGGAGAATATATGTTTAAGCTGCTATTAACTATTATAATTACTTTTTTTTCAGTAAGTAGTTTTGCCCACGGAATTAGTGACGCCGCAAAGCAAACTATGCTCGAAGGTGGCTATCTTCAGTATATTCTATTAGGTGCCGAGCATATGATTACTGGCTATGATCATCTGTTATTTTTATTCGGTGTAATTTTCTTTTTAACTAATGTTAAAGATATCATTAAATTTGTAAGTATATTTACTCTTGGCCATAGTATAACTTTAATTTTTGCTACATTTTTAGGTATAACAGCTAACTATTGGTTAGTTGATGCTGTGATAGCTATTAGTGTTTGCTACAAAGGCTTTGATAATAATAAAGGGTTTCAAAATTACTTTGGCTTTAAGTCTGCGCCAAACATTATGCTTATGGTGTTTATTTTTGGGCTTATCCATGGCTTTGGCTTATCAACACGCTTACAGCAGCTTCCCCTAGGTGATGACTCCATGAATATATTAATGAGAATTATATCATTTAATTTCGGTGTTGAGTTGGGTCAGATTTGCGCATTAATAATAATGCTTATTATAATTACTCAACTAAGAAAGCTCAAAGCCTTCACTAACCTTTCAAGGGTTTTAAATCATGGCATTATATTAGCCGGCTTTATGTTATTACTCATGCAACTTCATGGCTATTTACACACTTCACACCCAGACGAATTTGGCTTTAGTAAAGACGAACATATGCACCACCACATTGAAATTGATAAAGTTAAAACACACCAACACGACAACTTATAAAGGACAATCATGAAATTTTTAATATCACTAATCTTTTTAGGAATTTGCTCAATAAGCGCAGCAGGCCCTGGTCATGGCCACGAACATAAACACAGCAAGCCCCACAGTCACCAGTATAAAAAAATGAACCAAACAAAACTAAACTTTATTAGTAAACGACAGATCAGAAAACTTATTAAGCAAAAAAAAATTGATGCCAGCTGGGCTAAAGCTAATATAGATACTGTTGAGAAAAAATTATTTGGCAAAAAACATGAGTGGGTTGTGACATACCTAAATAGCGCTGGAGTTAAAGGACAGAAGTTATATATTTTCCTAGAACTTGACGGTAAGTTTATAGCTACAAATTTCACAGGAAAATAACAAAGATACATTTAATAAAAATACCTACTTCATGACTTCGTTGAAATAGCGTTCGCTTATATATTTTGGGTAAGTGCTTTTAGCCCATAATTTATCTGTCGGCCCCTTATCTATTGCAATCTCACCAACTCGGCCTGGGTTATTTTTTAAAGTACGCTTAATTTCATAAGTTGATATTTGATCTTTATATGTATCTTCAGAAGAAATTATTTTCCAACCCCATGAGCGCATAGACTCTATTAAATCTTTTATAAATAAAGCAGCAATGTCTGTTTCATGCAAAAGCAGTACATGTTTTGGTGACCTTAATAAGTATTTTTTCGCTAAGCTGTCGTAATGCTCTAAAGACTCTTTCGCTAGTGAAATATATAGATTTTTTAATTTCCCTAAGTCTACTGCTTCGCCTTTTTTTAAAGATTTTCGAAATAAATCCTCTAGGTGCCAGTCACTAAAATCAACTGTTATATAGGCATTTATATAACCTTTACTTTGTAATAATTTTCTCATTTTATTTCTCTTAGTTAGCTCATTGCCTTCTTTTAAATAAGGGAATCTAAACATTTTAGAAAAATTTGAGTGCTGAGATAAAAATTTGTCTGCTTTTAAAAAATCTTTGGAGTAATCATTAAAATTCAAATTATTGAAACTTGGGTGAGAGTGAGTATGGTTTGCAATTGTAAAACCTGAATCGTTATATAGCTGAATTATATTTTTATTTTTTTTATTAATATGAGCACTATTACAAAAAAAGACCGCATTGTTAACACCTGCCAAATTCAATTGTTTAATAAGATACTTTGCTCGTTCAGAGGCTGTGAAGTGACCAGTTAGCCTTCTGGGTGCATCATCAAAGCTAATGGCAATTTCCTTAGCCTTTAGGTTTGATGCACTAAATACTACTAATAAAAAAAATATTAACTTTATTTTAACCTTCATATTACCTTCACTTAGTGGTTGATTTTACTATGCTACTCTTAAACTAAATTAATACTCAATAACTATAGTTGATAACGTTAAGATTTACTAAACTCAGCATTTAAGATTTCAAGTTTGCTTAATTTATTAACAATCTCCATATTAAATCTATAGCCAACAATCTCGTTGGAATTAAAGGAGGAAGAATGAAGAAGCTATTATTTATAATTATGTTGTTCCCAACATTTGCAATGGGACTTGAAGCAACGTACCAGGTTAAATTCATAGGTAATTTTTCAGCAGACGTATTCCCTGGAGATAATTTTCCAAGTAATCCGCACTTTTCTCCAGTTAACGTAGTTTCACACAATAAAGATTATACGTTATTTAAAAAAGGTGGTTTAGCAACTGCTGGTGTTCAAGACGTAGCTGAAACTGGCAACCCCAGTGAACTCACAAAAGAGTTAAATGCCGCACAAATGGTTAATAGTGTTCTAGCATTTACAAGGACTGGCCCAGTAGATGGAGATGCAGTGGTTAGTGTAACTATTAAAGTTAAAGCTGATGCGCCTTATTTATCTGTCTTATCTATGATTGCACCATCACCAGACTGGGTTGTTGGACTTAGTAGTGTCAAGCTCCTTCGTAAAGGACGCTTTATTAAAAGAGCCTACGCACCACTTTATGCAATTGATGGTGGTACCGACAGCGGCCTAGATTACACATCTAGAAATGAAGTCACTGACCCACAAGGAGTTATTTCGCGACTAAAATATATAGATGGTAAGAAGGTCAAAAAACCTCACGCATTTATACTCATACAAAAAATTAATTAAAATAAAACCACCCCCTTGTTACATTCTTAACCTGGGGGTATAAATGTAACTAAAACAAGGAGTGTTTTAGTTGCCACATATAATTGTTGAACATAGTAAAGATATTTCTAAAGATGTTTGTTTTAAAAGTTTAAACCAAGATCTTCATAACTGCCTCGCAAAACAAGAAACTGTTTCCTTAAAGTCTATAAAAACTAGATCCGTTGAAGTTGATAATGTTATTGTTGGCTCGGGTGAAGCAAATAATTTTATTCACATAAATGTTTTATTACTATCTGGCCGCAGTGAAGAATTAAAAAGCATGATGGCTGATAGTTTATTTAAAATTGCACAAAACTATATTTACAAATTTAATTGCGTGCTCTCAGTTAATATTTCAGAACTCGGAACGTATAAAAAATAAATAAGTCGAACCCCAAATTAGTGGTTCGACTTATATTTTTTATTAATACCAATTCAATTAAATCAAATTTATGGGTTTATTCTGCTAGAGTTGTTAAAAAGCTTACCTGCTAAACTAATTACATCATCAACAACACTTCCGTCTCCGTCCATATCAAGCATTCTGGCAAAGCCAGTTAGCTGATTATTGTCTATTTGCTATGTTCCAGACAGTAAACCATCTAAGCCCTATTAAACTCTATAATTCAGCAAAAATATCTCAAATTTGTCATAATTATATCGAAAACTCGATAACACTTACCTTGATTGTCTAAGTGTGGCAAATTTTTATAATTAGTTGTCGTATATTATTTTTAATAATTGTGGCTTCTGATTTATAACTGAGTCCGTTCTCGGGTAAAGTATAAAGTGTGTTTCACCGTCTAAGATATCACTCCCATTAGACGGCGAAAATACAAATGGCTCATAGTCATGATTTGATCCCGGGCCTTTATAGTTTTTATGTACTACACCTGTATTTATGTTTTTTACTGCCCAGAATGCACCGTCATTAGATCCGGAGCTGGCAATAGCGGTATCTAGCTCATATCCCTCAAAGTAAACATAAGGGTCTCCGTCGGCTTCTACAAAGAGCTTAGCCTTATTTACTATGTCTTTGTATGGTGCTGTATCAGAGCCATTTATATGCTCAGTCACCCAAGCACCAGCTCCTTCATCAATTTTGATTAAGTACATGCTACTAAGCCCAGGAAACACTGCGGCTGATCTTGGCTCATCTGAAGAGTCATAAAGCATATAAACTGTTCCATTTGTTACCTCAATATCCTTAAGCCTTAAAAACATATCGTAAGATTCAGCTACAGTTCTAGTTGAATTAAAATCTAGCACTTTATGGTGAGTCCAAGTAGCACTAATTTTTGTTCTGCTGAAATAGTTTATTTCACCATATAAAAATGCATAACTACAATAAGTATCACCAGTGGCAGGAGATATAGCTGGGTTATTCCTTAAACTTGATTTAAATTCATCTTCAACAGCTGCAATGTGTATATAATTATCTGACACCACAACTTTAGGGTAGGCATTACGAGTAGGTAATGTTGTTGCTACATCTTCATAGGACCAGCTTGCTCCATCATATACTCTTAGTCCAATGCTATGAGGCCCTACTGCATCCGTAGACCCTGTCAAACACTCACCAACATCATTAAAATTAGATGTGGAATTATTATATACTATATATATATTATCTGAACTATCCATTGCGGCACTTCCATAGATTGTTCCAAAGTCACTTGTTGTTGATGTCCCAGACGCTGGTAAAAAAGTACCGGCATCTGCTTTAGTGAATGCTCCCACTACTGTGTTTGCAGCACTCATCTTATAATGAACATATTTACCGTCATATGGGTTTGTTGCAAAAGGCTCAAAAGCAATAACATGAACAACATTACTTGAATCAATTAGTATGTCAGGTGCCGTAGAAGCAGATAAAGTAATGCCCAACGTTAGTGCTTTAGTATCGATATCACGCTCTAACAATTGAATTGTAAATGGCCTTCCCGTTGGATCATCATCAATAGTCATAGTAAAAATTTTATCTGAACTACGGACTATTTTAGATTTATTCTCACCCCACCAAATTCCGTTAACATTTTCAACGTTCGGTACGCTTAAAGTTTCAAATTTTAGACTTAAAGGGCCACCAACAGAGCCTTGATAACTGCTACCAGAACCAGAGCAAGAAGCCAAGAGAAAGTAAATGGCAAATAAGAACTTCTTTTTCAAAGCTCAAACCTTATTTCTTCAAAAATATATATCTTAATCACATATAAGTATCGTGATTTTAAAGATATCTCTTAAGCTCTTCTCAACTTAGCACATGGTTTTGCATCTAAAATTATAAAATTCTCAATGTGAACCAATCCTTTAAAATTTAGCTCAAGTCTCTATAAAAGTTAATTTTTTTCAGCTGGCTTTCTTCATGACCACCGGTAAATATACCAGGCTGCCTTGATAAACTAGCCAATAGCCTCTCTAGGTTTTCGCTTGAAACACTCTCAAGTATTTCTCTCACCTGCTCTTTTTCATAATCACAGTTAATAAGATGTACCAGTAGTTTAAACTCTTTATTATCAGCATTAATTTCTTGTAGTTTAGAGCTCAATCCAGAAAAATAATTTTTATATAATGAAAACCATTCTTCTTTTTCAAAAATTTCTTTATACTTATTTTCAATAAAATTAAATGAGTCTTCATTAAGTCCAATCTCAGAATAACATAGGCTTTCGTACAAAGATATTTTATCTGAGGTTTCTAGGTTTCCAAGCAGTTTGTTAAGAAACTCACTGGCAATGTCTAGATTAGACTCAAGTAAGTACTGAAAGTACAACACTTGCTTAATGGTTTTTTCAGATAAGTTTTTCTTTTTAAAGCTTAGGCCTGTTGGCAGATGATGCCACTGATCTAATACTGTATCTTCCACAGTTCTGATACACAATGTGACTGTTGGGTTATCTATGTGCACAACTCTGTGGGTAAGCTCAGGGTTTATTATATTTACGTCACCAGGATTCATTATTTTTATATGCTCACTCAGTAATTTTGTTTCTTGGATGTCATTTGCGTAACTATTTAATAGTTGAACTTTAAACTGCTCATGAAAGGATTGACCGAATAATACTTTAAAAGCACCTCTAAAACCATGGGAGTGGATTATGGTATCGTTTTTACGCCAAAAATAAAGGTCAATAGCAAATTTTTTATTATTAAAAATTGTTAGCGATGGTTCACCAAAGTTATTATACAAGTTTAACTGACTCGGCAAATCTTCATTACTAAGCCAGTGGCTTACATTTGTTTCAAAATCAATTAATGAGTCAGCTATATGGAAGTCTGTTAAGAATGACATTGCTTGTTCAGGCAACCCTTCAACGGACCAATTTTTTTCTAATTTTTTTGCAAAATTAATAAGTGACTCAATCATTTAACTGCCTAATTGAAAATTATCTCTAGCTTTCATAAGCTTTTTATAACTACTAACTAGCTTTATATGCTTATCAATGCCTGTTAAGTTTAAATCCGTTTTAGTTAAACCATAAAATTTTATTTTCGATGTTACCATTTTATAAGTATTATCTAATAGTTCAGCGCCGTACATTAGGGTTAGGTTTTTCTTATAATTTATAAAATCAAGATCTGGGTTTATTTCAATATCTAAAACAACTCCTAAGGCCTGATAAAACTTTCTTCTGTTAGGAGTATTGTCATTATATTGATTAAACGAATCCACTTGAACTTTAGCGTCCTCTAATTGGCCTAATGCTAAATATATCAAACCTTTTAGCTCACCAACCGTGCACTTACCCCAAGGAGTGGTTTCATCAAAAGCTACACCAATATAATCAGTAATTGGCAAGTAATCGTCTAGCTCCATTTCCTCTAATTGATTCACTAAGCTAGTTAACTCATCATCTGACTGCTCATGTATTGTGATGATTTTTTCTCTTAACAAATTGCCTTTGTTATTATTATCCCAAATTAAGTCTTCAACTGGGTATATCTCAGAATAGCCTGGCACTAATATTCTACAAGCATATGCTCCGAGCTCTTTATAATCAGCAATATAAACTTCTTTTTCAATTTTTTTGAATATATTCATTAATAAATTATATTCTTGTTCTGTGGTTCCAGAAAAGTCCCATCTTGAAAATTCATAGTCAGGCTTTTCTGCAAAAAACTTCCAAGAAATTACTCCTGCTGAATCAACAAAGTGTTCAACAGTATTATTCGGCTCTTTTATAGTAAATTCGTTGAATGTCGGCAAAGGCACATCATTAAGCCCCTCAAAGCTTCTTCCTTGCATAAGCTCAGTTAAGCTTCTTTCAAGTGCAACTTCAAAGTTAGGGTGACTACCAAAAGAAGCAAAAACACCGCCAGTTTTTGGGTTCATTAGTGTAACACACATAACTGGGAACTGACCGCCTAGAGAGGCATCTTTAACAAGTACAGGGAAGCCTTGCTCTTCTAGTTTTGCAATACCTTCAATTATTTTTGGGTATTTATTTAATATTTCGCCCGGCACGTCAGGTAAGGTTATTTGTTCAGTTATTATTTTATTTTTAACGGCTCTTTCAAAGATCTCAGATAAACACTGAACTCTCGCTTCATGTAAAGAGTTGCCAGCACTCATGCCATTACTGACAAATAAATTTCCAATTAAATTGACCGGTATATAAGTAAGCTTGTTATCAGATTGGCGCACAAACGGTATTGCGCAAACTCCACGACTAATATCGCCTGAGTTTGTATCAATTAAATGAGAGGCCATGAGCGGCTCATCCTCACTGCTATAAGTACTTAGTAAAAGATTGTCCATTAAGCCCTCAGGCAAAGAGTCATTTTCTCCTGGCTTAAACCATTTTTCATTTTTATAATGAACAAACTGGCTCTTACTTATTTCTTGACCTAAATAATAGTCATTATAAAAATAATTGTTACTTAGCCTTTCTAGGTACTCCCCTAAAGCAGAGCAAAGTGCTGCTTCTTTAGTTGAACCTTTACCATTTGAAAAACACATTGGAGAATCAGCATCACAAATATTTACTGACCAAACATTAGGGACAGTGTTTCTCCAAGATGAAATTTCAATTTTAATACCTAAGCTTTCTAAATAGCCTGACATTTTAATTATTGTATCTTCCAGAGTACTATCTTTGCCGTAAATTGTAGTCTTAGTTTTTTTATCAGGGTCAGTGTCAAACAGTAAGCCTGCCGACTTCCCAAGAGTATTTACAGTATCTATTATAAACTCAGGTAAATTTTGTACCACTCTTTTTACGGAGCATCTCTCCATTGAACTAATAATACCTTTACGGTGTTTTTCAGATATGGTTTCAGGAATTTCGGCAGTTATTTTAAATATCTGTTTATATCTATTTTCGGGATCAATAATATTGTCTTGTGTAATACTGATATCATCAGTTGGTATGTCTCTAGCCAAACAATATGCTTTAACAAAGTATGCTGCACACATAGCTGAGGACGCTAGAAAATAATCAAAGGGCCCAGGCGCTGTAGCGTCACCTTTATACCTGATAGGCTGGTCAGAGGTCACTTTGTAGTCATCAAAACTGGCCTCTAACCTTAGGTTGTCTAAAAACTTTACTTTTACCTGCATCGCTCAAATACCCTCAAATTTTTGACCTTAATCACCTAAAAGCCGAACTATGAGTAGTAACATAGAGTCACAGAGCACACATTAAGAGAGCACTTAAGCACTTTATAAATGAATTATTTACATACTTTTTTAGGGGCAAATTTGCGATATGAGTCAATTTCGAAGACTCATTGTTAATATACAATGATCTTGATGGTTAATTCTTTGCTATAAAGCCATTTATTGATTTAAAAAAACAATGCTGCAATATAAAACAGTCATTATTTAGATTTTAAATAATGACTGTTGGGTTTTTTAATTAAAACTCTTTTCTTAGGCTAAACTCAATAATATATGAACCACCAGTAGATGATATTTTTCCATTATCGCCATTCACATCAACTGAAGCTCCATCACGATCTTTGTCTACTGACATAAAGTAAGAAATTTTTGGAAGAAAGTCTAAACTCATAAGCTCAGTTTTAACTTTCCCGTAAAAATCAAACCTAAAACCATCAGTTGAGTATTCATAATCTTTACGTTCCTCACCAACACTACCAGCCCTCGAACCCGTGGCCTCAGTGATTTCTAAATCTTCATAGGTTAAGTAGTTTAGAGCTAAGCCAAAAGTCGATTTATCCATTAACAACCTTTCATAATACAAACTTAAAAATAAGCCATTTCCCCCCTCATGAACAACTTCTGATTCGGCACCACTCTCATCAAAATCGTGAGTTGTATCGGTGTTTATTTGGTAAGCTAGCTTTATACCATAATTACTATTTGCTCCCTGCATATTAGCTGCGATAAATGGTGTAAATTCATGCCTACCTTTAGATGTATTAACTCTGCCCGTAAAAACCGAGCCATCCCTTGCGTAGTGGCTATCTTCATATTTTTGAGTTTCCAATGATATATCAGCAACTAAACCATAATATAACTTAGTAAAGCCAAAATCATGATTACCTTTAAAATTTAAATCAATGCCTTCAACTCCCCTTATATTCCAATCTCGCTGTCCGTTTGTTGGGAAATTTGGAAAACTAAACTCTAAGTTACCTGAAATATAATCAAGCCCAGCACCAATACTAAAATTTTCAGTCACTCCCCACTCATATCTTAAGCCGATAATATGATATTCCCAATTCCACTCCCAATCCTCTCCAGCAACTTGTGATGAGTCTTTAAAATCAATACCATAAGATCTATAAGCGTAGTTCGCATTTAAAGTGTGCTCTCCTTTATCTGCTTGATATAAAAACTCTGAACTCTCGGCTGACACTAGCGGTGCTGCTAACATTATTATAATCGCCACTAATAATTTCATAATTCTCCCCTTGATGACAAATCTCGTTTTGTTGTTTAACTATATTATAAATACCTAATACTATTAAACTTTACATTGATAAAACTAGACTACATAGTTAAATTCAAACTATTCATGTTTACAAAGCAAACTTCATCGCCACATTTTTAATCAAGACATCTATAATTAGAGCGAGAATTAACTCCTTAAGAGCTATGGTATAAAAAATCGGATTCGCTTGTGTAATAATCAATTAATTTTAGCTTTATACATTACAGACTCATCTTTAACTTGAGTATAAGCATCCATATCCGTCTTTTTGGCGCAAGAGTAAAAGTGATTATCTAATATAAAGAAGTCACCTAATGGCTGATAATGCCAATTACCAGTCTCATCATTTACAACTGTACGAAACCAATTAGCCTTAATTGCTTTTTCTTTATCAAATTTACTTAAATTTACAGTCTGGACAGTGCCCCAGTTATTTATCCATAAAGTGTCTTTATCTATAATAGTTTTTGCCACTCTAACTAAAACACCGGAAGTCTTTTTATTATAAGGGTAATTAAATACTTGGTTGTTTAAAGTATTTACTTTCTTAAAGCCATTAAATGGGACACTTTTACGGTTTGGTGCAGTTAAATTATCTATACCAACTATTAAATTAGAGTTTTCAGTCATTGATACACTGACAGCGATAGAATAATGGCCTGTAGACTGAACTAAGCCAAGGTCAATGGTACTTGTTTCTTTAGTTTTTAAATTAATCTTAGCTATTCCCTCGGTGCCGTTTGCCACATAAGCAGTATTATTTTTTAATACCATGCTATACGCTCGGTCGTTTTTTCCAAACGCATAAGAACGAGGTATATTAATAACTACTGAGTCATTTTCATTTAAATTATTTAGTACTAGATGATCATCAAATAATAGCAATAAAGTATTATTATTAATAGCTATGATATCTCTCACTGGCTTTTCGTGAACTGAAACACTAACTTCCTTAGACTCACTGCCTTTTTTTAGCTTTGTAATTTTATAATTTTTCGTATTAGAAGACAGATCTCTCATAACAACATATAAATAGTTTCCGCTCTCAGAAAATAGAGGTCTCGCTGTTAAATACCCTTCTTTTTCTTCACTCGTTCCAGGAATTTTTACTTTTTGAAACTTCATTGCTTTAGAACAAATTTTATTAAAGCTCTTGCTATCCAATAAACTTTTAAGCTCTGTAGCATTTGTTGGTTGGTAAATTGCAATTAGTAATAGCGACAATAATATTTTCATGACATCCTTTTTGTTATGAGGTTCATTTGTTACTAATTACTTTTATAAACCCAATCACCAAAGGGTTAAAGCCCTTTTACTCATAAGCTACAAATGAGACTCAAAGTGTTAATAATGCTAATCTAACTAAATAATGCCCTAAATTAACCATCAATTTTACTTAGGTTTAGTTTTTATGACTTAAAGATTTGATTATTAAATTTAGACATACCATAATAATCACTTATGAGCTCAGATGACCTAAATAATGATATCAAAAGCGAAGACTTATCTACACTAGACCTCGAAGGTCGACCAGAAGGTGGCATCAGGCGCAAAATTTATATTATTATATTTGAGGCTGAAACTTATTGGGGCCGTATCTTTGATATGGTTTTGCTTTGGGCCATTGTTATTAGTGTTGTTCAAGTCATCCTTGAAAGCGAAAGCTTTATAAGTGAAAACTTTCGTCATACCTTATTTTACACTGAGTGGATTCTAACCATTTTTTTCACTATAGAGTATGTTCTAAGGTTATTTGTTTCAAGAAAACCAATTCGATATGCTAAGAGCTTTTTTGGTGTCGTCGACTTATTATCAATTCTTCCCACTTATTTAAGCTTACTAATACCTGGCACACATTACTTAATGGTTATTAGAGCGCTCAGGTTGCTGCGAATTTTCAGAATTTTAAAACTTGCCCGCTTTACATCTGCTGCAAGAGTTTTAATCACTGCAATGTCTGCTAGTCGGTATAAAATATTTGTGTTTTTAGGGGTGGTTCTTTCCTGCGTGCTCATCCTTGGGACATGTATGTATATTGTTGAAGGTGGTGAGCAAGAGGGCTTTGCTAGTATCCCAAGAAGTATGTATTGGGCCATTGTAACCATGACGACGGTCGGTTATGGAGATATTGTTCCACTAACTACTTTAGGTAAATTTATCGCATCTCTTATGATGCTTCTTGGTTACGCAATCATTGCCGTACCTACTGGAATTGTAACAAATGAACTTGTATCTGCCGAGAGACAAGAAAATGAACTAGATAAGCCATGCCTTGCTTGCCACAGGCATATCCTTCTTGAAGCATCATATTGCCACCACTGCGGAAATAAAGTCGCCTTTTAGTGAAAAAAAATAATCACCCTTAACTCACTTTTAATGTTAATTAAGGGCCAAAAGTTAGTTTTTTTTAAACCTGCTTTAAATCGACAAGTAAATTTTCAAATTTCTTAATACTTTTAAAACTTAACTCTATTTCGTCACTACCAACAATGCTTTTGATGGCTGGTGCCATTAAAACTTCATTATTAAAAACTATGGCTAGTTTGGTATTAATATATTTTTTCGTAATTTGCTCTAAAGATTTATTTTCTTTTTTGCTTAAAATTAGTTTAATGCCTACTTCATTATTTTTTAACGATTGATATTTAAAGTTCTGCACGGTGAGTACTGGGCTTTTTGTTAATTGAATATAACTGTTACCATTTAAAAATAGCCCACCCTTTACTTCTGTTTTACTTAATTTTACTGGGTAAAATTCAAACTTGGACTTTTTAGCTTGAGTTAATTTTGTTGAACTTTGATATTCTTTAGCAAAGCTACTTGGGATATTAATTAGTGTAGATGCCATTAATGATAATACTATACCTTTAGTTTTCATTGAAAACTCCTTTATTTAAATATTTAAAAAAAAATGATTTTACATATTTAGACTAAAGGGGGACCGCGAGCATTTAATGTATTATTGAATTGGCTAAAATGAGTTAATTCAAAAGATAGTACTTTGCTGTTAATAGTGGCGAAACTTACATTTAAACCAGTCGATATAACGCAATCTAATTTTTCAGCATCAGAAGAACATGCGTCTAGAGTTTTACCAGATATTTTCACATAATCAGAATCTGTACTCAGCTTGGAGCCATTAATCGTTGTGGCCTGAGAACAAACCATATAAGCCACTAACAGAGCAAAAACTGATAGTTTTGATTGGAGATTTAAATTTTTACTAACCGCTCTCATAGTTTTAATATGTGAACGTACTGAATAATGTCAATATTTCTAAGTTAGGTTTAATTTTTAGCTTGTAAACACTTAAGTTTACAAGCTTTTATAACCACTTAGCAATTAACTACATTTCAAAATTTATTGAGACATCAGTTTACTTAGAAACTGCCTCAGTCTGTAATATTAACTGACTTATGCGGCCCCTTTAGTTTATTGGACTTTTTTGCAGAATTTGCAACTAAGTTTTACTCGTAGGCGTATCAGATAAGAGTTTGATGACAACCCGATGATAATTTAAATTAGCTTTTAAAAGTGACTCTCTTAATTTTTTAAATTAATATCTATTTTATGAAATTAAAAGACTCTTCATATAACTATGGTACATTTATTAAGTTTATGGCTAAAGGAGTATTAGTAATGGTTATAATTACATTATTAATCATAGGCTTCTTTAAATATATTTATTAAATTTATCTATATTTTATTAAATAATTAATTTTCATTATGAAAATTTAAAAATTTATTTATTTTACTCACTACTAATTTTGGTTTTTCTTGTAAACTTGCATGTGAGCACCCTTTTAAGATCTCTAACTCACCCATTTTAACTAGCTTACTATACTTTTTTGTTGTCTTAGGCGTAGATTCATCAAACTCACCACATATAAATAATGCTGGCACTTTAATTTTATTTAAACTCTGCACCTTATTATAATTTTTAAGCGTTCCAGTGGGGTAAAACTCCGAAGGCCCCCACATATATTGGTATATTTCTTTACCACCAATATTGGCATTTTTAGGCTGTTTCATTGATAATATTTTTTTATTTCTTAATACATGCTTTAGGTAATAGGCAAACATGGCCTCTTTGTAAACTTTAGAGTCTGTGGCTCCAATTTCGTGGCAATATTTAATAATTTTTTTATTTTTACTACTCATTTTAGAAATAAGCCTATTTGAATCACTAACCCAGTCTTTTGCTGAGAACATCGGTGACCTAAAAATAATTGTTTCCACCCCTTTACCTTTTACGCTTAAGTAATACTCTAAAGCTAATGTTGTGCCCCATGACCCACCACCTAAATGAAAGTTATCTACATCCCAACTTTTAACTAAATATTTTAACTCTTTAACAAATGTATTTATGTTCCATTGATTTTTTTTAGTTCTAGAGCTTTTCCCACAACCGAGTTGATCATATATATAAACAGGGCGATCATTGACTAACTCAAGCAAAGGAATATTGCTTTTTAAAGTTCCACCGGGGCCACCATGTAAAAATATTAATGGTTTTTTTTTAGATCGCTTATTTGCAACTCTGTAACCCCCTATGTCAGGATAGATGTCGACTAAATATTTAGAACCCTGGGGTCGGAAAAGAGAAGTAAAGTGAGTAAAAATTACACGAAAGAATTCAAACA